>ULUZ01036632.1_pt1 | contig 17833 bp, 14 predicted proteins | sample 1958881 | NCBI WGS metagenome assembly ULUZ01 (sample SAMEA4835771, study PRJEB28245) | human gut metagenome | biome: gut microbiome; material: fecal sample | place: Denmark | collected 2008
CCCGAATCGACAAACTGCCATGATTGCCAAACTCTCGAAAGGCGGCTCTTTCAGCGGAGCCGTCCAATACATTTTCGGTCCCGGGAAAGGCGCCGACTGCCTGGCCGGGATGGGCGTTCTGTTCAAGGACACGCCCTCCATCATCCGCGGATTCGAACGGCAGGCTGCGCAAAACCCCAGGGTCTCGAAACCCGTGGGACACGTCGTTCTCTCCTTTTCACCTCGGGATGCCGCCCGATTGGACAACCGGCTGCTGCTCTCCATTGCGGTGGAGTACCTGGACCGGATGGGGATCAAGGATACACAACTTATCATTGTCCGCCACCGCGACCGGGAACATCCCCACCTGCATATTCTCTTCAACCGCGTGGGCAATGACGGACGGACAATCTCCGACCGCAACGACCGCTACCGTTCGGAGCGGCTCTGCAAGCAACTGACCGCCCGTTACGGACTCTACCTTGCATCGGGCAAGGAACAGGTCAAGGAGTACCGGCTGCGCGAACCGGACAAGACGAAATATGAAATCTACCATGCCCTGTGCGATGCCGTCCCCCGCTGCCGTAACTGGGAGGAGCTGACAGCGGCCCTGCGCCGCGAAGGTGTCACTACGGAGTTCCGGATGCGCGGAGGCACCTCCGACGTGCAGGGTGTCGTGTTTGCCAAAAACGGCTACCCGTTTAACGGTTCGAAGATCGACCGGCAATTCAGCTATTCGAAAATCGACACCGCACTGGAACGGAACAGCCGACAGGCGCATGCTTCCGAACGACAATCGGCTCCGACCCTGACACCCTCGTTCAGCTATCTGCTGGACGATTTGCTGCGTCCGAGGTTTGATCCCGACGAGGCGGAACAAACCCAGCAGGAACAACAGCGCAGACGCCGCGGGCGACGACGCTAACCTCTCTGAAAGCATGGCCTGGTCCTAAAAGAATCAGTAGTCCGTCGGATCATCGTTGAGTTTCGGGCCGACAACCCAGCCGGGGCGGGGCGCTGACGAGGGGCCAAAAGAAAACGGCGGCAGAGCGTATGCTCTGCCGCCGTTCGTCATGCGGGGATATGCCCTGCTGCGGCTGCCGGATCAGAACACGAGTATAGGCCGGGGCAGATATGGGTCGTTTCGGTTACCCTCTATTGCTACATTCGGTTTATCGGGAGTTATAAACCGATTCAGTGCTGTATTATTCTCTCCACTTACTGCTGTTGATGACCAGTAAGGAATGTATTTATAGGAGAGTGGAACTATACGATCCTGGTAATCGGGCCAACCCGAGGAGTAACCTTTGACGGCCTCCAAGCGTTCGTCCAAATAGTTGACATTGGTACGCATGTAGGCAAGTTGTCCGACGGAGGGCAGAAACCAGCCGCTGGTACCGGCAGGGGCCTTCAGAAGCTGCTGCCATGTGTAGTCTCCTCCGTTAACACTACCGTCATAGTTCAAATTGCGATAGCCGTAGGTTTCACATACCCATGCTGCCTGGAAATGGCGCATCTCAAAGCCTTCGCCTGCATGGTCTTCCACGAAGTTGTGAATCGCCTGGCAGTTGGCATATCCGTTCCAGGCATACTGATCGGCAGAGACATAACTGTCAAGATCATATATATAATCTCCTGCACCACCTGGTCCGATCAACCATGCCGGGCGATCAGCTGTCGCACTATCTCTCGTTCCGGTCGCATTGGTTATGGCTATTGCATAGCCGTTTACATTGCCGGAAATGGCAGGACCTCCCTCGGTGAGGGCTTTCGTATAATCCGAGTTGTCGGTAGCGTGTCTGCCGGCATAGATGACGATGCCGATAATCCGTTTATCCGAACCTTTCAATGGTTCAATTGTTTCAGCCTCATATGTTCCGTCGGGATAGAGCTTGCGCAGGCCGCCGTCGCTCCATGTGCCGTCAGCGTAATAGTAGTCGCCTAACTTCAGGTCATCAGCTGCGTATTCTGTGAAATCCTCCGTCCAGCCATTCGCCGTGCTCGGGGCAGCGAGGGTGATGTTGCTGTTCTCTTTGAACACCTTGTTCGCGAAGGTCTTCTTGTACCACACTCCGTTATAGCTCACCTTGAGGTTGATGTCGCTACCCGAAACGATGATCGGAGTAAGTAATCCGTAGATTGTGGCAGTACCGTCCATCTTACCGGAAACAAGGATTCCCACATCTTTAAATTGCAGGTCACATGTCTTAAGATTACACAGGGAGACACGTTTCATTCCCTCTATGACAAGTTCATCTCCCTGTCCAACTCCGGTAAAAGTCATGCGTCCCTGCGGGTGTTGGTCGAGATTGAGCGTAATGGTGGCCACGCCGCCTTTACTCACCTTATAATTGCCCGAAGAGGTAAAGGCGACATCGCCGTGCCCGATGGATAAGTTTCCATAACTATCCAATTCTCCTCTTTCTGCATAGATGCCCCACAAAAAATCAGGATTACCGGGAATGGAGGAATTCATCTGAACGACCCATTCACCGCCGGTATAGGTGGCTGTATTTTTGACAGCTCCCTGAACCCCAAAATAAACCACGTCTCCATCTTCCCATTCGCTTTTTGGGGCACGGGTCTCCGCGTCGCCTTCGTAGCCGCCGCGGGATACGTTGAAGATAATCCTGGTCGGAATAATACCTTCCTGCGGGCTTTCCAACGACACTGCATCGTCCTTGTTGCACGCCGTTACGGCAAGGCACAGGCCTGCGGCGGCCATCCACCGCAAGGCTTTCGGTATGATATTGTGTTTCATATTGCAATTTTTGAATTAAACGGTTCATTTACCAATTTTCCTCCGGACCGTATCCACCGAACTCGATACCGACTTGATCGGCCGACACCGTGACGGTGCAGGTGCCCTTCTTGGTGGGGTCGGCTATGGAGGTAGCGGTGATTGTCACCGTGCCCACTTTGTCCGTGGCGGTCACCGTGCCGGTGGCGTCGACCGTGGCGATGGTCTCGTCGCTACTCGTCCAGGTCACGCCCGTGTCGGTACCCGAACCGGAGACCTCTACCGTTGCTTTGAGGGTATAGCTCTTTTTCTTGCCCAGGGTTAGGGTGGCCGGTTCCACGGTCACCTTCTTCACAGAAGGAAGGACACTCACTTTACATGTAGCGGTTTTTCCGCCGTCCTCAGTGGTGACGGTGATGGTGGCCTCTCCGGCCGCAACGCCAGTTACCTTGCCATTGTCATCAACGGTGGCAACAGCCGTATTGCTCGACTTCCAGGTCACATTCTTGTTGGTGGCATCGGCCGGTGCAATGGTAGCCGTCAGTGTCTCGCTGCCACCTATTTCAAGCATGAGATCCGTCTTGTCAAGTGTCACACCGGTGACGCTAACAACCGGAGGAGTGGGCTCCGGAACCGGTTCTTCATCTTTACTACATGACCAGAAAGCGGTCGTCAACAACACGGCCGCAACCAGCATTGCCGCATCTCTGAATAGATTGTTTCTCATCTTCCCATGTTTTTTATTTCGACAAGAATCGCCAAGCGATTGAAAATGCTTCAACAACCTGACGACCCTCGCCTGAACTGTTTTTTTAATTTTCTCTTATCGACCGGCTACTTGCCGTTTATGATTTCGAGCCAGCCGTCGATCTTGCGCAGGGCTTCCCGCGCCAGCTCCTTCTCCCGTCCTTCCTGCGCTTTGGCCAGATGCCTGCGGGCGGATTCGGCATCCTTTCGCATGAGGGCGGCGTTGGCGGCGTTCAGGTTCGATACCGGGTCGTCGGGATATACCTCCACGGCCTTCTCGAACACCTTGATGAACTCCTCACTGCCCGGTTCGAAGGTCTCCGCCACACGGTACATCTCTTCGAGGCTCAACTGTTTTGGCTCGCTTTGGAAGAGCGCCTTGGACTCTTCGAGTGTAAAGTTGCGGATCGTATAGTCGATCGTGTAGTCGGTGCGGCGAAGGGCAGGATAGAACTTGTCAAGCAACTCCCGATATGGCACACCGTCTGCAATCTGGCGCAGCCGGGTCTCGCGCAAGTCGTAATCCGTAATCTCCCGATCCCGTATGACTGCGAGCAGCGCCTCTTTTTCGGCCATGTCGGAATCGGCGACCAGTCGTTCAAGTCCCTCCCAGTCCTCGGGCACGGAGGAGGTCGAGAATGGCACCTCTCCGAAGTTCCCCGTCTTTTTCAGGTACTCCACAAGCGATTCGACACGGTTTTGGGCAAGGCGGGCATTGAGTTCGTAGGAGCCTTCGGGCGAGGCATAGCCGATGACGCTTACGCAGGTGATGGTTGCGAACCGGTTCGAACGTACGGCCGCGAGCGTATGGCCGATCTTGGCGAGTTCCGCACGGTTGTTCCGGTAGTCGGGATTGATGTCGGTGCTGTTGACGGCGAAATCGACAAACGAACTGCCGCTCTCCTGGCGGGCCTTCACCTCCTCGTATGCCGGAGCGATATAGGCTACATCAGGGACAAAGGCGGCCAGGGCGCGCCGGGCCTTCTCCACGGGATCCTCGACGACAACCGGAGGCACATATTCCACAGGCTTGTGGCGTTTGCATCCAAAGGCAAGTCCGAGTTTCAGACCGAAGGCGACAGGGCGTACGGAGGCCGTGCGGGTATCGGTATTGATGAGGCTGTTCAACCTGTACTCGGCCGGGATATGCTCCTGCTGGTTGCCGCGCCATTCCTCCGGCGTATATTCCATGATATTTCCGGCGGTTATTTTCTTGACGCTGTTCAGGCCTATATCGGCATAGAGTCCCGTGTAGAGCCGCAACTGTTCGGACAGGCGCCACTTCACGCCCGCCTCCACGGCGCCGAGCAGGGAGAATTTGAGGTTGTTCTTGCCCTCGAAAGCGTAGCCCGTGCGAGATCCCAGGGCCTGATCCGGATCCCAATCCTGCGCGTCTTTCCATTCGTAGTCCCAACTCCATTCCATCTCTCCGGCCGACGGGCCGTCCGGAATCGGGTATCCATTGCCGTAGGCCTGATAGTTGTTCATATCCGCAGAGCCTTTGTAGTCGGAGTAGATCCGGAATCCGGCCTTGACGCCCGCAGCGACATAGAAGCGGTGGCGGCCCATGGTCTGATACTGCACCATCAGCGGCACCTGCAGGTATCCAGCGCGCTGTTTCTCGCTGAAATTCCTCACATTGCTGACAAAATCCATCTGGTACGCTCCCTGCTGGCCATAATCTTCATATTGCAGCGTCTGCCTGAACTCCTGCGGGTCCAGCCGCGCGCGGGTGTTGTAGGACTGCCATTCGATACCGGTCTGCAAGCCCCAGCGGGGTTGGAAGAACCAGACATAATTTATACCGACGCCGACGCCGAACCCGGACGTGCGGCTGCCGTTATCTACCTTGTAGTGCAGGGTCGATACTCCGCCCCGGATATACGGGAGTATCTCGTGCCGGCTCTCCGTCGTTTTCTGATCGACGGGAGGGCGGTCACCACGCTGATCCTGGGCCACAACGCCCTGTGGCCCGGCAGCGGACCACAGGACAAGTGCGGCGAACAGTGTAGAAAAACGTTTCATTTTAAGCCAGGGGTTGACTTAAACCCTTTTTTTGGTCGCTTCGATACTCGCCTTGCGGAACGCCTTGGTCAGTCGTTCCAGTTCCAGCGAGGCTTTGCGGGCCCGGGCCCCGGCAGCTTTGTTGCCATACTCGCTCTGCAGCGTGCCATTGGTCAGGAGAGCCTCGCTCGCCCGACGGATCTCTTTCAACAGTTGTTCGATCATCGTTTTGAAATTTTTATGGTTAATGGTGTTGGTTTTTATCGGTTTTGACGGTCATTTTCTCCGTACTGCCGGGGAGATCCGTGTGCTCGGGAATGGCGATCTGCGGCCGGTTCTCCCTGAACCATGACTTTTCCGGCTAAAGCATAAGAGCGGCAAGGAAAAGCATGTGGCGTAAGTTAAGTATAGCATCATCAAACCGCTGTTTTTTGTGTCAATGGATATAAAATATCGAGGGTGAACCGAGTCCCCTAAACTCACAAAATTCGCCAACCTCACAAAACTCACCAGCCTCACCAAACTCACCAAACGACAAGGCCAGTCCACCCTCGAAAAGGAGAAGTATCACGTCCGAAAAACCGACGAAGCCGCATTTCCCTTCCCGACCTGTAATCACATCAAAAGGAAATGCTGCGCCCGGAACCGGGATTCTCCCGGGCCGTGGCATGCCGGCCAGTTTTCCGGGCTGCGGCTGTCGTCCTATTCCACAATTCCGGTCACGGGGAAGCCCAGGTATTCCAGCGAGGAGAGCTGCACCCTCGTAATTTCGTCGCCATCACTGTCGTACAAAACAAAGAATACGCTGTTTTCGGTGAGTCCGCTGTATTCTATCTTTCCAGACGGGTATTTTATGGTCCCGGATGTGCCGTCTTCATTTTTGACGATCGTATATGCACCCACGTATTCATATAATACAATGTTTCCCTTTTTGACGGTTTTGCCCGATGCCTCACTCAACTTGGCAGCCCCGTCATCGTCCTTGGCGTAGCCACAGTATGACATGTTACCATCTTTTAAATAGAATCCCGGAGTCATACTTGGGTCAGTTGACACTTCTTCAAACCAGTAGACCCCTTCGACGTTCGGGCCCTTGCTTTCGTTTCCGTCGTCTTTCTTGCATCCGTTCAGGAGCGATGCCACGCTCAACAAAGCGACAGCGTAAAAAATCAGCTTTTTCATATTCAACATATTATACATTATTTATCTACACAACAGGTTCCGGCTCACCCGTCATCATATACGGCCCAATCCGCAGAGCCGGCAGCGGATACCACCTTTTCCCGAAGGCCGGCGTCCGAGCAACGGCCCTCGGGAAAGAGGCAGACGGTTCACTCGTCCTTCATGCAGCGTACCGATACGGCAGTGATACGGTATTTACTCATAAACGAGGGTCTGATTTCATTGTATACAGTGTTCAAGAGAACGCCGACCCTTTCGTCTTGTGTGGTACAGGACCAACAGGTAAAATACTTACCGACCTCAGAGAGTGTGGATGCCCCCCGATAGTACTCTCCGGCAAACGGATACCAGCAGTCGGGGTCCTCGGTGAGCTTGTATTCGGATTCACCCGACGACCCGAAGTTGAAACCCTTGTTTGTACCGTCATATACCTCCTTAAAGTCAGACGTGGTGCCGAAGGCCTTGGCCCACACGCCGTTCTCTCCGCCGTCGGGCACTCTGTATCCCGCGGGGCAGGGGTCGTAGATGGTCTTCTCCGCCTGCCAGCGGGTATTGTCCACGGAACCGTCTTCGGTAGGGAGCCAGTCATCGCGCCCATCCCAACCTTGGATAAGTTTTGTAGGATTTTGGATTGTATAGTCGATTGACATTCCTTCAAAAAACATAGTTGAGCGAGGCCACAGGTTAAAGGTGGATTTGGCCTCTATGTTTTCCGAAATGGACGATGCCCCCGGGAACGGGTCCTTGCGTCCCCACTGGTAGAGCAGTCCGAGTGCGCCCGCATCGCCGGGAGTGGCGGATGTGGCCCCGAGGTTGCGGTCCATCATCGTGCCCGCCCCGTTGTTGTAGACCTGGTCCTTCGGTTGGTCGGTCATCCAGATGTGCCAGCTCCAGAGGATTGTGCCCTCTGCGTCCTTGGCGGCAATCGCGGCATTTCCCTTGAGGAATTCGGCGCCGGTGGAGAACGCGATAGTGTTCTTGTCGCTGTCGTACGACACCTGTGCAATCAGGTCGCCCGGTTGGGGAGCCGTGTCCGTGCCGAAAGTCTCCCAAAGAACCTCGACTGCGGACACTTCGCCGACCGGTTCCCGGCTGTTGCCCTTGACCGCCTGAATCCGGTAGTCGCCTGCTTTCGAAATGATGTAGCAGTTGGCCGGGGACTCGACAACGGGTCCGGGTTCAGGGCCAGGGCCAGGTTCAGGGCCAGGGCCAGGTTCAGGGCCTGCCGGGTCCGACTTGCTGCATGCGGACAGGACGGCGGTCAACAGGACGGATATCAGACAGACCGTCTTTATAAATCGGAACTTTCTCATGATCCATCAGAAATAATAGTTCATCGAGATCCGGACACCGAAGTTTTCGATTCCGTACAACAGGGCGTTGCTGCCCGGACTCACATAGCCGGTATAGTGTTCGACCTTCCCCGTATAAGAGCAGAAACCCTCATAGACCGTATAGGTCTCGGGCTGGAAGGCTACGGCCACCGGGGTAAAGCTCATCGTCAGGCCGGTGGAAATACGCTCGGCAATGAAAACCTCGATACCCATATCCAGCGAGAGTCCGAACGCGGAGATATAGCCCGAGTTGTATCGGTCGAGAGGACGGCCGTAGGCAATGCCGAACCGCGAGGTGAAATCGTTGACGGAACCCTCCTTCATCTCCGAGGTCATCGGCATGCTCGACGGGATGCGGTTCAGGTCGGTCATCTTGTTGCCATAATTGAACAGGAGATGTCCTCCGGCGATCGAATAGAGCAGGTCGGCTCCGACGATGAATCTCACGGTCTTTGTTCCGCACATGAGTTCGCAGCCCAGCATCAGGGATCCGCTGTTCATCTTGGACTGTATTTCGTCGACCACCTGGTTCTGGGTGTCGGGATTCAGCGCCAGGGCCATGTCATCGGGGACATACTCCCGGTAATTGACGATGCTGCCGTTGAGTCCCACGCTTGCCCGTATCGCCCACTTCTTCGACACGCGGTATTTTACCCGTATGGCCGCGACGGGGTCCTGCGAGAGCATGAACATCTGGTGCGGACTGGCCGCATTGTCCGAGATCCATTTCCCGACAAATTCGCCCGGTTTCGGTTGAGCCAGCATCTGGGACGACATGGAGGCCGGATTGAAGACCACGCCGATAGCCCAGTCACCTGCTTGCGGCGTGTAGTATTTCTTTTCCTGCGCCGACGCCGACACGGCCGACAGCAGGAACAGCGCAAACGCTGAAAATAATGCGATTCTTTTCATAATAAGATGTTTTAGATCCGGTTATTGCGCGTAATCCGCGTCAGCTGCGTTTTATTTCGCCGGCTGCGTCATGCCGTCCTCGGAGGTATAGGCCGACGGCGTAAGGTCCAGGATAAAATAGACGGCCTTTCCGCATGGAACCGTTTTCTCAAGCTCCGCGAAGAACAGGGTCTCCGATTCAGTGTAGTCGCCATTCTTGTCCTTGGTGTAGGAATAGCTCTTGATCGAGCTGTTGACCTTGACCGACAGCGACTTGCCTACCGGGCATCCGATTTCGCATTCGAAGTACCCCGAAGTGTTGGTCTCAACCGTTTTGAGGGCAAATTCCACATTGCCTTCATCATCCGGCAAGCCGTACATGACATTGACCTTGGTCCCGGATTTTACCACCATCGGCTCCTCCTGCAAACCATCGCTGTCCGTGGCAATACTGCGGACATGCCCCAGTACGGTAATCTTTACAGGCAGCGTTTCGCTGTTCAGGGTGCTCTGCTCGACCTTGCTGCAAGAGACGGCGCTCAGCATGACGGCTGCCGACAAAAGGGTGATCATTCTTTTCATGGCTTTTCTGTTTTTTGGGGTTGATTTTTGGTTGATTTTTGGGTTGGTTTCTATTACCAAGTCTTCTTCATACAACGGACAAAGTAGCCTCTACTCAGTTTGTCAGTAGATTTATTAGGGTCGGCAGTATACTTAATAAGGTCGCCGGAATCAAAAATAGCTATGAAATACGTGTAAACGTTTGTGCCAGACGAAGTCCCAGACCAATAGCTTGACCATATATTTGCTTTAATATACCCTAGCGTTCCTTGTTCATTAATATAACCGTTTGGCCGATACCAACATTCGCCGGCACTGCGGAACTCCAGGTCAGCACCTGAGCCATTAAAAATAACCAAGGAACTGCTTTCTATATCGCTCACTTTTGAAGTCCCGCCTGAAGCCATGGCCCAGACACCGTATTGTCCTCCGTCCGGAACCACATAACCCGGAGGACATGGATCCGATATGCTTTTGGTTCGCCTCCAAAGACGGGCCTCACCGCTATGGAGCCAATGGGTGGAGGAGTAAATGAATGTCGTAGGATGGGCGGCAGCATAACTCTCGGTTCCGGTGGTTGCGTCGCTCTCTACACGTTCCCATCTGTCAAGGGTACAGCTTCGATCTCCCCAGAAAGGGTCTTTCCTCCCGTATTGATAATGCAGACCGCTACTCCAGGGGTAGGCGCCGCTTTCAACATGAGCTGCTCCGAGGTCACACACCATCATGGTACCGGCACCGTTCTTATACTGGTGGTCTGTCGGCATTACACTTGTCACCCAGATATGCCAGCTCCACAGTATATTACCGCTTGCGTCTTTCGCCGCAATGAGGGCGTTGCCTTCCGGAACTGTTGCCGATGATGATGTCTTTTTGTTGACATTAAAATAGATGTTGCCGTTGTCATATTCTGTATGGTTGACAATATCTCCCACTTTTACGTTCGCGTCGGATCTTGTTTCCCAAAGGACCTCAACAGAGGCAGCCGCCACCTTTTGAGATTTGTCATTGCCCTTCACGGCAGGTATCTTGTACACACCCGGCTTGGTGACGATATAGCAGTTCGCGCTTTCTTCTACGCCCAGCGATGTAACGGTACTGCCCAACGTATTCTGCGTCACGGTTACGGTCACCGGATCGGCATCGTCATATTCAAGGACTATGCTTCCGCTCCTTGAGGTGCTGGCGGTATTGAACGATGCCAAGATCGTGACTTCACCGTCCCCGACAACAATATTCTTGAGCCATGAGCTCCCGCTTCTCGCAGTCACCTTGGCGCCAGGCCGCGGATTGGTTATGCTGTATGTTATCTTACGGTTACCGCCCCATGCATCAACCGTAAGGGATGATGATGAGGTTTTAATCACGGCATTTTCAAATGCTTGCTGACGGACTGTCACATTCGTCGGCTCGGCATTCCCGTAGGTCAGCTCTATCTTGCCGCTCCTCTCACTCTTGTCCGTATTCTTCGAAACATCGAACGTAATGCTCTTGTCTTTGACCACTACTCCTGTAATCCATGAAACCTTACTGGTCGCCTGCAGTTTGACGCCTTCCTGCGGATTCTCTATGCTGTAGTCTACGGTTACGCTGCTACCCATATAAGTTACCGTTTCAGGGTCATTTACGATGATTACGGACTGGTCGATACCGGACTGTGCTATTTCCACAGTCACTGATTCCGCTCCCTCGTAGGAGAGCTTGATGTTACCTATCCTTGTCTTGATGTCATCGTTTTTGGAAAGGGTGAATGAAATCTTTCTTCTATCTGCCCCGAGATCGCTTATCCACTTCTCCTCGCTGGTCAGTTCAAGTTCAACACCTTCACGCGGGTTCTCAATCTCGTAGTACAGTGTATACGTTGCGGCTTCGCTCGTATAGACTTTGGGCTCACTTACGGATATTTTGGGCTTAGATGGGGAGTCGGTCGGCTCCGTCTCATCCTTCTTGCACCCGACAAGCGTCAGCAAGACGCCCGTCAGGGCCATGATACATAACCTGAATCGTTTCATAATACTGGTATTTTGATGGGTAAGTTCTCTTTGGCGGACCTGTTCCCGCGGCCGGGTCAGTCTCCCGCGGGAAGCTGTGCGCCATATCCCGGCTCCGCGCCGAACAACTGCACGGCCTTGTCGAAATTGTAGCGGTTGCCGAACATCGAGACGCGGGTCGTGGAGGTCCCCTGCTTGTTCAGTCCGTGCGCCTCCCGGTAAAGGTTTGCGGCCGAATTGGGGTCATAGCTCTCCGTGGTCATGATTTTCAGGGAGGCGAACCCTTTCAGATAGGCCGGGTCGATCACATCCTTGAAGGCGCTCGAAGCCGGGAGTTCCCGGTTGTTCTCGTATTTGGTGAGCATCTCCACCTCGTCAAACCGCTTTGCCGGCACGTATAACCACTTGCCGCCGCTCGTTCCGGCCATCACGATGTCGCCCTTGTTCATGAAGAAGAGGTTGTCGTAGGCCGAACAGATCTTGCGCTTGTCGGCCGGCAGATTGGAGTCGTCCCACCCGGCATCCAGGGCGCCATAATTGTTGCAGCCGAAGATATTGTGATGGACATTGTGGTCGGCGCCGTTCCGGAACCGGTATCCGTATCCCATGCTCTCCATCTCCTTGGTCGTGGGCCACGAGAACAGCACGGTGTTGTGATGGAAATCCACCGTGGACTGGTGCGCCCCGGTATTCTGGTTCAACCCGCCGTTAATCTCGCACGAGGCATAGAGGTTGGAGACAAACACGTTGTTGCTGATCTCCCAGGCCCCGCCCATATTGGTCATGATGATGCCGTTGAACGAGGCGTTCAGGAACATGCAGTTGCGGATGACGAGCCGCCCGGCCATCTTCCCGCCGATGAGACGGATCGTTTTGTTGGGCGGATTGCCGACCGGCATGATACGTCCGGTCTCACAACCCTCGGGGCAGCCGAAACGTTCGTCGGTCGGATCGGCCTTCGCATACTCATGGACAAGGCCCAGATCGAAGAAAAGCCCGTCCACGATGATCTGTGCGCTTTTGTTCGAGGTCGCCTCGATCATCAGCAGACCCTGCCCGATCGTGCCCCGCTGCTCCGCCGACGGTTGAATGCGCGTGATGTATTTGACCGGGTTGCGGTCGGTGAAGTCGTCGTTCCAGCCCCCTTCAAGGCTGACATACTTGTCTTTGATCTGGATCCATCCCCGGTCCAGCGTGCCGAGGTAGTTGCCTTGCGCAATGCGGATGAGATCCCCGTCGGCGGCCTGATCAATGGCTTTCTGTATATCCTTCATCGGTGCATCTTTGGAACCTTCTGCCCGGGCGCTCCCTCTTTCAATGCTTACATAGTACACAGCGCCGTCAGCACGAAGCCCGACACCGGGATCGGCCGCGACGCTCGCAGAGGCGTTGGCAGATGCGGATGTCAGTTTTTCATTCGCCGTTTGCGCAACCTTGCCCATGATCCTTTTACCTAATTGCGCTTCCGCAACCGAACATGCAACAAGCAATATGGTTGCTGTCAGTACACTTTTTTTAATAAACAGGCCCATTTTTTTTGTTTTTATGCGTTATGATTTACGGCTGATTCCCTGATTCCCGGTTTTCCGGATGACGGCATGTACGGATCGGTTCTCCATGCCGACGGGCCCGGGAGAATCCCGGGCCGTGGCATGCCGGCCCGTTTTCCGGGCTGCGGCTGTCGTCCTATTCCACAATTCCGGTCACGGGGAAGCCCAGGTATTCCAGCGTGTAGTACTGTATCCTCGCAGTTTCGTCGCCTTCACTGTCGTACACAACCAAGAATACGCTGTTTTCGGTGAGTCCGCTGTATTCTATCTTTCCTAACGGGGAGTTTATGGTTCCGGATGTGCCGTCTTCATTTTTGACGATCGTATATGCACTCAGGGGGAAAGTTAGTACAATGTTTCCCTTTTTGACGAATTTGCCCGTTTCCTCACTCAATATGGCAGCCCCTTCATCGCTCTTGGCGTAGCCATAGTATGATATGTTACCATCTTTTAAATAGAGTCCCATCATCACACCTGGGTCAGGTTCCTCTTCTTCAAACCAGAAGACCCCTTCGACGTTCGGGCCCTTGCTTTCGTTTCCGTCGTCTTTCTTGCATCCGTTCAGGAGCGATGCCACGCTCAACAAAGCAACAGCGTAAAAAATAAACTTCTTCATAACTGATAAAAATTAGTGAATGATTGATTAAGTGAATTAAGATTTTGTGTGTTATCAATTTATCAATTCGGCATTCGATCCGACTCATCGCAACGTCAGGGTGCTTGCTGCCTGGACCCGGATTGTCGGCAACCATCCGGCAGATGATTTTGTTCAGTCGTTTCGGCCGGATCTCCGCCGCCTTTTACGAAAATGCAGACATCGCATCTTGAACAACCTTTTGATGACGGCAAGAATGTTGCACTCCGTGTCGTTATGTGCGCGGGTATCCTCTTCCGGTTGCGCCCCCGTCTCGTGTTCGATTCGGTCGATCTGCTCTTTGATCATCTGTTGGACCTGATGATAGGAGAGTTCTTTCGGTTCCTTTTGTCCGTTGCTGCCCATAAACCCATGAATTTGATGTATGACAAATGTAGCCGCGATTCCCGTTGGCGGCTTGGACACACGACGCATAAAACCGGACTATGTACGCATTTTTATTTGCCGGAATCGGACTCTCGGCGCATGTTAAGCAGACAAAAGGCTGATATTCAAATGTTTATTTGTCCTATTCCCGCATGAAAGCGCGAAAGGCGCATTCCCTTGCGGGAATGCGCCTTTCGCGTAAGAAATCAACCGGACCGTCAGTCCAGATGGGGCTTCTTGCGATACTGTGACGGGGTCATGCCGAACGTCTGCTTGAACACACGTCCAAAATAACCGACATCTTCAAATCCGCATTGCATGGCAATATCTCCGATCGGCATGTCGTTAGAGGAGAGCATCCGTTTTGCTTTTTCCATACGCACATATATAATATAGGTATTCGTATTGCTGTCTGTAATTACACGCACCTTCCGATTGAGCTGTGATTTGCTCATGCACATCTTTTCAGCGATCTTGTCGGAATTGAGGGCCGAATCGGAGATCTGGGAATAGATGATATTCGTCAACCGGTCGATGAAAGCCTGGTCGGCCGGAAGCAGCTTGACGCTCTCCGTACAATTATTGCGCAGAGCCTGGGAATATTTTTCCCGCAAAACCCTCCGTTGTTCCAACAACTTGGCAATGCGCACATGGAGTTCGTCCGTATTGAAGGGTTTGAGCAGATAGGCGTCTGCTCCGGCTTCGAGACCCTGCACCTTGTCCACATCCTCGCTTTTTGCCGTGATGATAATGATCGGAATATGGTTCAGAACGATCGAGCTGCGTATCTCCCGGCACAGGTCGAATCCGTCCATGCCGGGCATCATCAGATCGGTCAGGATCAGGTCCGGCATATACTCTGCGGCCTTTTCCAGCCCCTCCTTCCCGTCGCGGGCATAGAGCAGCCGGTAACGGTCTTTGAGCAACCCTCCGATGTAGAACGCAACATCCTGATTGTCCTCCACGAGCAGGATGGTGGCGGGGTCCGCACCCGACGTCCCGCTCTCGGAAGAAGCCGGATCGGGGGTCGGGACGGATGGGGTAAGATTCTTCTCGGGTTCGCCCGGGGTCCACTCCTCCCACTGCGAAGTCCCGTGCTTCAAGGGCAGCGTAACGAAGAAGACCGTACCTTTGCCGACCGCACTTTTGACCGCAATCTGTCCGCCCATCGTCTCCACCATCTGTTTGGCCAACGACAGCCCGACTCCTGTCCCCATGTCCATACAGGAATTGTTCCCCTGGTAGAACGTCTCGAAAATATGGGGCAGATCCTGTTTGTCGATACCCTTCCCCGAATCGGCGATCTGAATAACCAAGTTGTTGTTTTCCTCTGTGGTCGTAATATAGACATGTCCACCCTTCGGCGTATATTTCAAGGCATTGGACAAGAGGTTATGAATTATTTTCCGAAAATACTCCGGGACGAAATCGGCTTGAAGAAAGGTTTGTTGCGGCACGAAAATCAGATTGAGGTGCTTTTGCTGGGCAAATATCTGGAAGTTTTCCACGATCATCCGAATAAAGGCCACGATGTCTCCCGTCCGCCAGTTCGGTTCTTCAATCGAGGAACGGACCTTGGAGATGTTCAGCAGTTGATTGACCAGACTCAAAAGATGGTCGCCCTGGCGGATAATGGTTTGCAACGAGGCGGAAGACTCCTGGTCTGTCCCCGTTTTTTCGGACAACTGGTTGGCAAGCCCGAGAATGACCGTCAACGGCGTGCGGAATTCATGGGTGATATTCGTGAAAAACTTGCTGCGGACAGTCTCCATGTGGCGCATGATCTTCTGCGTCCTGGATTTTATGCGCACGACATATAGCAAAAATCCGATTACAATGATCGTCAGCAGTAAAATGGAAATACCCGCAAATAAGATGATATTTTTGGTTCGTTGCTCCATGCGGTAGTTCGCCTGGATCAACGCCAACTCTCTGGAACTTTTCTCCTTCTCGAAATTAACCCTGACATTCTGCAAATGAGCCGTGTTTTCGATGTTGCTGACACTGTCGGCATATTCCCGGCTCAGTTTATAGTTCTCGAAGGCTTTGGGACAGTTGCCCAGTTTTTCGTAATAGAGATAGTTCAACCAATATACTTCACGCAAATGCTCCCGCGATTGCATCTCTTTGGCCGTGCGGGAGGCTCGTGTCAGATATTTTTGCGCGGAAGTCATATCCCCTTTGCCCATGTTGACACGCGCCAGGGCTATGCAGGACTCGATCCAATGCCAGCGGTCCTGGCTTTTCTCCATCAAATCATAGGCGCTCCGGTATTCCCGGATGGCATTGTCCCACTGCTTGTCCTTCTCCAACAGATTGCCGAAATAGGTATGGCACAGGGAAATCCCGAGGTTGGAACCTGCCGCCTGATTGTGCTGCATGGAACGACGATAGTAAATCCAGGCCGAGTCGATCATTCCCTGCTTTTCGAAGATTGCGCCGATATTGGCATAATTGATCGCCTGACCCAGGTCACTTTCCAACTGCCGCTCCCCGGACAACGCCTGACGGAATGCGAGGATGGCCGCATTGTAGTTCTCCATCGACAATTGCACATTCCCTATGCCATTGAGAGAAACCACTCGATTTTTTAATGCCACATAGGAACTTTTGTCATGGTACTGTTCACATAACGCAAGTGCTTTATAATGGTAGGTAGAGGCTTCGTCCATAATGCCCATCCGGCGGAAATTGGTTCCGATCTGATTGCATATCTGGATGATTTCAACGGTATCACAAAGTTGTTCCGCCAACCCTAATGCCTGACGATGATAGATGACGGCTTCGTTGAACTTGGCTGCATCCCGGTAACGCTTGCCCAGCGCTTTGCTGGCACACATCATCCCATACTTGTTCCCTTCAGCCTCAAAACGGTCCAACAAGATGGACAAGGAGTCTATCCCAGGGGTAACTCGGACGGTGCTGTCGATCATTTTGCGGGTTTCATCGGTCAGGCCCGACTGAATTGATGTCGATGTACAGGACAACAACAGCAAAGCACCTAAACAGATCAGCGATTTCATCTCTTCTAAAAAACGCATATGATTAATCTCGAGGCAAAAACTACAAGCATTTGATACCTGACTGTAAATTTAGAAAAATATATTTAAAAGTCGCTTTTTTGGATCAAAATAGCGCATATTTTACCGACCTGCCCTAAAACTTGAAAGTTAATGACCTGAAACAGCCTGACAGACAAGTCCATCATTCTTTACCGACAGATCAAAACAACCTCCCATATCATCCCGGAATTGGATAAATATTCAATTCTAGATATAGAGATTTACAGAATTCCAGATTTCTGTAAATCTCTAATAAATTACCGGCATAGTTACCTCGATCGTTGCTCTTTCAGCCGCAGTAAATGCCGTTGGGGATCGAATCCGTCTGCCTCGCCACTTGCTTCTCCGGCCCGAATGGCCGCAGCCAAAGCTGCCAATCGGTGATCGGGTTCCAAATCATGCTGTTTTGGCCGATCCGAAGTCGCAGACTCTGACCGATATTTTGATATGCACCCCTTTTTCATAGACTTAACCTATTCCATAACTTGCCGATACCGACAGACAAATATAAACAAAACGAGATTTCACAACATCAAAAACATGAATCACCCCATCGCCTTCCATCTCCGAAATCTCAATATATTGCGATTTATATACGCATCTTGCCAAAGTTCATAACAAAAAGCGTCATACTCACAATATAATGCGAATATAAATTGTTTTTACCAGGATAAAACATTATTTTTGCATAAAATCACAATATAATACAAATATGAGCACATTGGGCAACCAAATCAAGGAGCGCCGGCACCTGTTGAAGATCAAGCAACA
>ULUZ01043229.1_pt1 | contig 17547 bp, 14 predicted proteins | sample 1958881 | NCBI WGS metagenome assembly ULUZ01 (sample SAMEA4835771, study PRJEB28245) | human gut metagenome | biome: gut microbiome; material: fecal sample | place: Denmark | collected 2008
GGAGCGTCTGCCCGATTTGAAGACGCGCAGCCAACAGCGCAATGTGGTGCTGCATCCTGAATTTGTGAACGGCAAGTACGCCCTATACACCCGACCGCAAGACGGATTCATTGATGCGGGAAGCGGAGGTGGAATCGGCTGGGCATTGGTGGACGACATGACCCAAGCGGAAGTAACTGAGGAAACCATCATCGACCAACGCTACTACCACACCATCAAGGAAGTGAAGAACGGCGAAGGTCCCCATCCCATCAAGACTCCCCAAGGCTGGCTGCATCTGGCACACGGTGTGCGCGGTTGTGCCGCAGGCTTGCGTTATGTGCTTTATATGTATATGACCGCTTTGGATGACCCCACCCGTGTGATAGCCTCACCCGCAGGCGCTTTCATGGTACCCGAGGATGAGGAACGTATCGGCGATGTGTCCAACGTGCTGTTCACCAATGGATGGATTGCAGACGAAGATGGAAAAGTGTTCATCTATTATGCTTCCAGCGATACCCGTATGCATGTGGCGACTTCTACCGTTGAGCGACTGGTGGACTATTGCATGAACACGCCCCAAGACGGCTTCTGTTCATCGGCTTCTGTAGAGACCTTGAAAAAACAGATAAAAAAGAACCTTCGGTTGATGCAGGAATAAAAAATGCCCGACAAGTACCGTCCACGTTCGTCGATAGTGTTTTTTCTTCGGAAAAAGTACTATCGACACTAGTAATCATCAATAAAAATCGAACCACCATGATAAAACTCAAAGAAAAAATAGGTTACGGATTCGGAGACATGGCCTCGTCCATGTTCTGGAAACTCTTCGGTTCCTATCTCATGATATTTTATACCGACGTGTTCGGAATGCCTGCCGCCACGGTAGGTACCATGTTCCTGGTCACCCGAGTATGGGATTCTGCCTTCGACCCCGTAGTCGGCATTCTGGCAGACCGCACCCATTCGCGCTGGGGCAAGTTTCGTCCCTACCTGCTGTTTCTTGCCGTGCCCTTCGCGCTCATCGGCATCCTTACGTTTACCACCCCGCAGTGGAGCCTGACGGCCAAAATAATCTATGCCTATGCTACTTACTCACTGATGATGATGGTCTATTCCGCCATTAATGTGCCCTACGCCTCTCTGCTGGGAGTCATCAGTGCCGAACCGCATGATCGCAACCTGCTGGCCGTCTATCGCATGCTGTTCGCCTACTTGGGCAGCTTCATCGCCTTGTTGCTCTTCATGCCCATGGTCAATGCGTTCAGCCGGGGACATGGCGAACCATACGGCTGGATGATGGCGGTGGTGGTGATAGCCGCGGCGTGCGCCGTTTTGTTTTATGGCTGTTTCGCCCTGACTCGCGAGAGGGTGAAACCGATAAAGGAAGTACAAAATCCGTTAAAAGAAGACTTGAAGGACTTGTTTCATAACCGCCCTTGGTGGATACTGCTGGGCGCGGGCATTGCCACTCTGGTATTCAACTCTATCCGCGACGGTGTCACGGTGTACTATTTCAAATATTTCATCATAGAAGAGACTCATGAAACGGTTTCCCTATTCGGGCTGTCCTTTGTACTGAGCGGGCTTTATCTAGCTGTCGGGCAAGCCGCCAATATCATCGGCGTGATGCTTGCCGCTCCCGTGAGCAACCGCATCGGAAAGAAGAAAACCTATATGTGGTCCATGATATGGGCCACGCTATTCAGCATCGTGTTCTATTGGTTCGACAAGGACGACATCTCACTTATATTCATTTTCCAGGTACTTATCAGCATTTGTGCAGGTAGCATCTTCCCGTTGCTTTGGAGCATGTATGCCGATTGTGCGGACTACTCGGAACTGAAGGCAGGTAACCGCGCCACGGGCCTTATCTTTTCGTCATCGTCCATGAGCCAAAAGCTCGGTTGGGCCATCGGAAGTGCCGTTACAGGCTGGCTGCTTGCCTATTTCGGTTTCCAGGCCAATGCCGTGCAAAACGAACAGGCCATTCAAGGCATTAAAATGTTTCTGAGTTTCCTGCCTGCCGTGGGAACCGTGCTGAGTGTCGCGTTCATCAGTCTCTATCCGCTGTCTGAGAAGAAAATGAAGGAAATCACGGAGGAGCTGGAAGAACGAAGACGAAATTAATATTTGATGATAAAAAAGAAAAATGGAAACAACTATATTTCAACTCAAGAAAGAGGTGGAGGAAATGCTTACCACCAACATCCTTCCCTATTGGATGAATAAAATGACAGACGTACAACATGGCGGATTCTATGGCCGCATCAACGGACAGGAGGTATTAATGCCCGAAGCCGAGAAAGGAGCCATCTTGAACGCACGTATTCTTTGGACTTTCTCTTCGGCCTATCGTCTGTTGCACAAGCCTGAATATCTGGAAACCGCCACCCGTGCCAAGCGTGAAATCATCGACCTATTCTACGACAAAGAGTTTGGAGGAATCTATTGGAGCGTCAGTGCCGAAGGCCGTCCGCTAGACACCAAGAAGCAAATCTATGCTATCGGGTTTGCCATCTACGGACTCAGCGAATACCATCGTGCCACGGGCGACAACGAAGCGTTGGAATACGCCATCCGTCTGTTTCACGACATTGAGGCGCACAGCTTTGACCGAAAGAAAAACGGATATTGCGAAGCGCTGACCCGCGAATGGGAAGAGTTGGCCGATATGCGTCTCAGCGACAAGGATGCCAACGAGCGCAAAACCATGAATACCCATCTGCACATCCTGGAGCCGTACACCAACCTGTTCAGGGTATGGAAAGACGATCACCTGAAGCATCAGCTGCACAACCTCGTCCGCTTGTTCATCGACCGCATACTGGATACAGAGACATCGCATCTGCAACTCTTCTTCAATGACGACTGGGAGAGTCAATACCGCATCATCTCCTACGGGCACGACATTGAAACGTCCTGGCTCCTTCACGAAGCCGCCCTGGTGCTGGGTGACAAAACGCTGTTAGACGAGGTAGAGCCTCGTGTCATCGACATTGCCGAAGCCGGCACCGAAGGTTTTCTGACCACTGCGGGTATGCTATATGAACAAAATGTGGACACGGCTTCGATAGATGCCGACCGCCATTGGTGGGTCCAGGCAGAGGCCATTGTGGGCTATGTCAATCTGTACCAGCATTTTGATGACAAACTGTCTTTATCCCGCGCCGTGCAGTGCTGGGAGTTCGTCAAACGGCACTTGATAGACCGTGAGAATGGAGAATGGTACTGGAGCCTCCGGGCCGACGGCAGCGTGAACCGCAATGAAGACAAAGCGGGATTCTGGAAATGTCCTTATCACAACGGACGCATGTGTATGGAAATCATGGAAAGATTTGTTTGAAAACCGCCAATCGTTAGTTATTTTTGAGAACGATTTTAAACATTGAAAGAAAATGAAAAGAATAATCATAGCGCTTTGTTTGCTGTCCCTCTTCGGAGGACGCTTGTTGGCCAAAGTGGTGTTACCCGAAATTCTGAGTGACCATGCGGTATTGCAACAACAGACAGAAGTGAATCTGTGGGGTAAGGCAACCCCGAACACTACGGTCATCGTAACGCCTTCATGGAATAATCGGACGATAACCACCCGATCCGATGCCGAGGGAAGATGGCAGGTGAGCATACAGACTCCTGCCGCCGATTTCACTCCGCACAGTATTGAGTTTTCGGATGACGAGGTAACTTGCATCCAAAACATACTGATGGGTGAAGTCTGGTTCTGCTCCGGCCAGTCGAATATGGAAATGCCGTTGAACGGATTCTGGAATTGTCCGGTAGAACATGCCAACGAAACGATAGCCACCTCCGGCGAATGGAACGCTATCCGTATGGCTACTATTCCCAAAACCGGTGTATTGACTCCCCTAGAACATGTAGCAGGTAGTTGGAAAGAAAGCAATCCTTTCAACGCACCTTATTTCAGTGCGGCCGCTTTCAGCTTTGCCAGAATGTTGCACCGGGTGCTTCGTGTGCCGGTAGGCGTTATTTCGTGTGCTTGGGGCGGCTCGCGGGTAGAAGGCTGGCTGTCTCGTGAGGTAGTGGAAGGTTATCGGGATGTGGACTTGACAAAGGAAATCAAGAAGCCGGAAAAGGGAGAAGAATGGAATTACTACACACCGACAGTCATGTATAACGGCATGCTGAAACCCCTTCAACGCTATACCATCCGCGGATTCCTCTGGTATCAGGGAGAATCGAATGTAGGCAAAGAAAAGACGTATGCCGAACGCCTGCGAACCATGGTCGAGCTTTGGCGCAAAGAGTGGGGACAAGGGGAACTTCCTTTTTATCTGGTGGAAATCGCTCCCTACGATTATGGTGAAGGTATCAGCGGTGCATTATTCCGCGAAGCACAGTTCCAGGCAGCCTCTCTTATCCCCAACAGCGGTATGGTATGTACCAACGACTTGGTCTATGCCTATGAAAAGCCGCAAATCCATCCCTGCCAGAAAGAGGAAGTGGGTAAGCGGTTGGCCTATCTTGCATTGAACAAAACCTATCAGTATAGAAGCATTGCTTGCGAATATCCCTCTTATCGGAGCATGAGCATACAAAATGACACGGTGGAACTTACTTTCCACCATGCAGACGAGGGGCTGAGTCCGTGGAAGGACATAGAAGGCTTCGAGATAGCCGGAGCAGATAAAGTGTTCCATCCGGCCGTAGCCGTTCTCATTCCAGAAAAAAAAGCCATCCGGGTACACTCGGATAAAGTGAAATGTCCGGTAGCTGTGCGTTATTGCTTTCACAATTTCCAGCCGGGCAATTTAAAAAATCATCGCGGCATGCCTGTCATTCCGTTCAGAACAGATCATTGGTAAACGAATAACTTTAGGTAGTATGAAGAATATATTAGTAGCAACAGCATTATCTCTCAGTATGGCAACAACCGTATGTGCCCAAGTACAACCGGCCATTCCTTCGGATGCCCGGATAGAAAAGAATGTGGAATCTCTTCTGAAGAAAATGACCTTGGAAGAGAAAGTAGGACAAATGTGCGAAATCACCATCGATGTGATAACCGATTTCAGCAGCCCGAATGACTTTAAGTTGAGCGAAGCTTTGCTCGATACCGTCATCGGGAAATACAAAGTCGGTTCCATTTTGAATGTTCCTCTCAGCGTGGCGCAGACCAAAGAGAAATGGGCGGAAACCATTCGCCAAATCCAAGAAAAGTCTTTGAAGGAAATCGGAATCCCTTGCATCTATGGTGTGGACCAGATTCATGGTACAACCTACACCCTTGACGGTACCCTCTTCCCGCAGGGAATCAATATGGCGGCCACCTTCAACCGTGAACTGGTGCGCCGTTCATGCGGAATATCCGCTTACGAGACCAAGGCCTGCTGCATCCCCTGGACGTATGCTCCCGTTATGGATTTAGGGCGCGATCCGCGCTGGCCGCGTATGTGGGAAAGTTACGGTGAGGACAGTTATGTCAATGCCCAAATGGCTGTCGAAGCGGTAAAAGGATTCCAAGGGGAAAATCCCAACCAAATAGACAAGTACCACGTGGCTACCAGTTTGAAACATTTCATGGGATATGGCGTACCAGTTTCGGGCAAAGACCGTACTCCCTCTTCCATTTCAGACATCGACTTGCGCGAAAAACATTTCGCTCCTTTCCTGGAATGTATCCGCAACGGCGCATTGACCCTGATGGTCAATTCGGGTGTGAACAACGGAATGCCTTTCCATGCCAATCAGGAATTGCTCACCGGATGGCTGAAAGAGGATTTGAATTGGGACGGCATGATTGTAACCGACTGGGCCGATATCAATAATCTTTGTACCCGCGATCGCATTGCTGCCACCAAAAAAGAAGCCATCAAGATTGCCATCAATGCGGGTATTGATATGTCCATGGTCCCTTATGAAGTGAACTTCTGCACGTGGCTGAAAGAACTGGTAGAAGAAGGTGAAGTTCCGATGAGCCGTATTGATGATGCCGTGCGCCGTGTGCTCCGCTTAAAGTATCGTTTGGGATTGTTTGAAAATCCTTATTGGAACATTGAAGAATACGATCAGTTTGGCAGCAGTGAATTTGCCCAAGTAGCCTTGAAGGCAGCCGAAGAGTCGTTGGTACTGTTGAAGAATGAAGAGGATGTACTTCCCTTGGCTCAAGGAAAAACAATCTTACTAACCGGACCCAATGCCCATTCCATGCGTTCACTAAACGGAGGATGGTCATATTCCTGGCAAGGTGACAGGGCCGATGAATGTGCAGGAGCTTATCATACCATTTATGAAGCCTTATGCAATAAATATGGCAGAGAACATATTATTTATGAACCGGGCGTAACCTATGCCACCGGAAAAGGTTCTCTGTGGTGGCAGGAAAACCAACCGGAAATAGAGAAGGCAGTACAAGCGGCTACTGAAGTGGACATCATCATCGCCTGCATCGGAGAGAACTCTTATTGTGAGACACCGGGCAACCTGACTGACTTAAATCTTTCAGGCAACCAAAAAGAACTGATAAAAGCTTTGGCTAAAACCGGGAAACCGATTGTCATGGTGCTGAACGAAGGCCGTCCGCGTATTATCAATGAAATTGTTCCGTTGGCAAAAGCTGTAGTACATACCATGCTGCCCGGCAACTATGGTGCTGACGCACTTGTAAACTTGCTGGTAGGTGATGCGAATTTCAGCGGTAAATTGCCATTCACTTATCCCCGTTTGATTAACTCACTAGCTACCTACGACTACAAGCCTTGTGAAAATATCGGCCAAATGGACGGAAATTACAACTACGATGCTGTCATGGATGTGCAATGGCCTTTCGGTGCCGGACTGAGCTATACCACTTACCGTTACGGCAACTTCCGTGTGAACCGTTCTTCTTTCACCGCTGATGATGAGCTTGTTTTCAGTATCGATGTGACCAACACAGGCAAGACAGCGGGAAAAGAAAGTGTGCTTCTCTATTCCAGTGACTTGGTGGCCAGCCTTACGCCCGACAACATCCGTCTGCGCGGCTTTGAAAAAGTCTCGTTGCAACCGGGCGAGACACAGACAGTCTGTCTGAAGTTGAAAGGCAGCGACCTCGCCTTTGTAGGTTACGATGGAAAGTGGATACTCGAAAAAGGAGAATTCAGAATGACTTGCGGCAGCGAGCAAATTGTGATCCAATGTAGCAATACGAAGAAATGGGAAACTCCTAACAAGTAATTTCTTCAATGAAATAAGATACAAGGGAATTGCTTAAAAAGATGTTTATCTTTTTAAGCGATTCTTTTTGTATTATTATTTTTAGGGACACGATTGAAGTGGTTAATACTTTGTTATATATCTTTATTGTATATATTAATCAAATATTATAAAAGCGGAGAAGGTTGATATTTTGTGAATAAATAAAATTCATAATTAATCATGTGGTTAAAGTTGAAAATATTTTTCGGCTATGTCATTTTAGTTTTGCTGTCGTTTTTTATTATCTATCAGTTCCGTCAGGAACAGATGTTGAGACACACATTGCGTAAGAAAGAAAAGGAGCTGGTGACGATGCACCGTCTAACGGAAAAAAGCTACATCGGTCTTTTGGACCTCTCTACCCATGCGGAGATTGCCATCACATGGGATGATGACGACCTGAGGGAATACAGCCGTAAACGCCACAGAGTCTGTGACAGTCTGCAACTTCTAAAGGAATATATCCGTACCCCGTTGCAGAAAAGCCACATTGACTCGTTGTGCCTTCTTCTTTATAAAAAAGAAATCCTTCTTTCCAAGACGATGCATACTTTCAATGAATTGCAGGGTATAGGTAACATTGTACATGAAAGTATCCCTTCCATTGTCTTGACTGCTCGGAAACAGGCTGCACTGCAAAACGAAAATATGTTTTTCCTGAAACCCGGTACAAAAGATACTCCCAAGAAGAAAAAAAATATCTGGAGCATTTTCCGTAGAAAAGAGAACAAGTCCGTTTACCTGCAACAGAGAGAAGAGGCCGAACGTAAACGGCAGTCCTTGTCCCCCGTTTCTCCAGCTGGAACGACAACACGTATGCTTCGCTCCCTGGATGAGAGGATCACTCTGGAACAGGCCGAAAGACAGGCCCGGCTGCTAGCACAGATGGATAGTCTGTATGCCGGCAGCACGGAACTGAACGGAAGAATGAACAGCATGGTCTCCGAATTTGAACGGGAGAACAATGAACGCCTTACCGCACGCTATAAGGCTTTCATCCTTGAACGGGACAAATCCTACTATATGGCAGCCGGCTTGGCTCTGTCCGTCTCTCTGCTGGCGATCATGTTGTATATTGTCATCCACCGGGATTTGAACCGCCGTCTCCGGTACGAGAGGGAACTTGAACAGTCCGACAGGCGGAACAGGGAACTGCTCCGCTCACGCAAGGAGCTCATGGCCTCGGTGGCCCATGACCTGCGTGCTCCGCTGGCAGCTATCAGGGGCTGTGCGGAACAGTTACCTTCGGAAAGTGATGGTAGCCGCAGGGCCGGTTATCTGGACAACATCCTGCATTCGTCCGATTATATGCTCGGCCTGGTAAACACGCTGATGGAATATCACCGGATGGATGAGGGTGGGGTGCGCTCCCAAAACACACTCTTTAGCTTGAAAACTCTGTTTGAAGAAATAGCGGACGGCCACCGCCTTGCCGCCCGGCAGAAAAACCTTGCGTTCACCGCGTCCTTCTCCGGTCTGGACGTTATAGTCAGCTGTGACAGCTCGCATATCCGGCAGATAGCCGACAACCTGTTGTCCAACGCCCTGAAGTTCACATTCCATGGGAAGGTGCTCCTTGAGGCGGAATACCGGCAGGGGAATCTCCGCATCTCTGTCCTGGATACGGGTATGGGAATAGGCTTTGAGGAGAAAGAACGGATATTCGGAGCTTTCGAAAGGCTTGACAATGCGCGTAATATTCCCGGTTTCGGGCTGGGGCTGGCGATCACGGCACGGCTCGTATCCTCAATGCAGGGCCATGTGGAAGTGGAGAGCGTACCCGGTGAAGGCAGCCGTTTCTCTGTTTTCCTGCCTATGCCGCCGGCCGGGCAACCCGTCTGTCCGGAAGAAAAGGTGCTTTCTGCCGGTGAACTGCCCGCCGGTATCCGTGTGCTGGTCATTGACGACAACCGTGTGCAGCTGGAGCTCATCAGTAAAATGCTCTCCCGCAATCGGATTCACTGTGACTGTTGCACGGATGTCCGGGAACTGACGGCCTGCCTGAACAGGCAGGAATACGACCTTCTGCTGACCGACATACAGATGCCCGGTGCGGACGGTTTCTCGGTCCTTGAACTGCTGAAGACCTTGAACATTTCCCGGATATGGGAAATTCCTGTCATAGCCGTCACGGCACGTTCCGATAACAAGGAAAAGTATCTTGCCGCAGGTTTTGCCGACTGTCTGTATAAACCTTTCTCTGAGGGAGAATTGCTGGCGGCAGTTTCACAAATGGACAGACCGAATTTTGCTGTTATCATGGAAGGAGAGGACAACGGGGAAGAGATGCTGGATCTGTTCATAGAGGATACCACAGAGGAGCTTTCCGGAATGCGGGATGCCTTTTCCATGGGCGATTACGAGAAATTGGCAAGTATCATACACAGGGCCGCACCGCTTTGGGAAATGATCCGTATAAACATTCCCCGAAGTGAACTGAAGGGAATGGCTTCCATGCCTCCCGAAAAATGGGGCGGGGCATCGGACGGAAGAATCGAAGAGCTGATTAAAGCTGTGGAACAGGCTGTAGAAAAAGCAAAAAAAATAAAGGAAAAAGTATATGGAAACCGTGTTGATAGTAGAGGATGACCGTGTGTATGCACGTACTACCACAAACTGGCTGGTGAGAAACGGTATCAATGCCCGTTATGTGTTATCCGTGGATGCCGCGAAAGAATTCTTGGACAATCATGATGTGGACCTGGTATTGTCGGATTTCCGTCTCAACAACGGTAATGGCGTGGAACTGCTGGAATGGATGAATACACATGGCTATCGCATTCCTTTCCTCATCATGACAGGTTATGGGGACATACCCGGCGCGGTGGAAGCGGTTAAAAAAGGTGCCGTGGACTACCTGCCCAAACCCGTACAGACAGAAAAGGTACTCGGTATTATCCGGAAAGCATTGGAATGTAAGAAAAAGGACGGCAATGCGAAACAGAGATTCTATGCAAGCAAAAGTCCTTTGGCATTGAGATTGCAGGAACATATCCGGCTGGTGGCTCCGGTGGATACGTTATCCGTGCTGATACGTGGTGCATCAGGGACTGGAAAGGAGTATGTGGCCCGGCAGGTACACGCATTGAGCGGACGGGCGGACGCACCTTTCATCGCGGTGGATTGCGGAGTGCTTCCGAAAGAGCTGGCGGCATCGGAACTGTTCGGCCATGTGAAGGGCTCCTTTACCGGAGCGTCAGAAAACAGGACGGGCATGTTTGCCGCCGCCAACCACGGGACACTGTTTCTGGACGAGGTGGGCAATCTGAATGCCGAGGTGCAGAGGTCGCTGTTGCGTGCGTTGCAGGAAAAGTGTTATCGCCCCGTAGGCGGCAGGGAAGAAATGCAAACGGACATCCGGCTGGTGGCTGCCACTAATGAGAATCTGGAAAAGGCGATAGCCGAAGGACGGTTCAGGGAAGACCTGTTCCACCGTTTGAACGAGTTTCCGTTGCATGTACCACTGCTGGCAGAGTGCATTGAGGATATTATCCCGTTGGCGGAATTCATGCTGGATGCCGCCAACCGGGAGTTGGGAAGGAGTGTGAAGGGCTTTGACCGTGAAGTACGGAAACGGCTGAAGGCTTATTCGTGGCCGGGAAACATACGGGAACTGAGGATGGTTGTCAGACGGGCCACCCTATTGGCGAAAGATGACTGGATAACCTCTGCGGAATTAGACCTTTCCGATAAAGGCAGGCAGCCGGGAGAGTATTCGCTTAATGACGAGCGGACGGAACGGACAATCATTCTGAAAGCATTGGAGGCGACGGGCAATGACAGGAAGGCTGCCGCACGGCTGCTGGGTATCAGCCGTAGCACGCTTTATCTGAAATTGAAAAAGTACCGTCTGGATTAGAATATGTCCGAAATTCGGACACATCATGTCCAATCCACAATATTTTTATGTACACATCATTTTTACTGCTTCCTATATAGTTTATTCACAATGTTTTATCTGTGTACTATTTCAGGCATGGCACTTGTCTTTATTCCGACGGGATGAATGGAGTGTTGAATTGTGGAACCTAAAAATATGATACGATGAAGACATTGGTGGAAACCTCTCTTTTTAATCTGTTCGCCTCTTATACAAACGGTGCCGGACCTGCGGCAGGTGAGTTGCCTGCCGCCTATGACGATTTTGTGAACCGCCTTGCCATGCTTTCACCGGAAGGGGACCTGACGGGACAGTTGCGCCGGCTGAACTACACGAGAATAGAACTGGCCTTCATGCGGCAAGCCTGTAACGGAATGGCGGAAGACCGCCGCCACATTCTGTATGACGTGTTTATCGGCAAGACACTGGCGCTGCTGGATGCGGAAGCGGAAATGCTGAAAGAGATGCTCCGTCATGGCGGCACGTCCGCCGGATTCAAGGCGGAAACGGTGCATGGAAACGGGACGAAAACTTCCGTTACACTGACATGGAACGGTACGGACAGCGATCTGATTGAGCTGGTGGCCGCACTGATGGCAGCCGGAACGATAGGTACGGCGGAAGGCCGGGAATTGAAAATTGTGGATGTCATCCGCGTCTTTGAGGAAGTGTTCCATCTGAAAATCAATGCGCTGTACACCAAACGTGGCAAGGTCTTCGACCGTTGTACGGATACCACCCCGTTCATCGACTCCCTGCGCAGGAGCTATAACCGGATGCTGGACGCACGGCTGGCGTAAAGGTTGCACGCCAACAGCCGCCAACGGACGACTCGTATGTATGCGGTATTGCGGATTGGCAGGCGAATGTTTTTCTTTGCCACCGGTTATTCACATCTAAAAATACAAGCTATGCCAATCCTGAATGATATCTGGAATCGTATCGCCCGGAGAACGGACCGACAGAAAGTGACGGTAACGGAAGCTGCCGGAACAGAAAACCGGGTGTATGCCGTGGCCACCGAAGAGGGGGTGATGCTGTTCTCGGACACCCCGAAAGGAATGAAGGCACGCAACAGTTATCTGCAATATCTGGCCGACGGCTTCTTCAATCTGACCAAAGTACCCGAAACTCTGCGGATATACGAGATGGACCTGCCTACCAAACGGGTGGCGGAACTGGCAGACAACTGCATTGAGAAGCTGTCCAGAGCGGATTTGCGAAGTACAGACACACAATTGCGCAGGTCGGTGGTGAGCTTCACTCCCGACAAGTTTGCGGACAGAAGTGTACTGGACGGCGGTGTGTGCAGGGAAAAGTTCGACCTGCGGCCCGATTTTCATAATTTTGACCGGCTGACAAGGGAGTTCGGGTTGGGTATCTCACCCCGGAACTATGACGTGGCGGCATTGCTGTATATTTCGGAAAACGGGTACGCCGGGATTGTTGCGGCAGACAAGGTGCATCCGTTCAGCTATGAGTATGAGTTCAGGGAACTGGCGGAGAAACTGGGAGACAGCATGAAGGCACGGATGAACGCGCCTCTGTCGGCACACGACTTCGGCTATGCGGCCTTACAGAAAGAGGCAAGGGAGATGGCGGCGGATTTGCTGCAATCGGAGTTCCATATCACGGATGGAGAGTTCAGGTCGGGCGCGCGGATAAGCCGGACAGAAAGGATGGAAACGTTACGTCCGATGTCACGTCCACATTCGGAAGAGGAAAAGACCGGTAAGTCACCGGAGACATACCACAGGCAGGAAATACCGGAACAGAAGGCTTCTGACAGACAACGGCAGTCGAGGCACGTTGCCTCCATTGCTCCGCAGAAAAAAGAGAAGAAACAATTAATCCTATAGAATCTATGGAAGAGAAGAAAATGCAGGCGGTGGAAAGCGGCAGCCTGTACATGACACTGGACGCTTTCTACAAACCCGTGTATCTGAGCATGCGCGGACAGGGGGAAGAGGGATTTTTCCGCTACATCAGTAACAATGTGAGGTTTCATACGGCAGGACGGAAATTTGTTCCCGACCATTGAATGTTCCGTTTCGACTTTAAGGACAAAGCCCTGATTCCTCCCATACTCGGTACGGACAATGCGGATTATCTGGAACGTCTCTGTCCGGTACTGGAACGGGAGAAGATATATCCGTCGGGGGTGGTGAGACTCCGGGATGCGGCCTTCTGCGAGGAACGGGGAATTGTACATCTGTCATCATCGGCGGAACATACGGCCTTGCTGGAAGATGAGGATTACAGGCGGCTGCGACATCGTTTCGGAATGGACGGGGATGTGATACGCAGCGGGCTGGCGGCTTTCCCCACCTGCATGGCGGTGGAATACGGGCGGAAGGTATTACTGTTTGACAAGACAGACGGCGGGGACAGGATGCTGGATGGGTTTCTGAAGGGACTGACCGAATGTTTTTTTGACGGCAAGCGGAAACCCGGGAGTCTGAGGTTTTATGAAGTGGCTCCGCTGGATGCAGGGTACCGGGCAGGAATCAAGGATGAACAGGAGGTTCCTGCGGACATGGTGAGATACGGGATTTGTGTGGCGCACTGCGGCATGACACCTACCCTTAGGAACTTCAACAGGCTGCGGAACCTGCAACGGGTGGCTGTGCCATTGACCGGGGAGCAGGAGCGGATTGTCTCGTCACTGGTGAAAAGACCGGATAACGTGCGGTTTCCGAATGTGGAAATGAGGGTGCGAATTCCGGCGAAAAGAAAAGGACAGGGAATGAACATTTAATTTTTGACAGATGGAAAAAGAAAATACGAGCGGCGGCAGTGTGTATATCACAGTGGACGGACATTTCAAACCGGTACATGTCAGCATGAAAGGTACGGGTGAGGAAGGTTTTCTGGAGTTTATGCTGGAAGATGTGGAGAAAGCGCTCAAGGAAACGGAAATGCCTGTTATGGGCATGATGTACTATAATGTGCCTGATATGGGGATTGTACCGCCTTTGCGGAAAGGGAATAATGATGATTACCTGCGAAGGCTGGGAAAGGCGATGGACGGACATGAGATTAAGCTGCATAGATACCTTCGTCTGTCGGAAGTGCTGTATTGTTTGTGAAAGGACATGGACCCGCTGTCAAGGGATGAGAATTATACCCGGCAGCTTACGCCGGAGATGTGGCGGGAGATAAAGTCCGCACCACCCGAAGTGATAGCGGAGATGCAGGATGACTTGAGGCATGGGAACACGTATTATACGGGCGTTGAGACGGGCAGAGGGGTGCTGCTGTTCGATAGGGATTACGTAGGAAACCGTCAATACGGGGATTTTATGGCAACGAATATAGAGAAGCGTTTCTTTGAACCGGACTTTGAGGAAAAGTTTCTGAATATGTATGAGTTACGGGGATGGCCTTCATTGATGGAAGGGAAAGTAAACTGCTGTTGCGATGATTACGGCTGTTTGTTGCCGTTGGAGAAGATTCCGGCAGATGCTTTTGTGGACAAATCGGTATTGAGAAGTATAACGGACAGTGAGAGTTATGATCTTACTCCTACATGGGAGAACTATTACAGGCTGACTGACGCAAGCAAAGGATTAGGACTGACTCGGAGCCCGGATAATTATGACCGGATGACACTGCTGCATATAATGGACAAGGGCTATCCGAGAGACGGGCTGATAGACGAGTACCCGGACAATTTCAGCTTCCATGAGAAATTTGAAAAGATAGAAAACAGGCTGTCGGGCCGAAACAGATGGGATGTGTATGATGTGATGCAGGAGAAGGCGAAGAAACTGGCAGGGAAATTGTTGAAAGAGTACTTTCCGGAAATACGGCAGAAAGCAGACCTAAAGGAAAAAGTGGTTGTGAAAAAAATAAGGGTATAAAGATATAGGATGACAGAAAATGGCAGGGGAAGCCTCGTTACTGTATGAATGCAGATAACGGGGCTTTCTTTTTTATTTGCTTGTTGATATGAATTATTCTTTCTGCATTTGTGGCAGAAATAACAAGTAAGAAAGGAGGAATTATGTCATGAGTAAAAAGCCTGCTAAAGTCAAAGAACCAATCCGTCTTCGGATGTAAAGAATTTGCTGATGGAAGTAAAAGTCTCTATTTGGATATATACCGAGATGGTAAGCGAACCTACGTATATCGTCCCAGAGACAGATAACAACGCTCGTAAACAAAACTAGGTAACAATGAATGCCGCTGACACCATCAAGTCGAAGCGTACCATCGAATTGACCAATGGTGAGGCCGGCATCGAAAACCGGGAAAAGTTTTTTCTTTTTGACTGGATGAACACCTATAAAGAAAACCTGCAGAAACGTGGAAAGAAGTAGTCCTTTCTTCCTCCTTCATTAGGAGGAATGTCTCTTACCATTTCAGGTTACCCTTCCGGTTCTTTTCCTTTTACCGGGCACTTCTCATATTCCCCACAGATCGTCACGGTCATGGAAATACCGGCATCAGAGGGGCATATATCTTTATTGGGGAAAGAGAAGAATCCAACCAGTCAACAGCCGGCATCTATTCTTTACATTCAGCTTGAACGGAAACAACTAAAAATAGAGCTGAAAAGACAACTCTTCCCATATGCGAACGTACTATTTTTGCATTTCAAAAATAAAGACTTAATTGTCAGACGGGATCATCGTTGGCACCCCGTTGAAACTGGAACAAGCAGAATGAATCTGGCCTGTTTATTCCGAATCGTTCTTAGTTCTTCTGGAGTCAATGAAATGTACCTGCCGGAAGAATAATGACAGATAAGCCGGTTGTCATTTACATGGGATAAGACTATATGGACTTAATGGAGATATTACAGAAGGAGGAGAGGAATACGAATTGTATTTTTTTATACTATGAGGACGGGGCGTGGTATGCTTACGAACGTTCCGCCTTTTATTGCCATTCTTTTCTAGGTGTCGTGGATCTGGATCGGCTTTCTCTCTTTGTGGATGAAAACGAGTGTAAGGTCATAAGAGCCCGCATTCCTGATCCCGACAAGCTCTTGCATGTCCCTTTACTGCATGTGATTCAGAAGAAGAAGGATGAGTGTGTCATTTTATGTAAAATTGTCTATGGCGGTTTTTATTATTGGCGTGTCCGTCTGGAAGAGGGCTTTCATGCTGTGACGGAAAAGGAAAGATGACCCGTAGCGTCATTTTTTGCGGAACAGACTGTCTGGGCTGAATGCCTGATAATGGAACTGAAATGATAATGTGCCTTTTGGACTGAAAGTTGTGCCGCATAAAGTCCGAGTACGCAAACGGCTTTGGAAGGGAACAAATTCCTGGATAATTGCTCCGTGGGTATCCGTGCGGGTGGAACGGTTCCGCTGGCACATCGTTCGTTTCTTGAGAGTATGCGTCCGGTTGTAGGTATGGAACTGGGAAAGCGGCTGCTCCCGTTATTCGGATTGGGACCGGGAAGCTGCCGGTAGTTTTGATGCGACAAACGGCAGGACATTCTTTGACCACAGTAATGTCTCTTTGCCGGGTATGCCGGGTCTTGACAATCTCTGGGGTGCTATACCGGTGTCCCCTTAGAAGTGGAGGCTGTAGCCGGCATAGGCTGGCTGTATTACCATACGGACCGGTCCCGGGCCCGACAACAACAGCCTTTCAGTCAAACCGGGTATGGGTCTCAATTTTGATCTTGGAGAAGGCGGGACATGAACTCTGGGATTGAAACCGGTCCTTGTCTGCTACATGAAGTCGGCAGATGGCAATGCTGTGTGGGCATTCCAATCACGCCATGCGGGAGATTACCGCAGGTATAGGTACCGTTTCAAGTGCGCAACGGCAGGTGTTATTTTGCCGAAGTGGAACCTTATGGGCGGGCAGAGGTGGACGCCTTGAATGTGTGGACAAACAGCCTGCGTTCCCGGATTGAAAATGATGTCATTGCGTTGGATGAAAGCGGAACAGCATTCCGGGATTTGCAGGGAGAATTGGATGAATGCTGCAACCGGGTTTCCAAGTGATAAAAGACACCATTGACAACAGCAGGAAACTGCCGGAGTCGGTACCCGCTTTCCGTCAGGGAAAACGGGTACCGACAATTCCTGACTTCCCAATGTCGGACGTATCGCTATCTGTTTGAGAAACCATAAGGATGCGAGGCTACGCTTCCCCTGAAGGTGTCCGGGAAGTGAACGGACGCATAGTCCGCCGACATACCGAAGCGGTGAAGGATGTCCTGACAGGCAGATGTGGAATCCTTGGCGGACGAATAACGGCTGGAGACCGGTGTATATGTGGGGCTGAGGATCCGGACCGGGACCGTGTAAGTGTCCGTACCGTAAATACAGGCTTATAGCCGAAAGATCGGGCCGTACCGCCGGCTTGTTCACTTGAATATCTCAGGCATATGGTTTTGTCCTTGTTGTGGTGTGCCGGGGCTTTCGTGAGTCCGGCATGCCACAACGGATTTTATTATATGTTCATAATATACCGGATATACCGTAAGCATTCGATAAACTCCCCCTTTCATTCTAAAAATGT
>ULUZ01066717.1_pt1 | contig 17221 bp, 17 predicted proteins | sample 1958881 | NCBI WGS metagenome assembly ULUZ01 (sample SAMEA4835771, study PRJEB28245) | human gut metagenome | biome: gut microbiome; material: fecal sample | place: Denmark | collected 2008
AATAAGACTGACCCCAAGGATTGATACTCAATCCACTAACCGCTTCACTGACATTACTGAGACGTAGGATTTCTGCTAAGCTTTCTTCTTTCACTTCACAGCTGGGACCCAATTCTTTTTCTTTCAGATTGGTAAAAGCAACATAGACATTATCCCCTTGTTCCATCGTCAAACGTAGTGGTCGATCTTCTTGCACCGGGATGAGAATCGTTTGATTCTTTTTACAGAGTTTTCTTAAATAAATAAGAATGGCTTTATTGTTTTCATTGCTTGGTTCGGCATAAAGAGCCGCAATTAATTTTTCAAGTGTTTCCATGGCCTCATTATAGTCAAAGCACAGACTAATTTCTAGTCTGTGCTTTTACGAATCATATCACTTGTGATGGACGCAAGATCTTTTGCCCCACACATTTCCATCGTATCTTTGAGTTCCGATTGAAGACGATCTACATATACTTGCACACCTTCTTCTTGGGCTCCATAGATGCGGTTGACAAAAGGACGGGCAATCAATACTGCATCAGCACCAAGGGCCAAGGCTTTAAAGATATCCGTACCACTACGAATACCGCCATCGACAAAGATCTTCATATCTTTTCCCACGGCTTCCACAATTTCTGGTAAGACTGTTGCGCTGGCTGGTACGCCATCTAATACTCGACCACCATGGTTACTAACGACAATGGCAGCTGCTCCGGCATTTCGAGCCTTGATGGCCCCTTTTACCGTCATAATCCCTTTGACAATAAAGGGTACATCAGCTAAGGAAATAATCTCTTTCAATTCCGCTTCGGTCTTTCTTCCAGCAGGTGGAACAATGCCTTTTAAGAAAGGTAGACCCGATGCATCGACATCCATCGCTACCGCAAAGGCATGACTCTTTTGGACTAAGGCAAATTTTTCTAAGAAAGTTTCTTTGCCCCATGGTTTAATGGTAGGAATCCCAATGCCATCATTTTCGGCAATGGCCTGGGTAGCTGCTTCCATGGTTAAAGGCTTCATGCCATCCCCGGTAAAAGCGGCAATACCTGCTTCTTTACAAGCTGGAATCAAGATGTCATTATAGCTGACATCATCGTATTTATCGCCATAATGGAGATCCACATGTCCTACGGGACCGGCAAATACAGGTAAACGGAAGGTTTTGCCAAAGAGGGTACAAGTCGTATCCGCTTCGACATTTTCGGTTAAAGTATCCATATTCACATACAGCTTTTGCCAGGCTTCATAATTGCGAATGGCTCCAAGTCCACTGCCTTTGGCACCTGGGCCTGGCATCGTATTGCCACAAGCTTTTCCGTTACATACAGGACATGATTTACATAAGGGTCCCATATTGCCACGGGCAGCTTGTATAACTTCTTCATCTTTCATTTAAAACGCCTCTATTCTGCATTACTTGCGACGACTTTTACACGTGACCATAACGTCGCAATGATTTTACGTGCTGTCTCATTATACCCGAAAACCTCATCTTTTGCATAACCGGTACGTGGGGTATAAGCACTGATACCTTTAAAGGTTGTTTGGGATAACTCTTCTTCGACCTTTTCGTTTGGGGAAGTATAACCTACATATTCGGAATTATCTTTCGCATTGGCTTCTTGAATAATAAACTTCATAAATTCTAGTGCCAAAGGCACATTTTTGGCATTTTTCGGAATGACCATCGCATCGGTCCAGATGTTCGTTCCTTCGTTTGGCATAAAGAAGCCCATATTGCGATTTTCACTGCTGACATAAGCTCCATCACCGGAATAAATCAAGCCAAGAGCCTTACGCGCTTGAGCCATATTGTCGATGATCTCATCAGTAACAATTTCTGGATTCATCGTTTTTACACAAGTCTCCAGCCAATGATACGCATCATTGAGCTCTTGTTCATTTTCGGTATTCATCGAATAACCTAACGCTTTTAAAGCCATCATGAGCGAATCTCTTTCCGAATCATAGAGATAGATATCGCCTTTATATTTTGGATCCAAGAAGATGTTAAAGCCTTCCCGTTCTAAGTCTGCTTGCGAGACTTTTCGTTTATCATAGCTGATTCCTACACTGCCCCAGAAATATGGCACACTGTAGGCATTATTAGGATCATAGGCCAAATTTAAGATGGCTGGATTGATCTGGGCAAAAGTTTGTTTCAAAGCTTTTTGATCGAGTTTCTGCAAGAAACCTTCTTGAATCAAACGTTGAATCATGTAGTCACTTGGAATCAATAAGTCATAGCTTTCCCCATTGGCCACTTTAATATACATCTGTTCATTCGAATCAAAGTTATCCATGACAACACTAGCCCCGGTTTGATCTTCAAAGCGGGAAACCACTTCATCATTGATATATTCGCCAGGTAAATACAGATGTAAGGTTTGGCCAGCATATGGTTGGTTGCCCATTTTGTGCATGCCAAATAAAGAGAAAACTAAAGCACAAACCACCAACAATGCCACAAGAATTTTTGGCCCTTTGCGATGCGGACGCATTTCTAAAGAAGCACTTTTCTTACGCAACATTGGCAAGACATTCATACCAATTAAGATCAAGGTAATTAATACGACAACTACGGTTGAAATCGCATTGACACTTGGATTGACCCGTTTGGACATCGTATAGACCATGATGCTTAGATTCTTTACCCCACCTCCGGTCACAAAGTAGGAGATGATAAAGTCATCAAAAGACATTGTAAAGGCAATCAAAGCACCAGAAATAATGCCGGGCATAATTTCCGGAACAATGACTTGAACAATGGCTTGAAATGGCGTAGCTCCAAGATCCATAGCCGCATCGGCTAAGTTAGGATCTAGTGCCCGAATCCGCGGCATGACGGATAAAATCACATACGGAATACAAAAGGCAATATGGGCCAGTAATAAAGTCACAAAGCCTTTTTGTACATTCAAAGTAATAAACAACAACATCAAACCAATAGCCGTTACAATATCCGGATTCATCAATGGAAAATCATCGACACGGGTAATAAAGGCCCGCATCCGTTTTCCGGATTGGGATAGACCAATAGCGGTAAGAGTTCCAATAATAGTTGAAATCAAGGTAGCTAAAATCGCTACAATAATCGTGATATATAGGCTGGACATCATGCCATGGCTTTTTAACATGGTTTGATACCAGCGCATCGAAAAACCGGTAAAGTGCGTTAATGATTTACTTTTATTAAAGGAGAAGACCACCATAAAGACGATCGGTAAATAAAAGAAAATCAAAGTTAAGGTCATTAAGGACCGACCGAACCAGCGACGTTCTTTTTTCATAGACGATCCTCCGCACTAGCCCCTTTTTTCTCAATTCTACGTACCAACATCATCAAAAGCATCATGATGACAGCCATAATCATACTGATGGCTGAACCAAAGTTCCATTCTCCTACGGTAATGAATTGATTTTCAATCACATTTCCAATCAAGAAGAACTGGCCACCTCCTAATAATTTAGGGATGAAGAAGCTGGATACCGCGGGTAAGAAAACTAAGGTAATGCCACTGACAACCCCACTTAAAGATAAGGGGAAAACCACCCGAATAAAGGTTTGAACCTTATTAGCCCCCAAATCGGAACTAGCTTCAATCAAGCTTTTATCCATCTTGGTCAATGAGGTATGAATCTGTAGAATCATAAAAGGTAAAAAGTTATAAACCATGCCTAATAAAACCGCACCTTCGGTATATAGAAGTTCGGTATGAATCCCAAAGATGCCTAAGAGTGAAGCAATCAAACCATCTTTGGATAAAAGTCCGATCCAGGCATAGGTTCGTACCAACATATTGATCCACATAGGTAGGGTTATACCTAAAACCAAGAGGTTTTGAACCTGTTTAGAACTACGGCTAATAAAATAGGCAATAGGATAGCCTAAAAGCAAACAGATGATGGTTGTCTTTACGGCTATCACTAAAGAGCGCCATAGAATCAATAAGAAATCTGGGTCGGTAAAAAAGCGCACATAGTGAGAAAAGGTCAATTTAACCGGAACAACGCTGTTGCCTTCTTTCATCAGTGAGTACACTGCAATTAGAAGCATCGGCACCAACAACATCAATATGCTCCAAATTAAATACGGAATGACTAATTGACGAAACTTTTTCATTAGAAGCCCATCTTCTCCATGACATGAATATCTTCAGGGAAGAAAGTCAAGCCGACTTGTTTACCTTCTTCCACAAAATCGGTGGTATGAATCTTAAATTCACGTCCCGTTGTTGAGAATGTGACGGGATAAATGCCTTCCGTGATTTGATCAGGATCAAAGTCATAGTCAACATATAAGTCGATATCTGCATCTTCATCATCCAGTTTCCAAGCTTGCGCATTGGCCCAGGTTTTTAGATCGGTATCTAGGGTTTGGGATTCTTTGATTTCATCCGCAGTCTTAAAGAAACTGAAGGCACTCATCGCTTCATTGGCTTTTTTATTTTCGGTAACATGTTGGTCGACAACCCAGATCTTACGGCTGATCGACGTATGTTCGCTGGTTTCAAAGGTCACAGAATACTCCCCAATTTCCCGTTTTAAATCGGTTTCGATACGATTGATGGAAATCAATTCATCGGTTTCTGGATTCCAGGCTTGGGCATCGGCACGGGCAATGATTTCTTTATCGTCAATGTCTTCCATATCTTCTAAGTCCAGATAGAAGTCATTGGCAGAAATCTTCTCTTTGCCATCGGCACTGGCTACTTCATTGATACTGCGTACATGCATATTCACCGTAACCGAAGTTCCGGGTACGGTTTCGACCATGATTTCATAATGGACGCCTTTAAAGAGGACACTTTCTACTTCACCGGTCATCTTTCCATCTTTGACATCGACAATATCGATATCTTCCGGACGAATAATGACATCGACTGGCTCATTTTCTTTAAAGCCGACATCGACGCAGTCAAAGACAATGTCATCGAATTTGACTTTTTTATCTTGGATCATACGACCAGGAATAATGTTGGATTCACCAATGAATTCAGCGACATAGCGGTTGGCAGGTTCATTGTAGATTTCTTCTGGTGTACCGAGCTGTTGGATCTGGCCATCTTTCATAACGACGATCTTATCGGACATCGTTAGGGCTTCTTCTTGGTCATGGGTGACAAAGATAAAGGTAATGCCGACTTCTTGTTGGATATTTTTTAGTTCATACTGCATTTCTTTGCGCAGTTTTAAATCCAGGGCACTTAGTGGTTCATCGAGTAAAAGGACGCGTGGTTCATTGGCCAGGGCACGGGCAATGGCTACACGTTGTTGCTGGCCACCAGATAAAAGGGTGACATCTCTTTTTTCATAGCCTTCTAGTCCAATTAATTTCAACATTCGCATGACTTTTTGATCGATGATATCTTTGGAAATCTTTTGAATTTTCAATCCATAGGCAATGTTGTCATAGACGTTCATATGCGGAAAGAGGGCATATTTTTGAAAGACGGTATTTAATTCTCTTTTATAAGGGGGAAGACTTTTAATGTCTTGGCCATTAAAGATGACTTCTCCTTCGCTTGGTTCGAGAAACCCGGCTAAAATACGCAAAAGGGTTGTTTTTCCACAACCACTGGGTCCCAAAAGGGTGACAAATTCATTTTCATAGATATCCAAATCGATGCCTTTTAATACAACTTGGTCTTCAAAGTTCTTCACAATGTGACGAAACTGAATAATCTTTTTCTTCTCTTCCATATTTCTCTCCTAAAAAACGGGTGGATTTGATACCCATAGCACAACGGCTTCTTGTTGCGTACAATTTTCTAAATAGTGCGTTTTGGCACGCGATAAATAAAAGGTTTCTTTAGCTTTTACAAGATAGCTTTGACTGCCACAAACTAAGCGGATTCTCCCTTTTAGAACATAGCCGAATTCCTGGCCTCCATGGCTTTCCACAACTTGGGTTTTCTGATGGGGATGGAGGGTTAAAAGCAGGGGCTCCATTTGATTCTTTTGGGCATTGGGGACAATCCATTGCACTTGGGCATAGTCCCTTTCATCCACAAAGAAATCGTCTTTGCCAAAAACTATTTGTTCTTCGGGTTGTTCCGAAAAAAAGTCTTGTAGATTTGTACCTAAAGCTTCCAGAATATTTTCTAATGTCGAAACATTCGGGCTTGTCAGATCCCTTTCCAACTGGGATAGAAAACCTTTGGTTACTTCCGAACGGCTGGCCAGCTCAGACAAGGTTAAATCTTTTTTTAAGCGTAATTCTTTTAATTTCTCACCGATCTCCATATCTGCCTCGCTTGTTTCATTAAAGAAACTTTTTGTTTAGTTAATTAAACGCTGATTCATTATAGCTTATCATAGATATTCAAACAAGCTTTTTTGGCTAAAATTTGCGTAAAATTTTCAACGAATTTTTTATAGCTTTTTTGCGATGATTTCGCTATGATTATTTCGTGCTAGGAGGATAACATCATGCAAGAATTTAAACCTATGAAAGAAGGAAAAGTTCGTGAGATTTACGACAACAAAGACTCATTAATTATGGTCGCTACCGATCGTATTAGTGCCTTTGATGTGATTTTGAAAAACAAGGTAACGAAAAAAGGAACCGTTTTAACACAGATGTCAAAATTTTGGTTTGACTACACAAAAGATATCGTACCGAATCATATGATTTCTGTTGACAACAAAGACATGCCTGAATTTTTCCAACAAGAACAATTTATTGGAAATTCGATGTTGGTAAAGAAACTCGAAATGCTTCCAATCGAATGCATTGTACGTGGCTATATTACCGGAAGTGGATGGGCAAGTTATCAAAAAGATGGAACCGTTTGTGGAATTCAATTACCCCAAGGTTTACAGGAATGCGATAAATTACCTGAACCAATCTACACCCCAAGTACCAAGGCCGAAATCGGGGACCACGATGAGAACATCAGCTTTGAAAAGAGTATTGATGTCTTAGAGAAACAATTCCCTGGTCATGGGCAAGAATATGCAACGAAGATCAAAGAGGCAACGCTTGCACTTTATAAAGCTTGTGCGGATTATGCCCTAAGTCGTGGAATTATCATTGCGGATACCAAGTTTGAGTTTGGTCTTGATGAAAACGGAAACGTTGTCTTAGCCGATGAAATGTTGACTCCGGATAGTTCACGCTTCTGGCCATTAGATGGCTATAAACCTGGACAAAGCCAACCGTCTTTTGACAAACAATTTGTCCGTGACTGGTTAAAAGCCAATCCTGATAGCGACTACAATTTACCGCAAGAGATTATTGATAAAACCATTGCGAAATACAAAGAAGCGTATCATTTATTAACTGGAAAAGAAATCTAAGCATTTGCAGGATGGTCCTTACCATCCTGCCTTTTTTATGCGCATAAGATATGCAGCACAAGTATGAGGTGAAAATATGGGTGAACGAGAAGCTTATCTACAACGATTGATTCACAATATGTGGAATGGGGAAATCTAAGTCATCACAGGAATCCGCAGATGCGGAAAATCCGTATTGCTCTTTGAATTATTTCATGAATACCTCTTATCCCAAGGCGTACCCGAAGATCACATTCTTACTTTTGAATTAGATCAAAGGCGTTACTATAAATTTCGTAATCCTATTACGCTTTGTGAATATGTTGAAAATCTTATCAGCAATCATAAAAACGAACGATTCTATCTGTTTATTGACGAAGTGCAATTTACAACGAAAGTCATCGATAAGGAAAATGGTGGAATCACCGTTACGATTTACGATATGTTGAACGAGCTAAAAGCCTATAAGAATTTGGATGTCTATGTGACAGGTAGTAATTCGAAAGGTTTATCCAATGATATTGCCACCGAATTTCGCGGTCGAGCAAGCCAAATCCATGTTTATCCGCTTTCTTTTCAAGAATATCATTCGTATGTGGGCGGTGATCCCAGAAGTGCTTTAGATACCTTTATGCTTTATGGAGGCATGCCAAGATTACTGGCTTTAAAAGATGACAAAGATAAAAAAGATTATCTTACTTCACTCTTTAACGAAGTATATATCAGCGACATTGTTGAACGAAACAAAATTGAACGCGAAGACATTCTAGGCGAAATCTTGGATTTTTTAGCTTCGCAAATCAGTTCATTAACCAACCCTACAAATATATCCAACGCCCTAACGAGTATGAAACATGAAAAAATTCATTCGACCTTAGTGGCGAAATACGTACAATATACCATTGATTCCTTCCTTATTCATAGGGCTAAAAGGTATGACGTTAAGGGCAAGACGTATTTCATGTATCCCAACAAATACTATTATACGGATGTCAGCTTGCGTAATGCCTGCTTGAATTATCGCCAATTTGATCCTGGACATATTATGGAAAACATTATTTATAACGAATTGTTACAACGAGGCTATTGTGTAGATGTTGGTGTCGTAACAGATCGTAAAAACGGAAAAAATGTACAAAAAGAAATTGATTTTGTGGTAAGAGATGAAGACAAAAAAACATATATTCAATCCGTCTTCCAAATGAATACAGAAAAAGCAGCTTCTTCATTAGCTTCTTTTCTGCTCACCAAAGATTTCTTTAAAAAAATTATTATACGTATAGATATTCCGCATAGCTTTTATGATGACAACGGAATCTTTCATTGTAACTTGATTGATTTTCTACTAGATAAAGTGGACCTATTCTAAATGAACTATGCAAAATGTATGAAAGCAAGATGTTGGTTTTTACCTTTCCAACATCTTTTCTTATGCATTTTTATCCATCGTTCTATGCTTTCGGTATTATAGTATTTCAGTAAGGCACAAAAAAACATTACCAGAAATTTGGTAATGTTAGAAAATGTTTGTATCAGTTTTCAACAGATGTTGGATCAAGCAAAAAAATCATAAATATTTATTGTTAAAATACCATAATCATCATAGTGTGGTTGAACAATATCCTTTGTGATGACAATTTTCTTGAATGAATCATCGATTTTTCTAAATGGTCTGATTTCTTGCGTCCGTTTTACTTCATCTGGTAATGAATACGCAGATTGAATGTAATATCTGGCAGAGCCAAGATTACATACAAAGTCGACCTCTAATTGTTTACGTTTTACTTTACCAGATTTATCTTTTTCTGTGATTGGGATAACACCTACGTCTACATTGTATCCTTTCTGTAATTGATTTCTACAACTAATTCTTATATTTAAGTATAACAAACCAATGTGGAAATTTAATAAAAAAACAGACTGGACTCTAGAATTTCTAGACCCTCAGTCTGCCTTTTACTATTTATTAATTTTCTTTATTTCTTCTGCAATATGCTTTGCATCTAAACCATAATAATCTAATAGATCTTTAGGTTTTCCACTTCTGCCAAACGTATCCTGCATACCTAACATATATTGTCTACATGCGATTCCTTCTGGTGCAAGCACTTCACTGACTGCACTTCCGAGTCCTCCATAAATATTGTGTTCTTCTACAGTTACAATCACATCATGCGTCCTGGCTGTTTCAATAATCAATTCCTTATCGATTGGTTTGATAGTTGGAATATCGATGATTGTTGGTTTATTGTCTAATAAATCATATGCTTTTAAGCTTTCCTGTACCATTAGTCCAGAAGCAATGATGGCTACCTTGCTTCCTTTTTTTAGTACATTTCCCTTGCCAAATTCAAACTTGTAGTTTTCATCATATACATCCTCAACTCCAAGTCTTCCTAGTCTTACATAACATGGTCCTTCAATAGAATATACGGCCTTAATAATTTCTTCTGTCTGTTTGGCATCACAAGGCTGGAATACCTTCATATTTGGAATCGAACGCATTAGAGCTAAGTCTTCAATACACTGATGGCTTGCCCCATCTTCTCCAACACTGATACCTGCATGGGTTGCACATACTTTTACATTCAAGTTTGGATAACAGATACTGTTACGAATCTGTTCAAAAGCTCGGCCTGCTGCAAACATCGCAAAACTTGATGCGTACACTACTTTATTAGATGCGGCCATACCAGCAGCGACTGCCATCATATTTCCTTCAGCAATTCCCATATTGAAATGATGTTCCGGTCTTGCCTTTTTAGCTTCGATTGTCTTTGTAGATTTTGTAAGATCCGCATCTAATACAAATAAATCATCATGTTCTACAATTAGTTTTGCCAAAGTCTTACCATACGCTTCTCTTGTTGCCGTTGCCATTATTCAAGACCTCCTAACTCTTTCATTGCCTGTTTGTACTGTTCATCATTTGGTGCAGCTCCATGCCATGCATAATTATTTTCCATGAAAGATACACCTTTACCCTTAATAGTATGAGCAATGATTACAGTTGGTTTATCTTTTGTTTGTTTTGCAAAATTAAATGCTGTTCTTAACGAATTAAAATTATGACCATTGGCTTCAATCACTCTCCAACCAAATGCTTCAAATTTTGATTTAAATGGTTCCGGTGAAATTACATCCTCAATATTTCCATCGATCTGTAAATGGTTATAGTCTAGAATTGCACATAAGTTATCTAGCTTATAATGAGCTGCAGCCATACAAGCTTCCCATACTTCACCTTCCTCACATTCGCCATCACCTAATAAAGCATAGATACGATGATTATTTCCATCTACTTTATTTGTGATAGCCATACCGACTGCACAAGAAATACCTTGTCCTAAAGATCCAGTAGACATATCCACACCAGATACATAATTCATATTAGGATGTCCTTGTAATTTTGAATCGATATGTCTAAATCCTTTTAAATCTTCAATATCAATAAATCCCTTTTCTGCCAATGTAGCATATAATACTGGACTGGCATGTCCTTTACTCAATACAAAACGATCCCGATCGATTGTATTTACATTATCCTTATTGATATCCATCTGTTCAAAGTATAGTTCTGTCAAGATATCTGCAGCACTCAACGAGCCTCCTGGATGACCTGATTTTGCACTATATACTTCAGTTAGAATATGTTTTCTAATTCGATTTGCGTATAATTCAAGTATTTTATTTTCCATCTCAAACTCCTTTAATAACATTAAATTTCATTAATGCTTCATATATTCCATCTTCATCGTTAGATAAAGTAATATACTTTGCTTCATTTTTTACACTTTCAAGTGCTTGCCCCATAGCAAAACTGTAGTTTGTTTGTTTAAACATGCTAATATCATTACCACCATCACCAAACACAAACGCTTCATCTTTTGACCACCCAAAATTTTTCATCAATCGAACTAATGTATCACCTTTTGTATAGCCTTTAGGACCCATTTCAATCTGTCTCGGTGTTGTCCTAAAAACTTCAAAACGATCCCCATATTTATGAATTAATTTTTCCTCTATTTCATTTAAAATATCTGTTTCTTGTAAAATTTGAAATTTATTAATTGGACAATCAATTTCTTCTACTTTTTCAATATATTTTTGGCAAGGATAACCATTTCTCATATCCCAAAACCATGACCAAGCGCCTGCAGTCCACGGATAATCTTCTGGTAAATCTAATGATAAACGTAACTTCTGCTTCATTGTTAATATATGATCAGGCATATAATCAAATAAACCTTCATCATATACGGCAATGCTTTCTGCATTTAAATTCATCAAATACGAAAATACTGGGTACACTTCATCTTCATGCATTTGTCTTAGTATTGTTCTCTGATTCGTTGACATATCATATATCGCAATACCGTTGATTTCGATAAGTAACCCACCAAATTCTTCAAGATGCAGCTCTTCCAAATATGGTTTAATTCGTCCATAATTTCTGCCTGATGCTAAAACAATCTTAATTCCATTTTTTTGACATTCTATTAAAGCATCCTTCGTTTTCGGTGAAATTTTATCCTTCGAATTCAATAAAGTTCCATCCATATCCATTACAATGGCTTTTATATTCATTTACTCAAATCCCTTATCTAACTTATCTCTTAAGAACACACCTGCATTCTTTACAACATCTTGCCAGTCTTCATTGTTCACATACCAAAATTCTCCGACGAACATACGTACACCTAATCGTTTCAATGTTTTAATATTTTTCACAAACTCTGTATGCCCTGTCCCAAATGGAATTTCACGATATTTACCTGGAACAGTTTCTTTTAAATGACTCGCAAAGATATGTCCTTTTCCACACATCAAATCTTCGTCTACATCTACACCATATAATAAGGATGCATTTTTTAAGTTTCCAATATCTGGATATACACCTAGATATGGGCTGCTTACTAGATTTACATAGCGCATTGCCTTTTCTACTGTATCCATAAATGGCGTTTCCATTGTTTCAAAGCCTAATACAATTCCTTTTTCAGCTGCCATTTCCACACATTTCTTTAGATTTGTTTCAAAATCATGATTCGTGTATAGATCCCCGTCTTCATAATAGACGTCATATCCAGCTAACTGAATAATACGAACACCTAAATCAGCCGCAAAATCTATGGCTTTCTTCATGATTTCCAATGATTTCTTTTGAATCTCTTTATCATGTGATCCAAGTGGATATTTACGATGTCCACTTAAACACATTGAAGAAATAGGAACACCCGTTTTTTGAATGGCTTCCTTGATTTCATCCGTTGGCTGATCCAATCTTGCTAGTTTTGCATCACTTTCATCAATACTGATTTCCAAATAATCAAATCCACTCTTCTTGGCAATTGTTAATTTCTCTATCCAAGTAAGCGTACTTGGCATACTCTTTTCATATAGACCGAGTCTATATTCTCTATTTAGCTTGTCCATAATAAGCTCCCGGTCCATGTTTACGATTAAAGTGTTTATCTAATAGAACCTGCTGCATGGAATCAATTTCATTGTTGTTTAATAAAGATGCAATCGCATTCATCTTTGCACATTCTTCTAAAACAACCGCATTATGTACGGCATTGAATCCATCCGTTCCCCAAGTGAAAGGTCCATGTGAATGTACCAATACACCAGGAATTCTGTCTGGATCAATGTTGCGTGTTTTAAATTCCTCTACAATTACTTTTCCTGTTTCCAATTCATAATCACCATGAATTTCCTCTTCTGTCATAAAACGGGTACAAGGAACAGCTCCATGAAAGTAATCTGCCTGTGTAGTTCCTAATGGAATGATGTCTTTTCCTGCCTGTGCAAAGCTCGTTGCCCAAGTGGAATGTGTATGAACAACACCTCCAATATTTGGAAAATTACGATAGAATTCCAAATGTGTATCTAAATCAGAGCTTGGACGTAGATTTCCTTCTACAATATTTCCATCTAAATCCACAAGCACAATATCATCACGCGTCATGACATCATATTCTACACCACTTGGTTTAATGGCCACGATTCCTTTTTCTCGATCGATTTCAGATACATTTCCCCATGTGAATGTGATCAATCCATATTTTGGTAATAATAAATTTGCATCTAATACACGTTGCTTCAATTCTTCTAACATATTATTTCTCCCTTTTATAATAAAAGCTGTCTATATGACAGCTTTTTCATTAATCTTCTGTTACAAAGTAGATTGCTGCTTCAGCTGCAGTATGGTTTGCACCAACAATGATGTCTCTATTATCTTCATGTACAACACATAGGTTGGCTGGTCCTACACCTTTATCGACCATTGTGACTTTATATTCTCCATCTTCATATGTAACGACAAATAATTCGCAATCTTTTCTTCTGACACCACATACAAATGCATTTTGTCCTGCAAGTTTAGCGCCAACTAAGGCATGCGCAAAATCAATTTCATTATCGTATTGCCATACTTTCTTATATTCACTTCCATCTTTCTTATAAATTTGAATTGTATTTCCATGGAATTCTTCAATCGTCATGATTTCATCCTGTCCATCTCCATCAATATCGATTGTAGCAATCTCACCAATATGTCCAGATAAAATTGGTTCCACCTTCCATTGTCCACCACGTTTTTCTGGTGCACTTACACGTAAGATTCCTTGATCACTTCCAAAATATCCGACATCTTTACCATCTTCTTTTGTTTGCCAGAAACCATGGTTACGATATAATCCATCACATAATACTTCTAGTTCTACTCCTGTACTTGGATCTTCTGGTAATTCAGCTACATAAATTCTTCCTGGAACACTCCAGTCATTCTTTTCTTTTTTAGAAGTAGCTACTGTTGCTAGGATCAAATAGTTGATACCATTCTGGTTAAAGATTCCAAAACGATGAACATAAGGCACAGATACAACATCTTTGAATTGCCATGTTCCATTATCGTATTTTCCCCATACGATTTTTGCCAAAGATGGCGTAACCTTCAAATAGAATTCTTGAACACAAAGAAATTCTTTTTCTTTTCCAGGAATTGGAACAATTGACATACATCCACCTGGATGTGTCCATACGTTTTCTTTTGTCTCATAATCTTTTCCATAGTACATATTACATGCGACATCTGGATCTTCACTTGCCAATAAAATATGGTTTTGACCATCAAAATAAATATTACTTGCGCAATAACAACGGTACATATCATCTAATTTTTTCTTAACAATTTTCATGATTTTCTCCTCTTTTTAGGTGATTTTGAGTATAAGAAAAGCTGCATAACGCAGCTTTCATTTTTTTATTATTTTACTGCGAATTGGTTTGATTTATCCAATTTCAATATCGAAATCAACTTTCAATTCTTCATCTTCAGATTCAGCTTCTACTGGTCTAGCTGGTTTTAAAACAGATACGATAACGGCTGTAACCATAGCACCAATTAAGTAAGCTGCAACCCATAACAATGGATTACTAGTTAATGGAATTGAGAATACACCTCCATGTAATACCGGACATGTTACTCCCCAAGCTAAAACCAATCCATGGGCAACTCCAGATCCAATTGTAACTGCTGGAATAACTCGTTTAGGATCATTAAATGCGAATGGTAAAGCACCTTCTGTTACCTGACATAATGACATTGCGATAGCAACTTTTGCATCTTCTCTTTCTTCTGCAGTATATTTCTTTGGAGTTAAAATCAAAGCAGAGATTGCCATTCCTAAAGGTGGAGCCATGGCAGCTGCGTTCTTACCAGCAGCAGGTCCCCAAACACCACTTGCAGCAAATGCACTTACTACTGAGAAACAAATCTTATTAACAGGACCTCCCATGTCAAATCCAGTCATACAACCCATCAAGAATCCAAGAATAAATTTAGATCCAGTATTCATTCCCATAAAGAAATCTACGATAATTTGAGTTAAAGCTGCTAGAGGTGGTCCAAAGACAAACATAATCAATAATGTAGCAACAATTCCTGATAATACTGGATAAATAACGATTGGATACATAGATTTCAAAGCTTTTGAATCTGGGAATTTTTCTTGCATCCAAAGAATCATCATACCAATCAAGAATCCACAAATTAAAGCACCTAAGAATGAAGCTTTTACTTGTGTTGATAAATAACCTGCAACCACACCTGGTGCAATACCTGGTTTACCACAAATTGAATAAGCAATACCTGCACATAATACAGACATCATTAATCCAAATGCTGCATTACCTGCTGAAATAAATGCATAACCTAATGTGCCTTCTACATCAACATTTCCACATAAACGTGCGATTGCCGTACAGAATCCACCAATTACGATGACTGGAATCATATACGAGATACCTGTCATACAATGGCTTTTAAAATTTTTAAAAACATCTTTAAACATTTTTACTCTCCTATATTATTTATTATTCACTTATATTTTCATTGAAGGACATGTTCTATTCATATATAATGAACTTGGTTAAATTAACCAAAGAACGATTTTATGTGAAGAACAATTAAAAGGTGCTCGCCAAAGTTTCTTTTATCTTCAATGAAGATCGTTTTTTTTTACTTTTTTGCGCTTAATTTTTCTTCAATTTTCTTTAATAAATGTTCTGGTGATTTAATTGCTGTTGAAACAGGAACCTTAACAACTGGTTTTCCTTTAAAACGTTCTGTTCCAGAAACTGCAACATCAGTAGCTAATAAAACGCAATCTGCTTCTTGAATATCTTGATCTGTTAGAGCAAACTCAATTCCACCACTTCCTTGAGTTTCAATTTTTACGCTCCATCCTAGCTTTTTACCTGTTTCAAGCAATTTTTCTCTTGCCATATATGTGTGTGCAATACCACAAGTACATGAAGTAATTCCTACGATTTTCATTATTTATTTTCCTCTTTTCTTTTTGTAAATTCATCAAAATATGATTCAAACAATTTAAAAAATTGTTCTTTCGTTTCACATTCCATCAAAGCATCCACATGCTCTTTATATGCTAATACACTTGCAAGTTGTGCTAGCATTTGTAAATGTGTTTTTTCCAATTCATTTGTTGGAGCAGCTAATAAGAAAATCAATCGAACCGGCTGATCATCTAAGCTTTCCCATTCTACAGGATTTTTAACTTTAGCAATCGCGACACTTGCTTTGTTTACCTGATCTGTTAAACCATGAGGAATAGCTATTTGATTTCCCATTCCTGTTTCACCAATTTGTTCTCTTTCATATACTGCTTCTTTGAATTTTTCTAAGTCCTTTACTCTTCCATTTTCATAAAGCAATGAACATAATTGATGAATAACTTCATCTTTACTAGATGCTTCCATTTCTAAATCAATTAAATTGACATCTAAAATTTCTATCAAATTCATACAATTAACCTTTCATTTTATTCGTTATTTTTACTTGCATTGATCAATAATTCATACAACTCTTTTTCACAACTACATTTATGTACTTGTTCAATTATTGATTCACTATTTAACGTTTTATACAACCAACTCATCTGCATTACGTTTTTCGCATCTACTTTTGCCACAGCAAGTAAAACTATAAAGTTTACTTTTTGTGTGTTCCAGAAAATCGGATTATCTAATTTGTAAAAAGCAATTTGTGTTCTTTTCACTGCTTCATGGAATCCATGTGTTAAGATGATTCCATTACCGACTTCTGTAGATCCCATTGTCTCTCTTTTTAATACACTCTCTAAGAAATAAGGAGTAACAGCTCCACATAGTTGCAAGCGCTTTGTCATTTCCTGCAAAACTGTTAATCGATCTGTATGGCCATGTTCAATCATCACCGTTTGAAGTGAGAAATTATTTTTATTAACTGTTGGATTTCCATAAATGAAAGTCCTTATTCTTTGTATATCTGTCTCATTTAACAAAGGATTAATTTGTAAATAAGGTTTAGAAACACTTAATTTTACAGTTGATAAAATGTAATTACAATTTTCAATTGCTTGCGAATCTTCTGACGAACAATGAATAAATG
>ULUZ01057920.1_pt1 | contig 16977 bp, 10 predicted proteins | sample 1958881 | NCBI WGS metagenome assembly ULUZ01 (sample SAMEA4835771, study PRJEB28245) | human gut metagenome | biome: gut microbiome; material: fecal sample | place: Denmark | collected 2008
GATTAAGAGTCAGGTGCTCTACCAACTGAGCTAATGGTGCACATCTGCGAAGCATCCGTCCACCTTATGAGCGGCGTTTGCATCAGCAGATAATATTATAGCGCGATTCAGCGATTTGTCAAGAGGGAAAATCACTTTTTTTCGAGAAAAATCAGCTTTTCTGCGCATTTTCATGTGTCCACGGGGCATTTCGTCCGTCCAGACCCGCCAGAATGCCGCTTCCGAAAGCAAACATCAGGTTGAAGCCGCCGCAGTCGCCGTCCACATCCAGCACCTCGCCCGCCGCGTACAGCCCCGGCAGGCGGCGATTTTGCAATGTCGCCGGGTCAAAATCCACGACCGACGCCCCGCCCGACGCCACCTGTGCGCTCTCGAAGCCCTTCACGCCGCGAATCGGCAGCAGCCACGCATCCGCCGTTTTCGTCAGGCGCTCCGCCATGTCCGCTGTCATCTGCCCGCATAGGCTGCTTTCGGTTACGCGCCAATCCGCCTGCCGCATCAGCGCCGCCGACAGTCGCGGCACGCACAGCCCCGTCAGCAGCTCCGCCATCGGGCGCTGCGCCCAGTTTTTCCGGCGGTGGTGCAGTTCCCGGCGGAACTCGCCCGCATCCGCGAAGCCCATGCCCTTCACCAGCGACACGCGAAGCATCCGCCCGTCCTTTGCATACCGTGCGCACTGCATCACGCACACGCCGCTGACGCCGTAATCCGCGAACAGCAGCTCGCCATCCTCCTCATGCAGGACGCTTTTCCGGTCGATAACCGCCACCTGTGACTTGACGCGGATGCCGCTCAGCCCCTTGATTGGCGTGCTATCTGTGATAATCTGCGTCAGCGCGGGCGCGAAAGTCGTCGCGGGGCAGCCGAGATTCGTCAGCAGACGCAGGGCGCTGCCGTCGCTGCCGAGCTTGGGCTGGGCGCATCCGCCGCCGCTGATGATAACGCGGTTCGCCCGAAATTGCTGCCCATCCGCCGAGAGCGCCGTCCAGCCATCATTTTCGCGGTGCAGTGCCGTGATGGACACGCCCGTCACCACCCGCACATGCAGGACGGTCAATTGCAGGCGGAGCGCATCCAGCACGCTTGAGGCCTGCGAACTGACGGGGTACACGCGCCCTGCCTCTTCCTGCCGAAGCCGCAGTCCAAGATGCTCCCAGAAGGTTTTCTGTTCCTCTGCGCCGCAGTGAGACAGCACAGCCGCCGCGAAGGCCGCATTTCCCGGATAGCGCGGCGCACCCGTGTTCATCAGGTTGCAGCGGCCGTTGCCCGTCGCGAGGATTTTTTTGCCAACGCGATCCATTTTTTCCGCTACCGTGACCGTATCGCCGCATTCCGCCGCCGCAATCGCCGCCGCCAATCCCGCTGCGCCGCCGCCGATGACCAAAACGCTTCCCATAATCTGTGTTTCCTCCGCTTCTTTCCTGTATGCCGCGCTGCCTGATGACATAGGCTATCCGTGTCATAGGAGGCGATAACTTTGACGCAGCAAGGCAAAAAGGCCACTTGGCGCTCACTCGTCGCGCTGGAAGCCGCCACGCTTGGCGCAGGGGCGCTCGTCGGCTTTCTCACCCGCGACGGCATGGACTTCTTTCACGCTCTGAACAAACCCGGCTTTGCGCCGCCGGGCTGGCTCTTCCCCATCGTTTGGAGCATCCTCTATGCGTTGATGGCGTACTGCATGTGGCTCGTCCTGCGCGCACAAGGGCGCGACCGTTTCCTGCTGCTGGGGCTGTATATCGCCCAGTTAGGCGTCAACCTGATGTGGCCCGTGCTGTTCTTTATCCTGAAAGCGCTTGGGCTTTCCTTCTTTTGGCTGATTCTGCTGCTCTGCCTGATTTTCATCATGGCGGTGCAGTTCGGGCAGCAGAAGCCCCTCGCCGGATGGCTGCTCGTGCCGTACCTGCTGTGGGTGACGTTCGCGGGCGTGCTGAATTTCGCCGTCGCCCGCATGAACCCCTGATGCACGCTCCATGGCGTAAATCTTCCGCAGCGGCGCGGTCAGTGTGCCGTCCGGCTCGTAAATCATCAGCGGCGGTTCAGGGTGCAGCATCGGGCGCGCATCCTTGAGCGCCTCAATCATCACCAGATTCGCCGCCTTTTGCGCCGAGGGGTAAATCAGCTGGAACCGCTTCGGCGCAAGCCCGGCTTTCTCCATGTCCTTCATCACTTCCAGCATCCGCGCTGCCGGATAGATGACCGCCATTCGCCCCTTGCCGCGCAGCAGCTGATACGCCATCTTGAACCACGCCGTCAGCCCGCTTTTCTGCTGATGGCGCGCCAAGGACAGCGTTTGCGCCGGATTCGGCAGTGTCGTGCCATGATGCCCATACGGCGGATTGCACACAATTACGTCAATGCTTCCGGGCACAAGCACCTCGTCGGCACTCTCCACCGGCAGAGCGTGGATGCGGATGATATGTTCCAGCCCGTTGAGCAGCACGCTCCGCCGCGCCATATCCGCCATATCCGGCTGAATTTCAAACGCATCGACGCTTTTCGCGCGCCCCATGCCCGCCAGCAGCAGCGGCAGGATACCCGTCCCCGTGCCGAAATCAGCACAGCGGTCGCGGCTTTCCGCCCGCACGAAGCTCGACAGCAGCACGGCATCCATGCCGAAGCGGAAACCCTGCTCCTTTTGCAGGATGCGCAGCCCCGCCTGCTGCAATTCGTCCACCCGTTCGCCGGGCAGGATGGTCAGTTTTCCGGCGCAATCAGCGTCAATCGGCTTGTCAGACAATAGCCTTCCTCCCCTTCTTCTGTCCGCACACGGCACCAGATTTCGCCCTTTTCCAGCACGGTCAGCACCAAATCCGCTTCGACTTTCGCCGTTTCGGGCGCATCGGCGCTGCACCACTGGTAGAGCGTTTCTGCTTGGCGGATGCTCGCTGTCCACCCAATCACTTTTTCCAGCGTCACGTCCAGAATCGGCGTATCGCTGATGACGACCGCACCGGGCGCGCTGTCGCTCAAATACTGCGACGCGCAGTAGCCCTCTTTGCCGCCGTAGCGGATGTAACTCCAGCCGTTTTCCTGCGAAATGAATGTCACCAGTGCGCCGCGCGGAAGCCACTGCACAATCGATGCGCCCGCATTGGGCGACTGCCGCATCGCCAGCGAATCCGACTTTGTGCTGACGTATTTCTGCCCCAGCGGCGCGTCCGGCTGCTCGCAGGAGAGCGCATCCGCCGTGAAATAGCCCGTCATCTGCCCGACCGCGGCATAGCACCAATTGCCGCTCTGTGCAAGCACCGTCACCTGCGTTCCGCGTGGGATTGTCGCCAGGACTGCCGCATCCGCAGCCATCGCCTGACGAAGCGGCGCATTGTCCGCGCTCACCCACGCAACGTAGCTGCCAACTGACACGTCATCCTCCACCTTCGCAGGCGGTTCGGACGCAGATGGAACAGGCGTTGGCGCTTCGCTTGGTTCGGGGGATGCCGTCGGTTCGGGCGTTGCGCCCGGTGTGGGCGTCCCACTCGATGTGGGTGTCCCACTCGGCACATCAAAGCGCAGGTACTGCGTCATGACGTACCCGGTCAGGCTGCCCCAGCGAACGGCACACCACGTTTCGCCGTATGCCGTGACGATGATGCTCGTTCCCTTCGGGATTTCCGCCAGCACGGGGTATTCCGTACCCGCGCCCTGCCGGAGGTTGAGCGTCGAGGCGGTGGAATTGACAATCGCGGTCTGTTCGCCGCTTATCGTCGGCACAGGCGTCAATTCGATGCCGACGGCGCTGAAATCAAGGCTGCTTGCCAGCACATAGCCGTCAATGCCACCCGCCGTCACGCGGCACCAGCTGCCGTCGCTGCTCTGCACGGCAATTTGAACACCCTGCGGCAGGGTCATCAGCACCACCGCAGCAGTGGACGGGGTCGCCCGAAGCGCTGTCGCCGTCCTGACCATCGCAGAACGCCCAGTCTGGCTCGTTTTGCCCGGATAAGTATCGCTGAACGTGAGATACTCCGCCGCGCAGTAGCCTGTTTTCGCGCCATACTGTATGCTCGCCCAGCCGTTCTCCACCGCGAACACGCACAGCACCGCGCCGCCGGGGATGGTGGACTGCACCGCCGCATCGTAGCTGCCGGACGCGCGCAGATTCAGTGAATTCGTGCCTGTCACGGTCGCCCAGCGGGTGATGGGTGTCGGGTTTTCGTCGCTCTGCGTCGGCGGCGTGCCGGTGAACGTCAGGTTTTCCGTGCGGACGTAGCCGACAATCCGCCCGAAGCGGATGAGCGTCCAATTATCGCCCTTTGCCAGCACGGTCACGGCTGTTCCGGCGGGCAGCGTCGTCAACAGCGCGCCGTTCTCCGAGGCGGTCAGGCGCACGTTCAGGACATCCTCCACATTCACCAGCGTCACCATTGCCTGATTAGGCGCGGCGGGCGAAATCGTCGCGGGGGCTTCAGTCGCCGTCACGGGCGCGTCGCCCACGGGCGGCAGAATCGTGTGCGTGAAGGTGTACTGCATCCGCACGCAGTTCTCGTAGTAGAAGCCGAGAATCTGGTCGTATGTATAGCCCAGGTTCGCCATCTGCTGTGCCCCGCGCTGGCTCATGCCGATGCCGTGTCCGTAGCGCCTGACGGTCAGCACGAACGTCTCCCCATCTGCCTTGACCGACCAGAGTTCGTTTTTCGTCGTGTTAATGGACAGATTGAGTGCGCTTTCCAGCTCGCTGAAAATGTCGAACGTCAGCGTCAGTCGGCGTGTTTCGCCATTCACAAGCGCCGTCACGTCAAAATCCAGCTTCGTATATAAGCGGCTGGGTGCGGCGTACTTCGGCGTGTGCGGCGTAACGGCCTCGATGCGCAGAATCGTCGCGTCTGGCGCTTTCGCCTGCAACAGGCGCGTCAGGCTTTGATTCTGGCTTGCGTGGGCAAATGCAGCGTAAATCGTCATCTTGCGCGTGCTGCTGTACGGGTTCATGCGGTCGAACGGGTCGTCCTTAACCGTCAGGTAATTCACGCCGGATGAGCCCCACGCGTTGCGGGCGGATTCGGTCTGTCCACCGTTGGACGCGGTGTAGTACGTCCCGGTCAGCTTGCCGTCGTTCATGGCGACGATGCCGCGCGTTGCGTCCACCGCCTCCGCCGCCCGGTCGCGCTCCGCCGGACTGCCGTTGTACACCTGGTCAGCGGTCGTGTCCACAACGTCGTAGACCTTCGATGCGTTCGCATTCATGGCGCGCAGGGTGTACGTCCGCGCCGCAACCGCCTGTGCTTTCAGGGCTTCCAATGCCGAGGAGGACCCCATTTCATACGGCACGACGCCATAGAGGTACGATTCGATGTACACATTCGCCACGACGTACAGCCGGTACGTCCCGCTTTCCAGCTTCGACACAAGGTGCAGGTCACCAGGGTAGACATTCTGCGGTCTTCTTGCCTGTGCAATGCGGAATCCGCCGTCCGTCTGCCGCCGCCTGAGCGCCATCTCCCGCCCCATGCTGACCGTCTCGCCGCCCCGCGTCAGGCGGATTTCGCCCGTCGCGCTGCTGTGGCTGATGCTGACTTTCTCGCCATTCGCCAGCGCCATCGTCTGCCCGCCGCTGACCGCCATTGCGCCGACCGCCGTCACCGTAAGCGACGCAGGATTGCTGCCAATGGACAGCAGGCGCACACGCACCATGCCGTTGCGTGTGGCAGCGCTCCGCTCCAGCGGCGCGGACTGTACGGCAACATCCGCTGTATCCTCGGCGAGCGCAGCGGGTAAGCCGGACGTTCCGGGTACAGCCGACAAAATCAGGAAAAGCATCAGAAGCAGGCACAGCGCCCGTCGAAATCGGAATTGCACGGGAAAATCCTCCTTGTGGTGGTACTTCTCCTCCATTGTAGCAGAAAGTGCCCGGCGTGTCATGCAGATTGTAACAAACCGCGCTGGAAATTTCCGTCATGCACAAAAAGGCAGGCGCTCCGACCTGTTGGGTTCAGGTCAGAACGCCTGTCGGATGATGCGGATTATTCCTGCGTTTCCGTTTTCTTCGCGCGCGGCTTGCGGGCAGGTTTGTCTGCCTTTGCCGCTTCCTTCGCCGCCTTGTCCGCCTCGATTTCCGCCTTCGTGCGGCGCTTGCGGGCGGGCTTCACGGGAGCTTCCGCGGTCACTTCCGCCGCAGCAGCTTTTGCCGCCTTGTCCGCTTCAATTTCCGCCTTTGTGCGGCGCTTGCGGACAGGCTTTGCAGGCGCTTCGGCGGCTTTCGCGGCTTCCTTGGCTGCCTTCTCCGCTTCCTTCGCCGCCTTGTCGGCCGCAATCTGCTCCTTCGTGCGGCGGACGCGCTTGGGCTTCACGGGCGCTTCGGGTTCTTCCTTCTCATACGGATACGGGACGACCACTGGGTTTGCCTCCGCGTCGTCATCAGAAGATGCCTTCTCCTGATTCGATGCGGAGTCATGGTCGAAACGCCCGCTCACCAAGCCTTCGTACAGTTCCATATATTTCTTAGAGGAGTTCGTCCAGCTGTAATCGCCAGTCATGCCGCGCTGCTGGAGCGTGTGCCACACATCCTTGTGGTTCTCGTAGTAGTCGATGGCGCGGTTGATGACATTGAGCATGTCATTGGCGTTGTAGTTGAAGAACGTGAAGCCATTGCCGTCGCCAGTGTACTCGTTGTAGGACAGCACCGTGTCGCGCAGACCGCCCGTCTCGCGGACAATCGGCACTGTGCCGTAGCGCAGGGCAATCAGCTGGCTCAAGCCGCACGGCTCGAACTGGCTGGGCATAAGGAACATATCGCAGCCCGCATAGATTTGATGCGCCAGCGCATGGTCCATCGCAAACCGCGCCGCGACCTTGCCCTTGAACTCGCCTTCTGCCCACGAGAACAGATTGACATAGCGGCTCTCGCCCATGCCCAGCACAACCAGCTGCACGTTCTCGCTCATCAGGTCGCCGATGATGTAGTCCACAAGGTCAAGGCCCTTCTGGCTGCTCAGGCGGCCGACCATTCCGATAATCGGCACATTCGGGTCAACGGTCAGACCGAGCTTCTCCTGCAGTTCCGCCTTGCACTTTGCCTTGCCGGACAGGTCATCCGCGGTATATTCCGCCGGAATGCGCGCGTCCGTCGCGGGATTGTAGTCCGCCATGTCGATGCCATTGAGCACGCCGAACACTTCATGCTTGCGCGCGCGGAGCAGCCCATCCAGCCGCTCACCGTAGTATGCCGTCTGAATTTCCTCGGCATAGGACGGGCTGACGGTGGTGATGATGTCGGAATACACCAGCGCAGCCTTCATGAAGTTCGCGCAGCCGTAGCACTCCAGCTTGTCGTCCGTCCACAGGCTGTCGCCCAGACCCAGCACATCCTGCACTTCGCGGATGCCGAACACGCCCTGATACTGCAGGTTGTGGATAGTGAACATGGTCTTAATGTTCGCGAAGAACGGCAGGTGGGCATACTGAATTTTCAGCAGTGCGGGCACCATGCCGGACTGCCAGTCATGCGCGTGAATCACGTCGGGCTGGAAGTCCAGCAGCGGCAGGGCGTTCAAGGCCGCGCGGCAGAAGAAACCGAAGCGTTCGTACTCGTCGCCGCCCATGCCATAGATATACGGACGGCCAAAATAGAACTTGTTGTCCACAAAGTAGAACTTCACGCCGTCCTTTTCCAGCAGCTCAATGCCGCAGTACTGACGACGCCAGCCCAGCGCGACCTCGAAATCAGTCACATGGGTCATCTGGTCAACATACTGCTTCGGCACCGCCGCATACAGGGGCAGCATCACGCGCACGTCGTGACCCTGCTTCGCCAGAACAGGCGCCAGCGCGCCGACAACGTCCGCCAGACCGCCGGTCTTGATAAACGGGACGCACTCGCTCGCCGTAAAGAGAATTTTCATCGTTTCTATCCTCCATCAGAAATATTTCCTGCCGGGGGCAAGGGAAAAGCAATCAGGGAAATTCAGCGAATTAAGCTCAGATACGATTTTCAGATGAGAATGAGCCAGGATGCGAAGCGAATTTTTTCTTTCCTGCTAACGGGAGTGAAACGCAGCGTAGCAGCGCTACGCTAAGTGGAACGACCGGACGCAGGAAGGAAAAAGGCGCGAGCAGATGGCTCAGGCGAATCTGAAAAGCGTATCCAAAAAACCGCACCAATAGTATAGCACATATTGGCGCGGTTTGCAAATCCGAACCGCGTCAATTCGATTTAGGCGATTCGTGGATTAAATGACAACATTCTTCGCGATAACAATCGGGTACGCCGCCGGGCCGATGAGCCGCGCGCTGCGCTTGATGACCGTCTGCTTGTCCAGAATGCAGTTTTCGATGGAAGCGTCGTTGTGCACCTGACCATCCTGCATGATGATGCAGTTCTTCACATGCGCACCGGGGGCAATGCGCACGCCGCGCGCCAGCACAGAGTTCTCCACCGTGCCTTCGATAATGCAGCCATCCGCCACCAGCGAGTTGACGACGGTCACATTGTCGCCATAGCGGGCGGGCATCTCGTCGCGAACCTTGGTGTACACAGGCAGCTCCGCCGTGAACAGGCGATGGCGAATCTGGGTATCCAGCATATCCATATTGAACTTGAAGTAGCTCTGCACGGAGTCCATGCGCCAGCACAGACCAGTATACGCCCACGCATTCACGCGCGCCGTGCCTTCCGTCACCAGACGGAGCAGCACATCACGGTTGAAGTCATGATAGCCGTGCGCCACGCCCTTGTCCACCAGCGTGCGCAGCAGCTCGCGCTTCATCACGACGACCTCCATGCTCGTCAGCGGCAGGTTCGGATGCGTCGGATCAACTTCCATGTCCGTCACCATGCCGCTTTCGTCCACCTCCAGATAGCAGCCCAGTTCGTCGCGCTGCATGTTCGGATCCGCGGTGTACATGATGGTGATGTCCGCGCCGCTGTTCTGATGATACGCCACAAACTCCGCAATATTCGCGTTGTAGATGATGGTGGAGTTGCTCAGCACCAGATATTCCTGCTTGGAGCGGGAGAGATAGTTGGTGTTGGAGCGCAGCGCATCCAGCATACCAGAGTACACGCCAACATTCTCGCGCGTCAGGAACGGCGGCAGCACCTTGAGGCCATCATTCTTCCCGTGAAGATCCCACTCCTTGCCGGAGCCGATGTGATCCATCAGGGAGTGATAATTCTTCTGCATGATGACGCCGACGTTCTTGATGCCGCCGTTGACCATCGAGGACAGCAGGAAGTCAATGACGCGGTAGCGGCCGCCCACAGGCAGCGCCGCGATGGCGCGGGTCAGGGTCAGCTCGCGCAGATTGGCGTCATTTTCGCCGGTGTAGATAACACCCATTACGTTTTTCATTTTCTTACATCCTTTCCGCTGCTGTGATTATCAGAATTTGGTGTTTTCGTCCACCTGCTGACCCGCGGTCACGCTGACACCGGCGGGAAGGGTGACACCCTGACCGACGACGGCGATATTGCCCGTCTCTTCGCCGACCATGCAGCCCGCACCAATCACGGCGTTCTCCGCCACAATCGCCCGGCGGACAACCGCGCCGCGCTTGATGACCGCGTAGGGCATGATGACCGAGTCAATGACGCTTGCGCCCTCTTCAATGGTCACGCCTGCGAAAATCACGGAGTGCTGCACAGAGCCGTAGACTTCCGAGCCTTCCGTAACCAGCGAATCGCTCACAACAGCGCCCTTGGCGATGTAGTGCGGCGCAAGGCCCGGATTCTTGGCATAGATGCGCCACTTCTTGTCATGCAGGTCAATCGGCATGGGCACGCTGAGCAAGTCCATGTTCGCTTCCCACAGGGATTCAATCGTGCCAACGTCCTTCCAGTAGCCCTCGAAGTTGTATGCCACCATGACCTGCTTGTCGTTCAGCATCGCGGGGATGATGTTCTTGCCGAAGTCATTGGCGGATGTCTTGTCCGCCTCGTCCGCCGTCAGGTACGCGCGGAGCTTCGCCCACGAGAAGATGTAAATGCCCATGGACGCCTTGTTGGACTTGGGCTGCTTGGGCTTTTCTTCAAATTCAACAATGTTGTCGTCCGCGTCCGTATTCATGATGCCGAAGCGGCTCGCTTCTTCCCACGGCACAGGGCGCACAGCAATCGTCGCATCCGCGCCTTTGCGGATGTGGTACTGCAGCATGGCGTTGTAGTCCATCTTATAAATATGGTCGCCGGAGAGAATCAGGACGTAATCCGGGTCATACTGCTCGATAAACGCCATATTCTGATAGATGGCGTTTGCCGTGCCGCGATACCAGTCGCCCGTCTTGCCCGTCTGATAGGGCGGCAGGACGAACACGCCGCCGGTGGACAAGTCCAAATCCCACGGTGCGCCGGAGCCGATGTAGGAATTCAGTTCCAGCGGCATATACTGCGTCAGCACGCCCACGGTGTCAATGCCGCTGTTGGTGCAGTTGGACAGCGGGAAGTCAATGATGCGGTACTTGCCGCCGTAGGGAACAGCCGGCTTTGCCACCTTCTTAGTCAGGACACCCAGACGGCTGCCCTGTCCGCCTGCCAGCAGCATGGCAACACAGGTCTTCTTTTTCATGATGAGAACACGCTCCTTCATCCTTGTTTCTTGCGAAGCGCACCGACCGTGCAGGATTCGCGCCGCCCTCGGTGCATCAGGTGGCACGGTGATGTATGTGAAACAGCGCTTTCGCTCCTCCCCTGATTGCGGCGAGCGCCGATTCAGCCGATGGAAATGGAATTGGCTTTGCCGGCGGACTTTTCCGGCAGGGGCTGCGGTTTCTTTGCCGTTTGGGATGCTTTCTTTGGCGGCACATCCGCGATTTCCGGGATAACGCGCGCTTTCTTCGCCTTCTCCGGCAGCGGGTCGCGCTGATAGGTGAAGTACACCGTCGCGAGCGGCGGCACGCAGATATCGCAGCTGTATTGGAAATCCTGCAGCTGCTCTTCTTCCGTGCGAATCGCCCAGTTGTTGTACTGATTCGAGCCGCCGTATTCCTTGCGGTCGGTGTTAAAGCACTCCGTCAGCGTACCCATCTGCGGCAGCCCAATGCGGTACTGCGGATGGAATACAGGCGTGAAGTTCGTCACGCACAGGAGCGAGTTGCCCCGTTTATCCGTGCGCAGGAACGCAACGATGGAGTTATCGCTGTCGTTCGCCTGAATCCACTGGAAGCCGTCCCAGCTGTCATCAATCTGGTAGAGCGCGGGCGTCGTGCGGTAGATTTCGTTCAGGCGCTTGCAGCACTGCTGCACCTGCGGATGATTCTCGTACAGCAGCAAGAACCAGTCCAGCTGGTCGTCATACTTCCACTCGATGAAGTGCCCAAACTCGCCGCCCATGAACAGCAGCTTCTTGCCCGGATGCGCCATCGTGTAGCCGTACAGCGCGCGAAGTCCCGCGAACTTCTTCCACAAGTCGCCCGGCTGCTTGTCCAGCATCGAGTGCTTGCCGTGCACCACCTCGTCGTGGCTGAACGGCAGGATGTAATTCTCCGAAAAGGCGTACATCAGTGAGAACGTCAGCTTGTCGTGGTGATACTTGCGGTAGATCGGGTCGAGCTTGATATACGCCAGCATATCATTCATCCAGCCCATGTTCCACTTGAACCCGAAGCCCAGCCCGCCCAGATAAATCGGGCGCGTCACCATCGGATAGGCGCTGGATTCCTCCGCCACCATCATCACACCGGGAAAATCGCGGTAGACGGTTTCGTTCATCCGCCGCAGGAAGGCGATGGCATCGAGATTCTCGTGTCCGCCGTACTTGTTGGGCAGCCATTGCCCCGGCTCACGGCAGAAGTCGTACATCAGCATGGACGTGACCGCATCCACGCGCAGCCCATCGGCGTGATACCACTCCAGCCAGAAGCAGGCGTTGGAGAGCATGAACGAGTTGACCTCGCCGCGCGCATAGTCGAACATGTGCGTCCCCCACTGCGGCATATCGCCGCGCCGGGGGTCGGGATGCTCGTAGCAGGGCGTACCGTCGAAGCAGCGCAGTCCCATTGCGTCGCGCGGGAAATGCGCGGGAACCCAGTCCAGCAGTACGCCGATGCCCGCCTGATGCAGCGCGTCAATGAGCGCCATCAGTTCCTTCGGTTCGCCGAAGCGCGCCGTCGCCGCATAGTAGCCGGACACCTGATAGCCCCACGACATATCCAGCGGATGCTCCATCACCGGCATGAACTCCACATGCGTGTAGCCCATTTCTTTGAGGTACGGCACGAGCTGTTCGGCAATCTCCGTGTACGTCAGGAACGTGCCATCCTTGTGCCGCCGCCACGAGCCAAGGTGCATCTCGTAGATGTTCACCGGACTGTGGTACGGGTCGTAGGACTTGCGCGCCTCCATCCAGTCCGCGTCGCCCCAGCGGTAGCCGCTCAGGTCGTAAATACGGCTGGCAGTGTCGGGGCGCATCTGCATGGCGAACCCATAGGGGTCAGCCTTGTCCTGCCACGTCCCGTCCTGCGCCTGAATGCAATATTTGTAGGTTGTCAGTTTCTTTGCAGCGTCGGGATAATCATAGCGTTTCGGGTCACTCTTCACGTCGAAGGTTTCCGCGGGCAGCCGCACTTCCCATGTACCGTCGTAGACCTTCTGCATGGGCGTTTTTTCCCTGTCCCACTGGTTGAATTCGCCAATGAGAGAAACTGCCCGCGCGTTCGGCGCCCAGACAGCGAAATGCCACATTTCCTGTCCGTCCTGCGTCACCGGGTGCGCGCCGAGCATCTCATAGGCTCTGCGGTTCGTTCCCTGATGGAACTGGTCCCGCACCGCGGCGGTCGGGCCGTTGTAGCGCATAGTTACACCTGCCTTTGCTTGCGTTGCGTTCCTCCGCCTGCAATCACGGAGAGCCGCGTTTGCTTTCTTCACTCTTTTCACTTACTATTGAATCACTTTTATGCATTTTCGTCAAGTCATATTCAGCATTTTCTCCTGCATTTTTTGTGATTTTCGGAAAGTGCGTTCATTTTGACCGTAGACGATGCGGTAAGTATTTCGCCATTGCCGACATAAATTCCTGCTCATGCACGAAATTTTCCGCGCATAAACTGGTTTTGCGCCGTCGGAGCGAAAACTGTTTCCCGCGTGCGGCGATTTGTGCAATCCGAACATTTCCCGAAATTTCTGCGAAAAGGTTGTGTGCCCATGAAACAAAAACATCTGTTGTCGTTTCTTGTGTGTATCCTGATGCTTTCTTCCTGTGCCGCGCCGACCGATTCCGCGCATGACAGCGGCTTAACACTTCGGGTCTACTTCGCCGATGCGGAGGAAATCCGTCTGCTGCCGCTGGAAGACTACGTTTTCGGCGCATTGGCGGCAGAGATGCCCGCGAATTACACGCCGGAAGCGCTCAAATGTCAAGCCATTGCCGCCCGGACGCGTGCCGTCGCGCAGAGCCATGCATTCGGCGGAAATGGGTGCGTCCGCCACCCGGACTGCGATATCTGCACGGACAGCGCGTGCTGTCAGGCATACCAGACGGATGCGCAGCTGCACGCCCGCTGGGGCAGCGAGTACGCCGTCCTCCGCGCGCGCATTGACCGCGCCGTCCGCGCAACAGACGGCTTGCTGCTCACCAGCGGCGGCTTGCCCATCGAGGTGCTGTACCACGCCTGTTCCGGCGGAAAAACCGAAGATGCCGCCGCCGTGTTCGCGTCCGCCAAGCCGTATCTGGTCAGCGTGGACAGTCCCGGCGAAGAGGGGTACGCCGGATTCCGCGCCGACACGTCCTTCTCCTGTGAGGAAGCGGCAGATCTGCTCCTGCGCGCTTTTCCCGGCTGCGGCGTGACGGCGGACACGCTGCCCAGCGCGATTCGTCTGCAATCCACGACCGCTTCCGGGCGCGTCGCGACGCTGCTGGTCGGCAGTCAGACCGTCCGCGGCGCTGATTTCCGCAAAGCGCTCTCCTTGCGAAGCACCTACTTCACTTGGGAGGCGGATGGCGACCGCATCGTTTTCCACACCGTCGGATACGGGCACGGCGTCGGCTTATCGCAGGCAGGCGCGCAGGCGATGGCGGCGGACGGCGCGGATTTCGCGGAGATTTTGGCGCACTACTACCCCGGCACGCAGCTGACACGGATGGATAAAACAGGTTTCTCCGGCTCATAATAGGAGAAAACGCCCTACACGGCATGGTTGAGGTGATTTTCTCATGGCTGACCGTCACTTTCGTTCACTTTTCCGCGCGCTGCATCTGCGCCGGGAGCAGTGGACTTTTCTGCTGATGGCGCTGTTGTGCGTCTCCGTGATTGTCGGCACGGCACTGTGGACGCGGCAGGCGGAATTTGCGCGTGTGACGCCGACCCCGCCTGTCTCCGGCGACATATCCGCCGCGCAGCTGCTTCAGCAGTCGCTTGACAGTGCGCAGACCGCCACGCCTGCGCCGACGACCGCCCCTACTGTCCGCAGCGTTACCATGCCGCTCGAAAGCATGACGCTGCTGCGTCCCTTCGACAACGCGCGGATGCGGCAAAGCAGCGCCACGGGCTTGTGGGCGCTGCACGATGCGGCGGATTACGCTGGTGCGGAGGGTGCGAAAGTCAGCGCCATGGCGGATGGCACCGTCATCAATTGCGCGGATAGCGGCATTTTCGGCGCGTATGCGGAAATCGACCACGGCGGCGTCATCGTGCGCTATGCGAACCTGTCGATGCTCTACGCGATTCGCGCGGGTGATCCGGTTCGCGCTGGGCAGACGATTGGCTTCATCGGGCGCACGATGCCGGAGGAATGTGATCTGCCTGCACACCTGCACCTGCGGATTGTCGTCGGCGATACGGCGGTTGACCCCGAAAAGGTGCTGCAAAGCGGCGTTTTTCCCGACCCGTAAAAAAAGACGCACATGGGTGTTGCATTTTCATCGAAATCGGCGTATAATACAACAGGTTGAACTTGTATTATAACGTCTTATTCGACTCGGAAGGAGCGATTCCCTATGTGCGGCATCGTTGGCTATATTGGCGCGCGGCAGGCGCAGGACATTTTATTGGACGGACTTTCCCGATTGGAGTACCGCGGCTATGACAGTGCGGGCATTGCGGTCATGGACGGCGGCGTCATTCGGCTGAGCAAGGCGAAGGGACGGCTGGCGAATCTCGCCGCGCGTGTGGCATCGAATCCCCTGCCCGGCACCATCGGCATCGGTCACACGCGCTGGGCAACCCACGGCGAACCAAACGACATCAACGCCCATCCGCACACGGACATGAAAGGGCATATCGCCGTCGTCCACAACGGCATCATCGAGAACTACGAGGAGCTGCGCGCTCAGCTGAAGGCGAAGGGCTGCGTGTTCGTATCCGAAACGGACACGGAGGTAATCGCCCATCTGCTGCATACGCTTTACGACGGCGACATGCTCTCGACCATTCTGCACGCGCAGACGATGCTCGAAGGCAGCTACGCATTGTGCGTTCTGAACGCCGAGGCGCCGGATACACTCTACTGCACGCGCAAGGATTCTCCGCTTGTCGTCGGGCTGTCCGACGGCGCACAGTACGTCGGCAGCGACATTCCAGCGCTGATTCGCCACACGCGGACGGTGGAGCTGCTTGATGAACGCGAAGTCGCCGTGCTGACCCGGAGCGGCGTACGCGTGTACGACCATTTCGGCAACGAACGCGCGCTCAATCCCATTCACGTTGATTGGGACGTTGAAGCGGCGGAAAAAGGCGGCTATGCGCACTTCATGCTCAAGGAGATTCACGAAGAGCCCGCCGCGCTGAAAAAGACGTTTTCCGCCCACGTCGACGCAGAAAAAATGGCGATTCGCCCCGGCGCGTTCCCGATTTCGGCGGGAGAAGCAAATTCCCTGCGCACGCTGACGATTGTCGCCTGCGGCACAGCGTACCACGCGGGTGTTGTCGGCAAGTATGTAATCGAGAAGCTGGCGCGGCTGCCCGTGGTGGTGGATGTAGCATCCGAGTTCCGCTATCGCAACCCGATTCTGGGCGCAGGCGACTGCTTCCTTGCCATTTCGCAGAGCGGCGAAACGGCGGACACGCTGGCCGCCATGCGCGAGGCAGAGCGGCTGGGCGCAAAAGTGATGGCGCTGACAAACGTCGTCGGCTCATCGATTGCCCGCACCGCTGGGGATTGCGTCATGTACACCTACGCGGGGCCGGAAATCGCCGTCGCAAGCACAAAAGCATACATCACGCAAGTGGAAATGATGGTGTTGCTGGCGATTGATCTCGGCGTGAAGCGCGGACATCTGACGGAGAGCGTAGCATCGGAGCTTCTGCGGCAGATGGCGGACATTCCCGCGCTGGCGGAGCAGGTGATGGCGCTCGAACCCGCGGTGCAGCGCTTCTCCAGCCTGTACCACGACCGGCAGCATGTGTTCTACATCGGGCGCGGGCTGGACAACGCCCTGGCAATGGAAGCGTCGCTGAAACTGAAGGAAGTCAGCTACATCATGTCCGAAGCGTATGCGGCGGGCGAACTGAAGCACGGCACAATCGCGCTGATTGAGCAGGGCACGCTGGTTTGCGCGCTGCTGACGCAGGAGCATCTGGCAGATAAAACGCTCTCGAACGTGCGCGAAGTAAAGAGCCGCGGCGCGAAAGTCCTCATCGTCTGCCCGGAAGCCCTGCGCGACCGCGCCGCGAAGGATGCGGACGAACTCTGGGTCATCCCGGACGCTGCGTCGGACTTGCTGCCGCTGCTGGCGATTATTCCCGTGCAGCTGTTCGCCTACTACATGGCGGTCAGCCGCGGCTGCGACGTTGACAAGCCGCGCAATCTGGCAAAATCGGTGACGGTGGAGTAAGGAGACCCCGAGGGCGCTGCCCTTGAACCTGCCAGAGGCTCTGCCTCTGGACTCCGGCAGGGCTCTGCCCTGCACCCGCGAAGGGTCTTCGACCCTCTCGACACCCATTTCGCGATTGAGTTGAGCGCTCTTGCATACTTTTTCCGCGTGTTAATTGATGGAAACGGTATACGAAAAGGCGATTCGGAGTTACCTTCCGAACCGCCCTTTTTGATGTGATTATACTATTTCCAAATGAAAATGCGCCAAGATGCGAAGCGAATTTTTCGCGCTGGCTAAC
>ULUZ01054177.1_pt1 | contig 16794 bp, 11 predicted proteins | sample 1958881 | NCBI WGS metagenome assembly ULUZ01 (sample SAMEA4835771, study PRJEB28245) | human gut metagenome | biome: gut microbiome; material: fecal sample | place: Denmark | collected 2008
ATCTGCTGCTGCTTGTCGTCGAGCATCACGTCGTTGGGGATGTACTCCTCGCCGACGGGCATCAGCGTCTCGATGACCGGGTGCCGCCCGGCGCGGATGTCGATGAGGCTGCCCTCGTCGAGCTCCGGGCGCACGTAGCGCCGCTCGCAGGCGATGCGTGCGAAGGACTGCAGGCAGTCGATGCGTGCCACGGCCGCGGCATCGCGCAGCAGCACGGTGAGTGACCCGCAGATGTAGGCCATCAGCTCGGCGTAGATGCGCTGCTCGATGACGAGCATCTTCTCCTCGGCGCCCAGAATCTTCTCCTCGTACTCCTTGAGCTCCTCGGTGATGTAGCGTTCGGCGTTGGTGAGTGTCTGCTTGCGGATCCACGTGGCGGGCACCTTCTCCTTGTGGGTGTTGCGCACCTCGATGTAGTAGCCGAAGACGTTGTTGTAGCTGATTTTCAGCGACGGGATGCCCGTCGCCTCGCTCTCACGCTGCTGGATGCGCGTGAGGTAGTCCTTGCCGTGCAGGGCGATGCGGCGCAGGTCGTCCAGTTCGGGATCGACGCCGTCGGCGATGACGCCGCCCTTCTGTATCTGGTTGTTCTGCGGATCGGGGTAGATCTCGCGGGCGATGCGCTCGCGCACCTCTTCAAGGGGGTCGATCCCGTCGGCCAGCTCGTGCAGCCGCTCGCAATCGGTGGATTCCATCGCCGCCTTGAGCAGCTCGAGCGCCGCGAGCGAGTTCTTGAGCTGCACCAGCTCGCGGGGCGTCACGCGCGAGGCCGCGATGCGCGAGGAGATGCGCTCCAGGTCGCCGATCATCGCCACCTGCTCGCGCAGCGTGTCGGCCAGCTCCGCATCGCCGACGAGCAGCTCGACGACATCCAGCCGCCGGTTGATTCGCGCCGTATCCATGATCGGCATGGCGATCCAGCGCTTGAGCAGCCGCCCGCCCATCGGCGTGAGCGTGCGGTCGATCACCTCGGCGAAGCTGCTCTTCTCCTGCGCACCGTTCGAGGCGAAGAGCTCCAGGTTGCGGATCGTGAACTTGTCGACCCAGACGTAGTCGTTCTGGTCGAGGCGTGCGATCGAGCGGATGTGGCCCGTGTCGCGGTGCTCGGTAAATTCGAGGTAGTGGAGGATGGCGCCGGCGGCCGAGATGCCGCTCGTCATGTGGTCGACGCCGAATCCCTTGAGCGACGAGGTGCCGAACTGCTTGCAGAGCTTCTCGCGGTTGACCTCCTCCGAGAAGACCCATTCGTCGAGCCGGTAGGTGTAGTGCTTCGATCCGAAGGCTTCGGTGAAGCGCTCCTCGCAGCCGCGCTGGTAGATGATCTCCTTGGGCGCGAGGTTCGAGATGAGCTTGTCGACGTAGGCGTCCGACCCTTCGGCCACGTAGAACTCGCCCGTGGAGATGTCCAGAAAGGCCACGCCCGTCGACCTGCGGCCGAAGTAGACCGAGCCGAGGTAGGTGTTCTCCTTGTTGGCGAGGATGTTGTCACCCAGGACGATGCCCGGGGTCACCAGCTCGATGACGCCGCGCTTGACGAGCCCCTTGACGAGCTTCGGGTCCTCGAGCTGCTCGCAGATGGCCACGCGTTCGCCCGCCCGCACCAGCTTGGGCAGGTAGGTGTCGATGGCATGGTAGGGGAATCCCGCCAGCTCGACGAAGGAGGCGGCGCCGTTGGCGCGGCGCGTGAGCGTGATGCCCAGGATGCCGCTGGCCTTGATCGCGTCGTCGCCGAACGTCTCGTAGAAGTCGCCCACGCGGAAGAGCAGGATGGCGTCGGGATGCACCGCCTTGATGGCGTAATACTGCTTCATGAGCGGCGTCTCGACATATTTTTTGGTGTCGGTCTTCTTTTCCGGAGTCACCGTCTGATCGTGTTGTTTCATCCCTACAAAGATAGCGGAATATTTCGCAAGTCGTGCCGTCCCCGAATCAAAAAAAATCGGAGGCCGGGGCTTCCCCTCCTCCGAAAAGCAAGGCGGGCCTTGTGTAAACATGGCCCGCCTGTGATGCCGGCGTCGTGTCCGGTTACTTTGCCAGCGCGCAGAGCGCTTTCACGCGGGGATTCACCCGCTCGGGACCTGGACCGAAGGCCGCGGCGGTGCGCTGCGACAGCTTCAGTGCCCCGACCTTCGCTGCGGGAGCTACAGGCGACAGGGAGGCTCCGGCCGACGAGGCGGAGAACATCATGCCCGTGTAGTCGACCTTGACCGAGTAGTCGCCCGATTTGGCATCGACCGTCACGCTGTAGAACATCGACATGTCGTCGCCCATGATCGTGATCGTGCCCGATTCGAGCAGGGCGTACTGCTCGAACTCCAGCGTCTCCGCGTTCAGCACGGCATAGAACGAGGGGTTGAGCGTCGAGGTGATGCGTCCGGCGATGGCCGTGCGGGCCTCGTTCGAGTTGTTGATTTCGTAGGTTCCGGAGATGGCCTCCCCGTGGGGGTACCAGACGTCGATGTAGAGCTGCTTCATCGATTCGTAGTCGCTGAGCATCACCGTGGCCTGATCGAGATCCGATCCCTCGGGCGTCTCGCCCCAGTTCGAGTAGAAGGCCGAGGTCATGGCGCCCAGCGTCGTCTTGACATCCTCGGTGATCGTGGCCGAAGGATTGCCTGCGAACTCGAAACGGTATTCCGCCACGCTGGTCGTGATGCCGTCCTCGTATCCGGCGGCCACGACGACATTCTCGCCGACCGTAGCCTGGAGGATCATGCTTGCCGAAACGGTTCCCGTGTGGAGATTCGCCTCCAGCACGCCGCCTTCGACATAGGTGTCCACGAGGTCCTTGATGCACTCCTCGGCCGAGTTGTTGTAGTACTGCTGGTAGTCCTCGGCCGAAAGAAGCCCCCAGACGTAGTTTTCGTCACCCGACGGCGTGAGCGTGAGCTGGTAGGTGTCGGGATCGTAGGCGATGTCGAACGTCATGCCCGAGTGCTCCACGTCGAGTGTCGTGAACTCCTTGATGACCGAGATGTCGGACGTGACCTTGCCCTGCAGGTCGACGCCGCAGGCCCATACGCAGTAATCCGTCAGCGGATTGAGCGTCTGGTACTCGTAGTCGGCGATGCCCTGGCTGGCAATGGCGCTCTCCATCAGCTCTTCGATCGAGGAGACCTGTCCCGCCTCGATGTAGCGGTCGGCCGTCTCCTGAACCATGGCCTCGAAGCGGTCGGCGAGCACCTGCAGGTTGTCGGCGTACTGCGTCTCGAATTCCGTCTTTTCCATGACGTCGAAGTAGTAGTAGCCGGTGTAGCCGTCGGTCGGCGAAACGATGACCCTGGCCGACGACGCCGTGATGTCCGTCACGTCGCAGGCGAACGAAAGTTCGGTTTCGGCTCCGGGTACCAGAAAAATCGCTTAATTTGTTGATATAGACGAATTAAGCGATTTTATTTTTCCGGATTTTCCCCATATTTTCCCCACACGTGCTGAGCTGCTACTATTTTATTCAGTTTGTGAGACTCAAAAGTGAAGGCAAACCTTAACAGACCTTGTACTGCCTGGCGTGATTCTCAAGTTGTTTATTTTTGAGCGACAACTCTTCCACTCGCGTATCGAAACATTGTTCTGCGGCATCCATAATTTCCAGATAGGTGGAAATGAAGGTGGTAAAGTCAAGCAATGTGCGGATATAGGTATCGATGGAAAAAAGGAGTGTATCACCATCTACAATTACTTTGCAACACCGAATGTATTGCATGGCTGTTGCCGCAGCATTGCAGGCTATCTCTTCGCGTTCTGAATCTGTCCATTCATACGCTTTCAGCAATTGGATATAACCTTCTTCAGGAAAATAACGGATCAAATATTTCTCATTTTCACGGAGGAATGCGACAGCATTCTCCTCTATTGGTTGCGCCAAGTAACCGCTGTGTTCCAAAAATTCACACAGCTCTTTCTGAAAATGTCCGCCAGAAGGGAGCACCATGAACCTGTTTTCAGCGTTATTTTTATGTTCTTCGCGCCATGTTTCCGACAGGGTTTTCTCTTCTTTGTTGGAGATTATGTAACCAACCAGTAACGAGACGAATATAATGGCTATTGTTGCCCACATGGTTATTTATTTTTTATGATCAATTTGGAATTGATATTGTCAATCGTGATTATTCCGAAACGCTCCAGAACACTCTGCCCCAATAATAACGGGGCCTGTTGATTGTGGACAACCGAAGCATCGATATTCCGGAGTACGGCATTTCCTATTCGAATCTCACGCAATCGAATTACGGTTCCTTCATGGATTTCGCCGGTGGCCGTACTGAAATATTCCTGACCAAGAATGTCTCCGTCTTTCAAGTAGCCATTTTTCAGCATGAATGCGGCTTCAACGGATGATATGGATACGCTGCTGGCTCCTGTATCCAAGATGAACTTTAATGGCAGGTCGTTGATTGTGCAAGGTATTTCATAGATGTTCCCATATCGTCTCTCCATGGGAATTTCTGAAACCTCTCCGATATGTTCTTCTTCCGGAAGGATGACTTTGCTTTGTGTTACATGTTCGTTATATTCCTTGATTAAGGATTGAAATTCAGGAAGAGAACGAAGCGGATCCATGTCGTCATCATGTTCGATGTGGGCAAAGCTACGATACCCTTTTTCCAGCGCATCATGTAATGCCTGCAAAGCTTCCTGAAAACGCGTCATGCGAGTCAGAAGACAGGCTTTGTCGTAATAATTTCCCGCACTCGTGGAATCCGAAGCCAAAATTGCATCCATCCAATCCATAGCCTCGGCATCATGTCCGAGAAAATGAAGCGCATAATGGCGGCAACTGCCGCTTTGGGGAATTGTATCCAGCCGGATGACCTCTTCAAAGTCAGAACGAGCCTTTTCATCCTCTTTGTGACGGAGGTATAATTCGCCTCGCATGAGGTAGATATACGGAAAACTTTTGTCGACATCAATTCCGGCATTGTAATCCCGCAAGGCTGAATTATCATCACCCTGCAGTTCATGGCACCATCCCCGCTGGTAATAGGCAAAAGCAACGGTCGGTTCTAGTTCGATGCCTCGCGTAAAATCAGCAATAGCATGTTCATATTGCCCGCCATGTCGATAAAAATCACCTCGGTTTACTACCGCCGTATAATTATTTCCATTTCCAGCTTCGATGCAACGGGTCATGTCAGCGACAGCTTGTTCCCAATCTCCGATCTCATTGTAACAAATTCCCCGATAATAATACAGTCGAGCCGAAGAGCCGTACTCCTGTTCCAATCGATTATATTCGACAATTGCTTTTGCATAATCTCCATTCCACTCATATATGGATGTTCGCAGCCATTTCCAGGGAAGACTTTCTTGTGCTTTGTTGATTCGCTCCGAAACCCGGGCCAGAGCATAGCTCAGATGTTTTCTGCATATGGATTCGACGGCAACCATATCCGGGTCATCCGATTTGTCAAAATAGATCAACGCATCGTCAATTGCCATATCCACGTTGCCTGTTTTGTCGTAAATCTGCATCCGGAAATGGTAGATCTCGTCATAATCGGCATTATAGCGTTCACATTTGTCGATCCATGACAAAGCCAGATCATATTCGCCTCGGACAAGTCCATTACGGGCCAGGCCAATCATGGCGGCCTGGTTGGTAGAATCTTCGTTCAGGATGGAACGGTAATCCGTATCGGAACGGGTATAGTTGCCCAGCTTGTAATGAATCTGCGCCCGTTCATGAAGAATCTCAAACTTTAATCCATCACGGTCATGAGCAGACAGACGACAAGCTGTATCGAGGTCGGCCAATGCTTGATTCATATCCTCGAATTGTCGGGCATAAATCATTCCTCGCCACAAATAAAGAGCGCTTTCCGGGTGTTTGAATCGCTTGGGTTTGTAGCATGCTATCGCCCTGTTGATGTCTTGCAGTGCGAGATCGTATCTCTCCTGGGTGGTATGAATGCACGAGCGCAGGAACAAGGCATCCACATGATGAGGAACTTCCTCTAACTGCAAATCAAGCAGATGCAATATCTTTTGCGGATTACCGTCGTTTTCGTAGAGTTCTTCGGCCTGCCTGAAGTAGTAATCGGATGGTTGTTTCTTTTGTGCGACACCGAGCTGAATTCCGGATAGAAGGATTACGATAATTAGAAAGAGATTCTTTTTCATGCTATTATTTGATATTTGGGTGATTAAGCGGCAAGTAGACCTGCTTCGGCAATGTGGGTATGACATTGTTGCAGGCGAGTCATAAAGTTTCGACGACAATTAAGACGTCGCTCAAATTGGGAGATATTACGCTCCAGTAGGGCCTTCCTCTCTTGTAAGCTGGTGTATTCCGGGAATTGAATAGCATATGCCTGCCGTATCTTTTGTCGTGCAGTGTCCGGATTTTTCTCATACAGTGTATCCAATGCCTCCTCATGTTTCATGATGGCTTTACTGCATACATCCAATTCAATGTTTTTTTTGTTCAGTTGAGTCTGTAGTTCATTTATTCCGCAATGAATCTTCTCCATGTTCTCTTCAATTTCAGTTGCGATTGCGCGATTATGATGTTGAATGATTTGGATTGCATCCTCGGCTGGTTGATATATGGATGTTGCTTTCTGAAGTTTGTCAATGAAGCGAAGAGCGTTGGTTGTCTTTTCTGCTTTGAAAACAATTGCCAGCTCATCCGGGTAGATTTGATAACTTTCAAGATCGTTCCCGGATATGTTGTGAACGGAATATAATCCATCCGATTCTATTTTTCGATTTTTGACATCCTCAATAACCACCTTGGGATTCTGTTGAATGTAGTTCAAACCTTCCAACATCTCCGTAATTTCATGTTCCAGCCAGTTGTGAGCGAAAGAAGAATCCCCTTGTTGGGCCCGGTTACCGATATCGGCAACAAAATCGAGTGCGACCTGCCAGCTTTCACGTTCCGTATTGTAGGATCGCGTATAGGCAATGATGTCGGCCATACGGGCGTAATAGTATCGGACAAGTTGTGAGTAGGGTAACAAGTCTATTCCTTTGTAACGCACATTGACGAAGAAATAGGAGGAAGCCCCATATCCGAAGTTGGTCATTACTTTGATGTCGAGATCTTTGCTAATTTTGTATAGTATCTCTTTCCATCCAATTTTCTCATGAGACATCATGCGGATAGTCGGCTGTTCTTTGAGTTTGGAGGATGTCGCCGTAAAATCAACGGCCTCGATATAGCGAATTGCTTGGGCCAAAAACGTCGATTTAAGCTGCTCGTCGTAATGTTTCTCCTCTTGAGCGATCTCTGTGGGCATCATTGCTTGGTTGATGAATGGTCCTCTTTCGGCATAACGTCGACGGATTTGTTCTTCAATCTGCTGTTTCCCGACCTTGTATTCATCGAACTTCAGCATCTGGGGATAACATACATAGCCTATGTAGGAGGATGAATAGCTGTGCGGGAGGCAACAGTCATACGCTTGTTTCTTGCTGTGCTTGAAGTGCATTTCAAAACACTCCTGAAGGTCCAATACCGTGCGATTGGGGTTGTTGGCCATCGCTTTGAGTTTATTCAGAAGTTCGTCCGATTTTTGGATGTCAATCCGTTCATACGAGTAAACTCCGTCATTTTCCTTGACTACCCCAATGTAGTCTTTGTTGATTTCCTGATTCATGTTAACTTATTTTTGAATTTGTCGATTTCTTTCGTGCTTCCATATGATATTCGCACAAAACAAAAAAGGTAACCCGAAAATCGGATTACCTTTTCAAATTAAAAGCTGGAACTTAATCCAACATGATGAATGCCGCCCAATAATAGGGGTTGGGGTGTTTTTCTTTGACAGCCTGTTGGGCAATGGCAAAAGCCTCCCGTTTGGAGTGTCCGGAGAGCAGGTGCTCGTAAAATGTCTGCATCATCAAGGATGTTGCCGCGTCATTCACGCGCCACAAACTCATAATCAAAGTTTGTACGCCGGCTTTTTTGAAAGCTCGCTGCAATCCAAATACACCCTCGCTGGTAATCTCTCCCAGCCCGGTTTGGCAGGCTGACAATACCACCAAATCTGTTCCACTTAAATCCATCGTGGCAATCTCTTCCGCCAAAAGGATACCGTCTTCCACATTTGCGGGAATCGGTTGGTTCAACCAGGCCCGCTGTCCTCCGGACAAAATCAGGCCCGAACGCTTCAATGAATTATCCTCAATATCCTTGGATAACTCCAGATTGAGCGCCTGAAAATAATCCTGTTTTCGGGCTTCTTCATCCTTTAAGAAAAAACCATGAGTTGCAAGGTGGATAATCGGTATCTGTTTGCCGGATAATACTTTGAACGATTCTTCTGTTCCGACGGTCTCAGTATATCGTTCCGGACGAATCCCTTGCTCATACATTTGCCGTGCAATCTTTTCGACTTCCGATTTGGTTGCCGGAAGATAGCTCCAACCCTCGCGCATGGAGCTGTCCGCAACAAAACCGCGCGAGGCAACATAATCTTCCGCCGAATGATAGGTGCGGCTCTGTGCAATCATCTGTGTTGAGTCCATCTCATAAATCAGTCCTCCGTACAAAGTAGCATTCGTATATTTGATCTTCGGTTTTTCGACACACAACTGTCGAGTTGATGATACTCGATATAAGTTGTATTTCTCATTGGCTTGTCGTCCTATGGAGTCTTTCAGCACCTCCATATTAATTTGGTGAAGCAGTCCTGAAGGGGAAAAATAGACATTGTCTCCTTCGTTAATGTAAGGTTCAAGTTTAGACCAAATAAGAGAATAACCTTTTTTGAAATACCTCTTATCAAGATCTTTTCGGGCAAATGAGTTTTTACGCCATTTTTCATCTTCAAGATTGATCCTGCTTATCTGCTCCAGTTCTTCTTTCGAACATAAGGGAATCATTTGGGGGCTATCCCAATCCTTGCGGAGAACCAAAGCAGCATATAACAGGATATCGTCTTCTTCCGCAAGGTCCCGGTAAAATTCGACAAACTCAATGGCTACGGAATTTGTCGAAAGTTGTGATTGAATATTTTCCCATGTTAAATTTATATCACTGGTAAACTCCTTGTCCTCGGAACTAATCATTTTTTGCAGATTTTTCTCCGCCTGACTGATTAGGTAGGTTAATCGAAGGTATTGTACGGAATCTTTTTCGTTCGATAAATCATGTTGTAAATTCAATAGTCTATTATAGCGTTGTTTCAGTTTTGAATTGTTACTGTTTTCGATAATACGTCGAATCTGACTTGTCGTATTCAATAACAGACCTTTTGTTGCTAACTCTGCATTGTATGCATATCGTGAACATATACTACTGTTCGGAAATTTATACGCAATGGACGCAAGATTATTCAATGTCTGTTTTTCTGAATCTACAAAGGCGCTCCGTTGCCGTTCATCCAGAAAGATGAATAAAGATTTGATTTCTGCTATAGCTTGTGTGTAAAAGTCTGGCAAGTAGCATTCAATCCCGATTTGGTTCAATGCCATATAGTTTGTCATGACAAGATTGTTCAAATTTGTCATGTCTTTATTGATTGAGACGGCTTCCAATGCGTATCGTTCTGCCGTTTGATAATCTCCAATAAGGATGTGGAACACGACTAATGTGGATAAGGACGATTCATAGGATTGGCTGTGTGTGCCGCACAATTTTTTGCGGATCTGCATTGCCTCATATATCAAAGGCTTTGCCTTTTCGTATTCGCCCCTCTGCGTGTATGCATATCCCAAAAGATTCAAAGCTTTGGCTTTAAGTTCATCATTCTCGTGAAGTTCAGCCAGGGCCGATTGACAGGCTGCGATAGTCCCGCTGTATGGATCATCCGTCCCTTCTTGATGGTGAGAGGCACTCTCTGCCAGAAACAACCATTCATGAGGGTCAATCGGTAAATTCAGGTCCAAATTGATTTTTATTGCTTGGTAATGTAAATTAAAACTTTGCAGGTAGTCTCCGATTGTTTCGTATATTTGAGCCAAAGCATGCAAGATATTTATCTTGTCTATGTTGTTGGCTAATGTAATGGAAATTTGAAGGGCGGAATAGGCAAATTCTTCAGCTCCCCGTATGTCCTGATAAGCTGTTAAATGTAATGAAGACAGTAAACGATATATGTTCATTCTGTGTTTGGCATATCTTATGCTGTCTGTGTTGCACAGATTTAATGCTTGTTGATAAACCGTTTCCGCGGACTTGTACCTTTGCTGATTGAGCAATGCGGTTCCCAAATTGATCGATGTCGTGATCGTCTCATCAACGGATGAATTTTTCTTATGAAGAGACAATGCCTTGCTGTAAAATCTTGCAGCTTTTTTATACTTGTCTTGGGCATCGTATAGGAGCCCGTAATTGTTTAGGAATGTTGCATAACCGTCAAGTGTTTCTTTTTCTGAAACGTGGCTCCATATTTTCTTGGCATATTTATATTGCTGCTGAGCCAATAGCAAATATTTAGGATCATTATCGACGTTATAATATGCAACATACAATTGCGCGAGATTGCATACTTGAGCAAGATGCTCTTGACTGGTTTCACCATAGTTATAATATGCGTGCGACACCAAGTTAAAAGTAGTTTGAAATGCTTTTTCAAACAGATTGAGTTGATAATAGCATTTCGCAATAGCACTATTCAGCTTATATATTTCATTTTGATGTTTTGGGGCATTTGTGTTAATATAATCTTTATATTGATCCTTACATGTCAAAATTTTCTGGAATTGGCATTGAAAGTAATAAGAGGCGAATAGGTTCAAGATACAAGTATAAAATGCACTAATATTTTCTTCTGTTTGCTCGCCTGAAACAAATAAGGACAAAGCATCATTAAAATACTTGATAGCTTTATCGTAATCTTTTATATCATCATATATTTGTGCGAGATTTCCCAATTGAACGGCCAATCTTTCCGGTAAATATTGGCGACAAAAGGTTACAATCGTAAGAGACAACTCCAGCGCGTCGTTATAACGTTGTTTTTTTAGGTACAGATCTCGAAGCGCACACCAGCCACTGATGTATCCATTTTCGTCGATGATTCCGTTGTTATATAGATCCTGTGCGTATTGGTAGCTCAATTTGCAGACCAACTCGTATAAAACAATCGCGGAATCTATATTTCCCCGTTTCTCTTCAATATATCCCATCATTACACAAGGAGCATACATCCATGCCCCGGAAACAAGCCCCGAAGTAGTATTGTTTATTTCTGTAAATAACGAAGAATATTCGGTTAGATATTCTTCGCATAGATCATATTGGGATTCTTGAAAACATTTCTCTGCAAGATTATACAAGGACTGCAATCGCAGAATGCGATTTTGGTCATATGCGGTTTGAGCTTCACAATGTGTGATTCCCGAAAAAAGAAGGGATAGGAAAACTATGATAATCTTGCATTTCATATCTTAAATAGTTGAATTATATGATCAGGTCAAGGAGGCAAGAGCATAGCTCTGCCTCCTTGACCCGTCAATCAATTCGTCAGCAGGACATATTGATTGTAGACGGAGCCTCTGTTCACAATCTTCACGACAAACTTGCCGGTCCATGCAGGAGTCCAGCAAACATAGCAGTCATCGGAGTAGTCGTCATCACAGACGATGGCATTCCCGTTCTCGTCATAGACATACAAATCCAGGTCGGTATCGCCGTCTCCCGATACGAAAATCTCGGCCGGAACACCGTATTTGAATGCCAGAACATAGGTGTCTGTCGAATTGGCCGCTACACGATCAACCCGACGGCCGGGACCTCCCAGCAATCCGCGATGATCTTCACTCTTGGTGATCTGGACACTGTTGGCAAGAGCCAGCAAAGTCTCGTCGCCATCGGCAAATTCCTTGGCCGAGGCAAGCAGATTTTCCGGTGTGAATTCCGGTTTGGCGGAATCCTTTTCCGATTCATTCCCTTCACCCGGTGTAAACGATTCGCTCTTGAGACTTTGAGTCTCCACGCCTGACAGAATACGGGCAGCCTCAATCAAGGCAGTAGCCGAGTAATTCTCATAGCCATACTTGGCGAGTTGGTTGGCCAGGCGAATCTGCGAAATCGCCTCCGACTGAGGCTGCGCCGTGTCGGTCTTCTCCTGTGCGGTCGCGGCATAGGTCATGCCGAAAATCGCCGCAAGCATCAAAAGTTTCTTCATAGCATCATTTTTTATGTGAGACAATCGTTGTTCAAACAAAAAAGCGCAGATTATCTGCATATTACACTTTCTGGAGGTCTGGACAACCTATTATCGTGAGTATACGCAAACAACCCACGCCCGTAAATGCCTTGCGACATGATGCAAACGTGAATGCCTGTGCATCTCCTTCTCACGATAATTCCTGCAATGGTCCAGATTCCAGTCAGAGAACAGAGCTTGCGCTGAAAATATGTATTCAAAGATACAGATTTTTTTTCACTTTGCAACCGGGCGTGGGTATTTCTTTCTATTCGTCCTTTTTGTCGTCGTGGAAAATGAATATCAGGACGATGATGATTAAAGGGAAAAGCCAACCCCATGTGCCACCGTCATGGTATCCCGGGACATCCCAGGGTCGTCCTCGGTCCGAAATATCAGCAAAGACGGGAAACGTACCTCCCAACAAAAAGACAAACAAGATATACTTTTTCATAGCGTCTGTTTTTGTGTCGTTTATCTTTTTATCGCCGATCCTTCCTGGAGGTAACCCTTCAAAAATAAAAAAATCCCGCACAAGACGGGATTTTTGCAATGCAAAAGAGTTTCGTTTTACATTTTGTCCAATATCATGGAAGCTTGTGAAGAGTAATAACCTCGTTCTGACGCGATGCGTTTCAGCCATTTCCTTGCTTTCCAGTATTTGCCGGCCCGAAGGTAGACAACCGTTTCGTACCAGTTCAAATCAGCCATGTAGATGTCGTCCTGATGCTTCAGATATTGTCCCTCTTCCGTGTCGGGATAGACTGATGGCAAAGCCATTCTCTCTTGATGGATAAGCGTAAGTGCGGCTTCAAAGTTTTCAGATTCTATCAGTTCAACAATGCGACCGAGTGCATCAGCCCCTCGACTCGACTCTATTTCCAGTTCAAGTCCATACCCAAGTGCACGACAAGTTCGATTCAGGTCGGTTTGGAAAAATATTCCCACCAGCAGGCACGCAGCAGCGGCGATTGCAGGTGCATAAATTTTGAATATGCGGAATCTTTTTTTCCGGCGCTGAATATTTCTTTCCACTTGTTGCAGATACTCCTTGGCTCCTTTGGACTGAATTGCCCGAACCAATTCCCGTTGCAGGGCAACCTCTTGGGCTAACGCTGAATCTTCTGCCATTTCCCGTTCGAACGAGGCTCGTTCCGATGCAGACATCCGGTCGGTCAAATACAGGTCTATTCTATCGTTATTTGTCATAGTGCAATCCTTTTAGGCGATTCATCAATGCCATCTTCAGCTTTTTCATGCATTTGAACTTCTGCGTCTTTACAGAATCGGGATTTTTATAATTCAACAATGCCGCGATTTGCTGTCCGTCCTTTTTCTCCCAATAATAAAGTTTCAGCAGTGTATTGCATGGTTCCTGCATGTCGGCAACCAGTTGCTGAATAATGGTTTCTCGTTCCGACAACTCCTCCTCCTGCAACAAAAACTGGCTGTTGCGATAATCCTCCGAAAGATTATTGGCGTTCCTCTTGACGGAGAACAGCTCGAGATTGTCGGTTTTCACTTCTTTTTGACTCTTCCGGTAGGAGGAGACTAGTTTATTGCGGCCAATACTGAACAAATAGGTCTTCAAAGATGCGTGGTACTCTTCGAGTTTGTGAACCGTTAATTTTCCTTCTTGTATGTTGTTCCACAAGACCACACAGGAATCTTGATAGGCATCAAGAATCTGCTCAATGTCTTGATCGTTATGCTTGATTCGGAACAGATTTATGAAATCGGATCTGAATGTTTCATACAGGGTAGCAAAAATCCGATTGTCTTTGTTCCGAATCCCATCTATGTACTCTTTGTCGGTCATTTTACAAATGGAGTTTCCAGATAACATGGAGGCACATCGACGGACAAGGTTTGTATCCGGTTTCGGGCCAGCGGCATAAGTTCATATTGTGTATTTAAGGCCTCAATCAATTCGTCTGTATGCATCTGTGGACGAGCGACGCAAGATATGGCATAACTCAATCGACCAAAATATTGATCGTTAATCTTGTATTCGTAATTGCTTTCATAACTTTTACAAGCGCTTAAACAAAGCCAATCTATTGGCCGCCGGTTTCCCCGTTCCAATGGAGTAGGGGCTGGAATGATAAAACAATCGTTTGTTCCCCTGCGATATTCTTCGGGTGTCCCGTCTGACTCTTTATCCTCGTAACGGGTTCCGTCACCACTATGGCAGGCATCCAGCACGATACACAAAGTTCCGGATTTCCCGATTTTATTGCGAAGATCCGTCAGCCATTCATTCAATTCGTCGTCTATTAAATGATTCTCACCATGATAGACCGAGCTGTATTTTTTTTGCGCATCATACGGAATAAACGCCTCATCCCAGCAGTCGTCTTCGTCTCCATCAAGGTCCGTGATTCGCTGTCCATGGCCGGAAAGATGAATGTATACCCAATCATTCTGTGCAACATGTTTTGATAACCATTGGAAAGCGGAAACGATATTCTGCTTTGTGGCAATTTCGTTCTTTAAGACCTTGATATGCTGATGATTTGCGCCTATTCCAGAGAGAAATGAACAAACTAACTCGATATCATTGTCCCCATGGATTGCATTCCATCCCGACTCTTGTGGATATGCTCCGATTCCCACAACCAGAGCCCATTTGGTTTGGGACTGTCCGGTTAGTGTCAGGCATGTTAGGAATAAGGTTATGATGAGTTTTTTCATTACAACAAATGTAAGCATTATATTGGGATTCTCAAATCCAAGTCCAAGATCATGAAGAACAAACTTGAATATTAGGTTCTTGTTATATTCATGCGTAAAATTTCATTCGGTATGTCGATTGCGATCATTAGAAAGACAAATATCTCAATTTGTTTGCATGTAGCTGAGTAGCTAACACCTGATTTATTCATTTGTAGCAGTAGTGTACAACAGCGTTAAGAATGTGCCAACCCTTTGTATTATTGACCTTCCCTATTGACAGCGTGTTGCAATTTCGCCGATTTTGAGAGTTTAGATTATTGGTTCTTACCTTTTATTTCGCCCTTCCCGTTTGGTAGCGACAAGCCAAAGTCGCCGGAGGGACTTAGCACAAGGTTTGCCTGTGGCAACTTGTTCTGACCTTGCGTTGTCCGTCCGGCGGCTTCTCTTTGCGGCAGAAAGGGAAGGGCTATTTGTTCTTTAACTTCGCTGCATCGCGTTTGAGTTGCTCCGCCTCCAGGGCTTTCAGCCGAGCCTGTTCGTCGAGAGCTGCCCTTCTGCGTACCAGCCGTTCGTACTCCTCGACGTCCCTTCGCATCGAGTCGATACGCCGCTGATTCCGCTCGACTTCGAACAGCTCCTCCAATTCCGACAGTCTTTTCGGCGATGCCTCGCCCTTCATCAGCACATAGCGATACTTCAGATCGTTGTCATACCGGCCACGGTCGGGTCGCCACTCCAGGTAGAGCCCGACTGACTGCACTGCAATCACGACAAACATCGACATGAAGAGCCAGAAGTTGCGGGTTGCGTCGAGGGAGAGCGCGAAGCGGTGCTGAACCATCCGCGGCGGCAACTCCTCGGGAATCTCTATTTCTGCCACATTCTCTCCCATCTCCGAAATCTGCGCTCCGAGGTCTTCGCGAATCTGCTCCTGCCGCTCGGAGATCGTTTGCAGCCGTTGTTCGATCCGATGGCCCCGTTCCTGTTGTGTCTCGATTACCCTTGTTTGGGCCTGCTCCAGTTGCAGAATCCGAATCTGCAGCCGCTTGATTGCGTCCGTGTCAATGGTCGCCGTCGGTTGTGATCGCGCTTCGGCCAACGCCGAGCGGAGCGTCTTGATAAGAGTCTCCTTCAACTCTTCGTACATCTCGAAGGAGAGTTCCAGGGTGTTCTCTTTCATTGTCTTTTGTGTTTTAAGTTGTTATCCGATTTTGCGGGAGCGTGCCTCCATGCGACGCTTGCGCTCCATCAAGGCTATAGCCATCGCCTCGGCCGCCTTGTTGATCAGCGCCGTGATGCGGGCTATATGCTCCTCGGGGCTCTCACCCTCACGTCGCTGCATCATCTCGGGTGAAAGGGCAAATGGCGAGTCGAACGGCGGCAGCGGAATCGCCCCGGCACTGCCAAGCGACACCGATCCTGTGCCATGGCTTCCGCTTCCTCCACCGCCACCCGCTGCGGAGAAGGAACGCCCGCCTCCGAACAGATTAGCAAAAGCAGCCCGGAAGCTCCCGACTGCCGCCTTGAGTCCCGACATCAGTGTTGCTTGTCGCTGCTGCACCTGCCCGAAGTGGCAATCCAGCTTCGAGAAACTGAAGGCCCGGTCGACCTTCGAGCCGGAGAATATAAAGCCATTACGGGCGAACTTTACGCCTTCAATGATACCCTGAGCCCCTTTTCGTTTGAAGATCGTCTCGATGCCATGCCGCTTCAACCGGTTCCGCAATTCGTTCCAGTTACGACAACGGGGAAGCTCCTGCCGAATCGTATCATAGATCTCGTACCGGGTTCGGTCGGGCTCACGAAGCCGCTCCCTCCGGACGGCCTCCTTGCCCGGAGCCAGATGCAGCCCGAAGCGTTCGGTCAGCTCGCGGCATACTTTCGCATTGCGGAGTTTGATGTTGCGGTTGGAGATGGTCTGCCCGTGATCGCCGACCCGGTTGTAGACCAGATGGCAATGGGGATGGGGCTGGTCGAGGTGCCGCACCAAAAGGTATTGCGTATCGGTGATACCCATCTT
>ULUZ01015422.1_pt1 | contig 16752 bp, 10 predicted proteins | sample 1958881 | NCBI WGS metagenome assembly ULUZ01 (sample SAMEA4835771, study PRJEB28245) | human gut metagenome | biome: gut microbiome; material: fecal sample | place: Denmark | collected 2008
TTCCCTGCTTGCAAACTTATCCCCCGGGTCGTGCCGCCCCATAGGTCCCCATAGCATCAAAAAGCATTTTCCCCGCGGAAAATGCTTTTTTGCTTTCAATTTACAGTCCCTGTTTCTTTGACTATAATGAGGATAGAATATCATCTTTCTGGAGGTGCTCTCTATGAAAAAACGTACACTACTCCTGACGCTTGCTGCCCTTTTGGCAACAACTGCGATCTCTGCCAATGAACCCACGCTCCCCTTCACGGCCGCAGTCAAAGAAAACGGCATGTGGGGCGCAGTGAATGGTGCCGGCCAAGTCGTGATCCCGATCTCGTATGACCATCTTGGTCTCTCACTCTCCGAGGCCGACGAGCAGGAAGAGAACCTTCTCTCTGAAGAGGGGCGTGATGATCTCATCGAAGCGGAAAAAGGCGGACTTCGCGGATTCTTCACCCGCACGGGAAAGGAAGTCATCCCGATCTCCTATGAAAGCCGCTCCATCTGGAAAGAAGGCGCTCTCGCCGTCCGTGGGAAGGACAAGAAGATCTCCTTCTATAAAAAGGATGGATCGCTGATCTCTCGTGCCGCTTACGATCAAGTCTCCGACTTCGAGAACGGCATGGCAATCGTAAAGCAGGGCGCGACCTATGGTTATCTTTCGCTCGATGGAAAAGAAGTGAAGCCTGTCTATCAGGAAGCGCGCTTCTTCGAAGACGGTCTCGCCGCCGTCAAAGAAAAAGGACGCTGGGGCGTCATCGACATGACGGGCCGCTATATCGTCTCCCCGATCTACAAGGATACCGGTGCTGCCTTCCAAGAGGGACGACTGGCCGTCAAGAGCCAAAAGAATCTCTGGGGCTACATAGATAGAGAGGGCAAGGAAATCATCCCTCCCGCTTACAAAGCCGTCTCAGAGGCCTTCAGCGAAGGCTATGCGGCTATCCTAGGCGACAGCAAGCTCTGGGGATTCATCGATACCGAAGGACACGTCACCGCAAAGCCGCAGTTCAAAGCTGTGCTGACCCCCTTCTCCGAGGGGCTCTCCGGTGTCAAGACCATCGACGGCAACGGCTATGCCAGACCTGACGGCACCATCGCCTTCATGGCAGACTACGACCAGCTTTTCCCCTTCAGGGACGGTCTTGCCGAAGTCAGAGAAGGCGAGGTGGAGACGCGCGCCGTTCGCAGCCTTCCTCCGATCTCCATCGGCATCGGATGTGGATGGGGCGACTGGCTCGCCTTCCGCCATCACCACCATCACCCATGGGGATGGGGCATCGGCCTGCCCATCTGGTATCCCGGCCAGTACGACTATGAGCCTGTCACATCCGTCACGGAGAAGCGCGGCTATATCGACAAGAACGGAAAAGTCATCGCCAGCCCCGCCAATGACCGCGTCTTCTCCGCCGGAAGAAAAGGCATCCTCCTTTCGAAAGACGGCCGCTATGGCTGGGTCGACCGCGAAGGCACCTACATCGCTCATACCATCTATACCGGTCTCCTCCCCGATGAGGAAGACGGCGTACTTCTCGCCAAAGACGAAAACAAGAAATGGGGCCTCCTCTCTATGGAAGATGGTCACGAGCTTCTGCCCTTCTCCTATAAGGAGATCCGATCCTTGGGCAGTGGTCTTTTCGGTTATAAAGAAGAGAACAAATGGGGCATCGCAGACAAAGACGGGACACGCCTCACCGCCCCCCTCTACCTCGCCGTATCGAAAGCAGGAGAAGGCCTCCTTCCCGTCAAGACAAAGAACGGCTGGAGCTTCCTCACGCCTGCGGGTCATGAAGCCTTCCCTCATGACGACACCTTTTCCGACGTCACCCCCTTCTCCTCCGGTCTCGCCGGCGTCAAGGTCAAAGGCAAATGGGGGCTCATTGATAAGACGGGGCGCTATGTCATGCGCCCCGTTTATGAGGATCTGGATATTTTGTGACAGTGGGACAGAGAGCGCCATTCCGTGAAAAAAACGCTGATCCGATCGCTTTGCGATCCGATCAGCGTTTTCTTATTCCTCCTCGATCTCGCCTTCGACCTCAAGATACAGCTTCTCGAGAGCATCCACAGTCTCCTCTTTGGCCTGCCACAGACCTCGCCGCGCTGCCTCAAGGAGCGTCTCGGTGATGCGGCTAAGCGCCCAGGGATTCACACGCTTCATCCAGTCCTGCACCTTGGGATCCAGGGCATAGGCGGCGGAGAGCTTCTCATACATCCAGTCCTCCATGACATCGCTCGTCGCATCCCACTGGAAACTGACGGCGACGCGATTTGAAAGATCTGCCGCGCCTTTGTAGCCATGCTGCATAAGGCCTTCGATGAATTTCGGATTCACAGTCTCCGTGCGGAAGATGCGCTTCGCTGCCGCTTCGACAGTGCGTACCTTGATGCGGCTCCGATCGCTGCTGTCCCCTTCGTAGGCATGCGGTTTCTTCCCCGAGCAGCTTCTGACCGCTGCGATGAGGCCCCCGTGGTAAGCATTGTAGTCATCCGATGACATCATATTGGTCTCATGGTTATCCTCATTCTTGATGGTGACTTCCATATGCGAGAGACGCTCACGGAAGAGCTCCGGCTTGTAGCTGCCATTTGACTTCGATCCATAGGCATGACCGCCCCATCGGATGAAAACATTCGCGAGGTCATCGAGGCTATCCCAATTTTTCTCCTCCAGAAGCGCCGCAACGCCTGCGCCATACGTCCCCGGGGCATCCCCAAAGATGCGGTACGCAGCCTCCCGCCACGCCTCTTCCTTGGGCGAGCCTTTCTCTTCCATGATCCGACTATCCTCAGAAATATGTTTCCTGACGTAATTATCCTCGTCATTCTCCGCAAGAGAAGCAGCGAGCAGCACCGCCCTGTCCATGAGCGAGACGACAGAGGGCATGGTATCACGGAAAAGACCGCTGATGCGCGCCGTCACATCGATGCGCGGACGCTGCAGCTCCGACAGGGGGATGGGCTCCATACGCTTCACATAGAGGCTTCCCGGCTCCCAGATAGGACGGATACCCATGAGATAGAGAAATTCCGCGATGCACTGCCCGTGACTTCGCATATTCGCGCCCGACCAGAAAACCATGCCGACGCTTTCCGGATACCGGCCTTCGCTCTCGATATATTGCGAGATGACCTGATCTCCGAGCTCTTTCCCTACCTCCCATGCCGTCCTTGTCGGCAGACGCCGCGGATCGATGCCGTAGAAATTCACCCCTGCCGGCAGAAGAGAGACACCGCCCGCGTGCGGAGAGCCGGAGATCCCCGGCACAATGTAACGGGCAGAAAGCCCGCGAAGGGTATGCTCCATTTCCTTTTTTGTCTCTGCAAGGCGCGGATATACCTCCTCACAAACGAAACGAAGCAGCGGCTGCTCCCTCTCTGTCCCCAGTGCCTTCGCCTTCTCTTTGTCGAAATGCATTTCTGCCAACTTGCGGACCAATCCCTCTGCCTTCCTCTGAAGGCGCGCCATCCACTCGCCCCCGGTGAGACCATTCGGATACAGTGTCTGTGCCTGTCCCACCAGCGCATCCACGGATGTCCCCTCCTCCTCAGCCAGCAGCTCACAGATCGAGGGGATGTCACCATTCGGCAGACGAAGAAGAGCCAATATTTCATGGATGAGCGTTTCCTCCTTCGGCATCTCTCCTAGAATGTGCAGTCCGACATGGCACTCGCTATTTTTGAGATCTTCGATATAGCAGTGAAGGCGCGAAAGATACCCTGCCAAATCCGCTTCCGTATACGGCACCTCACCGTCCAGACTTGCTTTCTCCGCAAGCTCACGGATCCGTGGTACCAGCCGCTTCGCCGTTTCCGGTTCCGATTTCTCAAAATGCGCGTACTCATCCATCGCCTGCTCTAGCTCAGCCAGCTCCTCATACGTCCCTGCCTCTTCCATCGGTGCAGGCAAATGATCCACAAGACATGCGCCGCCGCGCCGCTTCGCCTGGATCCCCTCTCCCGTGATCGTCATATGGTAGGGATAGATATTCGGCAGGCTTCCCAGAGCCAGATCAGGATAGCTTCCTCTATCCAGCCCCGCACTTTTCCCCGGAAGCCATTCCAGATTTCCATGCGTCCCCACATGGACCACGGCATCAGCTCCCCATACATCACGGATCCACTGATAGTATGCCAGATACTGATGCGTCGGTGCGATAAAAGGATCATGATAGATCTTCGACGCATCAAAGCCATACCCGCGCGGCGCCTGCACCGTGAGGAAAATATGCCCGTCCATCAGCCCCGGTACCAGAATATCGCCCGACTCCGTCGTCATGACCCTGCCAGGCGCCTTTCCCCAGTCCTTCTCCATCTGCCGCCGCGTCTCTTCGGGGAAGGTAGCAAAGAGATCACAGTAGAGCTTCTTCGGGACCTTCTGACACGCCGCCTCCTGCTCCTCCGTCAGCATCGAGCGGTCATTCGTCGCCTGCGCCGTCAGCCGCTTCATGAAGGCCTCCGTGTCCTCCGGGATGAAATCGACCTGATAGCCGGCCTCCTTCATGAAGCCAAGCAGACGGCGCACGCTCTCGATGCTGTCCAGACCATACGCACTCCCGATGTTCGAATTCTTCGGCGGGTAATTGTGAAAAATGATCGCGATCTTCTTCTCCGCATTTGGTTTCCTGTGCAGTCTCGCCCATGCCCCCGCCCGCGAGACCATCGCACGCATACGATCGGGGATGGGCAGGTACTCCACCTCCCCATCCTCCTTCACATGCTTCGCAGCGATCGGCATCCCGTGGATGATCCCATCAAATTCCGGCATCGTGACCGAGATGGAAATCTCCATCGCATTCATTCCCTCCGGCGATGCCTCCCATTCCTCCTTCGGAGCGATCAGAGAGTAGGCCTCCAGCACAGGGACGCCCATTTCTTCCAGCGCCTTGATGGAAATCGACCCCGACGTCGTAAAGGAGAACTTCATCACATTCACGATGACATCGACGAGAGGCTTTCCCTCCTTCATGAAATACTTCTCAAACACCTCATGGATCGTCGGCATCCCCAGCTTCGGATCCGGCAGGCCATTCGTGAAGACTGCGATGACATTGAGCCCCTGCCGCTCCGCCTCCTCTATGAATGCCTTCTGGTAATGCAGGTCATCCCAGATCCACTCATCCCGATAGAAGAGAAGTCCCAGTGTCGGACGCCCCGCCTGCAGGAAAGCCTTCTCATACAGGGAAAGATCCGTCATGAACTTCTTCGCCATCCCCGGATGATAGATCCCCGCCCAGCAGATCGGCGACGGCGGCTCCGCATCAGGCATCCCCTGATCAAAAAGGGAACGCGCATAGAGCCACAGATTCTTGTAATTCGTCAGCCCCCCATAGAACGAGTATGCCTTCATAGCCTCGATGTCCTTTGCCGCGACCCGCTCTATGCACTCCTCCTCTGCCGATCCCGCCGCATCCATGTAATACGGGATCCCTTCCCGCGAGAGAAAATGCATACACGCCGTCCAAAACTTCGTACGGATCGTATTTCCCATGAAACGGATCATGACCAGTGCGCTCCCGCGTAGTTTTTCTTCCCACGATGCGCTCCACACAGAGCCATCCTCCGTCTTTACGACCTGTGAGGATGCGGACATCTCTCCATCCGCGATCAATTCGTCAAGCGCACGGCGCATCATGAAATAGCGACGATCAACATTCGTCATATAAATGATTTTGGGTGTCATAGGTGAGTCTCCTTATACCTCATTCAATCATCCCATTCATCAGTCAAGCAAAAATGCAAACGGGCGAAATGCGAGAAGGGGTGAAATGTCCTAGCCCCTAGTCACTAGTCACAAACACTTCCGGATACACCGCCCGCGCCGCCGCTTCCACTGCGTCCACGACATGCTGGCTCATGACGTACTTGTACTTCTCCGAAAAAGGCACGAGCCGCCTCTCTTTGACCGCCCTCACCTCGCGAAGTGCAGGATTTGACAGAAGTCCTTCCTCGAAGGCCTTCGTATCATCCCCCGCCTTCACCCGCCATGTGGGAAGAAGGATCACATCCGGATCGATCTTCGGGAGGATCTCCAAAGAAAGGTACGCATCCGCCCCCTTCGGCACCTCATACACCGCTGCCCCATCCTTCACATGCGCGAGACGCAGGACATCCGAAAAAAGCGTTCCCTTCTTGCCCAGGATCCCGCGAAATGACATGCCGAGAGCCACCCGCTCCTTATCCGGTGAAATCGCCGAGAGCTTGGACGCAAGAGCGGCCAGCTTCGACTCCATGTCAGAAACCATCGCCTCCCCCTTCTCCTCTTCGTGGACTGCTTTCGCGACGCCGCGCACCTTCTCCTTCATTTCCTCTACCGTCGTCGGGATGGCGGAAACATAGACAGGGATCCCCGAGTGCGTAAGTACCTCGACCGTCTGCATGGGCGTAGACGTCGAAGCGATCACCAGATCCGGCGCAAGCGCCAAAATATGCTCCGGCTCCATATCGACCGTCCGCCCGACTTTCGCTACTTCGTCCTTTGTGAGGAAACTGATCCCGTCATCTCCCGCATACTTCGAATAAGAGGCGATGCGATCGGTAGAAACAAGAGCCGTCAGGATTTCATCCGTCCCGTACGTGAGCGAAACGATGCGCTTCGGCTGCATGGGGAGAGACACCTGCCGCCCGCTATCGTCCGTGACGGTGCGCGTCTCGCTTTGCGGCGCAGGCGTGACCGAGCAGGCGGGAAGGAGAAGTGCTGCCAGTACAGCGAGAATGAGAGTGAAAATTTTTTGCAGCATAGTGGGTTCTCGAGAAGAAAAACGAAAGTGTGCAGTCCACAATAATAGAAGGTAATACTTGTATCAGAAAAAGCGGCCGCAGCCTTTGGCTGTCAGCCGCTTTTTACTCATACGATTAGAAAGAATGCTTGTAAGTCAGTGTCCAGTTGAATGGGAGATCCCAGTTTTCATATTTATTCAAACTGTCTCGACGATCAAGCAAATTGTACAAATTTAAGGTAATAGCCTGATTATCATTTGGTGCATAAGAAACGGTAGAATTCATTTGAATTCGTTCAGGTGTCTTGTGTATAGTTTTGCCATCATATTTATAATATGCATCTTCACGATCAGCCGTCACGAACAAATTAAGTCCAGCAGTCCATTTACGATCAGTATACTGAATTCCTGCGCTTCCTTGTACTCTTGCATCTACTTGTTTCCATTTGCCAAGCGCATCTTTTGTGGCACCTTTATCTTGATTTTTAGGATTTGCAATGGTTAGTCCAATATTGTAGCTCCAATTGGAATTAATCACATGCTGGTACTCCGATTCAAAGCCGGTATTTTTATACTTTCCTACATTAATCTGAATAGTATTTTTATCATCTGTACCTATTCCAAGATACTTCTCTGATACCCAATCGAATTTATTATCAATGTCTAAATGGAAAATCGCCAATTTCAAACTATCTTTTCCATTGATATATTTAGACCCGAATTCATAGCTCCATCCATCCTGTGGCTTTGTTGCCATGTTTCGACTAATCTTATCAGTATTGAACTTAGAATTAATTGCTGGCATATCAAACGATCTACCGACGTTTGAATAAAGGCTCCATCCATCATTTATTTTGTAAAGCAGCTGAAGTTGTGGCAAAAATACATTGTGTTTATCGTCCCAACCATTATCCTGCGTGAATTCTCCTCTCACGCCTACAATAGAAGAAAACCTATCATTAAATTGATGTGAATACGAAGAATAAACGCTATATGCATTTCGGCCAATGCTTCCAAATACTTTTCCTGGTAACGATGCCTTTCCTTTATATAATTCTCGCTTAAAGGTAATACCGCCAATTAATTTATCTTTTCCGTCATTAAAATCCCAAGTTTTCTGATTATCGAACGTAATTCCCTGTACATTGTAATTGGTTCCACGCATTGTGCCAAGGACATTCTGCTTTTTATCATAATAAATATTGTGAGAATCAAGTTTTCTATTATTATAAGCTAACACAGAACGGTATTTGCTATCTTGATCGTTATAAATCAAATTCACATTATTTCTCACATCATCATATCGATATACACCAGCATTTGAAGACCCCAGACTTCCTGGCCTAATATTTCCAGTGTACGCACCTTCAACGACTTCCATTGCATAACGTGTTTTATTTGTGTTTAAGTAAGACCAGTCAAGACTTAGTTTATCGGTCAATTTTCCCGACATATAAAAGCTTGTTTTATTAGCCTGTCCATCAGACCAACGATAATTTGAGCTAGGTGTAGTAAGCGCATTGGTCCGATCAACAGAATCACGATATGTTCTATCAACAAAAGCAGTAAATTTGTTAGTGCTTGTCCCAATCTGATAACCTTTGTCATAGTTACCATACTTGACTTCCGCGTAAGATTCTGGTTTACCTCCATCTTTAGTTATAATATTGACTACGCCAGCCATTGCTTCTGCACCATAAAGTACTGAATTCGCGCCTTTGATAATCTCAATTTTTTCAATAGCGTTTACTGGAATTACATCCGCCGATGCATAATTCATAATATTAACTGGTGCACCATTTACAAGGACTAAAGTTCCCTTGTCTAGTCCGCGAATAGATACTCGGCTAACTGATCCGCCAACAGATTCTCCACCATTGGCATATGAATAACTTGTAATACCAATACTCTGTTCCAATGCATCAGAAACAGTTTTGTAGCCACGTTTCTGAATATCCTTCGCCGTGATGACCGTCGTGGTCGCCGGCACATCCACATCCGCCTTCTCCGTTCTCGTCGCGGTCACGACCACCGGATTCAACTCATAGACCGCATCACCAGCAGCAGACGCTATTCCGTACCCCCCCCATGAAATTCCGGCAAAGACAAGTGCTGAGAGCAAACATTTGACATCCTTTTTCATATATATCCTTCTCTCTTATAAATAACGCAGACGATTTCAGATGTCCTGAAACGGACCATCAACGACTGCATAAAAACCAAGGCTAGAAAATAAAAATGAGAACCTGAAAACAAGTCCGGCTTCGGACCTGCAGGTTCTCATTATATTAAACTATCTGAAGTGCATTATTATTGTTTTTATGTGTTTTATTATGAATCATAAATCTCATATTGTCAAATTTCTATATTAGATTTATGACAATAATGAGTTTAGATGATAGGATGAGGAATCTTTGCCCTTTCCACTCCTTTTCGGCACAAAAAGCCCCCGCATCGCTACGCGGCCGGGGGCTCTGTGTTACTTTGTGAGTTCTTTTTCTATTTTTTCGAGCGCCATTTCAAGCGTATGCCAGCCTAAGGTCGCGCACTTGACGCGGACGGGCATCTTGGAAATATCCTTCAGCGTGATAGCGGCTTCGAGCTCTTCGAGCTCGCTTTCATCCGTCACTTTGCCGCGGATCATATCGAGGAAGAGACGGCAGAGGCGAAGGGCTTCCGGGATGGTTCTCCCCTGCAGGAGTTCAGCCATCATCGCGGTTGATGCCTGGCTGATGGCGCAACCGCTGCCGGTGTAGGCGAGGTCTTCGATGACGCCGTCCTTGATCTTGACCTCGATATCGATGTCATCGCCGCAGCTCGGGTTATGTCCGTGCTCATGGACGGTCGGACATTCGATCTTGCGTTTGTTGCTCTTATCCTTGTTGTATTCGAGGATGAGGTCAGTATAAAGCTGTTTGAGTTCCATCAGTCGTCATACCCCATGACTTTCCGGACATCCTTGAGCTTTTCGAGGAAGTAGTCCACTTCTTCTTCCGTGTTGTAGAAATAGAAGCTGGCACGGCAGGAGGCATTGATACCAAGGTAGATGTGGAGCGGCTGGGCGCAGTGGTGTCCGGTGCGGATGCAGATGCCTTCCGCAGAGAGGATCTGTGCGACGTCATGCGGATGGACGCCTTCGACTTCGAAAGCGACGAGCCCTTCTTTTTCTTCCGGATCCTTCGGTCCGATGATGTGAATGAAGGGGAGCTTCTTCATGCCTTCCAGGCAGCGGGTGACGAGGCGTTTTTCCTGTGCGCGGATCTCGTCAAAGCCGATGGCCTGTATATAACGGATGGCTGCGACAAGGCTGACAGCGCCTTCGACATACTGTGTGCCGGCTTCGAATTTGGCAGGAAGCTCGGCGTAAGTGGTTTCCTGCTGATGGACATCTTCGATCATGTCGCCGCCCATCAGGAATGGCTCCATGTCGTTCAAGAGCTCTTCCTTGCCATAGAGGACGCCGATGCCGCCCATCGAGCACATTTTGTGCCCGGAGAAGGCGAAGAAGTCGCAGTCTAAGTCCTGTACGTCGACAGGCTTATGCGGCGTGGACTGCGCGCCGTCTAAGACGACGATCGCGCCATGCGCGTGGGCTCTCTGGATGAGGGGCTTCGGATCGAAGTCGATGCCAAGGACGTTCGAGACTTCGGCGAAGGCGAAGAGTTTCACTCTCGGATCGTCGATCTTTTTCAGCTCTTCTTCCGGGAAATGGCCGGTTTCCTTGTCGACGTAGATATAGTCCAGTGTCGCCCCTGTCTTTTGGGCGACGCGCTGCCAGGTGACAAGGTTTGAGTGATGTTCTGCGATGGTGATCAGGATATGGTCGCCTGCCTTGAGATGTGTCTCCCCATAGGAACGGGCTACGAGGTTCAAGGATTCGCTGGTATTTCTGGTGTAGATGATCTCCTTTTCGCTTCTGGCGTGGATGAAGTCACGGACGACCTCCTTCGAGGTGTCGTAGGCTTCCGAGGCGGAAATGGCAAAGATGTGTGCGCCTCTGTGCGGATTCCCATTTTCATGGGTGGTGTAGTCTAAGACCGCATTGACGACGGGAAGCGGGCGCTGCGTGGTAGCAGCATTATCAAAGTAGACGATCTGATGGCCGCCGACCTTGGTTTTCAAAATAGGAAAATCATTTCGAATAAGTTCGCTGTTCATGATCCCTCCAAATATATGTGTAGCACCTGATTCAAACATTTCATGCAAGTGCCTTAGGGTTCAGGGTTCAGGGTTCAGGGTTCAGGGTTGTAGTGGCAGCTTCGCTGCAAAATATATATTTGCGGCGAAGCCGCCACCTTCATTCCTCATTTAAAGCGAGCCCTGAAGTTTGAAAGCAGGGATGAGTAACTAGGGATTAGGAGTCTCAAGTGACTAGTGACTGGTGACTGGCATGCCAGCTCATGGCATCGCCATTATTTATACTTCGCGGCGCTTCCATATTTTTATGCGCCGCACCACCATTTCGCATTTCTCATTTCTAATTTCTCATTCAATCGAGGCTTTCAAACGTAATCAAGGGGCGAGCCGCCCCAGAGGCTAACCCGTTATTCTCTGTCAAGCTTCTCTCTGACAGCCGTCAGGACTTCTTCTCGGATCGTCTCATCCATACCGTCGATGATGGGACGGATCAGGGCTTCGACCACGATGCGGCGGGCTTCTTCCAAGGTGAAGCCGCGGCTCATCAGGAAGTAGATGGTATTCTGGTCAAGCTGCCCTGCGCTAGATGCATGATTGCCCTGTACGTCATCCTCGGTACAGAGAAGAAGCGGGAGGGAAATGTTTTTCGTCTTCGGATCGAGCTGGATGGCGAAGTCGCCTTCATCGCCCACGGATCCGGCGCAGCCACGCTTGAAGTCAAGCGTGCCGCGGAAAATCTTCTTCGACTCATCCGCCAGTGCGCCTTTGAGGTCGATCTCTGCCTTCGTCTTTTTCCCCACATGATCGATGTGGTAGAAGAAGTCGAGGTGCTGCTTCCCGCGGCCGGCATAGATGGCTCTTTCATTCATCTCGGACGCATCGCCGGAGAGCTTTCCATAGCTGTGAACGATGATCTTCTCTCCGCCGAGCTCGGCCGCATAAAAGTCGGCACGGGCACGAGCGGCGAGTACGCTGTGACGCTGGTCATAGATAATGGTCTTGGTGAGGCCGCTTTCCAGGCGCGATACGTGGAGCCTTGCATCCTCCGCAAGCTCATAGTACGCAGCAAGGACGCAGGTTCCTTCCCTGTCTCCGCCCGTGAGCTTCCATGTGAGGGAAAGGGACGCCCCCTTTTCGAGCCGGAAAAGAAAGGCTGCCGACGCGCCCTCTTCCGCATGGACATCGATGACGAGACGAGCATCCTTCCCTTTGGGGATGGTGATGGTATAGTGACTGCCTTTTTCTGCAGTGAGTACCGTCTCCTTCGATGCGCCATCGAAATCTTCGGGAAGCATGCCGCCTTCTTTGACATGGGTCATGTCGGAGAAGGTAAAGCTGCCTTTTCCTTTCGGCGTTTCAAAGGAAAGCGGCGTATCATTCGTATGCAGATACCGATAGGTGAGAAGCGGCAGACGGTTAACTCTGATTTCTTCCATGATGCCCTCCTTAACCAATCGCGCCTTCGAATTCAAGATCGATGAGGCGGTTCATTTCTACCGCATATTCCAGCGGCAGTTCTTTGGAAATCGGCTCTGCAAAGCCGCGAACCAGCATGGCTTTGGCGTCTTCTTCGGAGAGGCCGCGACTCATGAGGTAGTAAATATCTTCATCCGGAATGCGGCCGATCTTGGCTTCATGCCCGAGATCGATATCATCATTCTCGATGATGATATCCGGGATCGTATCCGAGCGGGACTCATTGTCGAGCATCAGGGATTCGCAGCTGATAGAGCCTTTCGTCCCCGTGGCTTTCGGTCCGATGTAGACGACGCCCCTGTAGATGGCCGTGCCGCCGCCCTTGGAGATCGATTTCGAATTCACGGTGAGGGAGGTATCCTTCCCGAGGGCTTCGACCTTCGAGCCGGTATCGAGATACTGTCCCTTTCCGGCAAAGGTGATGCCGGTGAATTCACAGGTCGCACGGTCGCCTCGGAGAACCGTATCCGGATACAGGCAGGAGGTATGAGAGCCGAAGGAGCCGGATACCCAGATCATGTGTCCGTCTTCATCGATGAGAGACTTCTTCGTGTTCAAGTTGTACATGTTCTTCGACCAGTTTTCAATGGTCGAGTAGCGCAGCGTCGCGCCTCTTTTCACGTACAGCTCGACAGCACCGGCATGGAGATTCGCCACATTGTAACGGGGTGCCGAGCAGCCTTCGATGAAGTGGCAGTCTGCCCCCTCTTCGACGATGATGAGCGTATGCTCGAACTGTCCTGCGCCCGGTGCATTCAGACGGAAATAACTCTGGAGCGGCATTTTCACATGGACGCCCTTCGGCACATAGACGAAGGAACCGCCGGACCAGACGGCATAGTGCAGTGCCGCAAATTTATGATAATTCGGTGTGATCAGCTTCCCGAAGTACGGCTTGATGAGCTCCGGGTATTTCTTCACAGCCGTCTCAAAATCAACGTAGATGACGCCCTGCTCTTCCAGCTCTTTCTGAATATTGTGATAGACCACTTCCGAGTCGTACTGCGCGCCGACACCGGCGAGCGATTTCTTCTCCGCTTCCGGGATGCCGAGACGGTCAAAGGTGTCACGGATATTCTCGGGGAGATCCTCCCAGCTCGCTTTCATGTCCGTCTTCGGACGCACATAGGTATCGATGTGCTGCATATCCAGCTCGGAAATATCCGGTCCCCACGGCGGGAAGTCCAGCTGATCGTAAATCGCAAGAGCCTTTAACCGTTTCTCGAGCATCCATTCCGGTTCTTCCTTTTTGGCCGAGATCTCGCGAATGATCTCTTCCGTAAGACCTGTCTCTGCTTTATAGGAAAATTCCACCTTGTCCTTGACGTCATAGATGCTGCGATTGATATCTTCGACCTGGCTTCTGACTTTCTCTTCTGCCATAGTCACACCTCGCTGCGATAGACATCGAAGCCATTGGTCTCGATCTCATCCACGAGCTCCGGTCCGCCTTCCTTCACGATCCTGCCATCGATCAGGACGTGGACGAATTCCGGCTGGATAAATTTCAGGATCTGGTTCAGATGGGTGATGAGAAGGATCGCATTTCCTTCCTTATGATACGCAGAAATATTCTTCGATACGATGCGGACAGCATCGACATCGAGTCCAGAGTCTGTTTCATCGAGCATCGCGAGCTTCGGATCGAGGATCCTAAGCTGCAGGATCTCGCTCTTCTTGCGTTCCCCGCCGGAGAAGCCGTCATTCAGGTAGCGGTCTGCGTAGGACGGATCCATGGCGAGGTCTTCCATGCGCTGGCGCATGAGACGCTTGAAAGGGAAAAGACGCTGCTGCTTCCCGGAAATCGTCGTCTTCGCGGTACGGATGAAATTTTCCATCGTGATGCCGGCGACCGAGATCGGGTTCTGGAAAGACAGAAAGATACCGAGCTTCGCTCTCTTATCGACGGAAAGCTGTGTGATGTCCTCTCCTTCGAAGTATATATGACCCTCAGTGATCTGATAGACAGGATTTCCCATGATGGCGTGAAGCAGCGTCGACTTGCCTGCCCCATTGACACCCATAATGACATGGACTTCTCCCTGATTCACGGTGAGGTTAATGCCGTGAAGGAGCTCTTTCCCGCCTACAGATACGTGGAGATTCTCCACGCGAAGTAATTCACTCATTTGATCACCTCATGATATATTGTAAACTTGTATGCGCATTTTTCCGTATACAATCGATAACTTATTTCATTATATTCGATTTAGGCAGGGATTACAATGGGGAAATGAATAGGGTTCGGGGTTCCAGAAAATCAGGACTGCGGAATGAGGAAGGTGGCGGCTTCTCCGCCAATTTGAAAAGCAGAGATGAGTAGCCTCAAGTGACTGGTGACTAGAAGACATCGGACTCCCGTATCGTCATTTCGAGCGCAGCGAGAAATCTTCCTTGCAGACCGACAAACGACGCCTATGTGAACGCAAAAACACGCAGCAACAAGGCATCGTTTCCCTGCCAGTGCTTATGTGATACTGACCGCAGTGCTAGAAAGATCCCTCGGCTGCGCTCGGGATGACGATACGAAGAATGGCTGCCCCAAAAATTTGAAAGCAGGGATGAATAGCCAGGGACTTGTGCCTGGTAGCTAGAAGACCCCGGGCTCCCGTATCGTCATTTCGAGCGCAGCGAGAAATCTTCCTTGCAGACCGACAAACGACGCCTATGTGAACGCAAAAACACGTAGCAACAAGGCATCGTTTCCCTGCCAGTGCTTATAGGATACTGACCGCAGTGCAAGAAAGATCCCTCGGCTGCGCTCGGGATGACGATACGAGGAATGGCTGCCCCAAAAATTTGAAAGCAGGGATGAGTAGCTAGAGATTAGTAGTCTCAAGTGACTGGTGACTAGTGACTAGGCTGAGACTGAAAGACTAGGAGACCCCAGACTACCGTATCGTCATTTCGGGCGCAGCGAGAAATCTTTGTCATTCGCAGCCTAAGACTCACGCTTTTTTCCCCCCATGTGCCGCGCATTTCTCCGCTTTCCTCATCTGTCTTTCATACCGACTGTGCCCTATCCGCCCCTATGGGGCACCTTCCCCTCAAGGGGAAGGCTGGTGATACGCGGAAAACCTGCCATTGCAAACCTTTGGGCATCGCCCCATATATACTCGCGGCGAAGCCGCCACCTTCACTCCTCACTCCTAATTCCTCACTCGTCATTCGAGCAGAGATTTCATCCCCTATCAAGAGACAGCACGCCCACAGGCCACCCCTGAATCCAGCAAAAAAGGATCCCCTCGTCATGAGAGAATCCTTTTCACGCTTACCTATTTCTTCACATCAGGTTCTTTTTCAAAATTCGTATCGGCAAACCATTTGTCATAGATCTTATCATATTCTCCATTATTCATGAGCTTGCCCAGTGCTTCATTCACTTCTTTCTGGAGCGCAGGGTCTTTCTTATTGAGAAGCATGACGAAGCCGCCGCTGCCGGAAATGATGCCGGCGGAGCGGAGCTTGTCCGCTGCCCCATGCGTCATGTAGAAGAGAGCGACAGGCTTATCGAGGATAAGCGCATCAGCTTCCTTGCTTTCCACGGCCTGAATGAGCTGGTCATGATAGTCATACTCCTTCACTGTCGCGCCGAGCTGCTTGGCCGTCATCACATAGACAGTGCCCTTCTCGACAGCGACCGTCTTGCCAGAGAGGTCCTGCGAGCCATGGATACGTTCATCATCCTTGCGAGACAGGATGGAAACGCTTTCCTTATTGTAGTAGATCGAGGAGAAATTCACCTTATCTGCGCGGTCCTGCGTCATATCACAGGCTGCAACGGCGATATCAGCCTTATTGTCTGCGACGGCCTGTACGATCTGATCAAAAGGCATGCTCTTGTACTCGGTCTTCGCTCCCATTTCTTTGGCGACTGCATTCGTGATATCCACATCGAAGCCGATGATCTTATCTTCTTTATCCTTATAGACAAAGGGCGGATATGTCGCGATGCAGGCGACCTTCAGTGTCCGTTCCGCGGCTCCTGATGCCGCTGCTTTCTCCGGGCTGCTCTTTGCGGGCGCTCCCCCGCAGCCAGCCGTGACTCCCAATGCTGCCAAAGTGAGAAGGGCAGCTCCTGCTTTCATCCATTGACGATTCATTCAAACGCCTCCTTGAAAGACTGTAGGATACATCATGCCATTTCCTTTCATTATAAAAGCTGGAAGAGAAATAGGCAAGGGAAAAAGGGTTCAGGGTTCAGGGCTCAGGGCTCGAGTTGAATTAGAAATTAGAAATACGAAATGGCGGTGGCGGCTTCGCCGCAATTTTGACAGCGCTTCGCGCCGTCGTCATTTCGAGCGTAGCCGAGAAATCTATATTGCAGAACGTTCATTGCCTGATGTGAGACAGCACCAGGACATCGTTTTTCCCTGGCGCATACACGCTGATTTCCTGCAGTACAGTAAAGATCCCTCGGCTACGCTCGGGATGACGA
>ULUZ01014429.1_pt1 | contig 16571 bp, 16 predicted proteins | sample 1958881 | NCBI WGS metagenome assembly ULUZ01 (sample SAMEA4835771, study PRJEB28245) | human gut metagenome | biome: gut microbiome; material: fecal sample | place: Denmark | collected 2008
TTCTGAACCCTGAACCCTGAACCTTGAACCTTGAACCCTTCATTCTGATAAAGAGTCCCCAGAGACTTTTTATAGATTCCGTTTCTATACATTTCATGAAAAGGAGGTGAAATCATTATGATGAACAGAGCAAAACAGATGTATGACTACTATGTCAGACCGGTACTCGGCGAAAAAGGCCAGGATATGGTCGAATACGCACTGATGCTGGCGATCATCGTCGGCATTGGCTGGCTGATCTATCAGCAGGGTAATCTGGCTGATTCCATCAAGCAGGTATTCTCGGATTCCTCTGACCTGATGACAAAGGCTGCTAGCACATCCTCTGAGTCTGCCGCAGGCGGCGCAGGCTAATGGTTCAATGGTACTTGCTATCCGGCAGGTACCATCGAGAAAGGACAGTCGTGGGCTGTCCCTTCTCGATGGTATCTACTTTGGTAGACAGGTTCAACGGGTTCTATAGGTTCTATAGGTTCTATAGGTTCAAAGGGGTTCTCATCTTGTGTGAACAACGTGTTTTTCTAAAACTAAAAATTTTGCGGCGCTTTCCCATTTTTATGCGCCGCACCACCCCCGTTGAACCCATAGAACCTTCAGAACCCGCCGAACCTCTCGTCGAATCCGCCCAAATAACCAATAACCAATAACTAACAACCAGCAACAACTAACAACCAACATCCCCGAAGGAGGCGTGATGTCCATGGTAGGCCGCAAAGGCACGATCATTACTGTATTCAGCACGGCGTATGCCGTGGGAAAGACGCTCATCGCCATCAATATGGCGGCGGAGCTGGCGAAGAACCGTCATACCGTCTGTCTGATCGATCTGGATCTGCAGTTCGGAGACGTGGCGAGTGCGCTCAAGCTCACGCCGGAGAAGACGATCGCAGACGCGGAGAAATCCATGCGCGAGCATCCTGACGACACCGTAGCCGCCGAGTACCTGACGCCCTTCTCCTCCGGCGGCGTCTCCTTCGATGTGATGGCGAATCCGAAGCTCCTCGAAGAGGCGTACAACCTTGACACGACGCTCGTTCGTGACCTCGTCGTACAGCTCCAGCTCGAGTATGACTACCTCATCATTGATACGACATCGACCTTCAGTGCGCTCAATCTCTCTCTCATGGATCTTTCGACGGTGATCGACTTCATCGGCATCGTCGACTTCATCCCGACCATCAAGAACATGAAGCGCGGCTCAGATGCCCTGAAAGAGCTCGGCTATGATGACAATAAGATCCGCTACGTCCTGAACCGTTCGAATGCGCGCACCCGCATCAATGTCAAGGATGTCGAAGCGATTCTGGGTCACCAGTTCCACTACGTCATCCCGAACGATTTCCAAACGGCCGCCGAATCCATCAAGACCGGCGTCCCCCTCGTCCTTTCGGCGAAGGACACGCCGCTTGCCAAAGGCATCCGCACCATGGTGGACACCTATGAAGAAGACAGCGCCTCGCCGCAAAAGTCACAAGAGGGCGGCTGGCTGTCGAGACTGTTCTCGTAGACGCTGAAATGAATGCGCAGGAAAGCGCCGAATCCTCTTGGCTCCCCATCGGGGGAGCTGCCCGAAGGGCTGAGGGGGCTACGTAGCGGTATTGCCTGAAAGTGTTGGAATATCGATAGCATCGGACTATTCAACATGGAGCGTTATACCGCTGGCATGCCCCATCTCGCTTCGCTCGAAATGGCGTCTCACTGAATTTTAGCGTCGCTACGCTCCTAAAAATCCAGTTCGCTTGCACATATTGCCTTCGGCACTTCCCCCGAGGGGGGAAGCAAGGTGTTTGAGAGATGACGGAAAGCGCCGAATCCTCTTGGCTCCCCATCGGGGGAGCTCCCCGAAGGGGAGAGGGGGCAGCACTACGGTATATTCCACATTGTTCGATAACCGCTAGTATGCCCCATCTCGCTTCGCTCGAAATGGCGTCTCACTGGATTTTAGTGTCGCTTCGCTCCTAAAAATCCAGTTCGCTTGCACATATTGCCTTCGGCACTTCCCCCGAAGGGGGAAGCAAGGCGCTATGGCGCTTTGCTCTTGGTTCAGATGTCATGCAAGGAAAGTATTTTTACTGGAGCTATTATAAAAATTTGAGGTACTCGCTATGGTGAGATCGGCAATGGACTCGCGGTTAAAGCAATGTGCTACAAATTTGCGGAAAAAGATGACAGATGAAGAGCGTAAGCTGTGGTATCTGTTCTTGCATCGATACCCCGTTAGATTTAGGCGGCAGTATCTGATCAACGGCTTTATTGCGGATTTCTATTGCAATGCTGCAAAACTGGTTATTGAGTTAGACGGATCACAACATTATTCTGATTTTGGTAAAGCTCATGACCAATGGAGAAGCCAATGCATTGAGCAGAGTGGCATACAGGTACTTCGGTTTTCAAATGGAGACATTCACGAAAGGTTTCAAGGCGTGTGTATGATGATAGATAGAGTTGTGAAAGAGCGCCTCGCTGTTTTGTGTAATGGCTATTGATAAAAATGCTTGTGAAATAAAGGAAAGCGCCGAATACCCTTGGCTCCCCATCGGGGGAGCTGCCCGAAGGGCTGAGGGGGCTACGTAGCGGTATTGCCTGAAAGTGTTGGAACATCGATAGCATCGGACTATTCAACATGGAGCGTTATACCGCTAGCATGCCCCTATTGCCTTCGGCACTTCCCCCGAAGGGGGAAGCAAGACATTACGGCGCTAACAATTTCCTTAACTTAATAGCATTACCCGAAGGGGGAAGCAAGGTGTTTGCAAGAGGATGTTTTTTCCATAGAACCCGTTGAACCTTTTAACTGGAGGCGAATTCCATGTCTTATCGTACAGTCCTCATCGAGAACAACCGCATGATGCTTGAGCGGCTGTCGAGCGTGATCAGAAACAGCCCGGGCTTCGAACTGTCGGCACGGTATCAGACCGCGGGCGATGCTCTGGGGCAGATGCAGGCATTCAGTCCGAATCTGATCCTTCTGGATATCGACTGCGAGCCCAATGTCAGTCTTCTTTCCGATCTCAAGAAGAATTGCGGGCAGGCCCTGATCATCTGTCTCTCCCGCCGCTGGGACTCGGAGGCGCAGGCCAGGCTGCTGCGCGGCGGCGCGCAGGGGTATATGATCAAGCCGTTCACGCCGGATGAGCTGCAGGCGGCGGTCAGGAATGCGGACCGCGCCTCGCTGCGCTCGTCTGCGCGTGTGATCTCCTTCTTCAGCCCGAAGGGAAAGAGCGGCAAGACGACATTGATCTCCAATCTCGCCGCGAGCATCGCCAAGAGGACGGGAGAGCCTGTCGCGATCCTTGACTGTGACCTGCAGTTCGGTGATATGGCGGTCTTTTTCAATCTGAATCCGCAAACGACCCTGGTCGAAGCGGTGCGGGATATCAAGTTCCTCTCGCCGGTGACGCTGAAGTCGTACTTCATCGATGCCAGAAGGAATCTGCAGATACTTTGCGGGCCGGCAAAGCCGGATCTTGCGGAGTCTGTCACGCTGGATGCGCTGACGCAGCTCATCCATATGACGCGGAGCCTGTACAGCTACGTTCTGATCGATCTGCCTTCGGGGTTTTCCGATATTTCCGCGACGGCGTGTGAGCTCTCCGATGAGACGGTCCTGATGGCGATGTACAATGGCGGCTACGAGACGATGCATATGAAGCGCGCACTGGAGATTTTCAAGGCATGGGACGACTACCGGGAACGCGTCTATCCGCTCTTCACCCGTGTCTCGCCGTTTGACGACGCGGAGAAGGAGCGTCTTTCCAAGGAGCTGGGCTATCCTGTCGCAGCCATCATCCCGAATGAATATGTCCGTGTCTCGGAGGCGGCTGACAATGGCCGCCTCGTCGTGGACGAGGATCCTGACAGCCCCTTTGCCAAGGCCGTCGATGCGCTCGCAGAGAAGATCATTAGTAAGTAGTGACTGGTGACTAGTAGCTGGTGGCTGGTGGCTGGTGGCTGGTGGCTGGTGACTAGTAGCTAGGGATTAGTAGCTAGGGATTGGGGATTAGACGTTAGATATCAGACATTAGACTTTAGACTTTAGACATCTGAGGTCTGCCCTCCGGTCTTCGGGCATCGCCATGATGTATACTCTGCGGCACTTCTGATTTTTATGTGCCGCACCACCCCCGTTGAACCTATAGAACCTATAGAACCTGCTGAACCTCTTTCGCAAACAATCAAGGGGCAGCACGCCCTACGGGCTAACTCTGATTTCCAAGAAAGGAGCAAACCATCTATGATCTTTATCATCTCGCTGTTTTGCGCCTTTCTTTTCTTTTTCATCCTGTTCTTCCTGCTCGGTCATGCACTGAAAAAGAAGCAGGTGGTGTCTGAGCGTCTGCAGCAGTATGCGGACTATCTCGATGTGAAGGAGACGGAAGAGGAGCGCATCTCGACGGGGCAGAAGCTCCGCCATGCCTTCCGCAAGCGCATGCGAAGGGTCGGGGGAAGGAAGACCGCTTCGAAGCTCGATCTCGTGATGCATCGCGCAGGACTGCCGCTGCTCGGCTTCGAAATGGTCGCGATCTCCTTCGGGGGGAGCATTCTTGCTTTTCTCATGGCGCTCCTCGTCACAGGGGAGGGCGGTGCTGCACTGCTCTTTGCCCTCTTCGTTTTCCTTTTCCAGTGGGGCTATGTGAAATACCGGATCGACAAGCGGCTGAAGGCGTTTCTCTACCAGATGGCTGACTGCCTGACGCTGATTTCCAATTCTCTGAGGGCGGGCTTCTCCTTCCTGCAGACGATCGAGATCATTTCCAAGGAAATGAAGCCGCCCGTCAGCACGGAATTTGCTCGTGTCCTTCGTGAGACGAATCTGGGGAAGCCTTTGGACCGTGCGCTGACGGAGATGGACAGGCGTGTGGGCAGTCCTGACTTCTCTCTCATCGTCACGGCGGTGCTCATCCAGCAGCAGGTCGGCGGAAATCTGGCCGACATCATTGATATCATCCGCGATACCATCTTAGACCGCATCCGGCTGCGCGGCGAGATCAAGACACTGACCGCGCAGGGGCGTATGGCAGGCATGATCCTTGCCGCTCTTCCGATCGCGATGGGGCTCTTCATGTACATCATGTCGCCGGAATATATGCGCCCGCTCCTCACGACACGCATAGGTCAGATCGCGATCGGTGTCGCCCTCGTGATGGAAGTCATAGGCTTCTACATCATTCATAAGATCGTAGATATCAAGGTGTAGAGGTTGTCGGGTTCAGGTTGATGGGTTCAGGGGTAGTCCCGGGAACGTGATGTCCCTTGATTGGGGATGAAAGCTTTGCTCGAATGAGGAATGAGGAGTGAGGAGTGAGGAGTGAAGGTGGCGGCTTCGCCGCGAATATATATTGGGGCGATGTCCGAAAGTGATATTTAATCGCCCCAGTCACAAGTCACTAGTCACTCGAGGCTCCTAATCCCTAGCCACTAATCCCTAGCTACTAATCTCTGGTCGCCTGTCACCCGTCACTCCTAATCCCCAATCCCTAATCCCCAGTCACTAGCTACCAGTCCCCGTCACCATTCCCACGAAAGGAGAAACGAAGCATCATGAAACGACAAAAAGGGCAGGATATCGTCGAATTTGCACTGTTGCTGCCGATCTTTCTCCTCGTTCTCTGCGGGATCATCTATTGCGGCTTCATGTTCGGGGATTACCAGACCGTGCAGGGCATCGTGAGAAATGCGGCGCGCGAAGCGGCTGTGGTGGAGCCGACAAGGGATGAAGCGAATCCGACAGAGCTGAAATACGACTATCAAAAAATCAAAGATAAATACGACGAAATTTTGAAAAATAAGAATGTGATCACTCATTTATATGTACCGGAGGTATCGGGCAAAAACGGTATCCGGATCGACCTGGGGTCTAATCTAAAAACGGATTTGCCTGATGCCAGTATTCCCGATGATTCTGTGGGTGCGGTGCTGACGATGAAGCTTACCACAAGTGACATTTCTTTCGTGAATTATATGCAAAATGTCGTGGGTATCCCAAAGGAATATACTGTCAGCTGTTTCATGTATAGAGAAAAGACCAGCACATGAGATGCCATTTCGAGCGAAGCGAGATGAGGGGGGCTACGCAACGGTATATCCCACATTTCTTATTTCTCATTCAAGCGAGACTTTCATACGCGATCAAGGGTCGGCATGCCCCACGAGCTGACCGGAGCTCTTACTTATTTCGACAAGGAAGGTGAAGACTTTGAAACTTCTGGAACGTCTTGGCCGCCGTGACGGCACCGAGAAAAAAGAACAGGCCGCTATATTTGCCGGCCGGACGAATAACGCCCACGAAGAGGGATACCAGGAGCTGAAAAACGGAATTCACCGGCGTATCGTCGATGACATGACCGCTGAGCAGCAGCAGGTCTTGGACGGCAGGCATACGCGGCAGGAGGTCGAGGCGGTCATCACGCGCTATGTACAGCGTGTGGTCGAGGAGGATCCCTTTGCCGTTCCGCGCGGCGAGCGTTCGCGTCTGGTATCGGATATCTGTGATGAGATCCTGGGGCTTGGCCCGATCGAGCCATTCCTGAAGGATGATGCCGTGACGGAGATCATGATCAACGGGCCGAAGAAGATCTATGTGGAAAAGATGGGCAAGATCCATCTGACGCAAGCTCGTTTTCAGGATCAGGCACACCTGATGGCGATCATCGAGAAGATCGTGTCGCCGCTGGGCCGTCACGTCGATGAGGCATCGCCGATCGTCGATGCGCGTCTCGAAGACGGTTCTCGTGTCAATATCGTCATCCCGCCGCTTTCTCTGTCCGGACCGTGCGTGACGATCCGTAAATTCTCCCGGATACCGCTCTTGATCGAGGATCTGATCTCCTATGGCACCCTTTCGGCGCAGATGGCCTCATTCCTGCGCGCCTGTGTCAAGGCGAAGCTGAACATCATGGTCAGCGGCGGTACCGGCTCCGGTAAGACGACCACGCTGAATGTACTTTCTTCCTTCATCCCCTCCGATGAACGCATCGTCACCATCGAAGATGCCGCCGAGCTCCGCCTTGAGCAGCCGCATGTCGTGACGCTCGAGTCCCGTCCGCCGAATATAGAGGGCAAGGGGGCGGTCACGATCAGAGATCTTGTGAAGAATGCTCTCCGTATGCGCCCGGATCGCATCATCGTCGGCGAAGTCAGAGGCGGCGAGGCACTCGATATGCTGCAGGCGATGAATACCGGACATGACGGCTCGCTCACGACGGCGCATGCGAACAGTCCGCGCGATGTGCTCTCGCGTCTGGAAACGATGGTCCTTATGAGCGGCTTCGATCTGCCGGTCACGGCGATCCGCAGCCAGATCTCCTCCGCACTCGATCTCATCATTCATCAGTCTCGTATTCAGGACGGTTCCCGCAAGATCACCTACATCACCGAAGTGCAGCAGATGGAAGGGAATGTGATCGTCCTGCAGGACCTTTTCCGCTACCATCAGACCGGCTTCGATGAAAACGGCAAGTCGCAGGGCTCCTTCGTGTATACAGGCCTGCAGCCGCAGTTTCTCACCAAGTTCAAGATCCACGGCGTGGACGCACCGAAGGATCTCTTCGGCCGCGTGCCGGAAGGGGACTGGGAAGAATGACGTGAAGGGTTCAGGTTGGCGGGTTCAGGGTTGTGGTGCGGCGCATAAAAATCAAAAGCGCCGCAAAATTTTGATAGCGCTTCGCGCGTATCGTCATTTCGAGCGAAGTCGAGAAATCTTCCTTGCAGACCGATGACTGGCGCGTGTTTGAAAACAGAAATAGGCAGCGCCAAGTGTCGTTTCCTTAAGGAAACACTCCTTCATTTCTATTTTCGGGCATCGCCCCGTTTCGTCATCCTGAGCGGCGAGAAACGTCGTATGTGAGATAACGAATGCCAGAACAGCTGCGACCTGAGCCATCGCTTGCGGCGCAGCCGCCACCTTCATTCCTAATTTCTAATTTCTAATTCCTCGAATCGAGGTGACACTCCATGCTTGCATTTTCTATCGCGATTGCGATCTCCTTATTTGTTTTTATCATGATGACGCTCATCGTACTTCGGCAGTCGGACTCGCAGCGTGAGATGCAGCGGCGTCTGGATCAGTTTATGGATCCTTCTGCCGAAGAAGAGATGGTGGATCCGGACGATCTTCGGAAGATCCCCTTCCTGCAGCGTACGGTCGGCCGTGTGCTGGGCGATCTGATGGATACGCTCTCCTACTTCGCTCCGGCGGCGATCCCGAAGCTGATGGAGCGGCGCATCATGCTCGCCGGCAAGCAGGGTGTGTGGAAGGTCGCTCATTTCGCCGGCCTTTGGTTTCTGTGCCTTGCGCTCGGTCTCGCACTCGGCTTTTGGTATGCGGGGCGGGGCGTCTATACAGCGCCGCAGTTCTTCCTCATCGTTCTTGGCTGGGGATTCATGGGGGCGCTTCTCCCCTTCGGTGTCCTGAATCATATCATCAAGAAACGCCAGTCTCTCATCACGCAGCAGCTGCCGGATGTGCTGGACCTTTTGGCGATCTCTGTGCAGGCAGGGCTCTCCTTCGATGCGGCGCTTCGCAAGGTCGTCGAGCGCATGAAGGGGCCCTTGATCGATGAGCTTTCCCGTATGCTCCGTGATGTACGCATGGGGATGACCCGTCGCCGCTCGATGCAGTTCATGGCGAAGCGCTGTGATGTGCAGGATGTGTACCTCTTCGTCATGTCCGTCACGCAGTCGGAGCGTCTTGGCGCTTCCATGTCGGATACGCTGACGATCCAGGCTGACAATATGAGAAATGTCCGCCGCCAGCGGGCGCGGACGAAGGCGATGAAGGCGCCGGTCAAGATGGTCTTCCCGCTCGTATTCTGCATTTTCCCTGCGATCTTCGTGGTGGCGCTCCTGCCATCGCTTCTCTCTCTCATGGAAACCATGGGGAAAAAATAACTGGCAGCGTGAGCTGGCAGTTGTTTTTGGTTGGCGCGGTTTGAAAGAGGGGCTGGTGACTAAGAGACTAAGAGACTGGGAGACATCAGACTCCTGCTTCGTCATTTCGAGCGAAGCGAGAAATCTTTGTTATTCGCGGTCAGGGGCTCAATGTTTGGAACTCCCAAACGGGAAACCTGCTATCCATTGACCTTCGAGCATCGCCCCATAAATATTTATGGCGAAGCCACCAGCACAAGTTTGAAAGCAGGGATTAGAGATTAGAAGCAAGCGGTGATTGAAATAGCGCAGTTAGCCAGCTGACCGTTCTGCAAGAAAGATCGAGGGCTACGCTAGAGATGACAACGCGCGAAGCGCTATCAAAATTCCGCGGCGCTTCATTATTTTTGCGCCGCACCAACCCCTTTGAACCTCTTGAACCTATAGAACCCGCTCCCCCTCTTTCGCAAACAATCAAGGGGCAGCACGCCCCATGGGCTAACCCTGAATCCATCAACTATATTTCCCAAAGGAGCTTTTATGATCGAAACATGGATACTCACAAATGGCGAGCGCGCCATCTCCGTCGAAGTTGAGACAGCGCGCTCGTGGTGGGCGCGGTTCAAAGGCCTCATGCTCCGTGCGCCCCTTGATGAAGGACGTGGACTGTACCTCGAGAAGACGAACAGCATCCACATGTGCTTCATGCGTTTTGCGATCGATGCGGTGTATTTCGATGGAGAAGGCCGCGTGGTGAAGGTCGTCCCTCATCTTGCGCCGTGGCTTGGCCTCTCCGCCTGCCTCCGTGCGAAAGGATGTCTGGAGATGAAGGCGGGCGAAGCGAATCGGCTGGGCATCCAAGTGGGAATGGTGCGGGCTTAGAAGTGAGACGTGTGGGAAGGGCGCACGTCCTGCGCGCTCTCTCTCCCCTTGCTGATTTCCCCTTCGCCCCTTATAATAGAAAGAACAACTCAGCAAAGGAGACATATCATGGAAGGATCCACCAGCAGTATCATCTTTATCGCTCTCATCACGACGCTCCTCGTCGTATTCAATTACCGCACCATGCGCTTCAAGAAAAATGTGGCGGACATCGTGCAGCAGATCCTCGCACATAACAAGCGGGACAGGATGCTTCGGAATCAGGAGTTCGTCCACTACTTCCTTTCGAGCGGAAATATCTGGCTCGCGCACATGGATGCGGACTTCAGAAAGACTGTCATGGTGCAGACCGGCGTCTCGGTGCTCTCTATCGTGGGCGGGCTTGCGCTCATCGCGGCCTGCGTCTTCTGCGAAGTGTATCCGCTTGCACTCTACCCTGTAGCGATGCTCGTCTTTGCATGGAAGGTGGGATTCTCCTTCGAGACCATTTCCAAGGATGAGAAGGTAAATGCGCGCCGTGCGATGGAAAACTATAAGAAACAGTATCCGAATGATCCTACGGTGAAGCAGAATAAGTGCACGGACAAGTCTCCGGCTTGGTACATGACGGCGAAGAAGCTGGCAAAGACCGGCAGCCTCGGCCGCGGCAAGGCGGATGCGAAACCGGAAGCGAAGACGGTCGTCAAAAAAGGAAAGAAATAAAAAAGGGAGCTGTGCAGCGCACAGCTCTTTGTTGTAAATGAAGGGGGAGGGTTAGCCCACGGGGCGTGCTGTCCCTTCATTGGGGATGGAAGCCTCGCTTGAATGAGAAATGAGAAATGAGAAATGGTGGTGGCGGCTTCGCCGCGAGTATATATGAAGCGATGCCCGAAGGTCTGCGGAGATAGGTTTCCCTCGTATCGTCAGCCTTCCCCTTGAGGGGAAGGTGCCCCATAGGGGCGGATAGGGCACAGGCGGCAGGAAAGACAGATGTGGAAAGCGGAACAGCGCGGCACATGTGGAAAAAGCATAAGTCCCTCGCCGCGAATGACAAAGATTTCTCGCTCTGCTCGAAATGACAGTGCGAGAGAGCCACCAGTCACCAGTCACCAGTCCCTAGTCCCTAGTCCCTAGTCCCCAGCTACCAGCCACTCGCGGATCCTAATCCCCAGCCACCAGTCACTAGTCACCAGTCCCCGATTTTATACGAAAGAAGTGCATACGATGTCCTTTGAAAAAGTAAAAGAGTATTTTGAGACCCTCGGCATGGGGGATCGTTGTATGGATCTGCAGGAGTCATCGGCGACGGTGGCGCTGGCGGCGCAGGCTCTCGGGACAGAGGAGGCGCGCATCGCGAAAACGATGTCCTTCCTCTTGGATGACAAGCCGCTCATCATCGTCGTGGCGGGAGATGCCAGGGTGGATAATCACAAATTCAAGATGACCTTTCACAAGAAGGCGAAGATGATCCCCGGCGCCGATTGTGAGAAGTATATCGGCCACCGCCCCGGCGGTGTGTGTCCCTTCTGCCTGCCGGAGGGCGTGCCTGTCTATCTGGATGTGTCCCTGAAACGCTTCGATGTCGTTTATCCGGCGGCAGGCACGGACCATAGCGCGGTGAAGCTCAGCCTTCCGGAGCTGGAAAGGGCATCCGCTTCGCAGGGCTGGGTGGATGTATGCAAGAATTGGGAGAGTGAAGAGGGTTAGCCCAAGGGGCGAGCCGCCCCAAGGGCTAACTCTGAACCCTAAACCCTGAACCCTAGTCACTCATATTTTTACGGAGTATCCCTATGATCGTTTCACAGTTCGGCGTCGAAAGCTGGATGGACCAGTACGAAGAAGGCGCCAAGTACAATATCACGGACACCTGTGCGAAGCCTCTCTCGCTCGCAGAGCTTTTTTCGCTGGCGGGCGAGGATCGCACAGATTTTATGGATCGCTTTTTTGAAAGAGAGCAGACATACGGCACCATCTTCGGCTCGGAGAAGGTCAAGAAGGAGATCAGCCGTCTCTATCTGAGCATCCGCCCGGAGGAGATCCTGACGGAGCATGGTGCGACGGGTGGGAACCAGCACATCTTCTTCTCCCTCATCCGCCCGGGGGACCGTGTGATCGCATTCTCTCCGAGCTATCAGCAGTTTTACTCGGCACCGGAAGCGCTCGGGGCGGAGGTGACGGTGCTGCGCCTTCGAAGAGAGAACGGCTATCTGCCGGACCTTGATGAGCTCTCGCAGGCAGCGGCGCGCGGCGTGCGCATGATCTGCCTCAACAATCCGAATAATCCGACGGGCACTCTGATCCCATCGGACATGATGAAGGCCATCGTCACCATCGCGCGTCAGAGTGGCGCATACCTTTTCTGCGATGAGGTGTACAGCGGTGTTTCCATCGACGGAGCTCTCGCTCCCTCCGTTTGCGATCTCTATGAGAAGGGGATCGCGACCGGATCGATGTCGAAGGCCTTTTCGCTGGCCGGGCTTCGTCTCGGCTGGCTTGCGACCCATGACCGGCAGGCGCTTGCCCAGTTTCGCCGTGTGCGGGACTATGACCTTGTGAGCTGCGGGCTCTTCGATGAGGAGATCGCGGCGCTCGCCTTGGCGCACAAAGAAAAGATCCTCGCGAGGAACCGCGCCATTCTGGCAGCCAATCTTCCCATTCTGGATGCCTGGGTGAAGGGGGAGCCGCCTGTCTCTTACGTGAGACCGACTGCCGGTACCATGGCACTTGTGCATTACGACCTTCCCATCGGCTCGCGCGATTTCTGCCGCCGCATGTATGAGGAGACAGGCGCCTTCTGCGTCCCCGGCGACTGCTTCGATGAACCATTCTCTTTCCGCGTCGGCTATGGCCATGAGGCAGATGTACTGAGAAAAGGGCTGGATGCGGTGAGTGAATTTATAAGGCGTGTGACCAGGGACTAGTAGCTAGTGACTAGTGACTAGGAGACAGGGAGACATCAGACTTCCGCTTCGTCATTTCGAGCGAAGCGAGAAATTTTTTTCGCTTGCGGTCAGGACTCACGCTTTCCCCACATGTGCCGCGCTGTTCCGCTTTCCTCATCTGTCTTTCATGCCGCCAGTGCCCTATCCGCCCCTTCGGGGCACCTTCCCCTCGAGGGGAAGGCTATTAAGTTCGGCGTTTCCTTAACATACGACGTTTTTCCCCGCTCCTTGCCTAAACAGCGCAAAGCAAGTACAATAGAAGAAAGTTCCCCAAGGAGGCAAAGCTATGATTACACCAATGGACATTCATAATAAAACTTTCTCCAAAGGCCTGCGCGGCTACAGCGAGGAAGAGGTCAATGATTTCCTGCGCCAGATCGTCACTGATTACGAGCAGATCTATCGTGAGCATCGCGAGATGGAAGAAGAAATGGACCAGATGAAAGTGAAGCTCTCCAACTATGAGAGGATCTCGGATACCATGACAGCGACGCTCCAGCTTGCCAAGGATACCGCTGAGAACGTCAAGAAGAATGCGAAGAGAAATGCGGATATCCTGATCTCCAATGCCAAGATGGAAGGAGACAGACAGGTGAAGGACGCGGAGGACTATCGCCGCCGCCTGGCTGAGACCATGATCCATACGGAAGGAAATATGAAGAACTACGTGAGCAAGATCCGAAAGGATCTGGAGCTTGCGCTGGCATCCATCGATGCGCTGGAAAATCTGAAGGCTCCCATCGTCCCCGGCTATGCTTATCCGGCTGTCGAGCCGGAGGAGGAGGAAGCGCCGGCAGATGCACCGGCAGAGGAAATTCCAACGGAAGAAGTACCGGATAAAGCCGCTCCTGCGGAAGAAACGCCCGTAGAAGAACCGGCGGAAGAAACCGCAGCTCCGACGGAAGAGCCGGCACCAGACGCTGAAGGGACGCCGACCGAAGAACCAGCTCCGGCAGCAGAGGAAGCCGCTTTAGCAGAGGAAAAGCCGGAAGAAGAGAAAGAGGCGAAGTGACGGGGATGGCGTGACCGGTGATTTCCACCACGGCGACGACCTTCCTTTTTACAAATTCCCCTTTTCGTGCGTATAACTATATGCATATTCATTGGAACGAGAAAGAAGCCATTGGCACCTTCGTGCCGATGGCTTTTTGCGTTTGAGGCGTCAGAGAAGCCGCTGTGATATCTTCATGGCGGCTTTTTGTGATGAAAAAGAAAGCGGCGGGAGCCGCACGCTGGAGCCGAAGGCGGGTGATATCGACTTTTACAAATTGCAATAAAAAAGCACAGGCAGAGCGCCTGTGCTTTTGTCATCCTGCCAGATGATCTCTGAGAGAAGTCTGATGGCTAGTCGGTTACTTTTTCTCTCCGAAGATCCGAAGCATGTAGATGAAGAGATTGATGAAGTCGAGGTAGAGGGTGAGCGCGCAGAGGATAGCGAGCTTCACACCTTCATCGGTGGTATTCGTGTTGTTGGCGAAAGCGATTTCGCGGATGCGCTTCGTATCATAAGCGGTGAGGCCGACGAAGATCAGGATGCCTGCGTAGGCGAGGATCATTTCCAGAAAAGAGTTATCAAGGAAAAGATTCACCACGGTAGCGATGATGAGTCCGAAAAGGCCCATGAGGCACAGATTGCCCATCTTCGAAAGGTCAGTCTTCGTGAGGTAACCATAGGCAGACATGACAGCGAAGGTACCTGCGGTGATGAAGAAGACGCTCGCGATAGAGGTCATGGTGTAAACAAGGAAAATGGAGGCCATCATCGCACCGTTCAGGACGGCATAGATGATGTACATGGCCGCCGCTTTTTTGAGAGACATGCGGGCAACCGCAGAAGAAAGGTGCCATACGAGGGCGACCGTCGCGATGAGGAGCGCCCACATCGTGAATTTGCCGGCGAAGACCAGAGAGAGCAGCATCGGGCTGCCTGCTACGGTGTAAGCGGTGAAGCCGGTGATGGCAAGGGCAATAGCGACCCAGAGATAGATGTCTTTCATGAGGCCGGGCATATTGATGGAGAGGGATTTCTCCCGCTCCCAGGCCATGTCGTTGTTGAACGAGTTCATAGGAAATCTCCTTTCAAAAAATAGGATCATCGGGAATCCGATGGAATATTCACTCCTGCTATTATTATAACATATACCAATAGGGGATATAGAAGAAATTGAGTAGTCGATTGCCGGGGATGCGGCTTCCCGCGGCTGGGTAATGCTGTTAAGTTAAGCGGAAGAACGTTCTTGGCTCCCCATCGGGGGAGCTGCCCGGAGGGCTGAGGGGGCAGCACTACGGTATATCCAACATTGTTAGATGGCCGCTGGCATGCCCCTATTGCCTTCGGCACTTCCCCCGAAGGGGGAAGCAAGACGTTACGTAGCTAACGATTTCCTTAACTTAATAGCATTGCGCGGCTGGGCAGCTCCTTATCCGGGAAAGAGGACCGTCCGGTTTTTCATCCTCTTCGCGGGAGGAGGGGGCTGCACTTTGGGAAGAGGAATCATCTGAAATATTCCTGATAGATTTTTTCTATACCTACTTATGAAAAACAGGAATATCTCCGATACTATGTAGGTATCTATGGAATTTGACATGACAGGCGGCGGGCTATCCGAAAAGCGGTCATTGGTTTATAATATAGATACAAACTTTTGAAATTTGTTTATGAAATATTTAGAGAGGGTTGGCGTGGAGAGAAAGAAACGACTTGCCTTTCTTCTGGCACTTCTCCTGCTGCCGGAGGCCGTTTTCGCAGCTGCAGGGGGAAACGATCTTGCGATGGGGAATGCCGTAGAGTATCAGTATTCGTCCCATATCACAGGCGACCGGTGGATGCATGATGAGACGACGCTCTATTTCAATGATGGCTTCGGCCGGCTGATTGAGTTCCATTTGACGGTGGAACACCAGATGACGGAGCTTTCCATTCGTCAGAATGGCTGCGTGGTCTGGCGGGGACACCTTCCCGGGGCTGACCGCTTTTCCGTGGTACGTGAGGAGTCGATGGGAGAGGTCTATTTCCTGATCTCATCCGGAGAGAAGGAGTACCGCGCGGGCATCGACAGGGACGATCGTTGGAGCGTCTCCGAGTGCAGGAAAACGATCACACAGGACAAGAGATCGCTTCCGGTGTGATCATTCCGGGGCAGCATATTATATATAATTTCTAATGTGACTGAGGGTTGAAAATAGTGTATAATATATAAAAATATGGTTCGTGAAATTCAGGTATTCGTTTATCTGTTTTAGACAGCGGCAAGGTGAGGGGTATGAAGAGACAGATCCATTTAAAACCGGAAGATTTAAATAAGAGCGACAAGCTGGGGCTGACCTACAATCTGGGTCAGGCGCATAAGAGAATGCTCCTCAAGCAGTCCGGTATCATGCAGAAGTTTGGCTTGACTGCGCGCCAGTCTCTGATCATAGCCTATCTTTCTACCCACAAGAAGGATCTGGTTACACAGAAGACGCTGGAAGAACATCTGCACCTGACGAATCCCACCATCACAGTCATGGTGAAGTCCATGATCGACAAGGGCCTTGTGCGTAAGGAGCGTGTGCCGGAAGATGCGAGGAAGTACCGTCTCTTCCTGACTGAAAAAGCCAAGCAGGTCAAACAGGCGAGCCGTCAGGCGGCCAAGGATCTGGACAAGACATTCTACGAAGGCGTATCGGAAAGCGATATGCGCATCTTCAAGGGGGTCTTAGGGCAGATCATGAGAAATCTGGATATGATCTAAACGTAAAGATGCTTCGAAAGGAGCATCTTTTTTAGTATAATACATGTTGTTTAGAGATATTCGTAAGTGGTTTGAGGGTTAGCCTGTGGGGCGTGCTGCCTTTTGATTATGTGTGAAAGCCTCGCTTGAATTAGAAATTAGAAATGAGAAATGCGAAATGGTGGTG
>ULUZ01041802.1_pt1 | contig 16411 bp, 12 predicted proteins | sample 1958881 | NCBI WGS metagenome assembly ULUZ01 (sample SAMEA4835771, study PRJEB28245) | human gut metagenome | biome: gut microbiome; material: fecal sample | place: Denmark | collected 2008
CCCGCCAGGCCCTGCTGGACGCCTATGACGGCGCCATGGCCGCCCGTCAGATCACCGTGTACGCCGCACCCAGCGACAGCGCCGCCTCCCTGCGGACCCTGCGCCAGGGTAAGGTGGCCCGGCTCAACGACGTCACCGAGGACGGCAATTGGTATCAGATCACCTTCAGCGGCACCACCGGCTATGTCCGGGCTGACGGGTGCCAGACCGTGCAGTACAGCGACTACGCCGGCACCTCCGCCGTGAAGAGCGCCCGGGAGGACCTGGTGGACTATGCAAAGTCCTTCCTGGGCACCCGGTATGTGTGGGGCGGGGCGTCCCCCAGCGGGTTCGACTGCTCCGGCTTCACCATGTACGTCTACGCCCACTTTGGCTATCGCATGTCCCACGGGGCCAGCGACCAGCTGTACGCCTTCACCCGGGTGTCCACCGCGGAGCGGCTGGCCGGGGACCTGGTGTTCTTCTCCTATGGCGGCGGCGACATCTCCCACGTGGGCATCTATCTGGGCGGCGGGGCCTTCATCCACGCCACCTCCAACGGTGGGGTCAAGATCAGCTATTTCGACAGCTATTACAGCAGCACCTATGTGGGTGCGGTGCGGGTCCTGGCCGACTGATAACGCTTTACTCTCTCATCCCCCCTTTGCTTCTCCGCGCAGCGGTCCCACGCTGCGCGGAGAACTATTTTTTCTGCCGGGTTTCACCGAATCCGTTTGCCGTATTTTCGCATTTGTGCACGATTCAAAGACAAAAACACTTATTTTGGCGATGAAGGGTTGACCTTTCCGCATTTTCCCCCTATAATGAAGAAACTGACGATTTCTTTACATAAGGAGGCGATGCGGCGTGGCCGCCATCAACCGCAGCACCGATATGACCACCGGCTCCATCTGGAAGCGCATGGTCAGCTTTGCAGTGCCGGTCTTTTTGGGCAATCTCTGCCAGCAGCTGTACAACACGGTGGACAGTGTCATCGTGGGCAAATTTGTGGGCAAGCAGGCTCTGGCCGCTGTGGCCAGCAGCGGCAACCTCATTTTTATGATGACAGGCTTTTTTATGGGTCTGTTCATCGGGGCAGGCATCGTCATTGCCCAGTATTTCGGGGCCAAGAACTATGAAAAGGTCCGCGCCGCCGTCCATACGGACTTTGCCTTCGCCCTGTGCTGCGGTGTGCTGCTGACGCTTCTGGGTGTATTCTTCACCCCCACCATCCTTACCTGGATGCGCACACCGGCGGACGTGCTGGACACCTCCATCCTGTATTTCCGGCTGTACTTCCTGGGAAGCCTGGCCACCATCCTGTATAACGCAGGCATGGGCATTCTGCAGGCGGTGGGCGACAGCCGCAGCCCCCTGTACTATCTGGTTATCTCGTCGGTGGTCAACGTGGCCCTGGACCTGCTGTTTGTGGGGGCCATGGATATGGGCGTGGCAGGCGCCGCCGTAGCCACCGTGATCAGCCAGGTGGTCAGCGCCGTCCTGTGCATCATCAAGCTGACCCGGTCCGACGGGCCGTACCGGCTGGAGATCAAGCGCATCGGCTTTGATCTGCCCCTGCTGAAGAAAATCACCTCCCAGGGTGTTCCCTCCGGCGTGCAGAACTCCATCATCGCCATCGCCAACGTGGTGGTGCAGTCCAACATCAACACCTTCGGCTCCGACGCCATGGCGGGCTGCGGCTCGTATTCCAAGGTGGAGGGTTTCGTGTTCCTGCCCATCACCGCCTTCGCCATGGCTCTGACCACCTTCATCGGCCAGAATCTGGGAGCGGGGCAGTTTGACCGGGCCAAGCAGGGCGCACGGATCGGCATCCTGTGCAGCATGGCCATGGCGGAGCTTATCGGCGTGGCACTGTTTTTCCTGGCCCCCTATGCCATGCGGCTGTTCAACGACGACCCGGCCGTGGTGGCCATCGGTGTGCGGCAGTCCCACATTGAGGCGCTGTTCTTCTGCTTCCTGGCCTTTGCCCACGGCGTGTCCGCCGTGCTGCGGGGCGCGGGCCGGGCCCAGGTGCCTATGTACACCATGCTGGGCTGCTGGTGCATCCTGCGGGTCAGCTATATCACCCTGGCCCTGAAGGTCTGGCCGGATATTGCCACCATTTTCTGGGCCTATCCCATCACCTGGAGCGTCAGCTGCGTGGTGTTCCTGATTTATTACCTGAAGGCCGACTGGGTCCACGCCCTGGAAAAGAGCCTGTAACTTTGCGTCAACCCCTCTGCGGAAAAATTTCGCAGAGGGGTTGACTTTTGTGCGTGACGGGAATATACTACCAACATACCACATTGGTAGTAGTTTTTAGGAACCGAGGTCATTTCCATGGAAGCGTCTGTGGTTTTCCGATGTTGTAAGGTGTCCGTCCGCTGAAAAAACAACCAACATCTTACAATATAAAGGAGAAATGAACCATGTCTCATATCTATACCTCCGCCGATCAGCTGATCGGCCGCACCCCCCTGCTGGAGCTGACCCATCTGGAGAAGAAATACGGCCTGAAGGCCCGGATCCTGGCCAAGCTGGAGTATCTGAACCCCGCCGGATCCGTGAAGGACCGCATCGCCCGGGCCATGATCGACGACGCCGAGGCCAGGGGCCTGCTGCATGAGGGCAGCGTCATCATCGAGCCCACCTCCGGCAACACCGGCATCGGCCTGGCCTCCGTGGCCGCCGCCCGGGGCTATCGGGTGATCATCGTCATGCCGGAAACCATGAGCGTGGAGCGCCGCCAGCTGATGAAGGCCTATGGCGCGGAGCTGGTGCTCACCGAGGGGGCCAAGGGTATGAAGGGGGCCATTGCCAAGGCCGATGAGCTGGCCCGGGAGATCCCCGGCAGCTTCGTCCCCGGCCAGTTCGTCAACGCCACCAACCCCAAGGCCCACTTTGACACCACTGGGCCGGAGATCTGGCAGGATACCGACGGGCAGGTGGACTGGTTCGTGGCAGGCGTCGGCACCGGCGGCACCATCACCGGCGTGGGGCAGTATCTGAAGTCCCGGAACGCCGCCGTCCGGGTGGCGGCGGTGGAGCCGAAAAGCTCGGCGGTGCTGTCCACCGGCGTGGCCGGGGCCCACAAGATTCAGGGCATCGGCGCGGGCTTCGTGCCCCAGGTGCTGGACACCCAGGTCTATGACGAGATCGTCCCCGTCACCAACGAGGACGCTTTCGCCCTGGGCCGGGAGATCGGGCATACCGAGGGCGTGCTGGTGGGCATCTCCTCCGGCGCCGCCGTGTGGGCGGCTCTGCAGATCGCCCAGCGGCCGGAGTCCGCAGGCAAGACCATCGTGGTGCTTCTGCCGGACACCGGCGATCGGTATCTGTCCACTCCCCTGTTTGCAGAGTAATGAATTGCATAAAGCCAGGCCCTCCGGCTGACGCCGGAGGGCCTTGTCGCGTTTTGAGTCACTTCCCCTGGGTGATCTGCTCGCACAGCCACTGGGAGAACATATAGGCGAACTTTCCGTAGGGATGGACGCCGTCGCCGGTGTATTCCGGCAGCATGAAGCCGTCGTCGCCGCAGAACAGGGTGTCCGAGTCCAGGCAGCGGATGCGGTCGCCGTCGGCCAGCTCCGCAAAGCCCTGGTTCACGGCGGTCAGGCGGCTGTGGGCAAAGCTGGGATTCCCGGCAGCCACGTCGGCGGTGACGCCGTAGACCTTCAGAATGTAGATGGTGGCACCCGGCTGGAGCTGGCGCAGCTGCTCCAGGTCGCTCTGGTAGGCATCGAACAGGTTCCCCAGGGGATAACCGGCCTCGTTGAGGCCCAGCATCACGAAAATGTGGCTGTATTGCTTGCTGCGCAGCAGGGACCCCAGGTCCATTGCGCCGAAATTCTTGTCGGAGGCGGTGGTGGAGAACATCTTGAACACCGTCATGCCCACGTCAGCGAAGTAGTCGGCATTGCCCAGCCGGGCATAGTTGGCCACGTTCACCATCCGGGAGTCGCCGATGAACAGGGCGTCGTCGAAAAAGCTCTCGTCCTGGCCGTATACGGCGTTGGTGACCACCACCGGCGGCTCAGGCTCGGGCTCGGGCTCGGGTTCCGGTTCGGGTTCCGGTTCGGGTTCCGGGTCGGGTTCCGGTTCGGGCGGGGCGTTTTTCGCCGCCAGCATCCGCTGCCAGTCGGTGTCGTCCCGCAGCATCAGAAAGGGCACGGCGATGGCCCACTTGTCGTCATAGCCGCCCACATAGTTCTGCAGCTGTCCCTTCATCACCAGGCCGCACACGGCGGCGGCTGCAGAGGTGACCACCAGGATGGCGGCCAGCGCCAGGGGGCGGAAATTCTTGATATGCTTCATGATAACGCCCCCTTTAGAACGAGAAGTACATAAACGGATCGTTGGTGGCCACGGACATGCAGTAAACGCAGGCCCAGAACAGCACCGCCAGGATCACCGTGCCCAGCCAGGTGCCGCGGATGCGGTTCCACAGTTTCTCCGGCCCGGGGGTAGAGAACACGATGCCCAGCACCAGCAGCCACCAATACTGTTTGCCATACTGCAGCCAGTCCCCGGCGTTGACGGCGATCCCTTGGGACACGAGGGGAAACAGCCGGCCCAGGTAAACGCCGATGCGGCTCACCGAGGGGATGGCGAACAGCATCCAGCTCAGGGGGATCATCAGCACCATGTACACCCGGGAGATTACCCGGCTGCGCGCCAGCACCCGGCCCCATCCGGCCCGCTCCAGGGCGATGAGGGCGAACAGCAGCAGGCCCCACAGCAGGAAATTCAGGGTGCTGCCGTGCCACAGGCCCGTCAGGACCCACACCGCCAGCAGGTTCAGATAGGTCCGGGCCGTCCCCTCCCGGCTGCCGCCCAGGGGGATATAGACGTAATCCCGGAACCAGGAGCTGAGGCTGATGTGCCACCGCCGCCAGAAGTCCTGCATGGAGCGGGCGGCGTAGGGGTGTTCAAAGTTCCGGGGCAGCCGGAAGCCCAGCATCCGCCCCAGGCCCAGGGCCATCCAGGAATAGCCGCAGAAGTCCAGATACAGCTGCAGGGAGTAGGCCGCGATGCCCATCCACGCCAGAGGCGTGGACACGCTCTCATAGCCGATGTTCCCCACCTGACGCCACAGGCCGCCGATCTGGTTGGCCAGCAGCACCTTCATGGACAGGCCCAGGATGAAGTCCCGCAGGCCGCTGTCGAAGTCCTCCAGGCCCGGCCGTGGCGGGTCGGACAGCTGCTCATGCAGGGACAGTGGGTCCATCAGCGGGCCGGACAGCAGCTTGGGAAACAGCAGCACGCCGGTGAAAAACAGCAGGGGCTTTCTTTCCGCCGGGACCCGGCCCCGGTACACGTCGATCAGGTACGCCGCCAGCTGGAAGGAATAGAAGCTGATGGCCAGGGGCAGCGTCACTCCCAGACCCAGGAGTCCGGCGTATTTGAAGAAGAACAGGCAGCCGAACAGGGCCGCCAGGCCCAGGACCAGCAGCCCCCGGCTCTCCCGGGGCCGCATCCGCAGCCCCAGCAGATACACCAGAACCGCCAGACCCAGCAGCGGAGCCAGGCACCAGGGCCGCTGCCACACGCCGATGACGTAGAACACCAGGCTCCCCAGGCACAGCAGGCCCGCCCGCCAGCGGGCGGGGACTAGATAAAACGCCGCCAGAAACAGCGGCAGAAACACAAACACAAACGGAAGTGTATTAAAACCCATGAAAATATCCCTCTTAATTCTGGCGGGGCCGGGCCCCGGATGATCTCGCAAGGCATATTATAAGGCGGCCCCGGCGGAAATGTCCAGTTAAAAAGAGGAAACAAAATGTAACAAATTATGACAAATACCCCGGCGCACTGCGCCGGGGTATTGGGAGGATATAGGTTTTTCGCTTACCGCTGACCCTTGTCGTAGGGGATGCCCTCGGCCTTGGGGGCCCGGGACTTCTTGGAGGTGAAGGCCAGCACCAGCAGGGTGATCAGGTACGGCAGCATCCGGTACAGGTGGGCGCTGATGCCGATGTCGGCCAGCAGGAACACGCCGTCGCCGTTGATGTCGATGCTGGCATATGCCGCGGCGATGCACTTGAACAGGCCAAACAGCAGGGACGCCCCGGCGATGTTCAGAGGCTTCCAGTTGCCGAAGATCATAACGGCCAGGGCCAGGAAGCCGAAGCCCGCCACGTCGCCGTTGGAGGAGCAGTTGGCCGTGGTCATGGCGTACACGAAGCCGCCCATGCCCGCCAGAGCGCCGGAAATGGTGACGCCGGCATAGCGCATCCTGTAGACGTTGATGCCCAGAGAGTCCGCCGCCTGGGGATTTTCGCCGCAGGCCCGCAGACGCAGGCCGAACTTGGTCTTGTACAGGATGACGGACAGAATGATGAACAGCAGGATGCAGATGTAGGTGGCCAGGTAGATCTTATTCAGGAAGGTTTCCCCGAAGAAGCCCCAGTCCACGTTCTTATCCACGCCGAAGGTGGACTTTTTCAGCATGAACCAGCTGGCAGAGTCGCCGGTGGCCATCTGCAGGGTATTCTGGTTGGCGATGATGCGGATCAGGAACAGCACCAGGGCCGGGGCCATCAGGTTCAGCGCCGTGCCGCCGATGGTCTGGTCGGCCCGGAGGTTGATGGACGCAAAGCTCAGCAGCAGGGAGAACACCGCGCCCATGGCCGCCGCCACCAGCATGGTCAGCAGCTCCAGCCCCTGAAGGGCCACCCAGTCGCCGGCCTGCTTGGCGGCCAGCACCGCCTGGGACCCCTGCATCAGCCGCACAAACAGCACGCCGATGAAGGCGCCGAAGATCATGATACCTTCCAGGGCCAGGTTGATGATACCGCTTCGCTCGGCGAACACGCCCGCCAGGGCCACGATCATCAGGGGCACCGCGTAAATCAAAGTCTGTTGGATCAGAAACGTCATGCCTGGTCGCCTCCTTCCTCCGTCTGAGCCGCTATCGGCTCTGCCGGTTCCGTGGGTTCCTCCGCCGGTTCCTCCGGGGGTGCGGCGTCCGCCGCCGGGGCGGCAGTCTCCTCCACATGGGCGTGGGGCTTTTTCTTCCGGGACAGCATCATGCGGATGGCCAGGGAGAAGGCGGACAGGTACACGATCACGGAGATGATGACGTCAGTGATATACTCGTTATAGGCCGTCAGGTTGGTCAGCTGCAGACCCACGATGTTCAGCATGGCCATGAAGATACCGGTGAAGATCACCGCGATGGGGTTGTTCAGGGCCAGCAGGGCCACGGGGATGCCGTTGAAGCCCACGGCAGGCAGGGCCTGATAGGTGGACCAATAGAACTCGGTGTTGCCGGAGAGCCAGTACAGGGCCGCGCCGGCTCCGGCCAGCGCACCGGCAATGGCCATGGACAGCACGATGTTGCGCTTGTCCCGGATACCGGCATAGCGGGCGGCGTGACGGTTGGCGCCGCAGGCCTTCAGCTCATAGCCCAGGGTGGTCTTGTTCATCAGGATGTACATGGCGATGGCGATGACGATGGCAACGAGAATGCCGCCGTTGACCTGGGAGCCGGGGAAGATGGCGTCCAGCCCCAGCTTGGGGGTGGCCACGCCGTTGAAGGTGGTCTTATAGATATAGCCGGACTTGGTGCTCTCGACCATATTCTTGAAATTGCTGATGTCGAACATCCAGGTCACCAGGTTGGCGGCGATCCAGTTGGTCATGATGCACGCCAGCACCTCGTTGATGTTCAGCAGGGCCTTCACCAGGCCGGGAATCGCGCCCCACAGAGCGCCGGACAGGCACCCGGCCAGGAAGGCCAGCACCCAGATAACGCCCACGGGCACCGCGCTGGAGGGAATGGACAGGGCCACCATCAGGGTGACCATGGTGGAGATCAGATACTGGCCGGGGGCGCCGATGTTAAAGAGGCCCGTCTTGAAGGCCACGGCCACGGAAAGGCCCGTCATGATCAGGGGCGTGGCCCGGAACAGCATGTTGCCCAGGTTCACCGCGTTGAAGCCCCAGGTCAGGGTACCGGCGGCGTCGCGGCCGGTGCTGAAGATACCGGCGAAGATGATGCGGATGCCGTCCCATGCGCCGCTCAGGGAGATCTTCTCGTTGCACAGGCCCACGATCAGAACGGCGATGCCGCCCACTAAAAGACCCGCCACAATGGAGATCAGGGATGAGAGCACCTTTTTGGTGCCGTCTTTTTCGTAAAGCGCTGCCAGTGCGTTCTTTTTCATGCCTGGTCACCTCCCATATCGTCCCGCTTGGCGCCGGACATATACAGGCCCAGCTCGGCCACGGTGGTGGTTTTCGGATTCAGCTGGCCCACAAGCCGGCCCTCGTACATCACCAGGATGCGGTCGGACAGGCTCATGACCTCGTCCAGCTCCAGGGACACCAGCAGCACCGCCTTGCCCCGGTCCCGCTCGGCCACCAGCTGGCTGTGGATATACTCGATAGCGCCCACGTCCAGGCCGCGGGTGGGCTGCACCGCCACGATCAGGGACTTATCCCGGTCCACCTCGCGGGCGATGATGGCCTTCTGCTGGTTGCCGCCGGACATGCTGCGGGCGATGGTCACGGGACCCTGGCCGCTGCGCACGTCGTACTGGTCGATGAGGTGCTGGGCGTATTCCCGGACGGCGGCGTTCCTGATGAAGCCCGCCTTCTGGAACTGCGGCTCCAGATACCGCTGCAGGACCATGTTCTGCTCCAGGGTGAAGTCCAGGATCAGGCCGTGCTTGTGCCGGTCCTCGGGAATGTGGCTCATGTTCTCGCCCCGGCGGCGGATGGAGGCGTGGGTGATGTTCTTGCCGCACAGCTCCACGGTGCCGCCGGTGATCTTATCCAGGCCCGTCAGGCCCTGGACGAACTCCGTCTGGCCGTTGCCGTCGATACCGGCGATGCACACGATCTCTCCGGCCCGGACCTCCAGGCTCACGTCGTGAACGGCGTCCCGCTTGTGCTGGTGGGAGACCACGCACATGTGCCGCACCCGCAGAACGGGGTCCTTGGGCTGGGCAGGCTCCTTCACCACCTGCAGCTGCACCGGGCGGCCCACCATCATGTTGGACAGCTCCTGCTTGTTGGTGTCGCAGGTGTTCACCGTGCCCACATACCGGCCCTTGCGCAGAACGGTGACCCGATCCGCCACGGCCATGATCTCGTTGAGCTTGTGGGAGATAAACAGGATGGACTTGCCCTCCTTGGTAAGGCTGCGCATGATGTCCATCAGCTCGTCGATCTCCTGGGGAGTCAGAACGGCGGTGGGCTCGTCGAAGATGAGGATCTCGTTGTCGCGATACAGCATCTTCAGGATCTCCACCCGCTGCTGCATACCCACGGTGATGTCCTCCACCTTGGCGTCCAGGTCCACCCGCAGGCCGTACCGCTGGGACAGCTCCTGGACCTTCTGCCGGGCCGCCTTTTTTTGCAGGAAGCCCAGCTTGGTATCCTCCGCGCCCAGGATGATGTTGTCCAGGACGGTGAACACGTCGATGAGCTTGAAGTGCTGGTGCACCATGCCGATGCCCAGCGCCGTTGCGTCATTGGGGTCGTTGATCTTCACCGGCTTGCCGTTTTTGCGGATCTCGCCCTCCTCCGGCTGATACAGGCCGAACAGGACGGACATCAGCGTGGACTTGCCTGCGCCGTTTTCGCCCAGCAGGGCGTGGATCTCACCCTTGCGCAGCTGCAGGGTGATGTCGTCGTTGGCCTTGATGCCGGGAAACTCCTTGGTGATGTGAAGCATTTCGATCACATACTGGGGAGATTGCTCCATGCCGCCACCTACTTTCTCTCATTTTCCTGCCCGCTGCAATCGCTTCCGCCAGCGGACAATGTAACAAGTTTATTATAACGGTTGCGGTCGGGAATTGCAAGAACGAACCGGAAAAATAGATGTTTTTTGCATCCGAGCGAAAGCATCGCCGCTTGACAACCTATCGTTCGGTAGGCATAATGTAATGGACGTCATGCATTACTTCACCGGGCTTGTGCGTTTCCATATTCGTCCGGAGCGGGAGGCAGACGCAAGGCACCCGTCTGGAGTCCTATCGAAAGCTGAAAACTGAGAACGCCTATGCCGCTGACAGCAGCCGGTATTCGGAAGCAAAACGGGCAAAATTCAAGGAGATATCCAAAATCAATAAATCAGACAGGAAAAGATAGCTGAAAATTGCAGGGCCGATCATCCGCAAGCCAACAGGCAGCGCGGATGACCGGCTCTTTTGTTTTTCTCTATCACGTCAGTTTGGCTCAGCCGGAGGGGTTTCATTTTTCCTGTTCTTTCAGCAGGGAATTGGGCGATATCTCAAGTGTTACGCCGCCCATACCAAGGGTGGTTTTGATCCCGATGCCGCAGAGAGTGGAAAACACCAGCAGCAGATTCCGCACCTCCTGCATAGGCGCGCTGAGGGAGGAGGAGAGTGTCAGGTGTCCCGAAAATCCGGGGATTCTTGCGGATTTCAGCGTATAGCGCCCCGAGCGAAGCTGATAGTCTGTGATGCGGACGCCGCGCTCCAATGCGGCTGCCGCATCCTCGTCATCCAGCGAATACTCCGGAAACCATGCGCTCCATTTGGCCAGCAGACTCCTCAGCAGCAGCCGCTCCTGGGGAAAGATCACATAGCTGCCGTCCTGCTTGAAGGAGCTGGTGGTGTGAAAGCGTATGGTGACCCGCGAGGGCAGCCGCAGCTCCCTGGCGTACAGAACAAACTCCTGCGCCGATGCAAAGCACCGCTTGTCCAGCAGAGCGGCCTGCAGCGTTGTTTGGCGCAGCGCAATGCAGGAAATGCTCTCCAGCACGGGCTCCAGCAGCTCATACAGCTCCCCTTGAAATACACTGACGACCTATAGGGTCCGGTTTTCCGCCTTATCATAGCGGATATACTGCGAGAGGGGTTTTTCTCCCTGCTCATGCAGCTGCCGGCCGATATCCTCCGGAAGCTGCTCCAGAAGCCAGCCATATAAGCGGTAAGCCATCATAGACGGAATGGGGGCCCCATCGGCAGAGCGCAGAGCGAAGCAATATTGTCCGATCACCGCACAGACACCTCGCAGATTCCGTAGGGATACATTTTCCCGTTCCACTGGGTGTATTTCATCATATGGGGCGACATCCCCCACCCCTCGTCATATTGATGGTAATGTCCCCGGAAGGTGCGGTGCATATATGCAGAGACCTCATGCAGCGCCTGCTCCTCTCCATAGTAGGGATAGGCCAACGATTTGGAAAAGAAGCCTGCGCCGCCGCCGAGGATCAGGCAGTGATTCATTCTGCCCAGAGCCGCCCCTTCCGGCAGTGCAAAGCTGCAGGCGTAGGTTTCCTCATAGTATCGGTCAAACGCCTCGATGGCGTCCACAATGGACTCAGCCGTCAGCTGTCCATGCAGGACGGATTGATCCAGCGTCAGAGAAAAGCGGATCCTTGTTCCCGGAGCCACTGCCTCGCGGCACAGATTGATGGCATTGACCTCGCCGCCGAATGCCGCGTCCCTCTTTCCGGTCAGCGTCATGGCGTTGTTGGGGATGGGTTCGCTGTCGGAAACAAGCACACCCCGCAGAAGGCTGCTCACGGCGTCCAGGCGCGTTTTTCCTTTGCTGTCGCGGGCAAAACGCAGGGTGTTCAGATATTCCCGCTCCGGAATACCTTCCTTTTTGCTGTATGCCACCAAGGCTTCCATATAATGGGCGAAGTCCATCAGCTTAGCCCGGGAATCACCCAATCCCTTTATATACTCCAGAAGCTGCGCGCGCTCCAAAAACAGCTTTACCGCATCGTCGCGCCCCGCCTCATAGACCATGCGGATCCGCAGTGCGATCAGCCCCGAGGCACTTTCCTCGGAAATGGTATCCGCCGTGCGCAGGTTTTCCCGATTATAGATCTCCGACACCAGGCTCAGCAGGTTGCGGATCTTGTTGGTGCTGATCTTGTTCCGTTCATCATACAGCGAGCGGATGACCCGCTCCGCCTCGTCCACATAATTTGCAGGCAGCGGCCTGGCAGTGATCTCGCGGGGCGGGCGCGCTGCATTGCGGTTTGACTGCCTGCCCTGGCTGTTTCTGTCATTGTAGCCCATCCTTCTTCCCCCTCTTTCTGTTTCGATACACATAGATGCAGATGGCCGTGAGAAGCTCTCCCCGGCCGGCGCTGTTCAATGCCCAACGGTACATATCCTCCGAAAAGCGCTTATAGCCGGAGTAATTGGGCGCATTTCTTTTCGGCTCCAGTCTTGCAAGCAAGTAGGCATAGCGCGCCAGAGCGATCCCGCCCCCAGCCTGCGCCTGACGCAGAAGCTCCATCAGGCGATAAAGAAAGGCCGTGCCGTGTTCGCTGTCGCCGGAGGAAAAATATCGCCCCAGAGTGACCAGCTTTTCGCCGCAGATCCGTTCCAGATAGGTATCCCATGGGTAGCAGTGTCCGTCTCCTGCGGCAAAGAGGGCGATGCCGTCCTTATGCGGCAGGCTCTTTGCCTCATCCTCCAGCCCGGCGGTGAGAGAAGCGGCCTGACGGATGGGGAAATGATCCCCATAGATGCCGATCCCGGCGCTGATGGTCAGCGCGCCGCAGGTATAGCGGCGCAGAGCCTCCCGGATCCGCCGCGCCCCCTCCAGCACATCCGTCCATGCGCCCACCAGGAACACATCGTCGCCGCCGGAATAGACCACGGCCACCTGCAAGGCCCGGTAATGCTCAAATTCTCCGCTGAGGATGGGATTGATATAGCCCTTGAAAAACAGCGACATCTGTCGGGAAAACGCCGCCGTGCGGGACAGCGTGACAAAGTGCTGGTGCTTCACCGGATCGCTCTCTGCGGCGCATTCATAGCCGGAGACAAAGGACTGCCCCAGATTATCCACATCCATGCGGCACACGCCCAGGCGGGGCACACCCTCCGAGGCGCCGGCCAGCGCCGCCATGCTGTTGTCGGCGGCGTAATCGCCCACATAGATGCGGGTGCTGTAGCGCAGGCCCGCGCAGAAGCGATTCTTCGTATAGACGCGCGCCACGCCCTCGCCTGTGAGAAGCTGTCTTGCCCGGGCCTCATTGGTAAGGATAAAGGACAGCTCACCCTGGGCGGCGGGCAGTGCGAAGTCTGCACCGGCCGCATCGCGGCTGACCACATACACATCCTGTCCCTGGATTTTCCGGGACAGACTCTCGAACAGGGCGCACCAGAGGCAGATGCAGGTATCCTCCTCTCCGTCGCGCAGGGCGTCTGTCCTGCCGCAGATCCGGCATTCCCGCTGGCCGGGGTCCTGATGGCTCTGATTCATCCGGCGAAGCTGCTGCACCGAATAGCGGTGCAGCTTCTTTTTTGCCACCTGATGGCTCACCCGGCGGAACATCGCCTGATAGGGGGCCTCCTCCGCCGGGGTGTTGGTCAGATCGTTGGCGCTGCAGGGGGTATAGCCGTCTGCCAGATACAGCCGCACGCCAAACTGCTCAATGAGGAAGTCGTTGAAGCGGGTGTTCCACGCCTGGATGGCCCGGACGGTCTTTTCCGTGTTGGGCAGCAGCACATAGCAGTGCCCGCCGCCGCTGTAGAGCAGATTGGCCCGGCTGAGGCCGCACAGCTGCAGCAGCTCGTCTATGTAATGCTCCATGCACAGCTCCAGAAAGAAGGAGCGGCTTCGCAGGGACTTCAGCGCATTCCTGGTGGACACGCTGTAGATGAACTTCTGGATGCCGGAAAAATCGGCGGAATAGAGCAAAAACGCCTGCTGCAGGCGGAAGCTCTGCTCCTGCTGCACCAGGGCGGTGAAATAGTCCGTTTCGCCCCGATCCAGCAGATACTCGCTGATGCACGCCCCCACGGCGGCAGTGACCTTGCTGTGGTCATACAGGGAAATGTCGGGACTTTCCCCGGTGTTGGTGCTGGAGGGCACGGTGCTCATACAGCTCTCCCAAACGGACAGCAGGGAGTTGAGCCACTCCTCCTGCGGCGGCAGGGCGGAAAGCTCCCGGCGCAGGGTCAGCAGGATCTGCTCATAGTCGCCGGCGGAGAGGCGGAAGGACCCGTCCAGCGGCAGACGAAGGCAGCCGTCCAGTGCGTGGGGCGGCAGGGTGTGCCCCGGATGCTCCCCGTTGAGATGGGTGAACACCGGCGACAGGGGCAGATAGCGGTCAAACTGCGTTTCGTCGCCGGTCTGCCGCCGGTCGGCGGCCGCGGCGATGTTGTCGGCAATGCAGGCGATGGCGGCAAGGGGGTCGCAGTCCTTTGCCTGACGAAGCTGGGCGGCGTGGTGATAGCGGATGCAGTCCAGCACGGCCTTGGCCTGTCCGTAGCCGTCGATGTCCCGGACAAAGCGATATCCGGCCTCGCCGTGCCGCCCGTCGGAAATACCGGCGCGGCAGACTGCCTTGCCCACATCATGGAGCAGACAGCCGAAGGTGGCTTGTACGGTTTGCGGGTTCATGAGGATCCCTCCTTTCCAAAGGGTCGTCCCCTTGCGGGGTGTAAGTTGTTTCTGGCGGGAGGGGCAACGCCGCTGCCTCTGGAGAGTTACCGTCCCCTTGCGGGGTGCGAGTTGTTTCGGCAATAGTATACAGCATCTCCGTGGAATGCTCAACCGCATTTGTTTGATTTCAATAGACCATCCCACCGGATTCCGCTTTTTATCAAGAACCCGTATCAATACTGTTTCTGAATATAGCGGATGATGCGCTCATAGATGTGGAAAACCTCCGGGTCGCAGGCGGGGAACAGCAGGAGAATGCACCGCTCGATCAGCGAAATGATCTGCTCCGGCGTCTTGCCGCACGCCGCCCGGATCTCGTCCGCCGTCACCGCGCACAGGCGGTGGGCCAGACCGTTGCGCACCTCCTTCAGATCGGCATAGCAGCGGAAATAGGTTTTGGTTTCCTCCGGCTGTGTGGACAGGATGTCCAGTATATCGTCGCAGAACGGCGTGCTCAGATCGGACGGGCGGCATTCCCACGTCCCCGTCACATAAAGCCGGTCGTACAGCTCCGGCATCTTTGCCTGCATCAGGCCGGGCTCGATTTTCATGCGTCCTCCGTACCTCGATTGCACATGGGTCAGATCATACCCATAACGCCTGGGCAGAAGCTGATTCAGCAGCGTTTCCTGCAGGCGCAGGGTCAGCGGCTCCATGTACAGCACAAATTCCGTGTAGCTGTGGGAGCAGAGCAGATTTTTCATCAGCAGCGCATACTCGCAGATGTCCTGATGCGCGGGGGCGGCCTCCGGCAGATACAGCTTCAGACCAAGCCCGTATCCCCGCACGGCTTTCCGGGCCTCCTCCGGCAGCAGGTCATTGCGATAGGCCATGTGCTTCACCAGAGCCATCAGCTCCTCCGACAGAGGCGCCGGACGCATTTCCGCAACGCCCCGGAAGCACCGCTGATTCAGCAGCGCCTCCACCTGCTGCCATTGATTCTTGCGGCGCACGGAGAACATTTCCGGCTCAACGCAGCGGTTGGGCGCGCCCTCCTGCTCGTCCTCATTGCACTCGATCTCCAGGTCGATGTCGTAGTTTTCGCTGTCGTTGGTGCGAACGGTGGTGCCGGCCTTCTTCTCCGGCGTTTTCACCTGTATGCCCCGGGCATGATAGCGCAGCTCCAGCACCATCTGCGACAGCAGCATCTGCATCTGGGGCGTGCCGGAGGTGATGTTCACCAGGATCTCCGCATCCGCATACTCGCGGCTCAGCCGGTTCATCACGACGTGGAGCGGCTGGTCCAGCTCGTCCATATCGGAAACATCGCTGACGGAAAGATCCTGCTCCAACACCACCGGAGCGTAGCCGTCCCAATGGGACTTGAGGTGGAAAAACACCTTTTCATAGCGTTCGTCCGCCTCCGCCAGCTTTCGCACCTCGGGCGTAAACAGCAGGCAGACTACCTCGGGGCGGTAGTGGCGCAGAATGTGCAGCATAGCGCCGTCGCGCTCACCGCGAATGGGATCGGTGGTCCCTAAAAAGCTCAACAATACCTGCCTGCGCGTGGTTTTCTTTTTCATGATGCAGCCCCTCCCTGTTGTTATCAATTTCTCCGAACCTGCCGCCTGTATAGTATACCATAATTGTATGTGTATCACAACTGTCGTTGGCATTTATCCGTTAAAAATGCCGGATAGAGATCAAGCCGTATCCGGGTACATTTCGTCTCCGCACGGCCGTCCGCGCCCGGTGCTTTCGCATAATCTGCCTGGGAGTGCAGATACTACCTTTGCCAATATTCAGTTACAAAGGGAGTTATCATATGAAAGCAACCGGAATCGTGCGCCGCATCGATGATTGCGGTATAATAACACAAAGAGGATTATGCCGCATAAACACTGGGGTTTTGCTGATTTTGTCCAAGAATTAGATTCGAGGCCCGGGCATAATTCGACTTTAATATGCCCGAAAGGAGGAGCCAATTTATAGGCAGCCGAGCAAAACATATTTAATAACCTGTCACACAGAAAAGCCGAATGAGCACTGAAACTCATTCGGCTTTTCCTATTTCACGAGGAGGATAAGGATGAAA
>ULUZ01039268.1_pt1 | contig 16326 bp, 19 predicted proteins | sample 1958881 | NCBI WGS metagenome assembly ULUZ01 (sample SAMEA4835771, study PRJEB28245) | human gut metagenome | biome: gut microbiome; material: fecal sample | place: Denmark | collected 2008
CAGGCGTTCTATACCGTCTTTTGTACCATAGCCCCCTGCGCCGAAACTGTAAATCTTCTCCCCGTCATTCAAAGGGCGTATTCCTTTCATACCCCTTGCGAATGATTCATTACCGAAAGCGAAGAAGCAATCGTATTTCTTCACGTCAACCGAATCACGTTCATTACAGAGAGCCTTATAACGTCCCAAAGTCCGGGCGTTCTTCCATGTCATTAAACAATCATTTTCAATATCTTCATTGAACTCAAATTTCTTTTCGTCTGTCATCGTTGTTTCTCAGTTATTAAACCCGACACAGGGCTTTTACGGCTCTCTGTCGGGCGTGGTTAAACATCATGTCAACTATTCAAAATCGGGATAAGTCATTTCAATAGGCATATCAGGCTCTCCCTCAAAGCCATTATTGCAAGCTGAATATAATTCAGGCGTATCGCTCCCAAGCGTAATGTCTTTCCATAATTTGCCGTTGGTGTCTCTGTAAACGGGTCTGTCCCAACAGTCAATCCCGATAAATGTCAAATCTGTCTTTTTCATTGCAGTCTATTTTTAATCCCGCAAACCCGCTTTTGACGGGTTCACGGGAGATTGTTAATTTATGCTTGTAATTTCACACGGTTGAGAAGCGAACCTGAAATTTCATGTAATTCCCGGCTTCTTTCGGGAGTCAGTTCTCGGGCGTGAGCCGTGATTGCCTGAGTGAGCTTCCAAAGGGTTGAACCTCCCTGAACACCATCTTCGGGGTCATTGCGCATCAAAATCTTTTCAACTTCCTTACTTTCCTGTTTCAGAAGACTTCCGTTCTTTGTCAGGTTCTTCAATTCATGCTCAAAGTCAACATCAATTTCGGAAGCCCCCTGTATCTCGTAGGCTTTCTTCATCAGGTTATCTTTCCCGAACAGCCCTTTCGTCAGGTCTTTGACCGCTGAAACGGTGGTCTTCGTGTCAAGTTCATACGTTTTGTTGGATAGTTTCAGGTTATCAGGCAGCTTAGACCCCAAGTGAACCTGCTTCATCACGCTTTCACGAACCATACCATTAAGGCAAGCCCCGTTCAAGAGAAACGCCCGCATGTCAACCGCCCCGTCCCAGTAGTCAGAGGTTGAGAACCGTGCGCCCGCAAATATGATGACATCGCCGTTTTTCGCTGTCGGTATGACAATTGGCTGTGGCAGGATTGTTTCTGCCCAAACCTTTGTGTCGTTCATATAAGCGTCCGAAATTACCGCCCCTTGCCTGCTCGCTTCCTGAACAAAAGCCGTCAGGATTTCAACGCTGTTCAGACGGCGGTAGCTGTCAGAGAGAACACCCCGAACCTGCTCCCCTACGGTTCTGACAAGAACACGGCTTCTTTCCGTCCAACCGCTATGCTCGTTCAGAATTTCGGCGGCAAGGTTCTTAGCCCACTCAGCCCCCTGCGCAAGCTGCCTGAGATAACGCTGCGGAACTCCCATTCTGTCAGCAAGCTGCCCTATGGCGTTATCATGGAGCGAGAACTGACCGTCAGGCATATTCATCATCAGACGTTCTCCCCCATTGAATGTTATCACGGGGCTGTGGTCTTTCTGTCTCAGGTTAACGCCTATCGGGGCGATATAATCCTGCGCTATCTTTCCCTCGCTGATAAGACGCTCCATTGTAGCTTGAACCCCAACGGATTTACCGTCTATCATTCTCTGAACCTTGTTGATTACAACATCATTCAAACCCTGTTGCAGGGTCTTTTCGTTTGTCACTGTCATTGTTTCCATACTTGAAAATTTTATTTGGGTTAATACTGAATTGATTTTTCTAAATACGCCTTTGCCTCCTCATACAAGGCGGCTTCCGTCAAGTCATCTGAACTTGGTTCAAAGCCTGCCCAAAAAGCAGCTTCAATGATACTGTTCATGTTGTCTTTCATAAATTCCGTCCTCCTGATTATTTGATATAAAATGAAAATTTGATACCTCTCCTGAGTTTGCATACGCATTTGTCTTCAACGCTGCTGAAAGCTCGCTTCAAAAGTTTATTGAACATTTCAACACCGATAAGAGCGATAGCCCCTGAAACGCCAACCAGCTTGTGAACCTTGTTTCCCTCGCCGTCAACGCCTGAAACCTTAATTCTGAAATTACGGTTGATTTCTCTTGTGCTGTATGCTAAACTCACTGTCTTCATATTTCTGTTTTTTTGAGGTTCAAAAGTGATTACATCTTAATCACGTTGCAAATATAAGTTAAGTATTTTGGAAATAATCAACTTTTTCGGATAAAAAATCAACTGGACAGATTATTTTTAACCCCACTTAACTCCACTTCCGTAGTATTTAACTCCATTATCTCAAAAACAGCCTCAAAATAGCTTAAAAGCATATTTTATAACATAAAAACTGAGACAAACAAGAAAAAAGCATTATTTTTCTGAGTACATTGTAATCACTTTAAGAAATAAAGCATACCTTTGTTGCGTAAACTTTTCAGTTAAACAAAGCATTCATTATGAAACAAAAGATTTTAGAGGCGTTGAAAGCCAAATTTCCGGGGGTCAACGCAAATGTATTGAACAGGATTGCCGATAAACTCACCAAGACTGTAACCACAGATGAACAAATAACAACTGCTATTGCAGGGGTAACAAAAGAGTTCATCGAAATCATTGAAAGCTACGGCGACAGCCGTGCGACAGAAGCCCAACAGACAGCCGTACAAACCTATGAAACCAAATACGGTCTGAAAGACGGGCAAAAGATTGATAACGGGGGCGGCTCTCAGGGCGGTCAGCAAGGAGGAACGCAAACCGTTCAGACACAATCCGCAGGGGGCGAGCAAGTTCCGGCTTGGGCACAGGCTCTTATCGAAAGCAACAAGACGATAACCGAGCGTTTGAACAAAATGGATGGAGACCGTACAACTGCAACCCGCAAGCAACAACTTTCCACAATCATTGAAAAACTGCCTGAAAATCTACGTAAGGCTTACGAGCGCACACCTGTTGACGGTCTAACCGATGAACAGTTCAACACGCTTGTCGGCGAAATCACTACCGAAGTGGACGGCATTGTCAATGACACACGGGCAAAAGGGGCTGTTTTCGGAAGACCTGCCGCACAGAACGGCGGTTCATCAAGTCAAGGGAACGAACTGACAAAAGAGCAATTGGAGGCTATATCACACCGTGACAACAAGCCCGCCGACGGTCAGCCGTTCTAATGTTTAACATCCAAAATCATTCAAAAATGGGAATGACAGTAACACGCAGGAAAGACACACGCACACCTCGTGTCTTCATGCACAAAACAGCGGATATTCGCGGCGGCGTTTCGGTCAAGGTTTCTGAACTCGGCGGCGATTTTCTGAACGAGGGCGCAGTATTGAGCGCACCCGACAACGGCATTTGCCACGTTGTGAAGATTGCCGTTCTGTCGGCAGAAGCGGCAGATACCGCAACTGACATCAAAGTAAATAAAGGTCACAATTTCAAAGTTGGCGATTTCATCATGGCTGATGAAGGTGGCAAGGCTTACGCTATCACATCTATCACAACCACAGAGAAAACCCACGACACAATCAAGGTCAATACCACTCTTGGAGTGAAGATTGAGAAAGGCGGATTTATCATTGAAGCCGCAGCGGAATCGGCAGCGGAAACCTCAAAACTGAAATACACCCCACTTTCACTTGTCGGAACAGGCAAGCCCATCGTGCAAAACTCAAACCTTGACACGGACGCTTGGCTTATTGGCGTGACAAAGGGCAACCCGCTTCCTGAATGCGTGATGAAACACCTCAAAGGTATCATAAACTATTAATCGTAAGTAATTTATGGGAACTATTGTAAATACAATGATTCAGGGTTTGACCGAACAAATGGTTCAAGCCCGTCTGAATTCGGCTGACGCTTCGGGCTTCCTTTTCGGAAAGCACTTCCCCGTTAAGAAAGTCAACGGCTTCAACTGGAAAACCTTAACGAACCAGCTTGAAAAGAAGAATGTCGCCGCCGACCTGCATACTGACAACGGAACTATCATGCGTAAACGCCGCCCGATATTCGAGAGCGCACGTGGAGATATTCCGTTTATCTCTATCAGCCGTGAACTTTCACGCTCTGAAATCAAAGATTATCAAACGGCTTTGGCTTTCGCTCAGGATGAAGATGCTACCAAACTTGTTGAGTATTGGGGAAATGATGTTGACTTCTGTTTCAACGGCGTTCAGTCTGAGGAAGAATACATTGCATGGCAACTCGCTTCAAACGCTGGTGTGCTTAAATTCACAACCACCACGAACGCAACCTATGCCAATGAATTTGACCTTGACTATGACGTGGATGATGAGATGAAAACCAAATCATCCGTTGATTGGAGCAGTAAGTCAACTGCTGACATTATCGGCGACCTTGCTAAATTCGTGAAGTTGGGTAAGGATCATAACCTGAACTTGAAGTACGCTTTCATCAATTTGGATGAACTGTACAAAATCTGTTCTGCGGAACAAATTATTAAACAGTGCGCTTCTTTCGCCGCCAACGCCCTCGGTATCTCTCAAACACCTGACTTGGCTGCTGTAAATACCATGCTCGCAAAACAAGCATGGCTGAACGGTATTCAACTGCGTGTTATCGACCAAACCATCACCCGTGAATTTTCAGACGGTTCACAGACTTCCGGCAACCCGTTTGAGAACAGCCGTATGATTTTGTCAGAAAGTGAAATACTCGGTTCCACGCAGTATGACATTCTTCAAGAAAATGAAGAAACAATTCTGAGAGCCGTGCGTGCCCATACAGTCGTGAAGAAGTACGGCACGATTGAGCCTAAGAGCGAGGTTACAATCGGTCAGGCTGACGCTATCCCCGTATTTGATACGGCTTACCGTAACATCTACGTGAGAACGGACGCACAAGATTGGGATTAAGGTATTAAGCTATGGAAACAGTTCTCGAAGCGTTGAAAGGCGTTAATGCCTACCCTGTTCCCCTCCGCACATTGACAACAATAGCGGACAAACGGGGATTGTCGCTGACAACCGATGCGACACAGGAAGTGCAGAAAAGCAAGGAGTATAACCTTGCCGTCGCTGACCTCCTGCTGTGGCTGTCTACCGCCCCCGATATATCGCAGGGAGGGCAGTCCTATTCGTTCACGGACGAACAGCGCAGGGAGTTCCGCAACGGGGCTTACAGCTTGTACGATGATTTCGGGGCAAGCGACAAGGCAGGAACACCGAAACCTATTTACGGATATAAAGGCTCTCGGCTATGATTATTCAAAACGGAACAATCGAATTCAAGACAAAGACAGTGAGCGGGATTGACCCTGAAACGGGTTATCCCGTCAAACCGTCTTCCGTGGCATGGGGCGAACCTGTTCCATGTCAATTCAAGGCGAAGAAGTTCAACCAACTCGGAATCATCAAGGGGGAACACTTCACAGTGGCTTCCTATGAAATCCTGATTGAAGAACAGCCCGTTCCATCGGAACAGCTACGCTTGAAAGACTTGTCAGGAAAAGAGATTGGCACGTTTTCAATCATTCAGGCAGAACCGCTTGAAGCCGTGTGTGAAGTAAGAATTTTGGTCTAAAGCGATGTGCGGCTGTATGTCGGCTTTTCTTTTTCAACCCGGTCAAACATACCAATAAGAAAAGTAAACGCCACATGCGCCGATTTCGCAAAAAATAACTGAGAAGAATATGCCTATCACACAACTAACACCGATGTCGGAGATTGACAGATACACGGAACAGCAGCTTGAAAGGCTGAAACAAGTTCTTATCCGAAACCTGATGTATATCGGGGAGACAGTCTTGAACAGGGCACGTTCAACCAATTCTTACAAAGACCGCACGGGCAACCTGAGAAGTTCAATCGGCTATGTTATCACGGTTGACGGGCGAATAATCCATTCATCCAGCTTCCAAACCGTGAAACAAGGCAAGGACGGTTCTTCAAAGGGGGCAGCGTATGTGAAAAGCCTCGCAAGAAAATTCCCGCAGGGGATTTGCCTTATTGTCGTGGCTGGTATGAACTACGCTTCTTATGTGTCCGCAAAAGGGCTTGACGTTCTTGACAGTTCAGAACTTCTTGCCGAGCGTCTTGTACCGCAAATGTTGAAGCAACTCGGATTTCATTAAACAGAATTTATATGGCTAAGACTTCAAAACAGATTCAAGGGGATGTGTACCGACTACTGCAAGACAGCGTTCTTTCGGGAATGATTTCAGGCGAGGTTTACAGAAGCGGTTACCGCCCCCGTGACAGTAACAGAGAAGATGCGGTGGTAATCTTCACAACGGGCTTGCCTGACGAAGTTCAGACAGGTGTCGTTACCGTGAATATCTATGTACCCGATACTGACTTGTACGGAAACGGGGTTCTCGTTGAAGACGGTCAGCGGACGGAAGAAATAGAGCGTCTCGCCAATGATTGGGTCAACAGCCTGACCGCCGATAAGTCCTGTTATAAATTCAGGCTTCAACAAACCATTTACACGGAGGCTGAACCTGACATCAATCAGCATTTCATCGTTGTGAAACTTCATTACGAGTTCTTCGGCAGCGATGATGCGCCTCTGAATATCAAATAAATTGTAGAACATTAAAAACGAATAAGTTATGTCAATTTTATCATGGGGTAAATGTAAGATTGAAACAACCCCGTCAACAAATGGCGCACCCACCTCCCCGGAGGCTTGGAAAGCCCTTGATACGCCGAAAGAAGACACAACGAAAATCACCCCCACGGCGGGAACTGAGAAGACCGCCACAGAGGAGGGCGGCGAACTTGTTGATGTCCGTTACGGAAAGAATACTTATACACTCGAATTTGACATGTTTGTCAAAAAAGGTACGGAACGCCCGTTTGAAGACAATGACGGGTTAATCGCAGGAGAACACGCTTTCCGCATAACTCCCGAAGACGAAGAATGCGAGGGCGCACAGATTGACCGTTCCGTGGTTCGTTGTGATGAAAGCTATTCAACCGCTGACGGTAAAATGCTTCATTACGTTGCACGTTGCCTGAAACCCAAGACGGGCAAAACCGTTAAGCCTTACACAAAAGGGGGTGAGTAAGAATTTTCAGCGGGGTTGATACACTGGTTTATCCACCGTGAAGCCTGAACGCCTTTCCCGGTTGCATGTCGGTTCGATTCCGACCCCCGTCTCTAATCATAACTTAGAAATTCGTCAGATATGAATAAGACAATAGAACAAACGGTTGCTGAAACCATCCTTGAACAACCTTTTGAAGTCAAGGTAGGCGAAAAGTCATATCAGGTTGCCTCCGCAAGCACGGCAACCCTCATACTTGTTTCAGAAGCGATTTCACAACTTCCACATATTGCGCTTGACACGGAGAAGGTCGTTGAAGAAACATTATCCGTAGCGAAAGACTGCCGCATTCTCGGCGATATAGCGGCTATTCTCATTCTTGGCGCAAAGAACATCACAGAAAAGAAGAAAGTTCCACAAATCAAAGAAAAACGGTATATGTGCGGGCTTATTCGCCGACCATACACGGTTGAAGTTGAAATTACCATTGACAAGAAAGCGGAACTCGCAAAAGAGCTTCTTGAAGATGTCTCCCCGAGGGAACTGAACCTGATTGTAAGCCAAATCTTATCAAGAATGCAGATAGCCGATTTTTTCGGGCTTACCACTTTCCTTGCAGAACTCAATCTTCTTCATCCGAGGAAAGTGGAGAACTAAATGACAGCATTTGGGCTGTCGTAGGCGGTTTTGCAAAAGGCTACAATCTGACCTTTGACTATGTTTTGTACAATATCAGCTATACGAACATGATAATGTACGGGGCTATTCTCCCGACATACGATAAAAAGAAAAATGACGGGAAAAAGGATGAAGGACAAAAAGTTATCAAGGCAGATGACCCAAGAAACAAAGAAGAAGTAAGGAAATTTTTTGAAACCTGTGATTAAAGGCAGAAACAATGAACAACGATAAAGGAAGACTGAATTACGGTGTCGGGCTTGACAACTCCCAGTTAAGGGTAGGCGTAGCCGAATCACGGCGTTTGCTCCAAGGCATAGGGCAGACAGCGGTTGACGAAGGCGCAAGGATTGACGATTCATTCAAAAGAATCGGCAGGACTGTCGCTGGCGTGTTTGCCGTGTCTCAGATAAAAGATTTCATCACACACGTTGCGACTGTCCGTGGAGAATTCCAACAGCTTGAAATCGCTTTCAAAACCATGCTCGGCTCTGCGGGTCAGGCAGATGTTTTGATGACCCAGCTTGTCAAGACAGCCGCCACAACTCCGTTCGGTCTGAAAGACATCGGTCAAGCCGCAAAACAGCTTCTTGCCTACGGTGTTGCAGCAAATGACGTGAACAGCACTTTGATACGTCTCGGGGACATCGCCGCCGGGCTTTCAATCCCTATCAACGACCTTGCCTATCTATACGGAACGACAATGGTTCAGGGACGTTTGTACACACAAGACCTGAACCAATTCTTGGGGCGTGGTATTCCTCTTATGGAAGAACTCGCAAAACAGTTCGGCGTAGCTGAAAATCAGGTCAAACAACTTGTAGAAGACGGAAAAGTCGGATTCCCCGAAGTTCAGAAAGCCATTGAGAACCTGACCAACGAGGGCAGTAAGTTCGGCGGTCTTATGGAAGCTCAGTCAAAAACAATCACAGGGCAGATTTCAAACATTGAGGACGCAATCGACACAATGTTTAATGCCATAGGTCAGTCACAGGAGGGGGTAATAAACACCTCTCTTGGTCTTGTCTCAACCCTGATTGAGAACTGGGAAACAGTCGGTAACATCCTTTTGACAATCATCGCTACATACGGGGCATATAAAGCCGCCGTTATCGCTGTCGCAGCCGCACATAAATTGATGAACATTTGGGGAACTGTTAGTGCTTTTCTGTCTCTAACAACCTCTATACGTTCAGCCAAAGACGCTATGTTGCTTTTCAACATGGCTGTAAAAGCCAATCCGCTTGGTTTGGTTCTGTCTGTTCTTGCAGCCGCCGTGACAGCTTTCCTTGCTTTCAGAAAATCAACGGACGAAGCCGCTGACGCTCTGAAAAAGGAACGTGAGGAAGCCGAAGCGTTCAACAAACAGGTTAGCGAATCAGCGGGCAAAGCCATTTCAACGTATAAACGTCTTCAAGACGAATACAAGAAATGCAAGTCAGCCCATGAAAAGCGTGAGTGGATAAAAGAAAGTCAGGCGAAGTTCAAAGAATTGGGAATTGCCGTCAACAGCGTCAATGATGCTGAAAACATCTTTGTCAAGAACACTTCCTTGATGATGAAAGCATTTCAAAAACGTGCGGAAGCCGCCGCATGGCAATCCCGTCTTGACGAAGCCTACGCAAAGAGGGTTGAACGCCAAATGGCTCTTGAAGACCAAATGGATAAGATTCAGGCGGGAAGCAAAGTGCCGGGATATTCACACACGACACAAGGAGGCTATGAATACGTTGACCGCAGCGGAGCATGGGTTTACACCGAGGCAGGTGCGAGAAAAGCCCGTGAAGCGTTCAAACAGACAATCGCCAATGACCCTGTTCTGAACGAAATAGACGCTCGTATAAACAAGTATTCCGAGAAAATGACCTCTGTTTCATCTGACTTTCAAAAACTGTTTGAACAAGCGGGTACAAGCCAGAAGACAACGCAGGAAAAGAACGAGGAAAAGAGACTCGCCAAAGAACAGCAAAAAATCGCCGATGAAACAGCCCAACGCATGGCTAAAATCAAGGAGTATTCAGCAAAGGTTTCAGAAGCAGTTTCACAAGCCGAGATAGACATCCGTCAGGCTCAAATCAACGAACTTGAAGACGGTTATGAAAAGACCGTTGCGCAGGTGCAGTTGAACTATGACCGCCTTATCGCCGAGAACGATAAACGGGCGCAGAAAATGATTGAAGACCTGAAAGACAAAAAAGTGCTTGAATGGCTCAATCAGAACCCGAAAGCGACAAAGGAACAACAGCTTGAATACCGGGCTTCCTTGAACCTGACAACCGCTGACCTTTCTTCCGAGCAGCAAGCGATGTTAAAGTCTTATGCCGAAGTTGCAAGGCAGATTCAAGTCAAAGGTAACAAACAAGCCCTTGACGATATGATGAAAGACATTCTGACCTATGAACAGCAACGTCTAAAAATAACAGAGGAATACGGGAAAAAACGTGAAAGCCTCTATGAAACAGATAAAGACGGCAACAAGAAGCTCCGTAAGGGTGTCACACAAGGAAACGTGGACGAACTGAACCGTGCTGAACAGGAAGCCTATAAAGGCATAGACGAACAGTTCGCACAACGTGAAGAAACGTATCAGGCATGGTGCGATGAAATAGCGGAACTAACCCTTAAACAGTTGAAGAATGTATTAGCGGAGGCAGAAAAGGAACTTGCCGAACTTGAAAAGAACGGCGGGTCTTCTGATAAAATCGCTGTTGCCCGTGCCAAAGTCGCAACAGCCAAAAAGAATGTTGAGAAAGCACAGGCTAAAAATGATATAAATCCCGGCAAACGCTCAATCAAAGAATGGGAGGACTTGTACAAGACGCTTCAAGAATGTGAACGGGAGTTTGAGAGCATTGGCGACACGGTCGGCGGCGTGGCAGGCGAAATCATTTCAACGGCTGGCAGCATCATGACCGCTTCTCTGTCAATGATAAACGGTATTGTTCAGCTTGTGAATATGTCTGCCACCGGTATTCAGGAAACAGCGACAGCGGCAGCAACAGCCATTCAAACGGTTGAAAAGGCTTCTGTCATCCTGACTATCATATCGGCTGCCATGTCAATAGCCATGCAGATTGTGAACCTGTTCAACAATGATGACAAGAAGCAAGAAAAAATTGAAGCCCTGCAGGATAGAATAGACCAACTCCAATGGGAACTTGACAACGCAGATATTGTGCGGTTACAAGAAAATAGCGGAAAAGCGGTTGAACGTGTGAAACGGGCTTTATCCGAGACTTACAAAGAACTCCTGAGAAACAAAATCGCTGTCAATGACGTAGCGGGGGCTTGGCGACTTCTGTTCAGCAACGTTTCAAACAACGCTGAACTGCTTCAAAAGACCGCTGAGAAACTCGCCACGGAGTATGCAAATATCGCTTACACGGCTGACAAGGCTCTCGGGGGCGAGAAATACAGCAACGCCCAAGAACAGCTTAAAAACCTCGCCCAGCAGCAACTTCTTATTCAAGAACAAATCAGAAACGAAGAGGATAAGAAAGACACGGATCATGGCAAGATTGATGAATGGAACAGAAAAATTGAAGAACTCGGTTCACAAGCTGTCGCCATCATCAACGACATGGTAGAAGACATTATCGGTGGTTCAAGTTCCGATATTGCAAAAGAACTCGGAGACGCTTTTTTTGAAGCGTTTCAAGCGGGAGAAGATTACGCCGAGGCATGGGGCGATAAGGTCAAAGACATCGTGGCTGACGTGATGAAAAGAATGTTGGTTTCCAAGTTTCTTGAAGAACCTCTTGGGGAGATATTCGACAAGTACAAGGCTAAATGGTTCAAGGACGGTCAGTTTGTCGGTCTTGATGCTGTTATTCAATCTATGAGTGGTTTCGCTTCTGACTTGAACGCTGTTGGGGCTTATTTTGCCAAGATATGGGAAACCCTCCCTGAAAGCGTTAAATCAATGTTTGAAGTCACGGCAGATGCAACCCGTGAAGCCTCTCAAAAAGGTATTGCCACAGCTTCGCAAGAAAGTATTGATGAATTGGACGGACGTGCGACAGCAATTCAGGGGCACACGTATTCAATCGCTGAGAACACGAAAATCATTCTTTCTGTCGTGAACATGATTTTGCAGTCAGTATTGAACATTGAGAAACACGCCGAAAACATGGCAGGACGCATTGAAAGCATTGAAAACTCAGTCAAAGAGACAAAAGATACAGTTAACGATTTCGCCTTGAAAGGCATAAAAATAAAAATGAGATAAGTATGGAAGACATTATTAGACAAGTTTACGCCCAATGGAGGGTTGCCAAAGAGCAAGCCCGGCAGGAGTGCGATAGTCGCTCCCTACCCAATATGGCAGAGAAATACCGTATGTGTGATATGTTCAAAGGCACGGAAGATTTACAGAGCCTTATACGGCTGTTCACAACTCCACAAGGTATGGAGTTCTGTATCAAACACCGTTTCCCGAATATAGCGACTTTCAGGCTGTTTAAGCCGTTCAACCCCGAGAAGTACGGTGTTTACATTGATGCGGGTATAATCACGCTGAGAAACCCGGAAAAAGCGGTTCTTATCGGGCGTACAAGCGCAACGATAAACTGTGACACGCTTGAACGCCATGAAATTTTTCTTCTTCACGGGGCTAAAGCGTTCATCAACGCCTCGGGCTGGGCGGTTGTTTCCGTCAAGGGGTCAACGGGTTGCCAACAAATTCGTAACGTGTCTGGAAATGCGGTAATATTATGATGTCAGGACGATTTTACATAGACGGTAAGGATGCGTTCACAGAGTACGGCATCTATGTTCAAGAAGGGGGCTACAACGAACTTGTGGCGTTCCCGCCTCTGAAAGCGGTCACAAGCAACGACTGGCAGGAAGAAGACGGCATAGAACCTGATTTGTCAGAACCGACCCTGAACACGAAGGAATTTTCTTTGAAAATTGTTCTCTCAGGCATGGATTACCGTTGGGGTGGCTTCATAGAACGATTGTCAGACAAAGCCTATCACACGTTTGATTTCAGGGAAATAGGACGCACTTACCGTCTTCGTCTTGTATCAAACCCTAACACGGATTTGGCAACGCTTCTCGGCTTCATCACTGTAAAACTTGCCGATGATTTCCCTTTAGACGGGTACACCTACAAAGAACCTGAAAGCACTGTTCCCGGCTCTGATTATTATGAACTTGACGGGAAGCCGTTCTCAGATTATGGGGTTCGTGTGTTGGAGGGAACACTTAATGAAATAGAGAAATCGCCGAATGTCAAGACCAGCCTCCTGCGTAATATCAACAAATTGAACGGGGCTTTATATGACGGGGAGAAAGTGACCTATAAGGCAAAGGACGTAAAGATAAACTGCCTTATGCAAGCCGCCTCGCTGACTGAACTGTGGCGCAACTATAACGCTCTGTTGTATGACCTTGTGCGTCCTGAACAACGGCTGTTATACTCTGATGAAACGGGATATGAATACCCCTGCCATTATAAAAGCTGTTCCGTGTCCGAGTTTTACGCCTCTGATAAAATATGGCTCAAATTTACCGTTACTGTATGCTTCATTTCATTCAGGCTTGAAGACGATGAATTTGTGCTTGCCACGGAAACACGGGATTTGGTTGTGACAGAAGACGGGGAGTTTGCGATTGACTTACGAAAAATAATATGACATTATGGGATTGAAAAGAATTAAAATCAGCGAATTAACCCTTTCCGACAATCTGAAAGGATTATACACAATCGGCGTTAAGCTGATAAACGGGGTTCAAACGAGCGTCAAGGTCAGCTTGGAACACATTCAGACCGCCTATGAAAATGCCGTAGCCGCAACGAAAAAAGCTGAGACAGCCGCCAATAGTGCGAACACCGCAGCGGGTTCAGCCAACAGTGCCGCTTCTTCTGCCAACAGTGCGGCAACGAAAGCAAACACGGCGGCGGGGAACGCTGACAAGGCAACCGCAGCAGCGAAAACCGCCACAACCAACGCAAACAATGCGGCAACAAAGGCAAATACCGCCGCTTCCAATGCGGACAAAGCCCGTGAAGATTTAGAAGAGATAAAGGAAGCCGCCGTGACCGCCACCAACTCAGCCAACAGTGCCGCTTCCTCTGCAAACAATGCCGCAACGAAAGCTAATAAGGCGGCGGGGAACGCTGACACGCAAGCTGACCGGGCAAAGGAACAGGCTGACAACCCGCCCAAAATGGGAGACAATGGAAATTGGTGGAAATGGGATGAAGCTCAGAAAAAGTATGTCGATACAGGTGTGCTCGCAAAAGGCGGCGTGCTGTACCCGACATTCAGCATAGACGATGATGACATGATTCTATACATGGAATTTGAAGATGAAGTAAGCGACAAACTTATCAAATTTGATGAACAGACGGGAGAACTTTATTTGAATGTTGGATAACTTAAAGTTACACGAATATGACAAAGATACCTTTAGGAAAAGTGGCGTTCACGGACGCAGGTTCTTATAACGCCGGAAATACTTACAAGCGGTTTGACTTTGTTGACACGGAAGACAGTTCCTATTTGTCTTTACAAGACAATAACAAGGGACACGCCGTCACTGAAACCGCTTGGTGGAAATGCCTCGCACGGGGCACAAAAGCCACAGAAGCCGCAAAAAAAGCCAACGATGCGGCAGCATTGGCAAACGAAAAAGCTGTGGCGGCAGATACGGCGGCAGGGCGTGTGAATGCTGCAATAACGCAAGCCAATACCGCTGCCACAAACGCTCAACAACAAGCATCAGCCGCAGGAGAAGCGGCGGCAGAAGCAACGGAACGTGTGGCTGAAATGAACGCCGCCCTCGCCCGTTTGGAAGAATTGGAGCAGACAATCACGGCTAAAGACCGTAAACAGCCAACGGGAATGGAATTAGAGTTTCCTAAAAAAATAACAAAAGGAAACAAAGACATTCTGAGAGTAATAGCTACCCTATCCCCGGCGGGAACGGGTAACAATGTCCTTTTCTTGGGCGATGACAAAGCGGTTTCCGTTGCCCCTGACGGTTTTCTGACCGTGAACAGTGTCGGCATAAGCAAAATACACGTCATCCCGACAGAAAACACAAGCATTTATCGAACCATTGATATTGAAGTCGTTCCGCAGTCTGTCAGGCTTTGCACGAAATCAACTTTGCGCCTGACCGCAAATGGCAAATTCAGGTTCAGTTAAAATAATTTTTCAACAAATAAAACTTTTAAATTATGGCACTATCAACAGATGAAGAAAACAAAGTAAGGGAAATCATTGAAGCGTTCACAAACGGAAAACGATTGAGCGACTTACCCAATGTTTCTGGGAATAACCCATTCAATCTTTTGTGTGAGGTCTTAGAAGACGGAGAAAGCAAAAAAGCAGCTCTCGCAACTATGTTGCCTTATATGGAAGAGCAGTGTATGTACGGCATTGAGCGAGACAAGACCGTTTCATCACGTTTAGTAACCCGAATTGGCAATACTGCTCTTCACAAGTCCCTTCCCGTGCATAACCGCATGAGGGGCTGTCTTCTTGACGATGACGGAAACGTGGTTGAATATCTCAATCCACGTGATTGGACGGGGCATGTCAGAGACGGTTCACGGGGACAAGTCATGGTCGAGTTTGGGGACTTCTATTGCCGTTTTGAAACAAGCGCAAATATTGAGCGGGTCAAATTCTCTCTCTTTCCTCTTCCCGGCTATCGTTATGTTCCTTTGATGTACGTATCGGCATACGAAGCTACTGTTCAGAGAAGTACGAACAAGCTATCTTCTGTGGTCAATACAACGGCTGACTACCGAGGCGGTGCAAATCAGGCTGACTGGGACACACTCTCAAAAACGGTTCTCGGAAGACCAGCTACACAAATCAGCCGCACGAATTTCAGAACGTATGCCCGAAACAGAAAAGCGGGCAGCACTAAGTGGAACTGTATGACGTATGACGTTCAAAAGATGCTCTATTGGCTCTTTGTTGTTGAATACGCAACGCTCAACTCTCAGGAGGCTTTCAACACCCAATTGACGGCTGAGGGCTATCGTCAAGGCGGTCTCGGAGACGGGGTTACAACACTTGACAGCGGCAAATGGAACACGTTTAACGGTTATTATCCTTTTATCCCTTGTGGCTATACGGATGAACTCGGAAACGGAACAGGCGAAAAAGAATATACCATGCCCACTGAATATGACGCTTCTTCAAAGAAAGTCAAAGTGTGCCGTTATCGTGGTATCGAAAACCCGTTTGGGCATATTTGGCAGTGGACTGATGGCATCAACGTACGCATTAATCCCGGCTCGAACGGCTTGTCAGAAGTATTTGTTTGCTCTGACCCCTCAAAATTCAATGACAGTAACTATAACGGATATAGTCATGTTGGGAATGAAGCCCGTGCCGAGGGATATGTTAAAGAAATTATTTTTGGAGAAAGCGGCGAAATCATTCCTGCTCTCGTAGGCGGCGGTTCTACCACATATTTCTGTGACTATCACTATACAAACATCCCTGCTTCGGTGGCTCTCCGTGGTGTCCTGTTCGGCGGTGGCGCGTATAACGGTGCGTATGCGGGTCTCGCCTGTGCGTACTCGAATGCCGCCCCCTCGAATGCGAGTGCGACCTTCGGTTCTCGCCTTTGCTTTATACCCACGTCAGCGTAAC
>ULUZ01041678.1_pt1 | contig 16295 bp, 18 predicted proteins | sample 1958881 | NCBI WGS metagenome assembly ULUZ01 (sample SAMEA4835771, study PRJEB28245) | human gut metagenome | biome: gut microbiome; material: fecal sample | place: Denmark | collected 2008
CGTTCTTTTTTATACTTTTTGTACTAGTCATACTTCCTATTAAAATACTAATTCCTGTAATTGTAAATATAACTGGTTTCATTGTCACTTCCTTCAAGTTTGTATAGCATAATAGTAGTGCAAATATTATCAATAATATTGCAGAAATAATTATCGCAAATATACTTCCTTTTAAAATTCTGATTCCATTTGTCTTCATTTCATTTTGTTCAACAACAATATTATCTTTTCCCATACATATCTCTCATTTCTTTTTTATCTATTTTTATCTTATGTTAAAATAATTTTATTTAGAACTAAAAAGACATATTTTATATAGAATATGTCTTTTTTAAAATTTTATTTTTATTGTTGTACATTTTGATTGTTATTTGTTGGATTTGTTGTATTCTGTGTTGCATTAGTATTAGTGTTTGAATTTTGATTTGCTGTATTTTCGTTATTAGTTTGTTGATTTGTCTGGTTAGTATTTTCTGTATTGTTTTGAGTATTTTCAGTGTTTTCTGTTTGTGGATTGTTCTCTTGTTGTTTTGGTCTTACATAAGTTTCAATATATGTAATTACATTCATTTCTTGGTCATTATATATCATGTGATATGTTTCATCACCTGCAGATATTGTTGAATAAATAGATTGTAATGCTATTGGTAATAATTGTTTTCCATCAGCATCAATTAATCCATACATTTCTTTTTTCTTTACAACAATTCCTTCATATTTAGGTACTAACAAAATGTTATTTGTATTTTTGTCATTTAAATTTGTACTACCTGCACTGCATCCCAAATCATCATATTGCTCTTTTGTTATTTTTTTACCAGTCTTGTCAAATAATTCCCAAATATTATTTTTCTTTACAGGAATACATTTTTCATATAACAAATATTGATTTTTTATATTATTAGATGCATATTTAGTTCCGTCTATTCCAATTTGGTCATATTCTAGATAAATAACAATGCTTCCATTAGAATTAACAACACCTTGTTTTTTGTTTTTAGTAACTAAATATAGTCCATTATCTTTGTCTATTTGTTTGATATTATCATATTCTGGACTAATTTTTGTTGTAGCATTATATGACATTATTCCCATTTTATTTTCTAATGTTGTTACAATAAATTCTTTAGTACTCTCTATAAATTTAACTTTTGCATATTTAGTACCTAAAATTTCTTGTCCATTTAAACTTTGTACTCCATAGTTTCCATTTGCATTTTTTACAACAAGCATATTATATAGTAATGCCTTTTGATTGCTAAAATCTGCATCTTTATCTGCAATTCCTGAATTTTGAGATAATGCAGTATAATGTGCAACTAGATAAGGCAAAGTGTATACCGTTATTTGATTATGTTCTTTGTTGTATCCCATTGAAATGTTAAATGCAATTTGTGCACCTTCAATAGTAGTACATAATTGATTTTGAATTATTTTTACTGGCTCATTTATTTCAAAATATTCATAATCATTATTATTATTATCTAATAATGTTTTATATATTTTATTAGATCCTAAGCTGAATGATGCAACCTCATTTTGTGACTGTACATAACATTTAGTTGTATCTTCCTCATATTGTTTATAATCACCACTATATGATTCATATCCAACATAAGATGCAAATACACGGATTGGTATATATATTTGATCTCCTTCAAATATAAAAACATTTTTTAATTTAGTATTTGATTTTCCATCAACTGTAATTTTTAACTCTGTTGTTTGAATATAGTACATTAAGCAGATTAATCCTATTGCCGCTACAAGTAATAGTCCCAAAATTATTCCAACTATTTTCATCCATTTCTTTGCATTTGCTTGGTCTTGTGTTTGTCTACCGCTATTATAGCCTCCACCACCAATAAAATCATCCATAAAACATCCTCCATCTCTTTAGTATAACTTATTTTTCATAACCATATTTTTTATAAAATTCTTCTTTAAATTTTAATAAATTATCATGCTCTATTTCTATTCTAACTCTTTCCATCAGTTTAGTCAAGAACCTTAAGTTATGAATTGATAATAATCTTACAGCTAATATTTCATTTGCTTTTACTAGGTGCCTGATATAAGCTCTAGTGTAGTTTTTGCAAGTATAACAATCACACTCTGGATCTAGTGGAGTAAAGTCTCTTTCATAAGTTGCATTACGTACTACAACTTTTCCATTCCATGTCATTGCCGTTCCATTTCTTGCAATTCTTGTTGGTAATACACAATCACACATATCTATTCCAGCTAAAGCTGCTTCTATTAAATAATCTGGTGATCCAACTCCCATCAAATATCTTGGTTTATTTTCTGGCATTAGTGGTGCTGTATAATATAACATTTTTAAATATTCTTCTTTAGGCTCTCCAACGCTTATTCCTCCTATTGCATAACCAGGAAAATCCAATTCTATTAAATCTTTTGCAGATTTTTCTCTTAAATCTTCATAAAATCCACCTTGTATTATTCCAAACAATGCTTGTTTTTCAACATCTTTATGTGCTTCCTTACAACGTTTTGCCCATCTTGTAGTTCTTTCCATAGATTGTTTAGTATATTCATAAGTAGATGGATATGGACAACATTCATCAAATGACATTATAATATCTGCACCTAGTGCTTCTTCAATTTCCATTACCTTCTCTGGAGTAAATAAATGTTTGCTTCCATCTAAATGAGATCTAAACTCAACTCCTTCTTCTGAAATTGTTCTTAAATCACTTAGACTGAAAACTTGAAATCCACCACAATCAGTTAGAATTGGTCTGTCCCATCTCATAAAATTATGAAGACCACCTGCTTCTTTTACAATTTCATGCCCGTGGTCTTAAATATAAATGATATGTATTTGATAATATTATCTGAGCTCCTACTTCTTCTTTTAACTCCTCTGGTGTCATTGACTTCACAGTAGCTTGTGTTCCTACTGGCATAAATACTGGAGTTTGTATATCTCCATGTGGTGTATGTACAATTCCTCTTCTTGCACCTGAATTTTTATCTACATGTAATAATTCGTATGTTACTGCTGGATTCATCTTTCTTCTCCTATATCAATTTTTTAGAAAATATATAATATTAAAAGAAAGCGTAGTCCGCGTAAGGTGGAGCGAAGCGTAACAGTTGGAGAGTTCCGTCCGATAGTGTCCAAAAACAAATTTATTTGTTTTTGTGACATCCAAAGGAAGGAAGCTCGACACCAAGGACAAGCGATTTTAATATTATATATTTTGTGTAATAATTTAATAAATAAACATTGCATCTCCAAATGAGAAAAATTTATATTGCTCTTTTACAGCTTCTTCATAAGCCTGCATTATAAAGTCTTTTCCTGCTAATGCTGAAACTAGCATTATTAAAGTTGATTCTGGCAAATGAAAATTAGTAATTAAAGCATCTAAACATTTAAATTTATATCCAGGATAAATAAATATACTAGTATCTCCTTCTACTTCTTTAACATACCCATTTTCATCAGCTATACTCTCAAGAACTCTACAAGAAGTAGTTCCAACTGCAATTACTCTATGTCCTTCTTTTTTTGCTTTGTTTATTTTTTCAGCATCTTCTGCTTTTATATAAAAATGTTCTGAGTGCATATCATGTTCTTCAATATTCTCAACTTTTACAGGTCTAAAAGTTCCAATTCCTACATGAAGTGTAACATTTGCAACTTCTACTCCTTTTTCTTTTAGCTTTTCAAATAGTTTATCTGTAAAATGTAATCCCGCTGTTGGTGCTGCTGCAGAGCCTTCATATTTTGCATATACAGTTTGATATCTGTCTTTTTCTTTTAGCTTTTCATGAATATATGGAGGTAATGGCATTAAGCCTATTTCATTTAAAATTTCATTAAATATACCACTATATTCAAATTTTACTTTTCTATTTCCACCATCTAACTTTTCTAAAATTTCTGCTTTTAAAGCTCCATTTCCAAAGTTAACTCTTGCACCAGGCATTAGTTTTTTTCCTGGTTTAACCATTACTTCCCAGATGTCGCCTTCTATTCTTTTTAATAGTAAAAACTCAACATTTGCACCCGTTTCTTCTTTCACTCCATACAAACGAGCAGGAATAACTTTTGTGTTATTCCTTACTAAGCAATCTCCTGGCTCTAGATAATCAATAATATCTTTGAAGATTTTATTTTCAATTGTTTTATTTTTTCTATCAAGTACCATTAATCTTGATTGATCTCTATTTTTTATTGGAACTTGAGCTATAAGTTCTTTTGGTAAATTATAGTTAAAGTCTGAAACTTTCATTTTGTGTCTCCTTCTACTATTGTCAAATAATTCTGTTCTTGTTCAATCTTTACTGGCCTACTTTTAAATAATTTTTTTATTCTAGAAATAATACTTTGTGTTACTTCTATGACACCTTTTGGTTCTTCAAATGAATCCATTGGTAGTCCATATTTAAAATTACTAGCATGTACTGGTTTCTTAGTATAAATATCTTCTGGAAGTCCTATATATGTTCCATTATACTTTATTGTTTTATTCATATATGCAATATACCATTTTTTTAGTCCTTCTCTAGCATCTTCGGTATAACCATACTTAGCATAATTGTGTAATTCAGGTATTTCATAATTATATTCTTGCGAATTACGCTCTAATGTATGTAAAAACTCATGTATAAAAACTTCTTCAGGAAATGTATTTATTCTATAGTTAAATTTATACACTAAGTTATTTCTATCATCAGGCATACGTATATTTGAAAAACCTATTCCATAGTAGTCCATTCCGCCTAATCCAATCCAATCATTTACTAATATGTTCTCGCCCATTTGTGTATCAGCCATTCTGAATGCTACATAAATATGATCATATTCTTTTTCCTCAACATAAGAATTTATATATTCATATACATCTGAAGCTGATACAAAAAATCCATTGTCTTCATCATGTGAAAGTGTTTTAATAGGCTCATTTATTACATAAGAGTCATAGTTTATAATCATTTTTTCATTGCTTAATTCTTTTATAGAAGATTTAAATCTTAGCAAATTTGTTTGTATTGTAGCAATATCATCATCTGACATTTGTAAGCTAACATGTTGTGTTTTACCATTTATATCAACATTTACATCTATATTTGGAAATATAAAACATGCCATGTTCCATATATTAGATGTTGTTGCTACACCTTTTTCCATTTTAAAATCTGAAAACCAAACTTTTCCTTTTGATAATGTATCAAACCCGCCTAGTCTAAAACCAATATCAACTTCAGTTTCATTTTTAGAATTAAACATAAATGTCATTTCTTGCCAATCATTTGTCCCTGTTATCGCTCTAGACCTTTCTTGGGTGGTTGCCGAGCAAATGTGGGCACCACCCTCAGATGTTGCATCTTCGTTTTCAACATTTTCAGTTTTAACCATACATGTTACTCTATATGGTGTATTAGGTGTAACTTCAACATGCATTGAAAACATTGCATCATTATATTCTTTATTATTCATAGAATAACTTGTCATTTTAGAACATTTAACCTTATTATCTCTAACAAATTCAGTCGCATCTTTAAGCCTTATGTTTTTATCGAAATTATTAAAATTATATTTATTGTAAAAAATTATTAATACAATAATTGCTACAACCATTACTATATAGCTGAGAACTTGTCTTACTTTTTTCATAAGTAACTTTCCCTTTCTTTTTCAAATTTAGCTAATTGCTTCTGCACATCTATGACATAATGTAGGGTGTTCATGGTTTTCTCCAACTTCTGTTGAATATTTCCAACATCTTTCACATTTTTCTCCTTCTGCCACTTCAACTTTCACACCAATTTTGTTTTCGTCCTTACGTTCATTTTCTTTTATTTCTAATGCTGAAACTATAAATATTGTTGTTAAAAGTTCTTTGTTTTCTTCTAGGAACTTATATTCATCCTCATTAGCAAATAAAGTAACTTTTGCATTTAAAGAGTGTCCTATTACTTTTTGTGCTCTTGCAACTTCTAATTCTTTTGCAACTAATTCTTTTAATTCTAAAATATGATTCCATTTTTCTTCTAATTCTTTATTATCATATTCTGCTACTACTTCTGGCCAATCACTTAACATTACACTTTCAACTTGTTCATTTTTAGTATGTGGCATATATTTCCAAATTTCTTCTGCTGTAAAGCAAATCATTGGAGCAACCATTTTAACTAGCGCATCTAAAATTATATACATTGCTGTTTGTGCAGAACGTCTTTCTATTGCATTCTTTTTTGATGTATATAATCTATCTTTTATAATATCCAAATAGAAGTTACTCATGTCTGTTACACAGAATTGATTTATATCATGATATACTAAATGGAAATTAAAGTTCTCATAATTCTCTGTACAATCTTTTACTAATTTATTTAATCTTGATAAAGCCCATTTGTCAATTTCTTCCATGTCTTTATATTCAACTTTGTTATCGGGGTCAAAGTCAGAAGTATTTCCTAAAATGTATCTTGCTGTATTTCTTATTTTTCTATATGCTTCACTAATTTGTTTTAAAATATCCCTTGAAACACTTATATCTGATTTGAAGTCTGATGATAATACCCATAATCTTAATATATCTGCTCCATACTCTTTTATAATGTCTTGTGGACTAATACCATTTCCTAATGACTTAGACATCTTTCTTCCATCTTCATCAACAACCCATCCATGTGTTAATATTGCTTTATATGGTGCAACACCTTTTGTTGCAACTGATGTTAATAATGAAGATTGGAACCATCCTCTATATTGATCATGCCCTTCTAAGTATAAATCTGCTGGGAAAGGTAATCCTCTTTCAACTAATACTCCTTCATAAGTAGAGCCTGAATCAAACCAAACGTCCATAATGTCTGTCTCTTTTTTGAATTCATGACATCCACAGTTTTCACAAACTGCTCCTTCTGGCATTAATTCTTTTTCATCTAAATCAAACCATGCATTTGAACCTTTTTCTCTGAATATTTTTGATACTTTTTCAAAGCTTTCATCTGTAGCATACTCCTTTCCACATTCTTTACAATAGAATATTGGAATTGGTACACCCCAAGTACGTTGTCTTGATATACACCAATCATTTCTGTCTTTTACCATGCTTGCAATTCTTTCTTCTCCCCAAGTTGGTGTCCATTTTACTGTTTTTATAGCATCTAATGTTTCTTTTTTGAAGTCATTTACAGATGCAAACCATTGGTCTGTTGCTCTAAATATAATTGGATTTTTACATCTCCAACAATGTGGATATGAGTGGTTTATTTTTTCTTTTCTTAATAAGTATCCGTTTTTGTCTAGCCAATCTATAATAGCATCATTTGATTTTGCATAGAACATACCTGCAAAAGGACCTGCTCCTTCTGTTTGATATCCTTTTCCATCAACTGTAACTATAATATCTAATCCATTTTTTATTCCACATAAATAGTCTTCTTTACCATAGCTTGGTGCTGTATGTACTGCTCCTGTACCAGTGTCTAATTCAACTGCAACTGTATCATCACTGCCTAATACAACTTTTGAAGTTCTATCTAAAAATGGATGCTTACATAAAATTCCTTCTAGTTCTGTTCCATTTACAGTTTTTATAGTTTTATATTCAGTAATACCTGCTAAACTCATAACTTCATCAACTAAACTTGTAGCCATTACTAATTTTTCTTTTCCTGTATCAACAACACTATATTCATATTCTCCACCCACTGTAATACCTGTATTACCTGGCAATGTCCATGGAGTAGTAGTCCAAATAACTATAAATGTATCATTATCTAAAACTCCTTTTCCATCTTGTACTGGGAATTTAACATAAATTGACATTGTATCACAATCTTGATATTCAATTTCTGCTTCTGCTAAAGCTGTTTCGCAGTCTGTACACCAATAAACTGGTTTTAATCCTTTATATATATATCCTTTTTTGTACATTTCTGCAAATATTTTTATTTGGTTAGCTTCTAGTTCTGGTTGTAATGTTATATATGGATGTTCCCAGTCTCCTAATACGCCTAGTCTTTTAAATCCTTCTGTTTGTTTTTCTACATAGCTTAATGCAAAGTCCTTACAAGTATCCCTAAATTTCGAAACACTAATTTCATCTCTATTAATTCCTAGTGCTTGAATTGCTTTTTTCTCTGTTGGAAGTCCGTGTGTATCATAACCAGGAATATATATTGTTTGATATCCTTTTAAACTTTTGAAACGATTTACAGTATCTTTTAATACTTTGTTTAATGCATGACCCATGTGTATTTCGCCATTTGCATAAGGAGGACCATCATGTAATATATAAGTTTTATGTCCTTCATTTTTCTTTAACATTTTTTCATATAAACCATTATCAAAAACCTCTGCTTTTGTTTTTGGTTCATTCTCAGGTAAATTTCCTCTCATTGGAAATTCAGTGCTTGGTAAATTTAAAGTTTTACCATAATCTTGTTTTTCATCTGCCATTTTTTCTTCCTCCTTTTAATTCAATACAATCAAAAATTTATCTTCTACAGAATTTATTCCTACTAGGAGTAAATTCCTAGAATACAAGAAAGCCATTTCGTCATAATATCATAGGACGAAATGGCTTAAATTTCCGCGGTACCACCTAATTTAAAAGAATTATTTTCTTTTCTCTTATTACCCTTTAACGCAGGAATACGATTTCTTTTACTATTGTTTCAAAGAAATAGCTAAAAGGTGATAACAATAATTACCAAGTGCTTTCAAACTCTCACCATTATGTTTGATTCTCTGTTAAGTTTTTGTAAAAATTGTGTTGTCCTTTATAACTGCTTTTACATTATGTAATATAGTTTACCACTTTTAACATGTTTTGGCAAGAATATTAATAAATTTTTTACTAAGTTATTCTTCCCACTCAAGTTCCCAATCAGAGATTTGCACTAAATCTCCATCTTTGATTCCAAGTGACCTTAATCTATCATTTACACCTAATTCATTTAATCTTCTATGGAAATAATGCAATGATTCGTTATCTTCCAAATTTACTGTTCTCATAAGTTTAGTTATTACATCACCACACACTATATACATTCCGCCTTCTTTTTTTACTGTAATATCTTCTTTATCTTCCAATGTATATACTTTTTTTATTTCTTCCACTTCAACTAAATCTTCTTTTGGTAATGTTTTTAATACTTCACTTACTCTTGCAAGTAATTCTTTTACACCTTGTTTAGAAGCAGCTGATATTTTATATATTTCTAAACCTTTTTCTTTTGCCAATTTTTCCAATTCTAAGTATAAATTTTCATCTTGCATACTATCAGCTTTGTTTGCTACTATTATTTGTTTTCTTTTACTTAATTTTTCACTATATTTCTTTAACTCTTCATTTATAATCTCAAAATCTTTTACTGGATTTCTTCCTTCTATTCCAGATACATCTATTACATGAAGAAGTAGTCTTGTCCTTTCAATATGACGTAAGAATTGAATTCCAAGTCCAACTCCTTGGCTTGCACCTTCAATTATTCCTGGAATATCTGCAATAACAAAACTGTCTCCATATTCTCCTTTTACCACTCCTAAGTTTGGCTCAAGTGTAGTAAAATGATAGTCTGCAATTTTAGGTGTTGCATCAGTTACAACTGATAATAGTGTTGATTTTCCTACATTAGGGAATCCTATTAGTCCAACATCAGCTAAAAGTTTTAACTCTAATATAAGTTCTTTTTCTTCACATTTTTCTCCTTCTTGAGAAAATCTAGGTGCTTGTCTAGTAGATGTTGCAAAGTGTGAATTTCCTTTTCCGCCTCTGCCACCTTGTAATATAAGTTCTTTTTGTCCTTTTTCAGATAAGTCAGCTAAAACTTTTCCAGTTTGTGCATCTTTAACAATAGTTCCTAAAGGAACTTTTATTGTTAAATCTTCTCCACTTCTTCCATATCTATTAGCACCTTCACCATTTTTTCCGTTTTCAGCTTTAAATTTTTTTTGATATCTAAAATCTATTAAAGTATTAGTGTCTGGATCAACTTCAAAGTATACGTTTCCGCCTCTTCCTCCGTCTCCTCCATCAGGTCCACCTGCTGCAACATATTTCTCTCTTCGGAAAGAAACAGCTCCATCACCGCCATTTCCTGCTTTCGCAATTATTTTTACATAGTCTGTAAACATTTTATTCTCCTTCAAAATAATCTAGTCTCATTGCTTTTTTAACTTTTCTCATTGTTTCTCTTGCTGTCTGTCTTGTTTTCTCTGTTCCATCTTTTAATATTTTTTCAACTAGTTCTGGTCTTTCTTCATAATATTTTCTTTTTTCTCTAATTGGTGTTAAAAATTCATTTATATTTTTAGCTAGTTGTTTTTTACAAGCTACACATCCTCTTGCACCTGCCTTGCATTCTTCACAAACATTTTTTACTTCTTCTTCAGTGCTAAATAATTTGTGATAATATGCAACCATACATACATCTGGATGTCCTTTATCATCTTTCTTAATTCTAGCTGGATCTGTTACTGCACTCATTACTTTTTTATTTATCTCTTCTTCAGTATCTGCTAAATAAATAGCATTTCCTAAAGATTTACCCATTTTATCATTTCCATCTAGTCCTTTAATTCTTTTTGCACTTGAAAGTACAGCCTCAGGCTCTGTTAAAACCTCTCCATATATGCTGTTAAATTTTCTAACTATTTCTCTACATTGTTCAATTAATGGTAGTTGGTCTTCTCCTACTGGAACTAATGCTCCATCTACTACAGTAATATCAGCTGCTTGGCTTACTGGATAACCTAAAAATCCATAAGTAACACTTTCTCCAAAAACATCTCTTTTTTGTGTTAGTTCTGTTTTTACAGTTGGGTTTCTTTCTAGTCTAGCTATTGTTACCAAATTAGAATAAAATACTGTAAGTTCTGCTGTTTCAGGTACCATTGATTGGATATATATTGTTGTTTTTTCTGGGTCAATTCCAACTGATAAATAATCTAATATAACTTGCCTTACATTTTGTCTTACCTTTTCTGGATTTTCAAAATTATCAGTTAAAGCTTGAACATCTGCAATTAAAATATATGGGTCATATTTGCCAGTATTTTGCATCTCTACTCTTGTTTTTAGAGATCCAAAATAATGACCAATATGTAATCTACCTGTTGGTCTATCTCCTGTTAACATACGTTTTTTCTTTTCTTCCATTTTTCATCATTCCTTCTTTAATAGCCTATATTTCTTCTAATCTATCTCTTAGTTTCTTAAATTCTATTATATATTCACTTTTTATTTTATTATAAATATCTCTAGATGCTTTTTCATCATATAAATGTGATAGTAAATTCCTAGAAAGCATTATTTCGATCCATTTTTCTCCATCTTCAATTATGCCATGTCTAAAGCCTAGTTGTATATTTTCTCTTGGACTTCCTGTTTTGTCTACTAATCCCAAATATTCCAATGCATCTTTTATAGTTTCCCAAGCAAGTTCAAATGTAAATTCAAATCTGTGTAATACTCCATCAATAACTATTTCACTTTCTGGTTCTTTTAGTGCTTCCTCTAATCTATCTACAGCACTTTTATAATCAGATAATCTTTCTTGAAATCTACTCATACTTAATTCCCTCCTTATTAATGGATGTTATTAATTCTTGTTTTTGTAATTCATTAAAAAACACAATATCAATCATATATGGAACATCTAATAAATCAAAATCATTTAATATTTTCATTTTATCTTCTTCATTAATGTTTCCAAAAACTGCGATATCAACGTCTGACTCCTTCTTAAAATCTCCCCTAGCTCTTGAACCATATATTTTAAATTCGTAACTAGAATATTTTAAAACTACATTTTTAATTTTATTATATATATCTTTTGATAACCCGAATTTCATTATTTTTCCCCTTATATAGTATGTTTATATTATATTCTAGTATCAATATATTTTCAAGTATATAATAATAAAAAACTCCACTTACGTGGAGCCTTTTTTATTATTCAGCTTTACTTCCTTCTTCAACAGGATATACGCTAACTTTCTTTTTATCTCTGCCAAGTCTTTCAAATTTTACTTTTCCAGTTACTTTAGCATATAGTGTATCATCACTACCAATACCAACATTAGTACCTGGATGAATTTTTGTTCCTCTTTGTCTTACTAGTATGTTACCAGCTGGAACTACTTGACCATCTGCTCTTTTTAGTCCTAAACGTTTAGACTCACTGTCTCTACCGTTCTTAACACTACCTTGACCTTTCTTATGAGCCATCCTATTTCACTCCCTTCAATTTTTGTTTTAGGGTATTTTCTATCTTTCTAATAGTTTTTACCATAATATATTCAAATTTTAACTAAGCCTCTTTTTTAGTTGTATCTTTTTTTGTAGTAGCTTTAGCTGCTGTTTCTTTTACTTCAGCTTTTTCTACTTTTGCTTCTGCTTTTTCAGTAGGCATTTTTATTTTTGTAATTTCTACTTTAGTGTATGGTTGTCTATGGCCTTGAGTTCTTCTGTAGTTCTTTTTAGCTTTGTATTTATAAACTAAAATCTTTTTACCTTTACCATGAGAAACTACTTTTCCTTCAACCTTAACACCTTTTACATAAGGAGCTCCAACTTCTACTTTTTTGTCGTCAGATAATAAAACAACATTATCAAATGTTACTTTTTTTCCTTCTTCAGCTTCTAATTTTTCGAAGAATACTACATCCCCTTCTGTTACTTTGTATTGTCTTCCACAGCTTTCAATAATTGCGTACATTCTTTGTACACCTCCTATTTTTCGTATACTCGCTAAGCATAAATAACAAGGCAATTGCTTAAAGCAATATTTAGTTGCCCGACTCAGGCGGCTTACAGTTAAATATTGTACCATATTATGGTATCAGTGTCAAGGATTTGATGAATTTTTTATAATTTCCTTAATTTGCCATGCAAATTTTTCTTTAATTTACTAAAATTGTACCACATTTTTTTGTATTTTTAAATACAAAATTAAAAGAAAGTGCCTAAAATCAGGAACTTTCTTTGACATATTCAATTTTTTTATTAAGTAGAATTTACTTTAAAAACTAACCATTTTACATAATTTTTGACTTTATGTGAAATATGTGGTATAATAAAGGTACAACATCCAAAAGGATGTTAGTAAACTCAAAGGAGTAAAAAAATGAAAAACACAATGGACGGTTTAGATCTCTATTTGCAAGAATTAGAGGCAAAAGACAAGCTAAAAGATCTTCGGTATCAGAAGAGGGAGGAATGGATAAAAACCCATTTAATTCTCCATGTTGCAAAGCGATGGTATAAGTCCCGAACTCGTGTCGGTAAGTTACTATCCTGGCTAATCAAATTTATGGAAATGGAAACCGATTTAGAGGAATCTGGTTTCCTCATCGAAGACAATGATGGTCAAAAGGTGATCGCAAAAATCACCTTCGATGAGCAGGGTAGGGAAATAATCGCCTATCGTTGAAAAAAAAGTCGTTTTCACCGTGATGCGGTGTCTTCTGAGAACTCCTGTTGGAGGGGGCAAATGCCACCCTCTTTTTTTGACCCCATTTTGGCGGGCGATTTTAATCGCCCGTTATACTGGTTAGATAAAAATTTCCATAAAAAAGCCTTGAGTTTAATTCCTTAAACTCAAAGCAAAAATTTTTAATAATATTATTTGCAGAAATTCCAGACGCGTCTGGAATTTTAGAATACATTAAATAGAATTTCTCATATTAAATAAATTACTTTTTGAGAATCCTTTTTCAATTTCCTTTGAAAGTCTTTTTGAAACATTTAATAAAACAGACTTTCCATATTCAGCTTTTATTTGTCCTGACTGTTCTTTCTCTACTATTACTTTTCCTATATTCCAATAAGTATCTACTAATGTTTCATTTACTTGTTGTGCTACTTTATTTCTAGCATTTATTATCAATTCTTTTATTTCGTTTACCAATTCATTTGTAATTTCATCTTTACTAATCAATTCATTTGACATTTTTACCTTCTTTCTAATCTAGCAGACAATGTCTGCCAAATTAAAATATTTATTACTGCTTATGATAATGTCATATTTTCTATAATATTTCCATATTTTTTGAAATTTTACTTGTAAACCTTAATTTCTTTTTTAAATTCTACTTTTTGAAAGAGTGGATTTTTTACCGATAGTGTCAATTTTTTTCTTAAGAATTCTATATCTTTTTTAATATTTTTTCAAAACATCTAAAAAGGTCCAGGCACTTTAATTTTTTCATAGCATATAATTTTATATATTGATTTGGAGGTATATATATGTTTGCCTTTTCTATTAGTGGTCTTTTAGCTTTTTTTAACTCTGCTGTTTTTTTAGTTGGATATATTTCAAACAATTCTTTATTTCCAGAACCATTAAGCAGTATGGATGAAAAAAAATATTTAGAACTTATGAAAAATGGAGATGATGAAGCCCGAAATATTTTAATTGAGAGAAACTTAAGATTAGTTGCTCACGTTTGTAAAAAATATAGTGCCACTAAAGTTGACCAAGATGACTTAATTTCTATTGGTAGTATTGGACTAATTAAAGGTATAAATAGTTTTGACAGTTCAAAAGGAGTACGTTTAGCTACTTATGTTTCTCGTTGTATTGATAATGAAATTCTTATGTATTTACGAAGTACCAAAAAACTTGGTGCTGAAGTTTATTTAGATGATCCTATTGGAAAGGATAAAGACGATAATGTTGTTACTTTACAAGAAGTTTTAGAAAATAATGATAAAAACATTGAAGATGAAGTAGACTTAAAATTTAAAATAAAAAAACTATATGAGAAAATGAAAGAAGTATTAAAAGATAGAGAAAAACTAATTCTTGAATTACGCTTTGGTTTAAATGGTGAAAAACCAAAAACACAAAATGAAATTGCAGATTCTATGGCTATTTCTCGTTCCTATGTTTCACGAATCGAAACCAAAGCAATTAATAAATTAGCTAAAGAATTCAGAGAATAAATTAAAAGATCAATAATTTTAAGGGATTATTTGCTTAAAATTATTGATCTTTTAATAATGCTAATTATTTAATTATTGATACTAGTAAATCCACTAACTCTTTTTGTGTTATTCCTGCGGTTTCTATATCAAAATATACATCATTTAATTTAAACTCTGCTAAATATAGGTCTTCATATTGTGTTATTATAACATCTGTATTTTCTATTTTTGATATTTTTTCTTCACTACTCAAATAATAGTCTCTTAATGGTTTTCCAATTTTGGAAAATGCTATTCTTATTGTTCTGTTTTCTGCCTCATTTGAATAGTCCCAAATATAGTCATGAGCTATAGAATAATCTCTATCTGAAAAATCTTTTTTAGTCATTATAACTTTATTTACGCCATAATTTTTCAAATCTTTTGGTGCATTAATATCTTTTTTTACAAATGAAAAATTCTTCTCAAATTTACTGTTTAGTTCAGTATTTGTTTCTTTTATATCTGCATCAAACTTCATCATACTTTGAGCTTTGGCCTTATTTATATTTAATTCTAGTATTCCTTGTATAGTTGATGGTATGACAATTTCATCATTGTTTTCGGGCATATTATTATATGCTACAATCCCTACTAATAACGCTATTGCTACAAAACTTGAAGCTAAAACATAGCTTAATTTTACTTTCATATTATCTCTCCTCTCAATTTTTGATAAAATGATATTATAATTTTTCTTTTTGTCAAAGTTCTTTTGTATTGTATCTTTCAAATTATTCATTTATATCACCTTCAATCTTTACATTTTCTTTAATGTCTTTAATTGTTCTGTATAAAATATTTTTGACATTAGATTCAGACATGTTTAATTCTTTTGCAATTTGTGATATCTTAATTTCTGTACAATAATATAAATAGAAAACTTTTACTGTTTTTATATTTTTGCTTTTAATATAATTCCATACCGCTTCTGCACTTAACTTTTTAATTGTTTCTACTTCTAAATCCCAATCATCTGGTAATTCTATCTCTTCATTTTCTACTTGATAAATATTATGATTTTTTAATCTATATAAAAGTCCATAATATTTTTGAATTTTCTTTTTTGCTATTCCAATTACAAAGCTTTGACAATTTTCTAAATATATTTTTTGTTTCTTTTTAAGTATATTATATAATTCTACATAAGTATCTTGCACTAAATCATTTACATCTTCAATATTTGAGCATTTACACACTATATATTTTAATGTATTACTATATGTTAAATTGTATATATCTTCAAAATTTTCTAAGGATATTCCGAGTACTCATTGTTTTCTCCTTTCATCTATATAGTGCTTAATTATTGTAAAAAAGTTTCAATAATTATAA
>ULUZ01042442.1_pt1 | contig 16159 bp, 17 predicted proteins | sample 1958881 | NCBI WGS metagenome assembly ULUZ01 (sample SAMEA4835771, study PRJEB28245) | human gut metagenome | biome: gut microbiome; material: fecal sample | place: Denmark | collected 2008
TTTTATTATACGCTTATCAGATGATTTTTTCTGTGACCCAGCAGGTCACTTGTTCCCTAAAATGTGACCTGCTGGGTCACATTTTAGCCTCAGAAGCCATCTCCGCTAGAAGGGAAAGACAAAAATTCTGACTTCTATGCAGATTGCCTCTTTGGTTCCTCTTGATTCATTTCTCCATAAGTCAAATAATTAAAGTATCTTATGCGGGCATTTGAAAGGAAGATCACTATATGTCCGTAAATTGTACTTCTCTTGGAAAACGAATCAGCTTCTACCGTTCAAAATCAAATCTGTCGCAGGAAGCCCTCGCCGCAAAAATCAACTGTAGCCGTGAACACATTGTCCGTATCGAAAATGGAACAAAAATCCCTAGCATTTCTGTTCTTGTCGAAATTGCCAACACCTTATCCGTTTCCGCGGATGAGCTTTTGCTCGACTGTCTTGAACATTCTTCTTCCTCTGCAAACTCCGAATTTCACCGCTTGCTGCTGGACTGTAATGAAACTGAACAGACTGTCATTATTCGCATGGCAAAAGAGTTAAAGGCCACTCTTGTCAGCCTTGGAGTTTAACATTATTTCGCAGTAAAAAGCACAAAATAAAACGGCCCGCATAAGCTGCAGACGCACCCTCGAATTCTCCTGGGTGCTGTCTGTGGTTTATGTGGGCCTCCGTTTTTAAATGCTGAAACTCGCTATATACCTTAGTTCAAGAAGTCGCTGCAATCACTTTTCCTCATAGCTGTTCAATGTGTCCTCAAATGTAAAATGAATTTTCACGCGCTCATCGTTGAAAACCTCGATGCGGTCAATAAAGGTTTCTACCACATTCTGCGATAAGTGCATCACATCGCCTGATTCTTCTACGGCACTTACAACAGTCTGCAAATTATCGGCATCCTTCTTCACAGGCTGGAAAATTCGATTTTTTTCAGTGCGCAGCCGTTGGATTTGCGCCATTCTTTCATCTTCCTGCACTCGGTAAGCCGCTCTCTGTCGGATGAATTCTTCCTTGCTCATGTTTCCGTCTGCATACTGCTCATACAGTGCAACGCGCTGTTTTACAATCTCTGCCTTTTCTACACGGAGCTTTTCTTCCTGCCGTTCCAGTGCGGAGAAGCAGATCAACGCTTTGCGTTCCCGTTCGCGCAGGATTTCCAGTATATGCTCCGCCTGTTTTATTTGCGCTGTCAGTGCATTTCGGACAATCTCTTCCAGCAGTTCCTCAGAGATTGGGATTCGCTTGCAGGGACTGTCCACCGCTGTCGCTGAGAATCTGCAGTTAAAAGAGGGGCCAAGTTTCTTGAGAACACGATATTTCATCAGCTTCTGGCAGTAACCGCAGTAGACCTTGCCTTTCAAGGGATACTGGTGTTTTGTGTAGTTCCCGGCCTGATGCTTCCCATGCTGCAGCATAATAACCTTTTGTGCTTGTTCAAATTCCTCCGGGGTCACAATGGCGGCATGGCTATCCTCAATTCGTACCTGCTGTTCCAGCGGTGCGCGCAGGACCCGATGCTTGCACGGAACAGGCATAATGAATTTCGCGCCCACGTAGGTTCCCTTATACTTCTCATTTTTCAGAATATGGTAAACCGTTCCACTTGTCCAATGGCTGCGCTGCAGATCCCATGCTTTCTGCTCACTGTACACATGGTTTTCCGCCACATGATACGCTGCCGGGGTCGGGATCTGATTTTCATTCAGGATTTTTGCGATGGTGCCTGTTCTGTTGCCCTGCAATGCCAGTTCAAAAATCAACCGCACATATCGACTGGCTACCGGGTCGAGGATTAGCTTATGACAGTCGTTCGGGTCCGACAGGAATCCAAATGGACGGTATCCTCCGAGATACATTCCTTTTTTCTGCATCACATGGTCTGCTGCCGCGATTTTGGCAGAAAGATCCCGGCTGTAGGATGCGTTGATGATGTTCTTGATGGCTACTTCCAGTCCGCGTACATCGTTCCCGGCCTGCATTCCACTGTCATACCCATCGTTGACAGAGATGAATCGAACGCCCAGCAATGGAAAAATGCGCTCCATATAATCGCCTGCTTCGATATAATCGCGGGAAAACCGGGAAAAGTCCTTTACGATAATTGTTTTCACCTTGCCATCCTGCGCGTCCTGAATCAGCCGCTGGAACGCCGGGCGGCTTGTAGAGGTGCCGGAGTAGCCATCGTCCACATACTCCTGACGCGGCCCTGTTGCCAGTTCGGGGCGGGCCATGATGTACCCCTCTACCAGTCCGCGCTGGCCCTGAATGCTGTTGCTTTCTGCCTTATCCGCACCCACATCTTCGTCCGCAAGGGAAAGTCTGTAGTAGGTTCCAATCATCTGCTGTTCACCGTCCTTCAAACGTATAGATCAATTCTGCCTTTACAATTTCTGCTGCACGATTTTCCAGATTTCTCATACGGCGTACCCACTCCATCTGATTTTCTTCTTTCAGTTTTTCCGATACGTGCTCCCGCCGGCTCAGCTGCTCGATCAAAACCTCATATCGTTCCACTGCCTGCTCTTCCACATTTGCTAAAACAGTATCCAGTTTTCCGCTCAGCAGCAAGCTCTGGTAATAGGCTGGTTTTCGCAGTTTCAGGTACGCCTTGTGCAGCATCCCCCAGCGGCCAATCGGACGGGTCCGTGGCAATTTCAAGGCTGGCAGATAATAATCACCCACCAAAACATATTCCATTCCTGTCCGGGCATCATAGATTTTTTCTTTCATTGTCTGTCCTCCTTCTTCTTTAGAACACAAATTCCGTGTAAGTATTTTTCTTGTGATCCACTTCAATTTTCTTTACATACTGCTGCAGGTTATCTGCCGTTAAAAGGACCTCTGTGCTGCCTGCGATCTGCTTTTTCTGCTGCAATTCTTCTAGAACAACGGCCAGTTCTTTTTCCTTTGCAGATTTTGACTGTTTCAGTGTTACGATTTCATTTTCCACCCCCTGCTTCAGTTCCAGAAATTTCTCTTTTGAAAGTTTTCCGAGAACATACTGCTCATAGCCGCTGCGCTTCTGTGATTCCAGTCGAACGATATTGCCTGACGCCTGTTCAATTTCACGTTTTGTAGCTATTTCTTTTGATTGGAGTTTGCTTTTTCCAGAGCTTTTCCGTACCAGCTTCTGCAAATCACGGTGTTCTTCCATCCGCTGGTGCAACTCCTTGTTAATGCCGTTCCAGAGGTCTTTCTCTGAAATTGAAACATGGCAAGATGCACAGTAAAAATACAGCGTACCATCACTTTGCCAATGACAAACCAATTTTTCTCCACACTTTTTGCAAAAGATTCTGCCTTTGAAGATGTTCGGATTGTTCTTTCTGCGCTGTCTGCACCACTTTTTTCGCTCTTCCTTGACTGCTTGCTCGGCTTCCCGTAATGCGGAAATTTCATCAAACAGTTCCCAGCTGATAATCGCCGGATGGCTGTCCGGCACCATCCGCCAGCTTTCCCGTGGATTCTGCCCGATTTTCCGATTCGTTTCATCGTAGGCGATGCGGTTATAGACCATTGTTCCTGTGTAGATTGGATTTTCCAGCACCTTTGTCACGAACACGGTCTGCCATGTTGGGTCCTTTACCCGCAAGGTGTTTTTCAGGTATCCCAGCTGACAACGGCGTGTAAAAGGTGTCGGGATTCCCTGCGCAGACAGCTTCTTTGCAATCTCGCGCTCTTTCATGCCGGATTTCTTCCAGAGAAAAATCCGAACTACCACATCGCTGACTTCCTCATCCAGAACCAAATGATTCTTCTGATCCTTTTTGTAGCCAAATGGAACAGGGGTATAGATTTCTCCCCGTGCTTCCTTGGAACGAAAGCACGACTGAATCTTCTGGGACAGGTCTTTCGAGTACATTTCATTGATCATGCTCTTGATCGGCACCAGCATCCCGTCCCGGCTCTGTCTGTTCAGGCTGTCATAATTATCATTGATGGCGATAAATCTTACGCCAAACAGTGGAAACACTTGCTCTAGATACTGACTTGTTTCCACGAAATTACGACCCAGTCGGGAGAAGTCCTTTACCACAATGCAGTTGACTTTCCGCTCCTGCAGTGCTTTCAGCAGCCGTTCAAATTCCGGGCGGTCAAAATTTGTTCCTGTGCACCGTTTGTCCGCAAACACATCCAGCAGCATCAGGTCATCCCGATGGTTGATGTACTCCTTGATATAGGAAATCTGCACTTCCAGTGATTCCGTATTCCGAAGCACATCATCGAAATCAGACAATCGTGCGTAAATTGCTGTTTTCCAGATACAGTGCTGCGCGTTCTCGTCTTCCCGCTGCGCCGCACTTACTTTCTTGCTTACTCTTGCCATAAATCACGACCTTCTTTCAAGCTGACACTTCATGCTGCTTTTGGTGCAATTCCTCCAGCAGGTCTGCAATTTCATCCTGGAATCGGAACGTAATTTCCACCCGATTGCCCTCATAGACTTCGATTTTCTCAATCAATTCGACAATCATCGGGCGGGTGATTTCTTCCAATTTTCGATACTTACGGTACACATCCAGAAACGGGTAAGCATTTGGAGCAGTCTGTAGGTTTTGCCGTTCTGTTTCCAGTTCTGTCATTTTGCGGTCATACTCTTCGATCCGCTTGCTGTACAGTTCGTTGTAGTTCAAAAAATCCTCCCGTGTGAGGATTTCCTCTGCGTAATCCCCATACAATTTTTCCTTAAAGCCCTGTGTATGGGCCTTTTCTGCAGTCAGCTGCCGAATCTGCCGTTCGATGCGCCGCACACGGTAGGGTTCCTGCTGGGCCTGCCGGATGCTTTCTACAAACTCTGCTTCCTCCATCACGATCTGGATCTGCATCTGGAGCGCATTCCGCACAATGTTATAGAGCTTTTCATCCCGCAGGTTATGGCTCGTGCAGCTGCCCTTGTTCTGTTTGCTGCCGGAGCACTGATAATAGATATACCGCTTTCCCTTATAGCTGGCTGACCTGCGCACCAGCCGGTTGCCGCAGTCCCCACAGTAAAGAAATCCTGCAAACAGGGCCACCGTTTCGGCATCGTTCGGCCTGCGAGTTTCGGTTTCCAGAATCCGCCGCACCAGCTCAAACTGCTCTGCCGGAATGATTGCTTCATGGGTGTTGTCCACGATTACCCAGTCCCGCATCGGCACGTTCATTTTCTTTTTGGAGCGATAATCCAGTCGTCGTGTCTTTCCCTGTACCAGTTTTCCGATATAGACCTCGTTGTGCAGAATGCGGTCCACCGCCTTGGCAGACCACGGCGGCTCATCGCTCTTGCGGAAATGCAGGCTCAGCTTTGCACCGCTCTGCAACTTTCGTGCAGCCGGGGACGGCACCTTTTTCGCATTCAATCGGTCTGCGATGCCCTGATTGCTCATACCGCTGATCTTCCAGCGGAAAATACTTTGTACATTTTCTGCTGCCAGTTCGTCTACGATCAGCTTGCTATGATTTGTAGGGTCTTTCCGGTAGCCGTAGGTTGCAAAACTTCCTACAAAATCGCCGCGCTTCCGCTTTACCGCAAGCTGACTCTTGATTTTGACGGAAATATCCCGACAGTAGGCATCGTTGAGCAGATTCCGCATTGGGACCATGATGGAATCGCTGGTCTTCCACGCAGATTGACTGTCATAGCTATCCGTCACTGCAATCAGCCGGACCCGCATGACCGGGAAAATACGTTCCAGATAACGCCCCACTTCAATGTAATTTCGTCCAAAGCGGGACAGATCTTTCACCAAAACACAGTTGATGGTCCCCTGCTCCAGTTCCCGAAACAGCCTTTGGAACGCAGGCCGTTCAAAGTTCGAGCCGGAGTAACCATCGTCCACAAACTCATCCACAATACACAGTTCCGGGTGGTCTACAGTATAGGCTTCCAGCAGGGTACGCTGGTTTGCAATACTGTCGCTCTCTGTCTTATCGCCATCCTCACGAGACAAGCGCAAGTACAAGGCTGTACGGTATCGGGTTGTATTTTGCTGTGTTCTCTTCTGCAAATTCATATCAGGGTATAACAAAAGCCTTCCACCTCCTTAACGAATCGGCAATACTGTTCGTCAGAGAAGCGAAAGGCTCCACATTTTCTATGTAGAACAAGTCTACCGAGCAAGTTCTGCTCAGTTGGCACATTCCTATTTTCTTACCCACAAACAGCTTACCAGAATCATCATCTTTTGTCCAGTGCTTTATCGCATTAAAGTGTGAAATTTTTCTGCTTGATTTTTCAGCAGCTTGCCGAAGTCTTCTCTGCCTTTTCAGCCGGCAGACTGAAAGCATCTGCCAACGCGCTCAGACAGTGTACTGCTCCCTCTCGGTGCGAAATTCAGCTTCACAATAATTCCGTTGTCCAGATAGCAATAAGGATTTCGGACCTTATCCAGCAGATTTTTCAGCCTTTCCTCCTGCGGCAGTCCGTGTTCCACTGCATCCTGCGGCAGTTCCTCCAGTTCAGACTGTTCAATCGTGCGAATGTCTCGGTTCTTCATCTGGTGGATCTGCTCCAGCCAATTCATTCTGCCGTTTTCTTGCAATCGCGTTCCTCCCATTCAAGCCAGAAGTGTTTTCAGCAAGTTCAATTTTGCCTGTCCTATATCCTTTCTCATGCTGGGGCCTGTGCAGGCAATCGGGGTACACAGTTCCAGCAGACGGTCATAGATACGGGCGTGAGCGGTATCCTGCGGATTCTTCAACTCCGTCAGGGTCAGGTTCGTGGTGACGATCAGTGGTTTTCGGCTGCGGTAACGGCTGTCGATAATGTTGTAAATCTGCTCCAGCACATATTCCGTGCCCCGCTCCATGCCGAAATCGTCAATGACAAGCAACGGATAGCCGCAGAGCCTGTCCACGACTTCATTTCGCCCGGAAAAGGCGTTATTCAGTTCATTCATGATTCGGGCAAAATTCGTCATGCAGACGGCCACTTCCTGTTCCATCAGGGCATTGGCAATGCAACCCGCCATAAAACTCTTGCCTGTACCGACACCGCCCCAGAGCAGCAGCCCCACATTCTTTTCCCGCATTTCCGGCCAGTGGGCCACATACCGCTGTGCCAGCTGCATCTGTGGATTTTGCCCGTGATCGTTTGCAAATGTCCAGTGCTGCATCGCCCAGTCGGTAAAGCCCTGCAGCTTCAGCCGCTGCACTTTCTCGTAATGCAGCCTTGCACGTTCTTCTTTCTCTTGCTTTTCCTTTGTAGCCTGCCTGCACCGGCATTCAGCCGGATGGCGGTCACGCCCAAACAGTTTTTTGCCGTTCAGAAAGAACGCTTCCTTGGGAGTTTTGCAGCTGCCGCAGTACAACAGCCCATCTTCTGCAACATAGTCCTGCGGTTCCACAGAGATCGTCATAAGCCTGTCCATCGCTGTCTGGATTGTTTCCGTCATAAACTTTCCTCCTTGTTGTAGGTATAGTCCGGGATACCTGCTCCCGGTTTCTGTTGTCTTTTCTTCCGTGCTGACCAGCTACGCAGGGTCGCCGCATGGTCTGCGTACTTCCTGCCTGTAGACTGCATATAGATTGAAAGGTCATCAATCAGGGAATCTAACTCTGCAATTTCCGTTTTCAGTTCTGAATAATCTTCCAGATAGACATTCCGATAACGCCCATATGCTTCTTTGGTTCTACTCAGTTGGTTCAATCTTAGGTTGTTCTTATTTATTTGGTTAGGTGTGCAGTTTTGCGCAATCGTATTGCTCACTTTTGAGCAATCAGGCTGCTCATTTTTGACCATCTCGACTGTGCATTTCTGCGCAGTAGATGGGAAGCTTAGGAACACCTGGTTTGGCTTGGAAAAGCCATTGGACCGCCGTTCGATCAGCCGTGCGGCTTCCAGTTCCCGCAGGGCACGGGTGACACTGGAAATGCTGCTCTGAAGATCTTCCGCCAGCCCTGCCAACGGATAGAGCACATATGCCCGGCCCTGCACATCCACCCAGCCGTTCTTCTGCGAAAGGGTCATGCGGTCCAGCAGCAAAACATACGTCAATCGTGCCGTATGGGAAAGGCTCATCTGCAGCAGAAATTTCGGATAAGGGAAATAAGCGGGTAGTGGGGTTTGTGCCTTGATGTACTCTTTACTCAAACTTCCTCCTAATCGTTTTCAAAAGTCCCTGCCGAATGGGAAAGTCCTGCACGGGCTTACGCATCCGGCAGGGTTCCGGGGTGCGGGGTGGAAGACCCTGCTGATTACAGGCTCATATCATAACTGCGCTTCTTGCGTTTCGGTTGACGCTCGCGCTGTTCCTGTCGATCCTGCTCCTGCCTTGCCTTTTCGCGGACTTTGGCCTCCCATTCGCGTTTCCATGCAAGGTCGGATTTCATCTCATTGGTTTTTCGGAAGATGCTATACACATTATCCGATGCAATTTTCAGACGCCGGGATTCTTCTTTCAGGGGAGCGTATACCTTTTTCCTCTCTGCGATTTCTTTGGTCAGTTCTTCCTTCCGTTTTTTCAAGAATTTCAGCGATGGCAGCTTTCCATCATTTTCTTCCCGGAAATATTTCACAGATTCTGCATAGGTATCCAATTCCTCGGAATGTTCTGCACGGAATCTTTTCTTAAAAATCGCCTTCGCAAACTGCTGCTGGACCTCCTTTGTGGAAAGGTACTGCCCCGCATAATGAATCTGTTCGTTGGTTTTGTACAGTTCATCCTCTGCCTGTGACAGCCGTTCATACACTGCCTGCGCGTTGGCCTGTGCTGTCTTACACAGATCGTTCAGTTCCGTCAGGTCGTTGATGTTATTTTCCTGCACCCATACCAGCGTTTCAGCCATTTTCTGCAAATTGCTGATTTTGACCTTTAGCGCATAGGCCAGATTTTCCTGCGCCTTGATATTCTCCTGCAGGTCTACAACAAGCCGCAGCCTAGTTCTGGTCGTAAAGATCAGTATGGGATCTTCCTTGTACCGCTGATTTTTCTCTGCGTTCTGAACAAAAAATCCTTCCAGACATTCTCTTTTGCAGCTGTCCCCTAAAGAACGCTCCGATATAAACTTGTTTCGCTCCGGCGGCAGATAGCTGTAACGCCCACGTTGCGTTTTGACGAAAACGTCATATTCATCCTGCAGGATGTCTTGAAAATCTTCATACGAGATTGCTTTCTCACGAGCAGCGGCAACGGCATCCCGGATAAGCTGTTTCTGTGTTTGAAATTTTGTCGGGTTGGGCGTAAATCCTTCCTTTTCAATTTCCTGTTTTTTCTCATCCAGCCGCCGCTGTGCCCAATACTCCGCTTCGGTCACACCCGTTCTGGATGGTGACAGTAAATCGACCTGATGCAGAAATTCGCGGCGGCATAAATCCATGAGGGATTTCTGCAGATGCTTCAGATACTCGTTCGTCACATGGTGCTTGTACCCTGCCTTGCAGTCGATGGGCCGCTCCATGAAGGGCTGCTGGGGCACATCCAATTTTCGCAAGCTGTTGATTACGATATGTACATGAATGTTGCCGCTGCCATTGTGACCGTCCATGTGCGTACAGACCAATGCCTGATGCCCCGGAAAATTTGCTTTTGCGTATTCCAGCCCAAGCTCCTGTGCCCGTTTCCCCGTCAAACAATTTTCTGTGCTGTCCCGTGGAGCAAAGCTGATGATGTAATGGTGGCTTTTGATTTCATCCTTATTTTTGTTCTTCTGATATTCGCGGTTCAGCTGCTGGCAGGCCGCATCAAAAGAATAGGGTTCACAGTTCAGACCGTCCAGATAAAACTCATCTCGCATGATACGATTTCCGTTCTGGTCAAGGATCGGAGTTTTCCGAAGCTCGTCATGCTTGAAAATCAGATACTCCAGCGCAGCACCATAGTTGGAACTCTTACTTGCGATGTGCTTTAAGATTGCCATAGTTCTTTCCTGCCATTTCTGCGACTTGCTCCCGCATTTCAAAAATACAGGAAATTGCATGGTTGATGTTTTCGTGCATCGCACGGGACTGGATACCTCCGCTGTTGAAGAAAGCTGCGATCTGGTTCAGGTTGTTTCCGATGGCGGCAAACTCCCGTGTGATTGCTTCGATCTCGTCCGGGTGGACGTAGAACACATACGAGGTATTCACACGGCCTTTCATCAGCATCTGCGCTGCAAATTGAGAGAGGGTCATCCCAGCATCTTCTGCCTGCCGGTGTAAAAGTTCATGTACTGTTTCTGTAACTCGTGCTGAGATTACTTTTGTCTTTACAATAGATTTCACTTTTCTCTTTGTTCGTGGCATGGGGTCTCCTTTCCAAAATCAAGAATTTGATTTTCCCGGCAGTGCATCTGCACTCCGGCTGTGACCTGCTGCGACAGGCCACCAACAGGCAAAATCATGTGATTTTGCACGATGTGAGGGTATGGGGAGCACAATCCCCATCAAGATGCCGCCGTAGAAAAATCGCCCGTAGGAGCGGTTTCGTATACAAAGGCGAATCTTGCTCTTAACTACCGTCCACTCTGTCCCGGCCCGTTCCTGCCCGATTCTCTCCGGCGTATTTTCCGGTAAGACGTGCAGAATGCACATTCAGTACCAGAGTTATCCTGCTGGGGTGGCTCATGAAATTTTCAAGGTGCGATGTGCCTTTGTAAGGAATTAGGGATTTTCGGGGGTGAGACCAACAGCGAATAGGTCTGTTTGAGAAAATAGTCCTTACACCCTATACAAACTTAAAGGGGTGTTTTTAAACCGGGTCTTTTGAAAGTTCAAAGAAAATTCATTTTTCCAACGTTCCCCTCTACCTATAACAATCTAAAATGGGTGTTTGGCAACCAGTTTTTTAAATTTTGTTGAACTACCTAATTTTAGAACATAGATTTTGTTTATTTTCCACTCATAAAACTAGAGGAAAGCCGTTTCACAAAAGATTTTGAAAACCCCTACACTAATAGGAATCCGCAGAGCTGTTTTGGAATACAGTTCTGAAAAAATTTATAATTTTAAATAAAAAGAAAAACGGCAAAGTTCAAAATCGAACCTTACCGTCATCCATAGAGATGTCTTATAAAGTAAAAATACTGCGGCAGACAGGTGTTGCGCCTGCTCATCGTGGACATATTGCTATTTTAACATTGTGTAACTGTTACTGATATTCATGCACTGAAAATTTTTGTAGATTACAGCAGTGCAGTTTCTATCAAGCTATTGCTTTTCTCTTTTTTCAGATATATAATTCAGACAAGCCAATTCGATTTATAGGTTTTGTTGGGAGGTTTTCTCATGGCAAAGGTAAACCGTTGGTCTTCATTCCCGGCCTGACCTTCTCTGGTGAGATTTTCAAGAACCAACTGGAGTATTTCTCCTCTGAATATCGTGTCATTGCTATCGATCCTCGCGGCCAAGGCTATTCTGCCAAAACCGTGGATGGCAACGACTACCTGACTCACGGCCGCGATGTAGCAGGTCTGATTGATGCATTTTCCTTAACCTTATTCAGTACCATATCCGATAAAGCACCTTGGCTATTCAGATGGATTGCTAAAATAATATATTCTGTCAAAAACATATCTGTATACATTTTAAATGTATCTTTGTTTGCATTGATGCTGTTCATTCGAGCCGCAACATTACCATGGAAATTGTTGCAACGAGAAGCATAGAGAACACCAAAAAGAACGAACGACATATTTTGTTCATTTTGCGTTTACAGTTTAGTACCAGGGGTCTGGCACTTTTTTTGTCGGAGCCTTTCTTCAATAAAATTTGTTACAATTTTCTCATATCCTCCCGGGTCTTTTCTATAATTTTCTGAATGATCTGCCCCATGAACTATATATAACTGCTTTTCACCATTACAACTATCGTATAGTTTATAAGCCATAGATAAAGGTGCCTTCATATCTTCGTCACCGTGAATGATTAAAAGAGGAATATCGGTATAGTACCAACCTAAGAAACGCCCCACTTTATAAGCATGATCAGAAGTTAATGTAATTCCGGCTTCTCCACGGAAGCCGTCTGTTCCAAAATACTTACCCACATTTAATTACCTCAATTTCTTCTCTTGTAAAAAACCAAATTCACTTACTGCAATATAATTCTTTCAGTATTTCCACTGTATGTGTCAATCCTTCTTCAACTGTAAATGTGTCTCTATAACCCAATTTTTTGATTTTGCTATTATCCAGTGCCGAATTATTCATTGGGTTAAAGGATTTTTCTTCTATATCAGAAGGAAGTTCCATTAATAATTTCACCTGTCCAGCCTTTGCAGTAATCTCGGCCATTTTCCTTATTGTGGTTACTTCGTCATGTCCTATATTATAAGCCTCCCCACACTTTCCAGCTTGAAGAACTGTTAAAATTTGAATTGCACAATCTATGGAATAGCAATAAGACCTTTTCTGTGAACCATCACTTTTCATCACAAGATTTTCTCCATTTGCTGCTTTATATGCAAAATCCGAAGAAATTCGCTTATCATTTCTTTTGGCAGAAGGACCGTAAATATGACCAGGTCTAGCAATCACGGAGTTCACATTATATTCAGTACAGTAAGCCTTACATAGTAACTCAGATGCCCTTTTCGCTATTGGGTAAGAAGACCTGATGTTATCAATATCTACCTTTCCGTACACTCCTTCTATAAAAGACTCGCTTGTATCCTTTTTACCATAAACTTCACTCGAAGATATATAGAGTAATCTCTCTACACTGTTCTGTTTTGCAAATTCCAGCAAATTATGCAATCCATCAAAATTAGATAAAATAGTTTCAACTGGTTTTTGCGTATACAGCTCGGGGCTAGCCAATCCAGCCCCACAGATAATATAATCTGGGGCTATTTCCAAATTTGGTTTTTGTAATGCATCATAAGCAACATAGTCAACATTATCCAAGTTTCCAAATCTATCTTTAAATTGCTCGATGTTTCTTGCTCCAACATATATTTTACCTGTTTTACCACAGGTTAAAAGGACATCTATTACTGTAGAACAAATTAACCCTAATCCACCTGTAACAAAAAATGTTTTACCATGTAACATACTTAAATTATTTCTGTCTACTGCTTTTTTTAAATCATAAATATACTTCTTAGAATCTAATAATCTCATCATTTGCCTTATTTTTTAATCCAGTCATCGTTTTTTGCATTTAGCAATGCTTTAAAAATCTCAATATCTTCAATCGTAGTTATTTTTATATTTTTTTCCGACCCTTTTGAGAAATATGTTGTGTAGCCATACTTTTGCATCAAAGAGCATGATGCAGCCATATTGGTTACTCCATCCACAATTGCTTTATTATGAACTTCCCATAATTCATCAAACCTATACGAATGAGGTGTTTGTGTTCTCCATAACTCATCTCTATTAAGTGCAGCATTAGACTCAATGCCATCCTTAGACACAAATACAACCTCTGTTGTCGGAATAACCGTAACAGCAGATCCATAACGTTTCTGTTTTACTAAGTTATCCGTTATTACATCTTGTGGAAGCATCGGCCTGTTTCCGTCATGTACAACAACAACAATATCTTTTGTCGATGTATTGTCTTCTTTTATGTATTTCCATAAAATTTCGAGGTATCCTTTTCGCCATATTCCTTAACCGCAGATATCTGCCATGCCTGTGTAAATATTCCTTGTAGAGTATTTATAATCTGTGGAATTTTATATGACACGGACAGCAGTCCATTTGAGGCCACTCCTAACATAAAGGCAACTACATATTTATCAGCTGCGCTATTAATCCACCATCCAACAGCAGTTGCAATCAAAGGAACCGAGTACATTAGCATCTCATGTTGAGTTTTTTTATCAATTTCTGTTACATCAATGTACTCCCACACTTTAATACGAATTGCTAAATAAATAGCCGAAATCATCTGAGCCAGAATACTTGAGAAAAAGAATCCAATTAATCCCCACTTTAAAACCAATAAGAATAGAATATTGGTTATTATTGTCACAAAAGTCCCAACTACCCCTGCTATTCCCATGTCTTTAACACGTTCCAACCCTTTTGAAAATTGAATTAAGAGTTGGTTAACGGCATAGGAGGCATAATATAAGAATATGTATATTTCTAGGCCACTGATCCCGGGCAATAGATTTATACGCTTCAATAGCCACATACATATTCCAAAAAGAATCGCACTAATAGAAATAAACTTCATTCCTATTGTTGCAATCGTTTTTTTATTGACTGCACAATCCATAGAGAACCGCATTACCGCATCAACGATATTTAAAGTTAAGATTGGGAAAAGAAGTGTAGCCGTTGAAACTGCTAAATCATACGAACCGTATTCAGTAGTAGAAAGAACGCTTGTATATAAAGGTACAAGTAAAAATACCAGTATTTTTGACGAAAAGTTTGCTATCATCAAAACGCCAATATTTTTAAATAAGTATTTGAATTTATTCTCCATCGAAGTTCCTTTAAGTATCTATGCTCCTCTTAAAATCATCAAAGCTTTCATAAATAGGCTTAACATTCTTTAAATCGCTGATAATTTCTGAAATGTTATCTCCATCCACTTTGATTCCAGCATAGATTTGATCCTTTCCTTCAAATTTCCATAGCTGGTTATACCAATTCATATCATTTTCCGTTAGTTCTCTTTGCAAATATGACTTGGTCCGCTTATAATATATTTTCGCATAACTATCAAGTCGTTTTATCTGACGTTCATAATAATCATCCAACGTACAAACAACTTTAGCCGGATTTCCTGCAACAACTACATTGTCAGGAATATTTCCTGATACAACAGCACCTGCCCCGATAATAACATTATTTCCAATTTGACTTCCCATCAAAATAATGGACTTCATCCCAACAAAAACATTATCACCGACTTTTGTAACTCCAGCCTTTCTTGGCATACAATGATATTCCGGACGTAAAACTGCATAACTATAGTCATGTGCTAAGATAATAACTTCTGCTGTAATTCTACAATTCTTTCCAATTTCAATAAATGGAAGGCTAGTTTCATCAACAACAGTATTCATTGGATTATAGAAGATTGTTCCTTCTCCTATCTTTGCCCCCCCTCGACGAAGGAAGTTAACATAAGCCTCAGAACAGTACTTATTAGGGTAAATTAGTTTTTTTATTGCTTCCTTAATTTTCACAATAGACACTCCTATTTTTTTCTTTCAAATATTCGGTTATCGGTATCAATAACAAAGCCACTTGGCAAACAAAGTAACTTTCTGTATTATCTGTTAAATAGGTAATAAACAGATATAGAATCAACGCCATATATATTGTAGCGGCTTTTTTCCCATATTCATTCATAAATTTAACCGGAAAATAGATCAAATTAAGAGCATACCAAATCAAAGAACCAACAAATCCAAAATTGATATATATTTTAAGGATGTCATTATGAACGCCTCGCACCGCTGCCATATACATAACTTCGCTTCTATCCATATTTTCCACAACTTTTGCAACGCCTGCCATTCCCCATCCCATTTGTGTTGGTGAGAGTTTAGTTCTTCGGACAAAATATGCATAAATCAAATCTCGTCCCATATTGTTGATGCCATGTTCATTCAGTATTGCAAAGAATTCATTATTATATACTATAAACAAATATCCATAGCAGACCAAAACACCAACTATTCCAATTGTAATCAATTTACGACGAGACAGCCCCTTTTTGTGTACAAACAAGGAAAACAATCCCGCCGCCGCAATGCCGGCCATACCTATTCTTTTTGATCCCAAAATGAATGAAATAACAAGAAAGACTAATTTCCCTGTGTTATGTTTTTTTCTCTCGGCAAACCAGCAAAAATAAACTGAATATCCGGCAACAGATTGCAGGTCTCAACAAGTGTGTTGATTCCCTTCTCTTCGGAGAAGCGACCGAAGTACAGAACGTAGTCCTTCTTTTCAACGTCCTTAGGTTCTACCTTTTCCACGAAGTTGTGCATCGTAATCGTTTTGGTTGCAAACAACGGATTGGTGTCCATCTTGGTTTTCAAAAACTCTGAACAGCAAATAATTTTGTCAATGTACTTGTATGCTCCGTTCCACTTCCAGAACTCCGCCTCCATCATGCCAACGATAGATTTCGCCGTGGAACCGTGAACACATTTTCCCTTTACGCAATTCATGAAATGACCGCCGAGGCACTTCTCACAGTTCTCGTGTGTGATAGGGTTCTTTAATTGATGGTTCGGGCAGACCAACTGGTAGTCATGTGCCGTGAAGATGATCTTACAATCTCTTC
>ULUZ01032512.1_pt1 | contig 16083 bp, 13 predicted proteins | sample 1958881 | NCBI WGS metagenome assembly ULUZ01 (sample SAMEA4835771, study PRJEB28245) | human gut metagenome | biome: gut microbiome; material: fecal sample | place: Denmark | collected 2008
TTGCTTGCCGGAAAACCGGCCGCTCGACCGCTGCCCGAATGAATCGGAGAGCGTACCCTGTTAACGGTGGGGGACCGGCTGCGATTACTCGGCGTTTGCGCCTTTCACCGCGGCTGCTCACAGGGGATGGCCCGCCCGTTCCTTGCTGCCGTTTTGCACCACCAACGGCTCTCTGAAAGCGGTGATCCGGGGAAGTCGTGTCCTGCTCAAAGCATTTGACGAATGATGTGTGTACAATAGACCCATCCTCCGCCGTTGTCAATACAATTTTGTCCGCGCAGGACGGATTTCGTCGAAGAAAATAGACGCCCCATCACTTCTCCGCCGCCGCTTTAGGCAAAATGCAAATGCGAAATACAAATAAAGCTATGCCGAAACGAAATAGAACCGTGCCGCCGAAGGAGTGTCGAAACCATGCCCCGCTTTTTTCACAGAACAACCGCCGTCTGGTGAAACCAGTCTCCCGCTGGCAAAATAAAAAATATCCTGAAGTCTTGCGGCTTCAGGATACCTTTCTGGTTGCGGAGGCAGGACTCGAACCTACGGCCTCCGGGTTATGAGCTGTTTCAGAGCAGTGCAAACGGTCATTTCTGCCCATTTTCAGCAATATTGCATACGAAAACAAGGACTCTCTACCGACGTTAAGTCCATTGATTTCATTCGTTTTTTCCTATTCTGGGTCGGAATGTGGGTCAAAAACAGAAAAAGAAAAACACTGTAGCTAACCTTCAACCCCGTAGAATTTTTATCCAGAGAACCACTCTCACCTGGCACACAACGATCATATTTTGCGCCGCTGAAAACAATAAAGCATTCATTATCTGCTGCACTTGAGGATCTCGCACAGCAGCGCATAGGTGCGCTCGGTGGAGGGAAGACTCAATCGTTCGTTCGGTAAATGCACATCATGCAGCTCCGACCCGAATGAAATAATGTCAAGGCCAGGGATCCTTGCTGCAAATAAGCCGCATTCAAGACCTCCATGGGTCCCGTTGACCGTTCCTTCATGACCGTAAGCAGCCAGCGCAGTCTCGCGCAAAGAGGAATTCCGGGCATACTGCCAGCCGGGATACGAACTGAGTTCTGCCATCTCGCCATGCGCTGTTTCTACGATTGCCTGGAGCCGCTGTACCAACATTTCCATTTGAGACGGAATTTGTCAAGGTAGTATTCTGCAAAATGGCAGAAAAGGTATGAACACACGAGGACAAATTATGTGTCCATACCTTTGTGTTGGTATATTGCTCCAAGAAAATAAACAGTCATGAATGGGCCGTTTTCGCAAAACCCCAACAGTTGTCGACTAAAAACTGCTTTTAACCAGAACGTATGCTGACTAGATTTTCACCAGTAAGATTAGTACTATTCTCTGTACACATCTGACGGGTTTGACATATGCTATTCACAGGCAGCAATCATTTAGCTCAACAAGGGAACTTTGAATGATGAAAAAACTCTTGGCTATCACATCAAAAATAACTCTAACCTGTACTGCTTCTTTTCCGTTGTAATCCGTAGCGTCAAATATGACAAACTTTTTACTGTCTAGACCAATTACTTTATTGCACTCAATATTGGGGTTTCAGAATAAAGGACATCGAGGTTAATTACTGTTACAATATGGCCTTTCCCATCGTAAAGTGAAACACTGTTGTTCTTCCAAGCAACAACGTGCAAAGTTCCATTTATATCTTCTAAAATATCCCACACCATATCATTGATGCAGATAGTATCTCCCTTATGTTTCCCCTCAAAATCAACACACATAATTTCTGTAAAGTGTCGTTCGACATTTCCTATTGAAACAAGCATTGCATTCCTATATGTTTTCAGAATCTGTATATAATTCTCAAAGCTATTTTTGCATGTAATAATTTCATTAAAGGGAATATCCTGTGCAGCATCATCGGAAAATAAATTCCCAATATTTGTTGTAAAAACACTGTTTTTACATAGATCAATACTAGCCTTGCTGAGTTCAGCATTTTCATAGGGAAAAATGATAGAATCTTCTACAATGGCCAGCACAGATCCGCTTTGTTCTACAATATACGGCAACGTATAGGAACTCGTTATTACAGCGTTATTAATTTGACTAAACACTTTTCTTTTGAAGTCCACTAGTAATACACGTGAAGTTTGTTCGGTTGCATCATCTAGCGTTATTTTCAAAAAAATAAAGCCCAGATTTCCCCTTGCCTCAACAACTGATTCGTTGGAATCATTCAATGGTATTCGCAACAGCTCGTTTGATAAAATGTTTTCAATATTGCAGAAAGAACTATCAACATAAATAGAATAAATGTATCGAGAACCCATGTCTTCCAGAATGATTGCATCATGGGGGCAAGTATAGATAAGTTTGCTGCTCTTTTTCACTGTATCGCATAAAAGTACTTGCTCGTCTTGCCTTATACAAGCATGATACATATTTCTTTTGCTACTCAACGGAAACGCCCATTCATATAAAGGCAAATAGTTAATGACGCGCAAATCATGATAGTTACGCATATTATTTTTCCTTTCTCAATCCAATTTCAAAAGATAATCCTGTACCTTTTTCGAGGCACTCTTGCTTTGATAGTTCATCACCCATCATATCATAGAGGTGTGCAAGATTATAATATAAATCCGGGTCTGTATTATTAATTGTTTCCGCTTCCCGGAAAGTCTTAAGCGCTTCTTCATATTTTCCTAAATTTGCCAAAGCAATCGCTTTATTTATATATAGTTCATACATGTCTGGTTTCTGCGAAATTAGCGCGCCAAATTCATCGGCAGCTTGTATATAATCATTGAAAAGCCACCATCATCTAACGAGGTTAGCACAGGTATAGCAATTGCAACTGTTTCAATAAGCAAAAACGCAAATATTTTATATTGGGAGGCAATGCTGGAGCGGATCAGATAGGTGAGTTGCAGCCCATCTGTCTGCGTGGAAAGCATGCCGAGATTCAGGGATGTCTGCACCAAACTGGGAAGCGATGCACTTCATTGCCTCTACCCCGTTCAGGAATGCCACAAGAGCACACCTCGAAAGGCACGCTCTCGCTGCTCCGTGTTACACTGGGCGTCATTGAGGGCAGCGAGCATTGGTGAGTGTCTCCCGAAAAAGCAGAGGCCGCATGACAGCCTTACTTTAAGCGTTTAGGGTACATTGGCAAAATCATCCGCTATCCCTTTTGATATTATGAAATAAGAAGATCCAGTCAGAGGATTTTTCTCTAACTGGCTCTTCATACTTTCAAGCTCTAAGATTTGTTTATGTATTCTGCTTGTATCCCTCGATGGCCTTTTTGAGAATGTCCATGGCGCGCTCGAGCTTGTCGCTCTCGAGAACATAGGCCATGCGGACCTCGTTTTTGCCCTTGCCGGGGGTCGCGTACATCGAAGCGCCTGGGGCCATCATCACGGTCTCGCCGTTGTCGCTGTACTCCTCGAGCAGCCACTGCTGGAATTTGTCGGCGTCGTCCACCGGCAGCGCGGCCATCACATAGAACGCGCCGCCCGGCACGTCGAACACGACACCGGGGATCTCGCCGAGCTTTCGGCAGAGCGTGTCGCGGCGCTTTTTGTACTCGTCGCGTACGGCGGCGAAATACTCGGGGCCCACGGTGTAGAGCGCGGCGGACGCGATCTGGTCGAGCGTCGCGACCGAAAGCCGCGCCTGACAGTACTTCATCGCGTGGTTCATCAGCTGCTTATTCTTGGAGATCAGGCAGCCGATGCGCGCGCCGCAGGCGGAAAAGCGCTTCGAGACCGTGTCGATGACGATGATGTTGTCGCCCGCCTTGTCGGCGAATTCGCCGAAGGACTGGAGCTTTTCTCCGCCGTAGACGAACTCGCGGTAGGCCTCGTCGCCGATGAGGAACAGGTCATGCTTGACCGCGAGGTCGACAAGCATCTCCATCTCGTCCTGGCTCAGCACAACGCCGGTCGGGTTGCCGGGGTTCGTGACCATGATGGCGCGCGTGTGCTCGTTGATGAGCGGCTCGATCTTTTCGCGCTCGGCGTAGTGATAGCCCTCCTCGGGACAGGTCGGGATGGGGCGGATGGTCGCGCCGCAGGTGCGGGTCATCGTGTTGTAGTTGGGGTAGAACGGCTCGGGGATCAGAATTTCGTCGCCGTCGTCGAGGATGCACTGCAGCGCGATCTGCAGCGCCTCGCTGCCGCCGGCGGTGACATAGATCTCGCTCTTGTCAAAGTGCATGTCGAGCTTGTCGTAATAATTCTGGATCGCGTCGATCAGCTCGGGGATACCGGGCGAGGGCGCGTAGGCCAGCACCGGCTGCTCGAAGTGACGGACTGCCTCGAAGAACGCGGGAGGGGTCTGCACGTCGGGCTGACCGATGTTGAGGTGATAGACGTTGACGCCGCGTGCCTTGGCTGCCACCGCGTACGGGTGGAACTTGCGCATTGGAGACAGGCCGCATTTTTCTACCTTGCTGGAAAATTTCATAAAACGCACTGTCCTTTCTGGATTTTGAGAATAAGATAGCCTGAACGCCACGGCAATTGCCCGCGGCGTTCAGGCTGTAGGAGGGGATGACTCAGCGCCTATTAAAGATAATTATTTACCGAAGGCGATACAGCATGCTCACGTTCTGAGCACGGGTGCAGGTGGTGTCGGGGGAGAAGAGACCGTTGCCGACACCGCCGGTGACGTTCTGCTCTGCCGCCCAGGCAACTGCCGGAGCATAGTAGGCGTCAGATGCAACATCGGTAAAGGAGGCAGCGGCGGAGGCGGCCTTGCTGCCGTTGGCGCGCCACAGGAAAGTCACACCCTGAGCGCGGGTGCAGGGAGCGTTGGGGGAGAAGGTCGTGGCACTGGTACCGGTAGTGATGCCGTTTTCAACAGCCCACAGAACAGCCTTGCAGTAGTAAGCGTTGGCTGCAACGTCGGTGAAGGGATTGCTGGCAGTCTTCGGCTCCGGGCTGCCGCTGGCGCGCCACAGGAAGGTCACGATCTGAGCGCGGGTGCAGGATGCGTTGGGGGAGAAGGTCGTGGCGCTGGTGCCGGTGGTGATGCCCTTCTCGACGGCCCAGTTGACGGCATCATAGAAGTAGTCGCCGGACTTGACATCGTTGAAGCCCTTCTGGCTGGGCTGCGTCTCGGCGTCGCCGAAGAGGTCGGCAAGGATTTCGGCGGCGCTCATATCAGCGTAACCGTCGGGGTCGGTCAGACCGGAGCTGTCGAGATTCCAGCTGAAGTTGCCGGACCAGGTCTCTTTGTATTCGGTGCCGGTGGCAGGGGTGGCGTAGGAGATGTAGCTTCTCAGCACGGCGTCATAACGATCGCTCCACTCGGGGTAGTACTTGGTCATGTACTTGGTGACGAGCTTGTAGGCCTCGCAGTTCTTGTCGTCGTCGCTGTTGGGGTTGAGGGCGCTGAGCTGAACGCCGCCGCCGCCCTGACCGGCCTTGCTGTCGGAAGGCGTGGAGTGCAGGAAGACGATGGAGCCGTCGTCGCAGACGCCGAGGACGGTCCACACGTGGCCGCTCATGCTGAAGATGTCGCCGGGCTTGAAGGACTTGATATCGCGCGTCCAGGTGCCCCAGCCCTTCTCTGCAAAGGTCTTGGCCATCTTGACGGCGCTCATCACGTAGCCGTCGCTCAGGTCGTTGGTGGTGCTCTCAGTGTGCATCACGTTGTAGACGGTCCAGCCAATATAGGCGGAGCAGTCCACACCGGCGTAGTAGTACTGGTTCCAGCTGTTGTGCGGATAGTAGCTGTGCGCGGGGTCGGCACTGTTCTTGTAGGTGTAGTTGGCGTCCTGCTGCTGGAAGAAGTCGATCCAGCTCTGGGGCAGGCCAATGGTCAGCGCCTGGTTGGAAGAGTTCACATCCTGCCAGTCCCAGCTGCCGCCGTAAACGTACAGCGCGGTGCCGACAGGGTTCATCGCGGTCTGGAGGTAGTTCTTGAGGGTGCGCTTACCGGGCGTGCCGCTGACGGGAGCGGTATAGTCCTCTGCCACGAACGTAAGGAACGCGGTGTCGCCGTAGACCTTGACGGTCGCACCGGCGGTGAGGTCGGCAGCGGTCTTGGCGGTAACAGTCGCCTTACCGGCGGTGTTGTTGGTGATCTCGTAGACGTTGGCGATGTCGTAGGTCTTGCCGCCGACTGTCACGGAGGAAGCGGTGGCGGACTCGATCTTGCCCTCGGCCTTGGCCGCGGCGAGGTTCGCGTCAGTCACAACACTGCCCTGAGTGGACAGATCGTAGACATAACCTTCCTGAAGCTTGTTCTGGACGGCGTACTTATTGTCACTGCTGGCGATGGTATACTGCACTTCTTTACCGTTGGTGTAGAAGCGATGGACAAAGTCGGGCTTGCTGTCAGCTTCCACGGTGCCGTAATCCTTCACGCCGAGATACACGTAAGTCTTGTTGCCGGCGCTAGTCGAACCGTCTGCCTCAAGGGCGGAGGCCGGCGCGACCAGAAGCGTGGAAAGCATTGTGAGGACAAGTAGCAATGAGCAAAGTCTTTTCTTCATGTGATGAATTCCTCCTCAAATATTGTGTGATTCTGTGAATGCGCGGCGTATTATGGCGGCGGCTCCTCACCTCTCTTGGCTGCTGCAAAAGAAAAAACCCGGCAAAAGGCGCGATAAATCCACGTCTTTTGCTGGGTTTTATTTGCGGTGAAGAACGTTGTGGCATTCTCAAGCAAAGTAAAGCAGCAGTGATAATCAAGTTTTCAAAAGCATATTTATGCTACCATGTCCAGACTGCAATTGCAAGGGGGAAGGTGATAATCGTTGATTTGACCATAGTTTATGTGCCTTAGCGATTTTTTGACAAGGAATTGTTGTGCGTTATCGACAAAAATCGGCAGAATCATCCGGCTTGGCAAGAAGATATTGACAACTCGGTCAATGGCCGCTATAATAAAGGCAACCAATGATGCTGATACAGGGCGTTTTTGATTATTATACATTCCGTGCATTCTCCTGTGAAAGGAAGGACGGTTCTTTGAATCAGATCAATTCGGTTTTTGTCATTGGCGAGTCCAGAACGAATTCGGACAACGCCATCACAAAAAACTACGGCACGTTTTATATGGCGTTTGAAGTCGACGACCGGACATTCGAGGTTCTGGATTTTAGCTGCACTCATACAATTGCTACGACAGAGTCATTTCTGAGCAAGCTTTTCCTGGGGCAGGTCTTTCCGGAAATTGACGAATGGCTGGAGAATACGCTGAATCGGCGTTACGGCGGCTCATCGCGCCGGGCCGTACTTGTCGCTTACCGCGATGCGCTCAAGCGCTGGCGGTCAATGACGGGCAAGCCGGAAAGCGAAACCTGATTACGCATAACTGTATATGGCTGCTTCGCAGTCGCCTGCCATGACTTCCCTCGTGGTGCCGCGTGTGAAACCCAGCAAGATCAGGCGTTGAAAAACGCTCGGTTTTGTTGGACTTTTTTCTGTTTTGTCTTTTGCAGCGGGTCCAGGTACCGCCCCGCTGAGAAGAAATATATTTTTTGGAGGAGAAAAGTATGTTACCTGCTATTGAAAACGGTTTTACTTTCATCGCATTCCTGATGTTCCTGGCCGGCGGGCTGCTGGCAATGGAAAAATACACCAAGTGGAAAGTCTTTAACTGGGTCCCGCCGCTGGTATGGATCTATATTCTCAACATGGTCTTCTGTACCCTGGGCCTGTACAATTCCGAAGGCGTCAGTGCTGCTTACGGCGTACTGAAGAATAACCTTCTGTACGCAATGATCTTCGTTATGCTGCTGCGCTGCGACTTCCGCAAGATCGCCAAGCTCTCCGGACGCATGATCGCGATCTTCCTTGGCTGCTCGATCACTCTTGCACTCGGCTTCATCGTCGGCTTCCCGATCTTCAAGGGATCCCTCGGGGGCGGCGAGACCATCTGGGGCGCTACCGCAGCTCTGTACGCTTCCTGGGTCGGCGGCTCCGCCAACATGGCTGCCATGCAGGATGCTCTGCCGGTCGATGCCGGCGCTTACGCCTGCGCTCTTACGCTCGACACCGTCTGCTACTCCGTATGGATTGCGCTGCTGCTCTTTGCTGTGAAGTATGCCGGCAAGTGGAACAAGTCCGTTAAGGCGGACACCTCCAAGCTTGAGGCCGTTGCAGCCGCTGCCAACGCAGAGGTCGCCAACGAGAAAAAGCAGGCCAAAGCTGCCGACTGGATCTGGCTTATCGGCCTTGCTCTGATCGTCTCCGCGCTGTCTCAGAAGATCGGCCTTGTCATGAATGACGGCCTCAAGGAGATCGGCCTTGCCATGTTCGACAAGGGCACCTGCACGACGCTGTTCGTCACCGTTCTCGGTCTGGTCTGCGCAATGACCCCGCTCGGCAAGCTTCCTGCTGTTGAAGAGCTTTCCAGCGTCCTGCTGTACGCCGTCGTCTCCCTGCTCGCTACGCAGGCTCCGCTCAATGCGCTGGTCGAAGCTCCGATGTGGGTCGTTTACGGCGTGTTCGTTCTTGCGATCCACGTTGTCGGTATGTACATCCTCTCCAAGATCTTCCACTGGGATCTTTGCATGGTCTCTACGGCATCGGTCGCCAATATCGGCGGTTCCGCTTCTGCGCCGATCATTGCCTGCGCCTATGACGATTCCTTTGCGGGTATCGGTGTTCTGATGGGTGTTCTTGGCGCTGCTATTGGTAATATTTTTGGTCTTGGCATGGGTGCGATCCTGCATATGATTGCATGATCCCCGCCGGATGATTTTTCCTGCTCCTGCGGCCCGTGCCGTGGGAGCAGGATTCACAAAGAGGTTACTTTTATGAATATTAACGATACCTTGCAATATCTGAACATTGGCCTGCCGGACGATATCGCCCGGCGCAAGGCATGGGGCGATTTTGAAGGCGCGATCCGCCTCATTGATCTTCGCCTTGCGCAGGATAACCTGTCTGAGGCAATGCGCGCGTGCCTGACCGCCGAGCGCGAGATCATCTGCCGGATCCCGCAGAATTACCCGTTCGACCGTGCCGCCGCACTCGCTGTGGTGCGCGGGCACATCCCCGATTTTACCGAGGAGGAATTCGACGAGCGCGTGGACGCCGGCAAAATCAGCTGGCTCTATGTCAACGGCGAGATGCACTTCCTGGACCGCTTCTTTGAGACGCTGTGCAAAGCAGATCCATCCTTTGCCGTCCGCGCGGGCGTACAGGTGCACGGTGTGGAGAGCGTGACGAAGGAGCAGGGCGAGGGCCGTCTTGACCGTGTTCGCCGTCTGATGCGCGAGACCGGCGGTATCTCCAATCGCATCCGCATCCGTTCGAGCGTCCGCGTAAACGATGATCGGTTCACACCCGGTATGTTCGTGCGCGTTCACCTGCCCATCCCCGCCGAGTGTGAGCAGCAAAGCGAGCTCCGCATCGAGAAGATGTATCCCGAGACCGGCAAGCTCGCACCCGAGAATGCGGCGCAGCGCACGATCTGCTGGGAGGAGAACATGGAGGAAAACCACGAGTTCTATGTGGAGTACTCCTATGTCCACACGGCGCGCTACCACGATGTTTCCACGATGAAGGCAGACGCCGTACAGCCTGATTTCGACACGCAGGAGCAGGCGCCGCACATCGTCTTCACCCCGTTTATTCGTTCCCTTGTGGAGACGCTGACCGAGAGTGTGACCGATCCTCTGGAAAAGGCGCGTATCTTCTACGACTTCATCACGCTGAACATGAAGTATACCTTCATGCCGTCCTACTTCATTCTCGAGTGCATCCCGGATTCTGCGGCGCGCAGCTACACCGGCGACTGCGGTGTGTTTGCCCTGCTCTTTATCACCATGTGCCGCTGCGCTGGCATTCCCGCCAGGTGGCAGAGCGGCCTGACCGCTGAGCCGGACTTCTGCGGCGCACACGACTGGTCCCGCTTCTATATCGCGCCATACGGCTGGCTCTATGCCGACCCGAGCTACGGCACGGCGGCGGTGAGGGCGCAGAATGAGGAACGCCGCAAGTTCTACTTTGGCAACATCGACGCATACCGCATGGTGGCCAACAGCGAGTTTGAAGCGCCGTTTACCGTTGAAAAGCAGTTCTGGCGCGCCGACCCCTATGATAACCAGGTCGGCGAAATTGAGACCTCAGATCGTGGACTCCGGTATGAGGAATACACACGCAGCAAGGAAGTGCTTTCCTGCGAGGAGCTCGACCCGCGGGCGTAAAGTCAAAGAAAGGATTTTAAAGAAAGGATTTTAAATTAGTATAATGAACAGTTATGGTTTGATCGATCTGCACTGTGACACTCTGGCAGATTGGAAGTATGCCAACACCGGCAACCCGGACACGCTGGACGATCCCGGCCGCGTGCTGCAGCTGAGCAACATGCCGAATGACGTGCATTGGGCGCAGTTCTACGCAGTCTTCATTCCGGATGAGGAGCGCGGCGATGCAGCCATCGCTTATTTCGAGAAGAACCGCATAAACTTCTATCGCCAGATGGAAAAGTTTTCCGACCGTGTGGCTCCCTGCCGCAATGCCGCCGATATGGAGAAGGCTTGGGCTGAGAATAAGACCGCCGCATTTCTGACTATTGAGAACGGCAGCGCGCTCGCCGGTGATATCACCCGTGTTCACACACTTGCCGAGCAGGGTGTGCGTGCCATTACGCTGACATGGAACGGTGAAAACGAGCTTGGCTCCGGTCACACCACTGACCATGGCCTAAGCGAGTTTGGCAAGGAAGCTGTGCGCGAGATGGAGAAAGAGGGCGTTCTTGTCGACGTCTCCCACCTCAACGACCACGGTTTTGCCGACCTGCTGGAGGTGGCGGCCAAACCCTTTGTCGCCACGCATTCCAATGCCCGTGCGCTGTGCAGTCACAAGCGCAACCTCACAGACGACATGATCCGAGAGATGGTCAGGCGCGATTGCCTGATCGGTCTGAATTACTTTGTGAAGTTCCTGCGCGACGACGGCGAAGTTCACAGCCTTGACGATATCTACCGTCACACCATGCATTTCTTTGAGCTGGGAGGCAAAAAGAATCTTGCTCTCGGTTCGGATTTCGACGGTTCCCTTCTGCCGGAGTGCCTGAATACACCGGCCAAGGCGGCGTCGATTTACGAGTATCTGATCTCCCGAGGCGTTTCGCAGGAGGATGCCGATGGCGTAATGTACAAGAATGCGCAGGAGTTCTTCCGGAAGAACCTGAGATAAGTCTATAGGGTAATCGCGCTGCCTATCATATTCTGCACTGCTGAAAACAATAAAAACATTTGCACACACGCCGCTCTGATCGAGCGGCGTGTGATTTTTTTCAAAATCTCAAAAAACTTTGCTCAAAGCGGTTCTCAAAATGGATGAATGGTAGAGAACAATTTTCTCTATCGCCATCAGCAGAGTATGTCTCCCTAAGTCTTCTACTGCAAAAGTGGGAACAGAATCTTGCAAGAGATGATGCCTTGGCTAATTCCTGCTGTCGCGTGCAAACATTAACAGCGCAAGGCGATAAAAAGTCCAACCTAAGTTTACAGAGAGCAAAGAAAGGAGCTTCAAATGAAAGAGTCAACCTACAAAAGCTACGACGCCCTACCGTTATTTTTCAATGCAGAGATGGTCGCGCAAGTGCTCGGCGTCGCGCCGTCCAGCGCATACGAGCTAATGCACGAGAAGGACTTCCCCACGCTGCGCGTCGGCAGCCGCATGGTGGTGCCGAAAGAGAAATTCATCGAATGGGTCGAGCAGCACACAAAGGGCGGTGGTAATGCATGAGAAGAACAAAACCACCGGTCGGCTGGGAACGCGCGAAGAACTGCTTCCCTGTCCCGAATGAGCTGCTGGACTTTGACCTGCCTGCCGGTGCGATTGCGGTGTACATCTACCTACTGCGTCATGCAAACCGCAAGACGAATCAATGTCATCCAAGTGAAGCAACTATCGCGAAGAAGCTGCATCTCTCGCGCAACACCGTCGCAAAGCATGTTCGTCTGTTGGAGGAATTCGGCCTCATCGTCACGGAGCGCACCAGCATCATCACAAAACGCGGCATTAAAAAGAACGGTAACCTGCGCTACACAATTCTCCCGATGCGCGAAGTCATTGCAGCACACTATGAACGGCAGCTCACTGCGCTGGACAAAGCCATCGAGCGGCACAAAGTACAGGCGAGGCTGACAGAGTGCTCGGGCACTTGAGCACGAGGGTTCTTCTCTATGTGCTTTGATGATACGCAATGAAGTCTAAGGCACAAACTGCGATAGGCCCCCCGTGTACGCCCTTGTGAGCCGCTGTGTGCGCTTTTTCGGGGGCAGGCAGCGTCCCAGCCCACGAGGGAGAGAATACGCCGCGTTCGCGCGAATCCAGGGTGCGGCGGAGAGAGACGGGTTTTAGCGCTTTTGGCGGCAAATTTGCCCGATCGATTTTAGCACAATGATAAAGAGAGGTGGTCGTGCGCGACCACCTCTCGACCACAAAGGCCCGCAGTGCGGGGCTTTTTTGAAGGTTCGACAAGGTGCACCTTTGGAGTGCGTTTGCAAGGCCTGGGTGAACCTTGCCGGAGAAAATGCAGGCGCGGCAAGGGTTTGCGCCTTTTGGGAAAGGAGAGATATGCAGATGAGCGAAGCAGCAGAAAAACGAATCGAACGCACCGTCGTCTGGCTGGATGCGGGACTCGTTCCGCGCATGGACGGTTGGCTGAAGGCCGACAACTGCAAAAACCGCAGCGAGTTTATCAACAAGGCGCTGCGCTTCTACATGGGCTATCTCGGCACGGAGGATAACACGGCGTATCTCTCGAAAGCCATCCTGACAGCGATTCAGGGGACGCTGGAAGACAACAACAATCGGCTCTGCCGCATCATCTTCAAGTGGGCGGTGGAGCTGAACATGATGTGCCACACCATCGCTGCACACTTTCGCACCGACGACATTTACACGCGCGAGCTGCGCGGCTTCGCTGTTGACGAGGTGAAGCGCACGAACGGTCAGGTGAGCTTCGAGGATGCGGTGTAGCATCAGCGGCGCATCGAACCGGACGATGAATCACGGTGAGGCGGATCAGCATCGCTCACCCCCCTCACGAGAGCATATTGTCCGCAGCCGGTCTATAGCATCTGGGTCTCATAATGCAACTCTACATGTACGGCACATGATTCACTAAATAATCCGTTGCTATATAACTGCCCTGTGTGATAAAATGAATAAAGGTAAACGGCTGTGTAACATTTTGAAAGGAGTTTTATCATGTCGGCAATAGCAATCAAGGATATCTATGCAGGAATGCCCGATGCGCGGGATGAAATTAGTACAAATCAAATTGACGCTTTTCTTGGTAGCTTCGTAGTTCCGCCTGAGTTGCCTATTGACAGCCTACTTGAGGGGCGGAAATTTCTCATCTCTGGTTACAAGGGGGTAGGAAAGACCTCCGTCCTTTACTATTTGCAAAATGAAGTCCAGAATCGTGATCCTTCGGCATGTACATCTTTTATCTATTTTAAAAGTGATTTTGAGGAAATTCGCAAGAGTAATTTAGATGCAGTTGCGAAGAAACTAACTGCATTCATAGATGTAAGTGGTGAGATTCAGCCTAGCAAAATTGAGTTTTTGCATATTTGGAGATGGGTATTTTTTAAGAAAATCGTGGATGACTCTGTCGAAAAACACCATAGCCTTTTCAAACAGGACATCGTTTGGGATAAGTTTGAAAAAGCTGTTAACAAAATTAGTTTTTCCTCACGAGATAAACACGTAATTTCGCTTTCATCTCTAAGTATTTCTATGCAGGCATCACCTTCCAAGGGAGTATCTGCTGGGCTAAATGCTTCTTTCAATAAAGAAATCTCTAAAAATGGCGAAGCATTTCGGAATCTTGTTGACATCGTTGATGAATGTGAAGACCTCTTCCAAGAACTCACTCCTAGTGAAATACCTTATTATATATTTATAGATGAAATGGAGGCATATTATGGAGATATTGAGTTACTAAAGCGTGATCTCACATTGATTCGTGATATGCTTTTTACCATTCACAGAATTAACAGCTATAGAAAACTTCACATAATAGCAGCTATTAGAAATGAAATTATTTTTGCAATGGATAGGTTCATCCAAACAAATGAACTGAACAAAATCATCGATGGTTTTAGTGTTCCTCTTAAATGGGAGTATAGTAACACAAACTCTTATAATCATCCGATTATTCAGATCCTAATGAAGCGAATCTCTATTGCAAGCCATGATCCATCTCCAAAGTTTCAGCAGTGGTTCCCTGATAAGGTAAATAACAAGGATACAGTAAATTATATTCTTGACAACGGGTGGAACAAACCTCGCGATATTGTCAGGTTATTGATTGCAGCCCAGAATGACAGTCTTCATTGCAATGATACTGCTTTTACACAAGCAGCATTTGACTCTCTTAGAAAAGAATACTCAAAAAATAGTCTTTCTGAGATTCGTCAAGAATTACAGTCGTTATACTCCAGTGAAGAAATTGAAATGGTGATTCGGCTATTGCGAGGCGGTCCACGTTTTACGACTGCTGAAGGAATTCGAAAGCAAGCAGCAAAAGGAAGCCGCGCAAGAGCGTTTTGGGACGAACGACAAGATTCCATACTTGAAGATTTCTATCGAGCTGGTTTCTGGGGAAATGTCAATCGTAGCAGCGCACAATACTCATGGCGATGGAATCATAAAGGCGATACTGGCGTGCTAACCGTGAATGGATGGGAGCTTGCAATACATCCAGCATTATGTAGTGAATTGTCAATTCTTTTTTGAATGGTTACATACCTAAAATCAAGACTATTCTTATGTTATTCGTTTTATAGAAATGAGTTCTATGCTCGACAGTGTAATGTCATATTCTACGCTGCTGAAAACAATAAATTTTTCAAAAAAGTAGTAGCTTTCGGTATGAAACTGTGGTATGTGTGTTGGCTGCCAAAAGGAGGTGGCACAATGCAGAACCACATGAAATCGCCGCAAATTTCATCTGATCAGTGGGATTTCATCGGCCTGACTAGATTATTAGTCAAGGCAACGCAGGAGCATCTTACATCCGATGTCAGGTCACCCTCAGAATTCTTCGCTGATTCTGTATCTGTCGCAAGCGAGGTGAACGCACATGGCTAAGCGCAGAGCAAACGGTGAAGGTAACATCAGAAAGCGCAAGGATGGCCGCTGGGAGGGCCGTTACACCATCGGGCGTGACCCGAAAACGGGCAAGGCCGTTATCAAAAATGTTCTTGGCAGGACACAGGCGGAGGTTAAAGAAAAACTGAAGCGTGCCATTGATGAGAACAGAGGGCTTGACGTCATTAAGTCAGGTGAATATACGGTTGGCAAATGGCTCGACCTGTGGTACGAAAACTATGCAAAGGTCAAGATGCGTCCTTCGTCTTATCTGACTTATCGCGGCTACATCGACAATCATATCAAGCCGTACATTGGCAACATCTCGCTGAGTAAACTTACCACATTGGATTTGCAGACACTCTACAAGAAATTGCTGACAGAAGGACGGGTAGACCGGATTGAAGCCAAGAAGCAGCCCAAGGGACTGAGCGCCAAAACAGTGCGCAACATCCATCAAATCATTTCCTCTGCCCTGAAGCTGGCAATCGAGCAGCGGCTGATCGCCCGCAATCCGGCAGACGGCTGTGCCTTGCCGAAGGCGGAGCGCAAGGAAATGCAGACGCTTCCCGTTGAGCAGCTGACGTCCTTCCTCCGCGAGGCAAAAGACAGTGGCGTGTTCGCCCTGTACTACATCGACCTGACCACCGGCCTGCGGCGGGGCGAGTTGCTCGGATTAAAATGGTCGGACATTGATTTGGAAAAAGGAGACCTCCGGGTTCAACGGCAGATCGGGCGCATCGACGGCAAAATCATTGAGATGCCGCTGAAAACGAAAAACGCCTACCGCACCTTGCCGCTGTCGGCAGATGCGATAGACGTTCTGAAAATGCAAAAATGCAAAGTTGGGAACAGTGAATGGGTATTCCCATCGCCCACTGGAGGTCCCATGTCCCCGGACAGCGTCCTGCACATGCTGCACCGCGTTCTGAAGCGGGCAGGGCTGCCGAAGGTACGTTTTCATGACCTGCGTCACACCTTCGCAACGCTGGCACTGCAAAACGGTGTGGACAT
>ULUZ01048332.1_pt1 | contig 15862 bp, 9 predicted proteins | sample 1958881 | NCBI WGS metagenome assembly ULUZ01 (sample SAMEA4835771, study PRJEB28245) | human gut metagenome | biome: gut microbiome; material: fecal sample | place: Denmark | collected 2008
CGCAGCGTACAGCGGCAACTCGGTGTTCGAGAAGTGGCTGATGCAGGGGAAGAGCGCTGATGCGGCTGAGAATACGGCTGAAGCGTAAGGCAATATTCCTTGCAGCAATTCTTGCAAAGTATCAAAAATGCTCGTCGGCAGTCGTGCTATTCGGCGCCCGCTGATGGGCATTTTTGCTTATTCCTTTTGAGCAGCAACACGTTTGCTATCCATTGCTAATGTTGCCATTAGCAGTTCCCGCGATTCTTCTTGGAAGCCAATCAGTTCATTCCAATTGCTGCTTTTTACGGCGGTAATCAATTCCTGCCTGATTTCTTCATTAGGAATGAATGCCGTTTCGGAATCCTCGTTATATCCCAAATATCCACGGTGAATCAGGTAAGTAATCACATCATCTTTGCTTGCGATTTTTGCCGGGTCATTCTTAAAGGTTGCCGTGTTGACTGCTACTTCTGCGCCAGAAAGCATTTCAATGATGGCAGTCTTTAAGCCATCATAATTCATGCTAATCAGCGGAACGACCACCTCATAAGAGCCGGTTTCAGACCAGTAGCTCCTGAATTTTCCTTTGGTCATCACACTGACGACTGCCCGCGGATTATAAATCTGGTATCCGTCAAGGAAGTACCCATCATACCATTTCTTTACTTTCTCGTAATCTCTGCCGTACTTATCGCAAAGGATTTTTACTTCATTCTCCGTAAAACCGACATAAGGTGCAAGCCCGTATGCCTGAAGCATGGTAAACTCATCAAAGTTATTCAGCGCCGACTGCGTTTTTTCTTTCCTGATAGGAAGAATGCCTGTCAGATAAGCCAGCTGAATATACTTCGTCGGCTCCGTTCCCTTGAACATGCCTCGAAGAAAATTGATGTAATCTTCCTGCACCTTCGCATTGGCAGCCTCGTCGCGAATCAGGACATCCCATTCGTCAATAATAATGATGAACTTTTTTCCCACTGCTGTATTGATTTGCGACAATGCATCTGGTAAGGAAGTTGTTTTTTCCGTCAGTATATTGGGATAGTATGCTTCCAACTCCGAAATGGTTTTCTCCGAAATATAAGACACAACATTTTCCACGCCACCCGCGGGCTCGATGCACCATTGAATATCAATATGAATCACATCGTATTTGTTCAGATGCTTCTTGAAGTCGGCAGACTTGCTGATTTCCAGTCCGGCAAACATTGCTTCCGAGTCGCAGCCTCGACTGTAATAAGCTGTGAGCATATTCGCTGCATATGATTTTCCGAACCGCCGCGGACGGCTGTTACAAATATACCCTTGCATTGTAGCAAGAACATTATTGGTGTATGCAATCAGTCCGGTTTTGTCAACATAAATTTGCGAGTTCAGCGCGACCTGAAAAGCGCTGTTGTTCGGATTCACAAAGCGTCCCATTGCCTCTGCTCCTTTCCGAAGGATGTTTGCTGAGGTTTTGATTTCTGCGACTGCCCAAATGCAACATGCGTTCACACCATGTCAAGGGCGTGGAAGAAGTGCTGCGCGCAGCGGGCATAATTCCACTCTATCTGCCGCCATACAGCCCAGATTTGAATCCGATTGAAATGCTGTGGTCGAAGATGAAGGCTATTTTGCGGAAGCTGGGCTGCAACATTGCTGTACTTTTGCCCCAGATGGTCGCCCATGCACTTGCTCTCGTTTCACCGGAGGATTGTTTCGGCTGGTTTACTGCTGATGGTTATTGACTGGATTTTTGAGAATTGCTATAAAAAAGTCGTTCGGGCAGCACGCTGAAGATGGTCAAAATGCCGAAGGAACATTTTCAACCTTCTAGCAGGGTTTATCCCAAGATGACATTGACTGTGAATGAGCTTGCCTGTGGATTGGGATATTCATTGGTGAAACGTTCCGGATCTCCTTGCTTTCATCTCGGTAAACGTATCTTGGTCAATCGGGCTACGCCTCAGATATGGATGGATCAGCAATGCGCCCCAATAGAGCTTGCTATATTCTATTCGGACTGAAAACGCGAAAATTGCAAATAACACCGATGAAAAGGCTTGCTATCTGACTTTCGGCTGTGTATAATTAAAGTGTAGGAACGGAGATCATTCCTATATGTACGGAATACACATGCCGAAAGGAGGAGTGGCTATGGCAACGAGTGCTTTCGAAAGGAAGATTGTCATCAGCGATGCAGCGTCCAAGGAAAAACTGACGCAGTTTTTTGGAATCGGACGCACCTGCGAGAAAGCGGGCCAAGCCTCTCTATTCCGGCGTGGAAAGAGAACGGAGTGAAAAGCTATTAGCGCAATGCTTGCCCCGCTCCAAACGCTGATCGACACGCTGAAGGAAGACAGTGATGCGCTTATGCAGATCCTGTCTTCTTTTTCATAGGGCGCCCGGCAAGAGCAACAACTAAGTGGTGAGAGAACACAACGCGCTCGGCAGTAGGAAGCGTTAGCCGAAGGCGAGGGTGTCCATAATCGTGCCATTGAGTTTGAGGCACTGTCCAAGGCAAGGACTTACCTTCTTTGCAATGAGGCAGACATGATAGGAGTGCGGGGGCATACCTGTCCGCACCTGCTGATAGTCAGCCAATGCATCGAATATACCAGAAAAAGTATGGAGATCCACAAGCGTGAGCATAGCGTAGTTGGATTTCAGCATGGCGCTGTCATAGCCAAAGCGTGCAGAACGGTCATTCGTTTCAAAAAACATGATATCAGACTGTAGACAAGAAGCTATTCCCCCGCGAATGGGGTGAGAATAGTCCTTTCTGCAAATGAAAGAATAGCCGAATTTCTTTATTCTGCCATTCAAACCAAGTTTGCTTATGTCAACAAACTGAGACATCATGAAAACAGGATATGTAATTTGTGCCATGGATTGCTGGTTGATCGCAGACATGAGCGAAGTTCAATTCACCCACTGTATATGGGTCAGGAGAGGAGTCAACTGTATGCTTCAAATAGCTGTGGTAGAGGATGATGTGGCTGCATCGGATACAATCAGAACATATCTGAACACCATCTTGGCGGAGAAGCAGATGTCAGCCAATATTCATGTATATGATACAGCAGAACAATTGATTGCATGCAGGGATATGAGGCAGTATCACATGGCGCTTTTTGACATTGAGCTTCCCGGTATTAATGGTATGGAGGCGGCAAAACGTTTCCGAGAGGTCAATGAGAACGCAGTCATCATTTTTGTGACGAATATGGCGCAGTATGCGTTAGCCGGGTATGAGGTATCTGCCATGGACTTCATCGTAAAGCCGGTCAATTTCTACGATTTTGCAATGAAGATCAAACGAGCATTGAAAAAAGTGACTCAGTTTGAACAGGATGCCATCACTGTGGTGAAAAAGGAGAGCATCAACCGCATTCCAATTCATGATATCTTGTATATTGAGGTAATGAACCATCGGGTCTATTATCACCTGGAGAATGAGAAAATAGACGTCTTTGGAGCGCTGAAGGATGTCGAGGATCAAATAAAAAACTTTCATTTTGCACGTTGCAACCGCTGCTATTTGGTAAATCTGTCTCATGTCCGAAAAGTGCAGGATGACGAGGTCTATATCAATGATGAACGTCTCAGCATTTCAAGGTCGCAAAAAAAAAGCTTTCTGGAAGCCTTTGTTCATTATTTGAGTTTGTAAGAAAGCGAAGGAATTAGGGTGTGTCAATGATCATCAGTCTATTCAATGAATACTGGCTTCATGTGGGTTTTTTCTGGGCCTTGACCATTGCCTGCTGGTTGTTAAGCGGTGGCCTGGAAAAGAGAAATGGCTTCCCGTGGCGGGTTTGCTTTTCTGTAGCAGCGTTTCATATCATGGGGTATTTCGGAATGCCCTGGCTGACCCGAATCAATATTCAGCTAATCCAATGGACGGGACTGCCGGGATGGAATGGCTACATGTTGGTTTGGATCGAGCATCTGGCGTTTGTTTTCGGGCTGCTTCTGATTTGCTTTGAAGGCAAAATGAGCCGGAACTGGTTTTGCCTCGCAGCAGGTTATTCTCTGGAAAGCATGTCCTATGGATTGCAGGAAATTCTTTGGTGGGCAACAGGCATCACCATTGCTGATCACCAGTGGATGAGGTCGTTAGCTTATGTCGTATGCTATCTGGCAGCTTATTGGCTGATTGTACGAAAGGTGACCCAAAACATCCGCTATCTGGACTCAAAACGCACGATCCTTGTGTCGATGATGAATCTGTTCCTGATTCTTTTTATCGGAACAGCGCTTGAGAGCTACCTGACAGAAGCAGGGTGGCTGTTAGGTTTTTTCCGTGCATCCTACTGCGTGGTTTCGATGTTCATTCTCTTTGGATTATCGGATATCAACAAGAAGGAAGCTGAATTGATCACCATCCGCCAAATGCAGGACAAGCAGGCGGAGCATTATCAGATTGCGAAAGATATGATGGGCGTTTTGAATCTGCGTCTGCATGATTTGAAGTATTACGCACTGAAAAGCAAAAATGAAAAAAACCTGAACGAGCTGATTGCCAATATCAAACTGTATGATGCGCAGATCCAGACCGGCAACCGGGCACTTGACGTAATATTAACGGAAGAAAACTTGAAATGCTATCAGAAGGATGTAAGGCTTAGCTGTATGGCGGATGGGAAAGCCATTGCTTTCATGGAAGAGACTGACATCTACATACTCTTTGGAAATATGCTTGACAATGCATTGGAAGCAGTATTGAAGCTGCCGGAAAAGGATAAACAGAACATTACGCTGACAGTAATCCGACAGGGCTGTTATGTGAAAGTCCATTGTGAAAACTATGTGAATCAATTGCCGGAGTTGCAGGATGGCTTGCCGATGACCAGCAAAGCAGATAAACAGATCCATGGCTTTGGCGTTAAAAGCATTCGGCTACTGGCGGAGAAATACGCAGGAATGATTTCGATCATGCCTACAGAGGATACCTTCAGCATTGATCTGGTTTTCCCTGTTGGGCAATATGATGCAGACCATCCGAAAAAAACGGAGACTGTTTGATAAAGCTGATGAAGAAGGAGATCCGCTATTGGCAAAGGAGAGCCATGATGGGCTCTCTTTTTTGTGCGATTGGGTGGATATTGTACCATTCGAGTGAACAAACAGGTAGAATAGGTGGTTCATATTGTGTTGTCATTCATCTTCTGATAGACTGACGGCAACGTCGGTAGTTCCGACAAATAACAACCCAAAGGAAGGTCGAGAACATGAGGAGAATGAAACGCCTCGCAGCCAAGGCCGCCAGTTTGGCTTTGGTAATGTCCCTGGGATTCGGGACGGTGGTCAGTGCCTCCGCTGAAAAAGTGGAAACTGGTTTTGCCCCGACGACTGACACCTATCTTGTGGCACTTGCAAATGCGGAGAATGTCACTCGCGAGATCGCTGAAGAGGGTATGATCCTGCTGAAGAACAATGGGGCGCTGCCGATGAATGTGGCAGAGGGCTGCAAGATTACGGTACTGGGTCGTAACTCTGTGGAGCCTGTCTACGGCGGCAGCGGTTCAGCTGGCGGCGGCATGCCTAAGGTTGATGTGTATAACAGCCTTTGGAAGGCAGGCTTTACCGTCAACCCGGTGATGGAGGCTTTCTATCGTGATGCTGAAAAATCCAGCAGCGCCCGCCCTGCTACGCCTGCCCAGGGTTCGATGCCCAGCGGCTATGCGGTAGCTGAAACGCCGATGGAGAGATATACGGACGCAGAAAAGCAGAGCTGCGCTGATTATGCTGACGCTGCGCTGGTGTTCATTTCCCGTATCGGCGGCGAGGGCTACGATCTGCCCACGACTTCCTATCTGGTGGATGAGGAAGGCAACGAAACCGTCGTTCCTGGTCGCAATGATGCAAGCGAACACTATCTTGAACTGGATCAGAACGAGAAGGATCTGATTGCCTTTGCCAAGGAGAATTTTGACAAGGTTGTAATCGTGCTGAATGCCGGCACTCCGCTGGAGCTTGGTTCTGTTCAGGCTGACGAAGGTGTGGACGCGATCCTGTGGGCAGGCTGCCCCGGTGTAACCGGCTTTGAAGCACTGGGTGAGATCCTGAACGGTACAGTGAACCCTTCCGGCCGTACGGTTGATACTTATGCGGCGGATTTCACAGCCTCTCCTGCCTGGCAGAACTTTGCTGTCAATGCCGAAAATGGCCGTGCCGATGCCGCCAACAATACGCTGGTTCTTGAAAACGGTGAAGCGACCAAGTATCATATGGTCGAGTATGAAGAAGGCATCTATGTCGGCTATCGTTATTATGAGACCCGTGGTTTCAGCGATGGCGAGGAATGGTATGCTGAGAACGTGGTCTATCCGTTCGGCTATGGTCTGAGCTACACCACCTTCCAGTGGAATGCGAAGTTCCCTGAAAACGCCGTCATTTCCCGTGACACAAAGATCGATGTGGAAGTGACCGTAACCAACACCGGTTCTGTAGCCGGTAAGGACGTTGTTGAGCTGTATGCTTCCACGCCTTATCTGGCTGGTGAAATCGAAAAGGCACATGTTGTGCTGGCTGGTTTTGCCAAGACCAAGCTGCTTGCGCCCGGTGAAAGTGAGACTGTGACGATTACAGTCGATCCTTACACCATGGCATCCTATGACTACAACGATGCGAACCTGAATGATTTCTGCGGCTATGAGCTGGATCCCGGCACCTATACGCTGTATGTTGGTACCAATGCGCACGATGCATGGACCAATGGTGCTGCCGGCACCTTTACGCTGGATGAAAGCATCCTGTATGAAGCGGATCCTGTTACCGGCAATGCGGTTGAAAACCGCTTCGACGAAGTCAGCGAGCATTTCGAAGACGGCAATGCTGTCCGCCTGAGCCGCAGTGATTGGGAAGACAGCTTCCCCACCTATATGGATGAGGACGATCTGGTCATTGATGAAGAAACCTTCGACAAACTGGAGATGACTGTTGTCGATGCTGCGTTCGATGAGGATCAGCCCTGGTATACGGATGTAATGCCTGTTCAGGCCGATCCGATCGAGTTGGCAGAGGGTGAAACCGCTCCCGCCGCGCCGATCCAGTTTGCTGAACTGATTGGTCTGGATCGCGAAGATCCCAAGTGGACTGCCTTTATGGATCAGTTTACCATTGCGGAGCTGGGCGCTATGATGTCCGGCAACTACAGTATTCCCGGCATTGAACGTTTGGGTATCCCGGTTACTCACGCGGTGGACGGCCCTGTGGGCTTCGTCTATCAGATGGGTGAAAAGTTTGGCGTAACGGGCGTCTTCTATGCTGCACCTGTGATGGTTGCTGCGACGTGGAACACCGATCTGGCGGCAAAGGAAGGCGACTGTCTGGCGGAAGAAGGTCTGTGGACGCACTGCACCGGCATCTATGGCCCTGCCACCAACATGCACCGTACACCTTTCTCTGGTCGTAACTTTGAGTACTATTCTGAAGATGGCTTCCTGGCTGGCAAGATCTGCGCTTCCGTGGTGAAGAGCATGACCGACAAGGGTCTAATCACCTTTGTGAAGCACTTTGCACTCAACGATCAGGAAACCAACCGTGATACACTGGCTGGTCTGGTCACCTATGCAGACGAGCAGACTATCCGTGAAATCTACCTGAAGCCCTTTGAAATGGCTGTTAAGGAAGGCGGTACCAAGGCGATCATGTCTGCCTTCAACCGCATTGGTCTGACCAACTGCTCTGAGAACTATGGTCTGCTGACCGATATCCTGCGGAATGAGTGGGGCTTTGAGGGCACTGTGGTGACCGACTTCGGCGGAAGCATGACGCAGTATGCAAATCCTGATGCACTGATCCGTGTCGGCAACAATCTGTGGCTGGGCAACCTTGGTGCAGATGCCCTGACCCTGTCCGGTGAAGGGCTGACTGCTACTCAGGTGGCTGCGCTGCGCAAGGCAGCTCAGGAATCCCTGTATGTTGTTGCAAATTCCTCTGAGATGAATTTCTATGAGTCTTATTGGAATGAATTCTCTGTGGATGGCGGCAATCCCTGGATCGGTAACTTCAAGGTCTTTGGCAAGGTCATAGTGGGCGATGTGGAACGTGGTCAGGAGATCAACCTGGATATGAGCAGCAAGATCCATGGTACTGACGGTGAAGTGACTTATGAGGCACTGAATCTGCCGCTGGGTCTGAGCATTGATCCTCAGACTGGTATCCTGAGCGGTACGATCGCTGAAAAAGCACTGGATGGTTATTACATGGGTTTGATCAATCTGCGCAACGCTGAAGGCAAGTCCATCGGCGAGCAGGTTCGTGTAATCATGTTCCTGCAGGATACCAGCGAAAAGCCTGCTGATTTCGCTTACATTTCGGAGCTGACCTACGCCGGCGAACAGGAAGCTGAAATCAGGGCTGGTGAACAGGCGAACATATGCATTGCAGTGAACGGCGGTGTGGATGGCAAGATTGTTGTGGTGCCTGGCGCTTGGGGTGCTGTGAACTACTACAATACAGTAGAAAAGCCTGTTCTGTACACGGTCACTGGTGGCGAACTGCCCGCTGGTCTGTGGATCAGCCCTGCCGGCAGCATCTGCGGTGTGACAACCCAGACCGGTGATTATACGGTCGAGGTTACTGCTGCTTCTCAGGAAGTGGATGCTTCTCTGACCACGGCTGTGACCATTCATGTCCTGCCCTAATTATATCAAGTGACATAAACTGAGCGGAGGACAAGGAGGCATACTTCTGTCCTCCGCTTTTGTAAATGGAGGATGATTCGCGTGAAGAAAGGAACAAAACGTCTCATTGGTCTGCTTGTGTTCCTCGCAATAGCAACAGCCGCAGCAATTTTCATCATACAGAACGAGGGGCAGGGATCAAAGCAAGCTGCGGTAAAGCCGACAGAGGCTGCGGAAAACAGCGTCGCCAATGAACAGGAAGCGCCGGAGCAGGCATTTCTTGTGTATGAAAATGCCGAAGTGAATTGCATCATTGATGTTGCCGATTCCGGTTCAGTGGCGCTTGCAACAGGCGCGGACCATATCTCCTACGAGGTGATTGACGGAGATATGCCTAAAGGCTTGACAATTGCAGAGGATGGAACCATTCTCGGTGCCTATCCCAGGCCAATGAAGGGCCGTGTTGTTACAGTGCGTGCATCGGCTGAAGGCTGCGATCCTGTGGAAGCAGAGATCACAATCAATGTAGTCAAGCCCTTCCTGACATTTACAGGTATCACCCTGGCGGATGCCAAAGCAGGCGTCGAATATGCGGCTTCCGTTGCCTACATATCGGACACGACAGAGAAAGTCACCTTTAAGCTGGCAAAGGGCTCTGTGCTTCCTGAGGGGCTGACGTTGAATAAAAATGGAGTCATCACCGGAACGCCGACCACTGTTCAGCGAGGTGTACCTTTCACGGTTGTAGCGGAAGCCAAGGGATATTCGGATACCGAGGCCGTTTTCAAGCTGGATGTAATCATTGATCATAAAAGCAACGAAACTGGCACGATTCTGAATTATAATGGCGGCGATCTGAAGAGCGCCTATGAGAATGAATACTACTTGAATCAGACGGGCGTAGCAGCCGGTGTGATGAGCCTGAATAACAACGAGCTGACGTTTGAACTGGCAGAAGGCAGCCAGCTCCCTGAGGGCCTGACTTTGTATTCGAACGGTGCCATTTTCGGAACTCCCAAGGCTTCACGAGTTCAGTCCTTTGATATCATCGCTCATGCCGCAGGCTGCGAGGATCAGCGCAGAACCTTCACGCTGAACATCATGGGCAGCCAGGTGGGCTATGACAATTCCATGACGCTTGAGGGCGCAATACGAGGAGAAGCCTTCGACCGTTCGGTTGCAACAGCCTACGCGGGTGAAGAGGTGATCACCTATTCTGTGGACGAAAAGAACGCAGAGATCCTGAAGGAACTTGGACTTGCGCTGAGCAGCGACGGTGAGTTGACCGGCACGCCTACTCGCTCCACGAAACGCGCCCGTTTTACTGTCATTGCCTCGGCAGAGGGCTATTCTGAGGCAACATGCACCGTCTATATGAACATTCAGGAGCCGATGACAGAAACCACGGTTTTTGAAGCGGAATACCTGAATCTTGCCGGAAAGACAGGTGTCGGTTACTCCGGCGCTCCTGCTGATGAAGGTCTGATTTGCCGCAACGAGACGGCAGGCAACCATTTCTTCTTGGGTTATCTGCACAGCCCGAACATGTATTTTGAGTACACGATCTATTCTGGGGCAGATACAGAAGGTGAATTGCTGCTATCCCTGGGGCAGGAGTTGGGCGATGACATCTCTTTCGACCCGTCTACACTGGATGTCTCTGTCAATGGTGTATCCTTGTCCTTTGGTAGTTTTCATGTTCCGGGAGCCCGCCAGAGCTATACGGTTTTTGAGGAGTTCAGTGCCGGAAAAATCAAGCTGAACGCCGGTGAAAACAAGATCCGGATCACAGTCAAACCCAATACGCTTTTCGGTGGAGCGACCGGCGGTCCTGGACTGGATTATATCCGAATTGATGGCGCGTCTGCACCGCTGATGTGGCAGCCGTGTTTGTACAACTTTGATCTTGTTGTGATTTGAGGTGAAAACATGAAGAAGCAAAAAAAACCCGGCATTCTGCATATGCTTTGGAAACAATGCAGACCGTTTATGATTATCGCACCTTTGCTGATTGTGCTGTTTGGCACAGTATCTCTGGTGGCGACGCTAAATCCTTTCCTGGCGAATACGATTTCAACCGTACTGGGCGGTGAACGGCGCGTATTGCAAAGCGGCGATCCGAACTCCGTACAGTATTACGACAAGACTGCCAGCTTCAAGCAGTTTGATCCCGGCATCGAGGATTTTGAACGGAATGCGCAAGGTCAGGAGCTCTCTTCCGGAGAGCAAAAAAAGCAGGCGCAGATGGCTGCGGGAATGTTGAATCAGGAGATTTGCGAGGAAGGCTTTGTTCTTTTAAAAAATGAATCTCAGGCGCTGCCTCTGACGGAAGGTGCTATGCACGTCAGCGTTTTCGGAAAGAATTCTGCTAATCTGGTGCTTGGCGGTTCAGGTTCTGGTGGTGGTAGTGCAGAGACGAGCGTGTCACTTTACGAAGGAATGAAAAATGCCGGCATTACACTCAATCCAAAGCTGATGGAGTTTTACGAAAGCTCTGCATCTGGGTCTGGGCGTGAGGCGAATCCTGCCATCGGCAGTTCAACGACCGGTCTGACGATTGGTGAGACACCTTATGACAAATATCCCAACGATGTCATCGACAGCTACAAGGATTATCGGGATGCTGCGATCGTGGTGATCTCCCGCATTGGCGGCGAGGGCTTTGATCTTCCGCGGACGATGGTTACGGAGTACGGCGGTGCTCCGGTTTCCGGTGCCAAGGAGGGTCAGCATTATCTTGAACTGGATGAGAACGAGGAACGTTTGCTTGATGAGGTGTGCCACGCGGGATTTGACAAGGTGATCGTGCTGATCAACAGTGCGGAGCCGATGGAACTTGGTTTCCTGAATGATCGGGCAGAAATCGACGCTGCGCTGTGGATCGGCTTTCCCGGCGGAACCGGTGCCAGTGCAGTTGGCAAAGTATTGACTGGTGCGGTTAATCCCTCTGGGCGTTTGGTAGATACTTATGTTCGTGATTTTACACAGGACCCGACCTGGCAGAACTTTGGCGACAACCGGCAAGTGAAGGGCAATATGTACCTTCAGGGCGGCGCTGAGTCCGGCTATTATTACGTCCAGTATGAGGAAGGTATCTTCCTTGGTTATCGTTATTATGAAACGCGAAGCTTCCAGGAAATCTATCGTTTCGGTGATGATGGCGGTGTGTATGACAGCAATGTTGTCTATCCGTTTGGCTATGGTTTGTCCTATACCGACTTCCAGTGGGAGCTGGTTGAATCTGAGACGACTGCAACCGGCTTGATCGAGGATCCTGAACAGGAGATCTCGATCACTGTCAAGGTGACCAATACCGGCAAGTTCGCCGGCAAGGATGTCGTGCAGCTGTATTACTCGGCACCTTACTACAATGGTGGTATTGAAAAAGCACATGTTGTGCTTGGTGACTATGCGAAGACTGCACTTTTGCAGCCCGGCGAATCGGGTTGTGTTACCTTGAAGCTGAAAGCTTCTGATATGGTGTCTTACGACCACGTTGATGCCAATGGCAACGGCTTTAAAGGCTATGAACTGGAACAGGGTATCTACCGGCTGTATATCGGGCAGAATGCACATCAGGCATGGAATCAGGACGAGGAGCATATGCTCTCCCGGAGCTTCTATGTTCCGGAAACCATCATGTACGCCATGGATATTGATGGGGCTTCGACTGCAAGTGATAACCAGTTTGATGAAATGACCGATTATATGCAGAAGTATGCGTCAGTCATGTCCCGGTTTTCTTTCGATTCCACATATCCAAGTGCTCCGACACAGGCAGACCGTGAGATCGACAGCGATTTGTTTAACGCGCTGACCTTTGTCTATAATGATCAGGACGCACCGTATTATACTCCGGACGCTTCCCTGAATCCGATTCCTACAACGTTGCAGCTCTATGATATGATCGGGGTAAGCTTCGATGATCCCAAATGGGAAGAGTTGGTCAATTCCATCTCTGAGGAAGATTTGATCAATCTGATTGGTACCGGCAATTTCAATACAGCTCGTATTGATTCCATCGGAAAGCCGAGGACGATCGATCCGGACGGCCCCGCCGGTTTTACGAATTTCATGGGTGACCCGTCTGTTCATGATACCGGTTTCTATGCCAGTGAATGTGTCATTGGCGCAACCTGGAATAAGGATTTGGCTTACGATATGGGCGTGATGATCGGCATTGAGGGGCAGATCGGCTATACCAATGGCGATGGACGTCCGTACAGCGGTTGGTATGCACCTGCCGTCAATATCCACAGAAGTCCCTTCTCCGGTCGTAACTGGGAATACTATTCCAAGGATCCCTATCTGACGGGTGCGATGGGTCTGCATGTCGTTCAGGGCGCGAATTCCAAAGGTGTGTACACCTATGTGAAACACTTCGTACTGAATGACCAGGAAACAAACCGTGATACAGGCGGTCTGATCACTTGGGCAGACGAACAGACCTTGCGCGAGATCTATATGAAGCCCTTCCAGATGATTGTTCAGCAGGGTGGTACGCATGCTCTGATGTCTTCCTTCAACCGAATCGGCACCACTTGGGCAGGCGGTAGCTATGCGCTGCTGACCAACGTTCTCCGCAAAGAATGGGGCTTCCAGGGGATGATTGTATCTGACTACAATCTGGGCAATGCCTACATGCCTCCGAACCAGATGATTCGTGCCGGTGGCGATATTAACCTGTCCCAGGCATACCTGCCCACTGCCTCTGCGAATGTGAAAAACGGAATGGATGCCGCGACACAGATCGCTATGATGCGTCGGGCTGCCAAGAACATTTTGTATACCGTTGCCAATTCCTGTGCAATGAATGGGTTAGGAGCAGGTGTGACGTACGCCTATCTCGCCCCGCTGTGGATGGTCTGGACTGTCATTGCCAATGTTCTGTTGATCGTCAGTATGGCGCTGTGGGGATACTTTTGCGTGCGGAAGGTACAAAAAGGTAAAAAACAAATGAGCGTTTCATGAAAGAACCCGACTAAGCGAATCACATGTTGAGACAGTATGGTGCTGAGCAGCAGCTTCACACAAAGCAGCGGCGAATGGAAAGAAATGCTTCATATGTAGAAGGATGTCCATGACTTCTTTCCGGAGCAGTTTGCTTTTCGGCAAATAGACCTGATTATATTCCGCAAACTTTGCCGTGATCGTTAAAGCTGTCATGATGTCCATCGGACCATACTTGCAGACAAAACCCTTGATCGCCTCCATCCGCTCTGTGCGTGTGGAGGCATTTTTCATGCAGATCTGACCGACGACGGGCGTTGGTGCGCCGCCTGTCAGGCGAACGGCAGGCGCAAATATATCTGCGGCAAGACGCAGAGCGAAGTTCTCGCCAAGCGGCAAATGGCTGCCAAATCGAAAAACGTCTATGCACTCGACGAAAACGGAAACCGAATCCGCACACCGAACGCTTCACCCATATTCTTGCTTTGTTTCTTGTGATTTTTAAGGAAAGCATTCTCCTTGCAGTACCACAATTCTTTGAACGGGCGAGTTTTTTCGCTTACCTCTTGCAAAATGGGCGTAATGGGCTGTCAGCAAACTGGAGAAAATGGATGCCGCTGATGATAAACAGATTCGATCGCATTTGCGGACAGTCCAACTGCATGAAGCAATTATGAGAACATTGCTGGAGCAGGAAAAGTGGTTTGTGACGAAATATTATGATGAGGGCTATGCACTGGCGGCACTGCCCAATCTCCCCGATAGTCCGTATCAGGAGGCATCGCGCTCGACGATGAGCAATGTGAAGAAACGAATTTTGAGCAAGGCGGATAACTTTCTGACGGAAATGGCTACCTGCCTGCGGATATAGCATTGCGAGCGCAGGTTGGACAAACTTGGACGAATGTGGACAAAGTTGGACAAAATTGTGTTGATTTTGGCGAAAGGATATGGTATGATATAAATGTGCCAAGGAAGGCACGGGGCTGTTCAGCAAAAACGCTGAGCAGCTTTTTTAGAGCGACACGTCGAAATCGTGCCGCTCTTTTTATGTGCGCCCGGCAGGAGCACAACTATAGCACTTCTCACAAAAGCGGTCACCCTTTACAGCAGGTGTATAATAGGCATAGGAGATGATAGAAATGCTGCACAATGAAGCACGGAAACTGTTGGTAGAGGGTTACGAAGCGACACACAACGCGGAAGCAATCGCGAAGATTTTCCACGTCAACAAGTACACCGTTTACCATTTGGAAGAGCGGAAGCGGAAAACAGGCAGCATAGACCTGCAAACGTGGCGTCGAGGTCGGAAAGCTCTGCTGAGCAGCGCAGACAAGGCACGGATAGCTGAGCACATTACAAAAAATTCCACGATCAGCTTGGGAGAACTCCGCACGCAGTTAGGGCTGAAAGTAAGCATTTCAATAATGAGCCGAGTGGTTCGAGCATTGGGTTTTCGCGTGAAAAAAGTCGGGCTTTCGGCGACAGAACGGGAGCGTCCCCGATGTGCAGGCAAAACGTATCAAGTGGAAAGAGTTAAGGCACCACCGCACAATTCGGCGGCGCGTCTGGCGATGCCTTTTCCGCCATCTGCGGCATGCAAATTCCTCGATTTACCTCCAGTAAACCTTCGAAATTTGCATTTGCATCTGACGAAAAATCCATTCGCCAGCCGACCACCTCATTTGTGCGGTGTTACCTTAAAATTGGCGATTGAACATTGGAGACTTGTGTTTCTGGGCAAAAGTAGCGAGAACATCGGGATGACACGCAGGTACGGACGAGCCATCGGGAAAGCGCGGGTGCATGGCAGCGCACCGCTGAATGTGCCGACAAGTCAAACTGTTCTGGCCTCTGTCCGCTTGAACGGTCAAATCACCTACACCATGTATCCCGGCGGAACAAGCGGCGAACGTTTTCTGGACTATCTGAAAAACGTGCTCATTCAGACGCTTCACAAAGGCGGCATCGTCGTCATGGACAACATGCGTTCACACCATGTCAAGGGCGTGGAAGAGGTGCTGCACGCAGCGGGCATGATTCCACTCTATCTGCCGCCATACAGCCCGGATTTGAATCCGATTGAAATGCTGTGGTCGAAGATGAAAGCTATTTTGCGGAAGCTGGGCTGCAACATTGCTGCACTTTTGTCCAGGATGGTCGCCCATGCACTTGCTCTCGTTTCGCCGGAGGATTGTTTCGGCTGGTTTACTGCTGATGGATATTGACTGGATTTTTGAGAATTGCTATAATAATGCAGGCTCATTTTGGTTAAGCTCTGGTCAGATTGGAGATAAATAAATGAGAAAGATTGCAAA
>ULUZ01032498.1_pt1 | contig 15777 bp, 16 predicted proteins | sample 1958881 | NCBI WGS metagenome assembly ULUZ01 (sample SAMEA4835771, study PRJEB28245) | human gut metagenome | biome: gut microbiome; material: fecal sample | place: Denmark | collected 2008
AAGGGGCACAAAAAAGCCCCGGAACCTCCATGCGGAAGTTCCGGGGCTATCGAAAGCGGGGCAGCGCAAACAGCTACTCCAGCTTGAGGTCCTTCTTGATGGCCTCGATCTTGCCGTCAAGCTCGGCCAGCACGCGGTCGTAGTCGGCCACCGAAGCCAGCGGCGCCTTCACGCCGAAGTAGAACTTGATCTTGGGCTCCGTGCCCGACGGACGCACCGAAACCTTCGTGCCGTCCTCGGTGAACCACTGCAGCACGTTGCTGCGGTCCTGCTCGATGGGGGTCTTGACTCCCGTCTTCACGTCGAGCGTCTCGAGCGTCTGGAAGTCGTTGATCTTCACCACGGGCGAGCCGACGATCGTCTTGGGCGGGTTGGCCCGGAAGTCGACCATCATCTGCTGGATCTGCTCGGCGCCCTCCTTGCCCTTGCGGACCACCGAAACGAGCCCCTCGCGGTAGAAGCCGTACTTCACGTAGAGCTCCTGCAGCCACTCGAAGAGCGTCAGGCCCATCGTATCCTTGGCCCAGGCAGCCGCCTCGGCCGCCAGCGAGCAGGCCGACACGGCATCCTTGTCGCGCACGTAGTCGCCGGCCAGGTAGCCGAACGACTCCTCGCCGCCGCCGATGTACTTCATCTTGCCCTCGTTCTCGCGGATGATCTTGGCGATGTACTTGAAGCCCGTGAGGCAGTCGTAGCACTTCACCTTGAAGAAGTCGGCCACGGCGTTGGCCATCTGCGACGTCACGATCGTCTTGACGACATACTGCTTGCCGTCGAGCTCGCCGCGCTCGGCCCAACGCGTCAGCTGGTAGCTCATCAGCAGCACGAGCGTCTGGTTGCCGTTCAGCAGCACGTATTCACCCTGCTTGTTGCGCAGCGCCACGCCGATGCGGTCCGAGTCGGGGTCGGTGGCCAGCACGAGCTCGGCCCCCTCCTTCGCCGCCAGGTCGATAGCCATCGACATGGTCTTGCGCTCCTCGGGGTTCGGCGACTCGACCGTCGGGAAGTTGCCGTCGACAACGGCCTGCTCGGGCACGAGCTTCACGTTCGTGAAGCCGTACTTGGCCAGCGACGCCGGCACCAGGCGCACGCCCGAGCCGTGCAGCGGCGTATAGACGATCTTCATGTCGTGGAACTTCTTCACGCTTTCGGGCGAGAGCGACAGCTCGTGCACGCGGTTAAGGTAGATCTCGTCGAACTTCTCGTCGAGGATCGTGATGTTCTCCGCATTGCGGCCCATCTGGATCATATCGATGTCGGTGATCTTGGCCACCTCCTCGATGATGTTCCTGTCATGCGGCGGCGTGACCTGCGCACCGTCGGTCCAGTAGGCCTTGTAGCCGTTGTACTCCTTGGGGTTGTGCGAGGCCGTGACGACCACGCCCGAGTGGCACTTCAGCTCGCGGATCGCGAAGCTCAGCTCGGGGGTCGGACGCAGCGAGTCGAAGAGGAAAACCGTAAAGCCGTTCGAGGCGAAAATATCCGCCACGCGCTCGGCGAACATGCGCGAGTTGTTGCGGCTGTCGTGGCCGATCGCCACGCGGATCTGTTCGCCTGCGAAGTTCTTCTTCAGGTAGTTCGCCAGGCCCTGCGTCGCGGCGCCCACCGTATAGACGTTCATGCGGTTCGTACCCACGCCCATGATGCCGCGCAGGCCGCCCGTACCGAACTCGAGGTCCTTGTAGAAGCTCTCCACAAGTTCCTTCATGTCGTTGTCCATCAGGTATTTGACCTGCTTTTTCGTCTCTTCGTCATAATGGCCGTCAAGCCAGGCCTGCGCCTTCTTGAGGACCATCTGTTCCAATTCGTTTGCCATAAGAATTATTGGTTTTGTTTATAGGTTGCGTTCAATTCGTCCCAAAAAATTTATATGCAAATATAAGAAATAAAATTCGATTATTCAATATCAGCGAGTTAAAAATACCCCCTCGGAAACCGTTGTTTTTCTATATATAAAAAAAGGATAAATGCAACATATTTTCGGGAATCTTTTTACGAATTTATTCACAACTTTGTCACGTCAAAACGGTGCAAATCCCATCATGCAGAACAATACGCAGACATACAACGACACGTGGCAGCACTGTCTCGACCGCATTCGGACAAAAACCTCCGCCGAAGAGTTCGAGAAGTGGTTCCAGCCCATCGTGCCGCTCGAGTTCGACGGCACGACGTTGCGCCTGCGCGTTCCCAACGAGAGCTACGTCCGCCAGATCGAGAAGAACTACATCCCGTTCCTGCGGCCGATCATCTCGCAGCTCTACGGGCAGCAGACCCGGTTGCACTATGCCGTGCCGCGGGCCGCGGCGCAGCAGCCCTCCGTGGCCGCCGACGCCGACACGACCCCCATCTCGCGCATCATCGCGCAGACCGACACGGCAAATATAAAAAATCCTTTCGTCATTCCGGGCGTGCGGAAGATCGTCGTCGACCCGCAGCTCAACCCGAACCTGACGTTTGCCACCTTCATCGAGGGCGAATGCAACCGCCTGGCCCGCTCGGCCGGCATGTCCGTAGCGGTGAATCCGGGCAACACCCCCTTCAACCCCTTATATATATACGGGGACTCGGGACTCGGCAAGACCCACATCGTGCAGTCGATCGGCCACGAGGTGCGCCAGCGCCACCCCGAGCTGCAGGTGCTCTACGTCTCGATGAACAAGTTCCAGGCACAGTTCCAGACGGCATACAAGAACGGCGAGATTCCCGACTTCATCCACTTCTACCAGATGATCGACGTGCTGATTATCGACGACATCCAGGAGCTGACGGGAAAGACCGGCACGCAAAATGCCTTCTTCAACATCTTCAACCACCTCCAGCTGGCGGGCAAGCAGCTGATCCTCACCTCGGACAAGCCGCCCGTGGAGCTAAAGGACATCGAGCAGCGGCTGCTCACCCGCTTCAAGTGGGGACTCTCGGCGCAGCTCAACACGCCGGACTACGAGACGAAGGTCAAGATCATCCGCGCCAAGGCCCGCAAACTCGGAGCCGAGATCTCCGACGAGGTCGTCGCCTACCTGGCCGACAACATCTCGGCCAACGTGCGTGAGATCGAGGGTGCCATCTCGTCGCTTGTGGCCAACGCCTCGTTCCTCGGGCGCAAGATCACCACGTCGCTGGCGAAGGAGATTCTGAAGGTCTACGTCAAGCTCTACCAGAAGGAGATCACCATCGACCACATCATCGAGGTGGTGTGCAACTACCTGAACCTCGACTTCGCACGCTTCAACTCCACGGAGCGCACGCGCGAGATCGCCCAGGCCCGGCAGATCGCCATGTACCTGGCCAAGCAGCACACCAAGGCCCCGCTCACGGCCATCGGCGCCGCCATCGGAGGGCGCAACCACGCCACGGTGCTCCACTCGTGCAAGGCCGTCACGAACCTCCTTGAGACCGACAAGGCCTTCCGCCGCCAGGTCGAGGAGATCGAAAAGAAGGTCCTGGCGCAGTGAGGGGGGGGGAAAGTGAAAGGTGAAAGGTAAGGCGCAAGCGAGCCGCCGACTCCGGAATTTCCGACAATGCCGTTTCCGACACCCCAAGCTGAAAAACAAAGGTCGTGACAGTTCGTGTCACGACTTTTTTGTATCTTTGCCCTCCCCGAACAACCGACTGCATGGATCAACCGAAACTCGAACGCCTGCTGAGGCTCATGAAGCTGCTCACGGCCAACACCATCTACAACGTCGACCAGCTGGCCGAGCGGCTCCACATGTCGCGCCGCACCGTCTACCGCTATATCGACACCTTCCGCGAGGCGGGTTTCGTCATCAAGAAGACAGGCGACTGCATCCGCCTCGACAAGGAGTCGCCCCATTTCCGCGACATCTCGCAACTCGTCCACTTCACCGAGGAGGAGGCCGTGATCCTCAAGCGCGCCATCGAGAACATCGACGACACGAACCTGCTGAAACAGAACCTCAAGCGCAAGCTCTACTCGGTCTACGACAACCGCACGCTGGCCGACACGGTCGTCCGGGGCCGGAACGCCCCGAACATCCACCACCTGATCGAGGCGATCGAGCAGCAGCGGCAGGTCGTCCTGCACGGCTACCGGTCGGCCCACGGCGGCGAGGTGCGCGACCGCCGCGTCGAACCCTTCGCCTTCACGACCAACTACGTGCAGGTGTGGTGCTACGACACCGAGGACGGCGTCTGCAAGCTCTTCAAGACCGCGCGCATCGGCGAGGTCGAACCGACCGACACGCCGTGGGAGCACGCCGACGCCCACGCCGAGGGGTTCATCGACGCCTTCCGCATGCACGGCACGCAGCGCCACCGCGTGCGGCTCGAACTGGGGCTGCTGGCCTACAACCTGCTGTGCGAGGAGTATCCGCTCGCCGAGCGGGACGTCCGCCCGCTGGGCCGCGGACGCTGGCTGCTCGACACCGAAGTGGCCAACTTCACAGGCGTCGGCCGCTTCGTCGTGGGGCTGCTGGACGACATCCGCGTGGTCGACACTCCGGAGCTGACCGAGCACATCCGCACATACATCGCTGAAAATCTGAAATAAACATACCACCATGATCGACGAAATCCTCGAATACAACCGCCGCTTCGTGGCCGAAAAGGGCTACGAGCGCTTCATCACCGACAAATATCCCAACAAACGCATCGCCATCGTCACCTGCATGGACACGCGGCTCGTGGAGCTGCTGCCCGCGGCCCTCGGCCTGCGCAACGGCGACGTAAAGATCATCAAGAATGCCGGCGGCACAATCACCAACCCCTTCGACAGCACGGTGCGCAGCCTGCTCGTGGCGATCTACGAACTGGGCGTCAACGAGGTGATGATCGTCGGCCACACCAACTGCGGCGTGCAGGGCATGGACAGCGCCGAGATGCTGCACCTGATGAAGCAGCGCGGCATTCCCGAGCAGCACATCACGCTGATGAAGCACTGCGGCATCGACCTCGACCGGTGGCTGCACGGCTTCGACGACACGCGGTCGGCCGTATTGGAGACCGTCGATCTGGTGCGCAACCACCCGCTCGTTCCCGACGACATCGTCGTCCGCGGCTACATCATGGACTCCACGACCGGCGCGCTGGAGCCCATTACACCATCCGGCGACTCGGCGCAATAACGCCCCCGCGAAGCCGTCACGGCCGGCGGCGACCCAAAAGGAGCCACATCCGGCACGCCGGACACGGGTTGGCCGAAAAAAATTACACAATCACCGCATCTGTGTCATAAGTTGTCGCTCCGGGGTGGTTTCTTTGCATCGTGAACTTAAAACAACAACGACCATGGGAACAGCCTACAAGATCAGATGCAAGCACTGCGGAGCGCAGTTCGACCACTACATGCAGCCGGGATACGGCATCCTGCCGCCGTGCGTCGGATGCGGCGGATATGTCGAGACCGAAACGGCGATCCGCTGCCCCGCCTGCCACAAGCGGCTCAACGCCACACAGGAGGAGTTCAACGAACAGGTGGAGGTAGTCTATCAGTGGGATTAGCGGCCAAAAATTCCCTCCTGAAGGCAAAAAATACCGGATTTTTTCACTATCTTTGGGAGGTAAACCGACTTTATCGAGATATGGCCAAATTGCAGCCGGGAGACATGGCTCCCGATTTCCGATCGACGACCCAGGACGGCGAGCCGCTGTCGCTTGCCGACCTGCGCGGACAGCGCGTCATCCTCTACTTCTACCCGAAGGACAACACCTCGGGATGCACGCTCGAGGCAAAGAGCCTGCGCGACGGCAAGGAGGAGCTCGCCCGCCGCGGATTCCGCATCATCGGCGTGAGTCCCGACAGCGAGAAGTCGCACCGCAACTTCTGCGCGCGTCACGAACTGAACTTCACGCTGCTGGCCGACACCGACCACTCGGTGTGCGAAGCCTACGGCGTGTGGGCCGAGAAGTCGATGTACGGACGCAAGTACATGGGGGTTGTGCGCACGACCTTCCTGATCGACGCCGAAGGCCGCATCGAAAAGATCTTCGACAAGGTCGACACGAAGAACCACTACCAACAGATCCTCGACGCCTGCGAATGAGACGATGAACCGCCGCGCCGCCATACTCCTCGTGACAGGGTGTCTGTCGCTTCTCCCGGTCCTGCAACTCCGGGGGCAGGAGACGGACGGCATCCGGCGCGTCGAGCCGGGGCGGATCTCGGCCAAGGCCCACGAGGCGCTGCGGCTCTACTTTGAAACGGCCCTGCCCGCATGGACCGATACGCGGTGGCTGCAGGTCGAGGTCGACCCGATCGCACGGGCCCGCCGCGCGCTGCACGAACGCATGCAGCAGGAGGCGGAGAAGGCGACACTCGCGGCCGAGGAAACGGACCGTCCGCGCGATCCGCAGATCGTCACCGAGCGGCTGCGCATCACGCTGGGAAACAACACGGACCGTTCGTGGAGCCCCTATCCAGACCGGGCGCTCGACGCCCGGGCGCTCAGTTTTCCACTGCCGCGCGATGCCCGGGCCGACAAGCGCACGCCCCAGCAAAAGGCGTTGGACCAGATCCGGGGCCGCAAATAGCCTTCGGAGAAAGGAAGGGAGTAGCCACAAATAACCTTCGGAGAGAGGAAGGGGGTAGACGCAGGTTCCGGACAACCCGGCCGCCAAAGCGGGAAAGACGGCTCCGCCCGCCGAAAAGCGGAAGGGTAGTTCGACAACCGGGAAACCGGGCAGCGGGCCCGGCCGCGGAAAACAGAAGGGCTGCTCCGGCCACGGAAAAGCGGAAAGGTAGTCCGGCAACCGGGAAACCGGGCAGCGGGCCCGGCCGCGGAAAACAGAAGGGCTGCTCCGGCCACGGAAAAGCGGAAAGGTAGTTCCGACCGCCTAAAAGCGGGAGAAACGGCTCCGGCCGCAGAAAAACAGAAGGGCTGCTTCGGCCGCCCGAGCACAAAACGAAACAGACAAACGCGAAACGCAATAAAAAGCAACACAACGAAATGGCAGAAAAAGCACAGGTAAACCCGGACAAGCTCAAGGTCTTGAACGCGGTGATGGAAAAGATAGAAAAGGACTTCGGCAAGGGGTCGATCATGCGGATGAACAGCACGGAGGTCAACGACATTCCGGTCATCCCGACCGGCTCGATCACCCTCGACATGGCGCTCGGCGTCGGCGGCTATCCCAAGGGCCGCGTCATCGAGATCTTCGGCCCCGAGTCGTCGGGTAAGACGACACTGGCGATCCACGCCATCGCCGAGGCGCAGAAGGCCGGCGGCATTGCGGCCTTCATCGACGCCGAGCACGCCTTCGACAGCTTCTACGCCCAGAAACTGGGTGTCGACGTCGACAACCTGCTCATCTCGCAGCCCGACAACGGCGAACAGGCACTCGAAATCGCCGACTCGCTGATCCGCTCGAGCGCCATCGACATCATCGTCATCGACTCGGTGGCGGCCCTCACGCCCAAGGCCGAGATCGAAGGCGAGATGGGCGACTCGAAGATGGGTCTCCAGGCGCGCCTCATGTCGCAGGCCCTGCGCAAGCTCACGTCGAGCATCTCGAAGACCAAGACCGTCTGCATCTTCATCAACCAGCTGCGCGACAAGATCGGCGTAGTCTACGGCAACCCCGAGACGACGACCGGCGGCAACGCCCTGAAGTTCTACGCCTCGGTGCGCATCGACATCCGCCGCGTGTCGGTCATCAAGGACGGCGAGGAGCAGCTCGGAACCCGCACGCGCGTCAAGGTCGTGAAGAACAAGGTGGCACCTCCGTTCAAGCGGGCCGAATTCGACATCATGTTCGGCGAGGGCATCTCGAAGATCGGCGAGATCATCGACCTGGGCGTCGACTACGGCATCCTCAAGAAGGCCGGATCGTGGTTCTCCTACGGCGACCGCAAGATCGGTCAGGGACGCGACGCGGTCAAGGAGCTGCTCAAGAAGGACGAGGCGCTCGCCGCCGAGATCGAAGCGAAGGTGCGCGAAGCGATGAAACAACCGAAAGAAGCATAACGCAACAACGTGTATGGGATATACTGCCGAGGATGAGGCCCTCATCAAGGAAAAATGGGATGATCTGCTGCTCTCTTGCACGAAGATCTGCAAGAACGACGAAGACTGGAATTTCATCAAACGGGCATTTTTCCTTGCCAAGGAGGCACACGAGGGGGTAAGGCGCCGCTCCGGCGAGCCTTACCTCCTGCATCCCATTGCAGTAGCCAAGATCGTCATCGAGGAGATCGGCCTCGGCGTGAAATCGGTCGTCGCGGCCCTGCTGCACGACGTCGTCGAGGACACGGAGTACACGGTCGAGGACATGGAGCGCATCTTCGGACCGAAGATCGCCTCGATGGTCGACGGACTGACGAAGATGTCGGGCGTCTTCAACGCCGACACCTCCGAGCAGGCCGAATATTTCCGCAAGGTACTCCTCACGCTCTCGGACGACGTGCGCGTCATTCTCATCAAGATCGCCGACCGCCTGCACAACATGCGCACGCTGGGCTCCATGCCCATGAACAAGCAGATCAAGATCACGGGCGAGACGATCTACCTCTTCGCGCCGCTGGCCTACCGGCTGGGGCTCTACTCGATCAAGAGCGAGCTGGAGGACCTCTGCATGAAGTACCGCTTCCCGCAGCAGTACGAGGAGATCACCAAAAAACTCCAGGAGAGCGAAGCCTCGCGCCGGGAGTTCATCGACAAGTTCAACGCCCCGATCATCGCGGCGCTCAACCGCGACAACTTCAACTACGAGATTTCGGGCCGCGTGAAGAGCGTCTACTCGATCTGGAGCAAGATGCAGCGCAAGCAGATACCCTTCGAGGAGATATACGACCTGTTTGCCATCCGCATCGTCTTCAAGCCGCTGCCGTTCCCGTCGGAAAAGACCCAGTGCTGGCAGATCTACTCGACGATCACCGACATCTACACCCCCAAGCCCGACCGGCTGCGCGACTGGATCTCGATGCCCAAGGCCAACGGATACGAGGCGCTGCACGCAACGGTCATGGGACCCGACGGCGTGTGGGTCGAAGTGCAGATCCGCACGCAGCGCATGGAGGAGATCGCCGAACGGGGATTCGCCGCACACTGGAAGTACAAGCATGCGACGATCTCGCAGGACGAGGACGAATTCGACAAGTGGCTCAAGCAGATCCGCGCGGCGCTGAACAGCCCGACGGAGAACGCCGTGGACTTTCTGGACAACTTCAAGTTGTCGCTCTACACGTCGGAAATCGTGGTATTTACGCCCAAGGGAGAAGCTCGCAAGATGCCCTACGGCGCCACGGCCCTCGACTTCGCCTACGACATCCACTCGAAGATCGGCAACAACGCCATCAGCGCGAAGATCAACCACAAGCTCGAACCGATCACCACGCAGATCAACAGCGGCGACCAGATCGAGATCATCACGGCCGACAATGCACGGCCCAAGCCCGAATGGCTCGACATCGTCACCACGGCAAAAGCCAAGACGGCAATCAAGAGCTTCCTCAAGCGCGAGCGGCAGAACAACATCGAGCGGGGCATGCAGATGCTCGAGGAGAAGATGAAGTCGCTGAACATCAACCTCAGCGGCCGCGTCCTGCGCAAGATCATCCCCATCTACGAATGCAGCAACAAGGAGGAGCTCTACAGCAAGATCGGCGCCGGCATCGTCTCGCTGGACGATCTGGAAAAGGTGCTGAAGATCAACTCCAAGAGCAAGATACTGAAGTTCTGGACCCTCTTCATCCCGAAGAAGGAGAAGGACGAGGGTGACGAGACGGCCGACAGCGACACCGCACCCGACGGCACGGCCGCCGCACAGCAGGGGGAGCCGCAGTTTGTGATGGCCGAATGCTGCAAGCCCATTCCGGGCGACAAGGTCGTGGGGTACCGCGATCCGGCGACGGGCAACATCATCGTCCACAAGGCTACGTGCGACGAGCTGAACCGCCTGGCGGCACAGTTCGGCCGCAACATCGTCAAGGAGGAGATCAAATGGTCGCAGCACAAGGCCATGTCGTATCTGGTCACGGTCGAGCTGCGCGGCATCGACCGCATGGGCATCCTGCTCGATCTGGCGAAGGTCGTCAGCGGCGACTTCAGCATCAACATCCGCGAGATCAACATCCACAGCCACGACGGCATCTTCGAGGGCAGCATCAGCCTCTACGTCAAGGACGCGGAGAGCCTCTACGCCGTCATGGACCGGCTGCGCGGCATCAAGGGCATCGAGAGTGTCAAACGAACCATGAACTGACGTTATGGAGGATTTCGGATCAATCATCTGGCTGCTGGTCGCCGTCGGAGCCCTGGTATTCAGTTCCAACTCCAAGGCCCGCAAACGGGCCCGGGAGGTGGCAAAACGCGCCAAGGAGCTCCAGGGGGAGGTGACCGGACGCGAAGCGTGGCCCTCGTGGGATACGCCGCAGCAGCCGCAGTCCGCAGCCGACGAGGCGACGGGACGTTCCACGCCGTGGCCCGTTGCTCCGGCCGCCCCGGCCCGAAAATCCCGGACGACAGCCTCCGCATCGGAGCCCCGCCACGGCGCCGCAACCGCACCGGCCGCCGCGTCTTCGTCCAACCGTCCGGCATACGACGGCAGACAGGGAGCCGCAGCGACGGAGAAAAGCCACCGGAAGGCAGCCGGGAAGCCGCAGACTTCGCGCCAAAACGGCGTCGGCGACGTCGTGCAGTCTCTTCGCGCGGCCCACGCAAACGGCACGATCGCACCGGACCTCGCGACCGAGATCCGCGAAGAGTTCGACCTGCGCCGCGCCGTGCTCTATTCCGAGATCATGAAGCCCAAATACGAAGAGGAGGGGTATTGACACCCATCGACACGACAACAGCCATGAACGACCGGCAGCCCCATCCGAAACCCGCACCACAGAAGACGCCACGGCACGCAAGCGCCCATGCGCCCGAGAAGCTGCGGCGACAACTTAAACGGATCAACGTATTTCTGTGCTGCTACAGCGTCGCAGCGCTCGCCGGTGCGATTGTCCTGTACTGCGCCGCTGAGCCGTTCAACTGGGGCATACTGATCTGCATGCTTGCACCGCTCGTCACCCTGCTCATCGGCCGGATCAACATCAAGCGGCAGCTGGCCGGAAAACAGCCCTACTGAAATCGAACAGAAATACCATAAAAAGAGCATAACCATGGCATCCATTTTTTCACGCATCATTGCGGGGGAAATTCCCTCCTACAAGGTCGCCGAAGACGACAACTACTACGCATTTCTCGACATCAACCCGCTGACAAAGGGCCATACGCTCGTCGTGCCGAAAAAGGAGGTGGACTACCTCTTCGACCTCGACGACGAGACGCTCGCGGGCATGATCCTCTTCGCCAAGAAGGTGGCAGCGAAAATCAAACGCGAAATAGCGTGCGCAAGGGTAGCGGTCGTCGTGCTGGGCATGGAAGTACCCCATGCACACATCCATCTGATCCCCATCCAGAGCGAAAACGACGTCGATTTCCACCGCGAAAAGCTCCATTTGACGCCGGAAGAGTTCCGCGAAATCGCCGATAAACTGACCAGATAGCGCACTGTTTACAAATCTGCATTGCGCACACAATCAGCCGGGTAGTGAGTTATCAACACTACCCGGCTCCTCTTTATTTAACATAATGTATCGCCAATCCGAATAAACATGAAAAAATGTCGATAACTGGTTCGGAAAAGCAAAAAATCGCCGAATTTTTGTCGAAATAGGGTAGTAGTTTACAGATGTAAACAACGAAAATCCACCCGAATTTCCATTTGTAATTACATTTGTAAAGAAAAATTTGTCAATACAAGTGTTAATAGTTACTTTTGTAAATTATTACCCTCGACACGATTTGAGCCCCGCAAAAGAGTATTCCACCAGAATCAAAAGATTAAACATACAGATATAAACAACAGAATACCAGCATTTACAAGATTTATATAAAGTAAAACTTGAACAATATACCTTTGCGGAGGAGACGAAGCCCCTGCGGAGGTATTTCAGACATATATAATGTGCTAACTATATGAAATACCAGCATAAATAAGTTGTAACATCAAGTAACGCTAAATATGTTTCAGCTGACAGAATTTTAACCATATTTAGTTATTTACAGATGTAAACATTATCCACACCGATTAACATTTTACAAATGTAGATTTTTCTTGCTTTACAAAAGAAAACTATTTATATTTGTAAAAAATACCGCCGATGAAGGAAAAATTGCAGGAATTGCTCGACCGGGAGAATCTGCGGCCCGGGCAGCTGGCCGAACGACTCGATGTCAATCCGGCGAGCATCTCCCATATCCTCAAGGGACGCAACAAACCGGGGATCGAATTTCTGCAAAAGATTCTCCGCGCCTTCCCGAAACTCAACCCCGACTGGCTGCTGCTCGACTCCGCACAATACGAGCGCGACGGGGCGACCGCTCCCGCCGCGACCGGTCCCTTCGTGCAAAACCCAGGGGCAGCTGTCGGGCGGAGTGGCCCCGGACCGACCGGCCTCCAGCATGGAGTTCCGGGATCACAGAACGGCGGGGTTTCGTCTTCGGCGGCTCTCGGCGCGGGTCCGCACGCTGCCGCCGGGAATCCTTCGCTCTTCGGTCAGCCGGTCAATAGTGGCTCCACCCCGACCGCTTCGGGCAGCCTGTTCGCCGCCGGAGCATCCGGGACTCCCGGGGCGGGTATGCCGGACGGAGGATCCGCACACGACAAGGCGGTCAAGCGCGTCATCGTCCTCTATACCGACAACACGTTTGAAAGTTACACGCCGACGTCGCGATAATTCCGACCGGGAGGCCGTATCGCGCAAAATATCGCAATCTCGAAAGGGATAAAATCGGTAGACAGCGTTCAAAATCGGGATTCCAGCCCCCTGTAAGCGCGAAATACGGCATATCATGACCCGGTGACAAACCGGGGATTCCACGCGCAATCCGGAGAAATTCAGGGCATTTTACAGAATCGCCGCCCGAAAACACCGCAACCCGGAAACGCAATCGGGGAAAAGTTCCGAACCTATTAGCCATATTGTCGCCCGGGATGAAACGCAATCGGGGAAATCGGGAAAACTTTGCAGAAAACCGCCCGAATTGCCCGTCCGGAAACAAACACGTTCCGGAATTAGCAGGTTGTTTGTAAAATCGGCTTCCGGCCCGACCGTCTTTACGGGTTGCTGACAGGGACGCAATGCTACCTGTTCTTGAAAAAGCAGAGGCCTCGTGCCGATCGGTAAATCAGGTGCAGCCACGCAGAATGCGCTGGTGGATGAGGTAACAAGACCGCAGCAGCGAATCGAGGACGACGCAAGCGGAATCGACGCCGTAAACGAAGGTATCCGACCGCATCACGTAGGGTTTTTCGGCGCCCACGATGTCGACGATACGGAAGCCGGTAATGTGCATGCGGCGGATGATCCGCGAGGCGTTGAGGGAGCGAAATGCGCACGTGAATCGTTCGTAGGTGCGCTGCCAATCCTTTATGCCGTGCACATCGGCCCGCAGGTGGCAAATCCGTTCATCGGGCAAGAGGCGTTGCATGAGTTCAATATTTTGTTGGTACTGCTGGAGCAGACGCGGGAAATATACATCGGTTTTGAGTTCGCGCACTCCGTTATACATTTGTAAAGGAACCCGCACGTAGCGCGGTTTGGATACGATTCTCGTTTTGAAAAGTACCGATTTCTGACGATCCGAGAGCATTGCAATTATCTGTTTTTGAGTGAAATATACATATGTTACCTATCTTATTTTACGATACTTGAGTACGGTATTTCCACACCTTATTGTGGCTCAACCTTTCCACAAAGGTATGCAATAATATTTACATTATGTTAAATTATAACAGAAAACAAGAGAAGATCGCACTCTACCGCTACAAGGACGTTTGCAACAAAAACCCACGGTTGCAGTTCAATGTCACTACGCAGTACGCCTATAAATTTGTTGCAAAAATCACAACAACACTCTAAAGGAATTCGGACGCGACACACGGTCAGATGCACTCCGAGCTAGAAAACCGCCACAAGCACGCCAATCAACACACAAGTCAATTAAAAGCTTGCTCCGCGTCACGAGCACATGGACTCAGCAGTAAGCAGTCACAGTACAACGATCAACACACAAGCACCGATTAAAAGCCTGCTCGCGCTGTGGACACATGGACTCTGCGGCAATCAGCTTCATAAGTCAATCTCAATCAACACTTTGTCTGCTGTCCGTCTGCCAAAAATCACCGTTGCGAACGTAAATACGCACACACGGGATCGGCAGGCATCACTAACTGCGACATAGATACATCGCACGAACAATCGACACGAAAAGCTGCTACCGGCCGATGGCCGGCGCGAGCCCCGCATGCAGAAACCGCGAGCATCTTCTCTGACGGACTCTGACAGGAGCCCGTGCAAACAACGCCCTACAAACGCCTGACAATCGCACGGCAACCAATGGAAAGTCAATCGATAAGCGTTTGACTACCCCCCAAACAATCATCAGCAAGCTCCCGGCATGCCCCCGGTAATCACCCCTCCCTAAAACAATAGACCACAGAACGGGGCCGGTAACAGGTTCGGCGATGCGCCAGACAACCACCACAGGTAATGGACATAAAAGAACCCTGCCGGACTCTGCAATGGGCCCGGCGAGGCCTCCGGCAACGACTTGTGACGGCTACAAATTATAGGAACAGTGCCCCTCCTCGTCGGCAAAGAAATAGGAGCCGTCCGGCAGGAACTTGACCCGGTACGCATTCAGCGTGGTCTTACTCAACGCATTCTTGAGCACCTGCGGGACATTGCCATGGTACTCGTATCCCCGTTCAAAACAGAGCACCGCACCATCTTCGGTCATCTGCGCGGTCCACAGCACACCGAAATCGCTCAAACCATCCTTAATCAGCCACATGATGTCCTGGTTTGAGGCTGCATAGTGGTTGCGCGACACGATGATCCAGTCGCCGCGATCGTTGAACGTGGCGGACGTGATAACCTCCTTGTTCTTGTTGTACTCCATCAGTTTCTCGGCCAGACCGTCCGGAATGTCGTTCCATTTGGTACCGTTGTCGCCGTAGAGGATCAGCCAGCGCCCGGCCTCCGTCAACTGCACGTCGTCGATATACTCGCCCGCATCGCTCAGCTGCTTGAGCGTGGCCGACAGGTTGCTCAACACACCGGACGCCGCATAGACGTTATACCCGCTCAGGGCCACGTTCCCCTGCTGGTCCGACAGGGCGACATTGCGGCAACTCCCCCACAGCTCGATCTGCTCCTTGATGTACGCCCGGTCATCCTGGGCCGACAGGGAGACGCTCACCAGGAGAAGCGGGCACAGCAGAGATAAGATTTTCATTTTCATGACGACACTTTTTTGAAATTCCACAGCACGCCAAAATTAGTGAAACGAATTCTATTTTCAAATCCACATTTGTTCCTATTTTTGATTGTTTTCCCTATTTTTGCAGGCAATAAACGCACATGACTACCTCTCGACATACCATGCAAAAACTCGTTTTGAAACTGCTCGTCTGCGCCTGTATCGGCTCCCTGTGCAGCTGTGCGCAGCCTGCGCAACCGGAAGAGGAGACGCTCTACGTCTCCATTTTGCCGCTCAAAAGCATCGTCGGCGGCATCGTCGGCGACGACTTCGACGTGCGCGTGCTCGTCCCGGCGGGCGCCAGTCCCGAGACCTTCGAGCCCACGCCGCGGCAGTTTGTCGACCTGAACCGCGCGCGGCTGATCTTCAATGTCGGACTGATCGATTTCGAGACCACGCTGCTGGGCAAGATCGAAGCCCGCGACAAGGTCGTCGACCTGAGCCGCGGCATCGACCTGATCGCCGGCAGCTGCTCGCACGCCCACGGCAAAGTGGCCCGGGCCGA
>ULUZ01029485.1_pt1 | contig 15702 bp, 10 predicted proteins | sample 1958881 | NCBI WGS metagenome assembly ULUZ01 (sample SAMEA4835771, study PRJEB28245) | human gut metagenome | biome: gut microbiome; material: fecal sample | place: Denmark | collected 2008
ACGGGTCGGCTATGCGGACGGAGTGTGGAGTACGCAGACGGCGCTGCTGTGGCCCGGGGACGGGCAACGGCTGACAGCCATCGGGTATGCTCCCTATGGCGCGGCGACGGGTTGCGATGCCGCGTCGGGCGTTCGCTTCGACGGGGTCGACGTGCGGACGGTGGGCGAGGAGCTCTGCTATACCGCCCCGCAGGCGGATCTCTCGCAGGCGGACAACGGCGGTGTGGTGACGCTGCCTTTCCGTTCGGCCTTCGCGCAGGTCGACTTCCGGGTCAAAAGCCTGGCGGGGGATGACGTGTCCCTGACGGTGCGCCGCATCGAGCTCGATGCCGCCAACTGCGTGGGCAGCTTTCATTCACTGCCCGAGCCCGAATGGACCCTTGAAGGGGAGGCGGAGCCGGTGCTCTTTTTTGAAGGCGAATGCCTGCTGCGCAATACGCCGCAGGTGGCGGGAAGTACGCTGCCGATGCTTCCGCAGCAGTTGCAGGCTCCCGTCAGCGTGACCTTTGAGGCGCCGGCTCCCTCGGGGGAGACCATCACGCAGACGATCCGGACCGAGCCGCTCGGCACGCGGCTCGAAGCCGGAAGACACTATACCTACACGCTTTCGGTAAGCGTCGATCGCGTGGATTTTCTTTTGCAGATCATTGAGGACCGTATCAAATGATATTCGGATGAACGCATTTGCACGACATACGCGCTGTCTGCTGCTGTTGCTGGCCGCTGCGGCGGGGTGCAGCAAGTCCCAGGCGCCCGAGACGCCCCCCGGGCCCGAACCCGGGGTTCAGCCCATCGTCTGGAACGTCGACATGGAACGCAGCGCCGCAGCCAGCCGTTCGCTCATCGGCTCCCAAACCGATATGGGCGATATTTCGATCAAACAGGCCTGCACGCCGGTCGGAAACGGCGGGGAAGGCGAGGCGATCGGCATCTGGGCCGACTACACCTACACCGATGCCGACGGTATGCAGAAGACCGTGAAAAACCTTTTCGAGGGAACGCGCCTGATCTATGCCGACAAGGTGAACGGAAATCCCTATGACGACTGGAATTACGCGGGCACGGATCTCTACTGGTTTGTTGGCGGAAAGTACAAGTTCCGCGGCTATTTCCCGCAGAAACTCGAAGATCAGGTACTCACGACCTCCGATGCCACGACCTTTGCCATGACCTACTCGACCTCGGACTATCAGGAGGACCTGCTCGTCGCCTACAACGAGGTCGACACGACCAATCCGTCGGTCGATCTCTCGCAGCCCGTGACGCTGAATTTCAAACATGCGCTGGCGGCCGTGCGCTTCCGCGTGGAGGCGAGCTACGACAATACCGATTACCTGACTTCGTGTTACCTCCAGAACGCCGATACGAAGGATTTCGCGTCGATCGGCATCCTGGTGTACGGCACCGAGACTGCCGCGGACGACTTTTTCTGGAGCATGAGTTACAATCCGCCCGCGACCGAACGGATCTATTACTGGAGCAACAGCGGTGTCGAATTTTCGACCGAGACGCAAACCTCGACCGTCCGGCCGGCCCTCGCCTATACGCAGGCCGGCACGACGTCCGGCGAGCAGTTCACGCGCAACGACGGCTGGCTGCTGATCCTGCCGCAGGCCTCGTCCGGGAATCTGCAATTCTGCTTCACCACGCGCAACGCCGAAGAGGGCATCTATCGGGTCACCATCCCGAAGGGCACGGAATATGACGACAACGGAGACGTGATCTCGGAGGAGTATCGGCCCGGAAAGCGGTACACCTATACGATCCGGATCAACGAGGCGGATGTGGAGCTGACGATCACCGCGGCCGACTGGAACGTGCGCGACTCCTCTTACGACATCGAATTGTGAGACGATTAACCGGAAGAAATCATGCGTAGGATATCCATATTACTGATTGTTCCCCTGCTGCTGTCGCTTGCCGGCGGGTGCGGCAAGGCCGAGCCCGGAGCAGGTGACCATACGAAGGAGCCCGGGGTGCGCGAACCGGCCACGCTTGTGCTGACGGCGGACCTTTCGGCGCTTGTCGCCTCGACCGGGACCCGTGCGTCCAAGGCCGATGTGAACCTGATCGACCACATATCCCTGTTCCTGATCGATTACAACGAAAACCGGCTCGTGGCCTACCGCAACATCTTCGATCCCAACAATCCGGCCTATCCGCAGATAGCCAACGATGCGGACGGGTCGAACGGCTTTGTCAACGATGCCGGGCAGGTCGATCCGACGTTGAGCCAGAGCCGCGTCGTGCGCGTGACGTTCGATTACAACGCCCCCAAGCACGGCGATGTCGAGAAACTTGCGCGGGGCAATTACGTACTGCTTGCCGTGGCCAACTATTCCGAGTCGGATACCTTCGGCAACACGGGGGTTGCGGCACGGGTCCAGTCGCTGGTTGCGGATTTCGATCCGAACTCCGGCATCGAAAACTTCAATCCGGGCCGTGCGGATTTTTACAATCTCCAGTTGCGCATTCCCGAGATCGAAGGAGCTCCCTTCCCGTATCTGCGTCCGTGCGATGTGCTGATTCCGCAAAGTTGTTCGGAGAACATCAATCTGGTGGCCGGAGTCAACAAGACGTCGGTCAAGCTGGAATATACGAGTGCCCGCATCCGGATCGACGTGCGCAACTACAGCGACGTCGACCTGACGATTTCGGACCTGACGTTCAGCGACAACTTCTCGCAGTCGACCTGCTATCTCTTCTCGCGGCTCGACGGCGACGGGAATTATGCGCTCGCGACCGATTATCACGGCAAGGGTGCCCCGGTCGCTACGCACGAGAATGCGATCAAGCCGTTTGTTCCGGGGCAGCGCATCACAAAGGAGATGGGGGTGACGACGATCTTCGACGGCCTGATCTACGAGAGCCGCGATCCGGACAACAACTATGTCTATTCGCTGGAACTCGGCGCGGATGTCATCAATTATCATTATTACGAACCGAAGAACGGAGGTCAGCGTATACATTACCTTTCGGAGATAGACTCCCAGGGTCCCTATTTCCTTATCCGACGCCGCGGAGAGGACAATTATGAGATGGACTCGTACCTCTATGTGGAGAATGACAAGGTATATGCCTCTCCGGATTATGGATATACGCCGCAACAGGTGCTTGAGAATTGCAGGAAGGAGCGATATTACAATTATGTGTGGCAACTTGTAAAAAGCGGCTCGTCCTACTATATCCGCAACGTGGAGACCGAAGACTACATAGAGAAAATCCGGACCAACAATACAAGCGAAGAATCGGCCCGGCTGCAGATGGTCGGGTGGGAGGAGTATCGGACCCGGGCGGATACGTTTACCGTGAGTGTTTCCGATACGAACAACGGATATTTCCTGTTCAAGTCGAACACCTATTGGGGTGACGCCTATATCAACGTCCGCAATAACAATGTCGTCGGATGGAATGGCTTTGGTGCGTGGTCGCAATTTGTGCTTTTCCCGGTTGAGCAGCTGCATGAGACCTCCATGCGGGAAGATATCGTTCTTCGCACGATCGATCCCGAGACGGGTGTGGCGAGCGATGTGCATGAGATCAAGCGCAATGATTTCATTCGTGTGCAGGTCGGGGTGACCTATAATCCCTACCGAGGTAATTTCGACTTCGTTGTCGAAGACTGGACGCCCGGCGGCGGTAACATAACTTTCAATTGATAACTGGGATGCGTATGAAACGATTGATATACTGCTTTTTCCTTTGCGGACTGCTGTTTTCGGGCTGTGTCAAGGACCCGGACCTCTCGCAGGTGCAGCTCGGCGAAGGTGAAGTATGGGTGAATCTCGATTTCGGCCATACCGATTTCGACGAGGTGCAGATTACGACGCGCTCGACGCTCGGACAGGTGGCCGAGTCGCGTGTCTCGAATCTTTATGTGTTCCTTTTCGATCAGAACGGGAATCGTGTTGCCGGCCATTTCTTTGACAACAGCAACAAACGGGATTCGCATAGTAGCGTGATTTCGGCCAATGTGAACTGTTGGATGGTCGACAATCAGTTGAGCAGCACGGAGCCCATAACTACCGGTACCATCCGGATGAAGGTTCCGCAACTTACCGGAGGTGAGATTTGTATCGTGGCCAATCTCGATACCGATATTTTCAGCATCTCGTCCGAAATGTTCGGTTTCATCCAGACCCGCGACGAACTGATGGAGATGGTCGGTACGTTGAACCACGATACGACGGACCGAACCGGCCGTTTCCCCATGACAGGAGATGTGACCGGGATCACCGTCAGTCAGACCGGCATTACGTCGTCAACGGGCGATGCCGTCTCTGTCTCGCTGTTCCGCGTCGACGCCAAAATCGAGGTCCGGGTCCGTGCAGCGGTCGGCAATGAATCCTCAGTCACGACGACGGACGGCGAGACCGTGCAGCGCATCAAAAGTTTCACGCCCGAATCGTGGCAGGTGATAAATCTTCCGCGCGGCAGTTATCTTTTCGAGCGAGATGCCGGAACGGAGAATCATGATGCCGATGCAGGCCTTTTCAACAGTTATGACGTGGCTTTCGAGAGCCAGACATTGAAGACTTTCACCTATGTCAACAGCAGTGGACAGTCCGTTCAGGTAGAGGATGGCGCGGAGCATGGTTTTTCGTTCTACATGTATGAGAACCGTCCCGAGTGCAAGAAGTCCGTAAATGGAGACTACTACCACCTGCGTGACAGGCGGATCAAGGATGCGGCGGGAGTGTACGATACGACCGACGGCCTGTGGGAGTATGCTCCCGAGACGGCGACCTATCTGATTATCAAGGGCGAGGTGGCGATGGATGTCGATGTGGGTGTGGGGACTCCGGCCCAGACGCTCAATGCGGATGTGGTCTACTACATTCATCTGGGGGATATCCGTACCAGCCTGGATGATTACAGCGTGAATCGCAATACGCATTACATCTATACGATTACGATCAAGGGCGTGAAGAACATCCAGGTCGAGGTCTCGACCAACGTGGAGAACGAGTCGGGCGCAACCGGACATGTCTACATCGCCAAGGAGTCGGTCTATACCTTTGATGCGCACTACGGGCAGCGGGTCTTTGTCTTCGATCAGGAGAATATCACGCCCGAGGATGTCACCTGGTATGTCAAGACCCCCTTCGGCCGCGAGGGCATGCCCGAACGGGTCAACGGCGTGGAGATTCCCAACGGACTTGATTACAGGTGGGTGTGGTTCCGCGTGAACGAGATCGACACCAGTACGGGTCAGTACAGCAAGAGAAACCGGTCGTACCATCCCGATGAGGTGATGGATGTGCTGGAGTTCTGCCAGTATATGCGGGAGCAGAAGACCCTTTTCGACCAGAACCTGCCGAACGATTTTCGGGAGGAGGAGGATCCCGAGCTCAAGCAGCAGTATCCCGATCATCCCGAAATCTACCGGCGTTACCGGATTTATGTGACCATCTTCGTCGACGAGTTCTATTACGATCGCGACCCCATCTCGGGGGAGGTGCGTCCCACGTTGTGGAAGGAGTTTGTCAATCAGGACAACCGCATGATGCACATCCTGTGCGATACGCAGTTCAGTGCCGACGGCGACAGTTCGGCGACGGGCAGCGTCGTGACGATCCGCCAGCGGTCTATCCAGTCCGTTTTCGACAAGCATCTGGAAAGTCTGAATACCGGCTGGGGATGCGAGGTGATCGACGAGTCGGAAGGCAATCTCTGGTTTTACAACCGCAGCGAGACATACTCCGACGCGGACGCGGCGATTGCTCGTCCCAATTACGGCAACCACTCCCGCTCGAACGGCCTGTACAATACGGCGCGGTTGTGGCAGTTGACGGACGGCAACGGCGGGTTCAATTACAGGTATTGGACCGATTACCTCGATTATGATCGGGAGAACGATTACAATTTGATTTTCCTTAAGGACCAGGATGACCTGGCAACGGCCCGTTATACGTGCCTGATGCGTAATCGGGACAACAACGGAAACAATGTGATCGACCCCTCGGAAGTCCGTTGGTACATTGCGTCGATTCAGCAGCTGACGGCACTTTATGTCGGTGACGGCGGAATCCACGAAGATGCGTGGTTGTATGATCGGTACAATAATTACGGTGTGAATGAAACAAACGACTACGGAGCCAAGTTGTGGCGTCTGCATGTAATCAGCAGTACCCTTTGGGGCAAAGACGGCAATTATAGCAGCTATCCCACGATGATGTGGGTGGAGGAGGGCTTGTCGACGAGTGCTTATCAGCAATATGCCAATGTCAAACCGGGACGCTATGCCGTGCGGTGTGTACGCAATCTCGGTATGGACCCGGCAACCGAGCAGGAGGCTGTCGCCAATCTGAACGATGCCGATAAGATGCCCGATTTCTCCGTCGTTTTCGAGACCGTGAATGAAACCAACGACAAGAATTCGGTGTATCGGTTTAATCTCACCCGTATCAATAAAAAATCGATCCGCAGTATTGACGTTTCAGGCGAATTGGACCCCAGTGACGAATATTCACCCAACTCCCGGACCTATTCGGCATTTGAAACGGGCCCGGAGGTCAGCTATGCGAGCAATTATCCGGCGTTGAAGACCCTGCTCGAGAACGGCGAATCCCCGTGTCCCGAGGGTTACCGGGTTCCCAATATCCGAGAGGCCAGCCTTATGTCGAACTATATTACCGCGGATGTGAACAGCAACTGGTGGAGCGAGCATTATACCTTTGTCAGCACGTTCTACTCTTTCGGCCTATACGGAAAACAGTATGAGGCCTATGAATCCTCCTGGTACTGCAGGGACGGCCATGTTACGATTGTCAAACCCGATGGGGCATCCGTAATCCGCTGTGTGCGCGACATAGAGATCGAGTAATCCTGCAATGACCTTTAAAGCGGGGCCGTCGTCGATGCGGCCCCGCTTTTTTTACGGGTAATCCCTGCGGCCGATATGTCCGGACGCTCCTGCGCACGGTTTCGGAACTCCGGACTGTCGCAACCTCCTTTTCTCTCTGCCGTGCAGCGGACTGCAGGTGACGCGATGATGGCATTGCCAAGGTGGGGGCTCTGCGGTCCGATGCAGCGGACGGGTATGGATGGCAAAAGGACGGGCTGCCGGTATACCGGCAGCCCGTCCTTTTGTGTATCCCGGGCAGCCCGTGAGGGGTTGCTCTTCGGGATGATGTGTTGCAGGAATCAATATCCGAAGATCTCCTCCTGCGAGAGGGTCTTGATCGGACCGAGCGTCTTGAGGTAGTTCAGGTCGAGGTCCTTGATGTCACCCAGGATGGCGTAGACATAGGGACGGTCCTTGACCCACTGCTCCTGTGCGGCCTTCACGTCGTCGAGCGTCATCGTCTGGACCTTCTCGAAGATCTGCTTGTCACGATCTTCGGTCAGCCCCATGTCGCGCAGCGAGATGTACGACCAGAGCACCTGGTCGCGCACGGTACGCTCGGTGCGCAGGCGTGAGATGAGCGACTCCTTGGCGATCTGGAAGGCAGCCTCCGACTCGGGCATGTCGTTGATGATCTCGTCGAATGCCTCGATGGCCTGCTGCATCTTGTCGTTCTGCGTGGCGATGAAGGCGAGGTAGCTGTAGCTGCCGTCGGCAAACGACGGCGTCGAGAGCCATGCCGACGCGGAGTAGGCCAGACCGCGCGCCTCGCGCATCTCCTGGAAGACAACGGCGTTCATGCTGCCGCCGAAATACTCGTTGTAGAGCGTGATGGCGGGATCGGCCGCGAGGTCGAACTTCTCGCCGCGGTTCGAGTACTGGAGGTAGTAGAGCTGCTTGGCGTCGTACTGGGCCAGCAGCACCTCGTTCTTGTCGGTCAGGAGCGGCCGGGCAAACTTCTTCTCCAGCGGTGCGAGCTCACCCTCGACCTTGTGGTATGCGGCGAGCGTCGACTGCAGCTCCTTCTGCGGCTGCGGGCCGTAGTAGAGCACCTCGTGCTGCTTGCCCATGAGCGAGCGCACCTTTGCGAGCAGCTGCTCGGAGGTCAGCGCCTTCAGGGCGTCGTTCGACAGCGTCGTGCGGGCGATGAACTCCGGACCGTACATCATGTAGCGCTGCAGGGCGCCGAAGTTGCGGCCCTGGCTGAGCTTGCCGTCGGCGCGGCTCTTCATGGTGTCCTCCTTCATGTTGGCGAGGATCGCCTCGTCGGGCTGTGCTCCGACGAGCAGCCCCTCGACGATCTCCATCGCCTTGGGCATGTTCTCGCTCAGGCCCGAGATCGTGATCCACGACTGGTTGGCACCGGCCTGCATCGAGAACGAGCAGGCAATGTCGTACATCTCCGAGGCGATCTGCTCGGCGCTCATCTCCGCGGTGCCGAGGTAGCTCACGTAGTCGAAGGCCATGCCCAGCTCGGGATCGTTCTCCGTGCCGGTGTTGAAGACGTAGATCAGCGTGAAGATGTCGTTCATCTCGTTCTGCTTGTAGAGCACGTGTACGCCCGGCATGGCGTCGAACTGCGACATGTCGGTCGCGTAGTTCACGAAGACGGGCTCGATGGGCTTCACGGTGCTCTGCTGGATCGAGGTCAGGAAGTCGCTCTGCTTGTCGCGGTTCGTGACGATCGGGGTGATCTTCGGAGCGGCGATCTTCTGCACGCTCTTGTCTTCGCCCTCACGCTTGTAGACGATGGCGTAGCTCTGCTCGCCCAGGTACTTGTTGGCCCAGTCGACGACATCCTGCTTCGTGATCTTGGCCATGCGGTCGAGCTGGTGCACCTCGTCGGCCCAGTCGGTGCCGTAGATGAACGAGTAGGCGAAGGCGAGGGCGCGGCTGTTGTTGTCCTCGGTCTGCCGCATGAGCTGCATCTTGTAGTTGTTGACCGTTGCCTGGATGAGCTTCTCGTCGAAGTCGCCCGTGCGCAGCTTGGCCACCTCCGCGAGCAGCAGGTCGCGCACCTCGTCGAGCGTCTGCCCGGCCTTCGGGCGGCCTGCGACGATGAACTGTCCGTAGTCGGGCTGCGCCGAGGCGTAGCCGTAGGCCATCAGGACCTTCTGCTGCTGCACGAGGTCGAGGTCGATCAGACCGGCCTGTCCGTTATAGATGATGCTGCCCACGATGTTGGCCACGTCCCATGACTTGTCCGTGGCGCCCGGCAGACGCCAGCCCAGCGTGACGTTCTCGGCCTCCAGACCGTAGACCTCGCGCACGATGGGCTCGGTGATCGGGGCTTCGGGCTCGAACTCCAGCTTCGGCAGGTTCTCGTTGGGCTGCATGTCGCCGAAGTACTTGTCGATCGTGGCGATCATCTCGTCGGGATCGAAGTCACCGGCCACGCACACGGCCATGTTGTTGGGCACGTAGTAGGTCTTGTGGTAGTTCTTGACGTTGGTGATCGAGGGGTTCTTCAGGTGTTCCTGCGTACCCAGCACGGTCTGTGTGCCGTAGGGGTGGTGCGGGAAGAGCGCGGCGTCCATCGTCTCCCAGACCTTGCGGCTGTCCTGCGTGAGCGACATGTTCTTCTCCTCGTAGATGGTCTCCAGCTCGGTGTGGAAGCCGCGGATCACGGGGTTCCGGAAGCGGTCGGCCTGGATTTTGGCCCAGTTCTCGATCTGGTTCGAGGGGATGTCCTCAACGTAGACGGTCATGTCCTGCGACGTAAAGGCGTTCGTGCCGTTGGCGCCGATGGCCGACATGAGTTTGTCGTACTCGTTCGGAATGGCGAGTTTCGACGCCTCGTAGCTGATCGAGTCGATGCGGTGGTAGATCGCCGCGCGCTCGACCTCGTCCTCCGTCTGGCGGTAGACCTCGAACAGCTGCTCGATCTCGTCGAGCATGGGCTTCTCGGCGGCATAGTCCGAAGTGCCGTAGTTGGGCGTGCCCTTGAACATCAGGTGCTCGAAGTAGTGGGCCAGACCGGTCGTCTCGGCGGGGTCGTTCTTGCCGCCGACCTTCACGGCGATGGCCGTCTGCAGACGCGGCGCCTCCTTGTTGACGCTCATGTAGACTTTCAGGCCGTTGGGCAGGGTGTAGATGCGGGTCTGCATCGGATCACCCTGGACCGTTTCGTACTTGTACTTGCTACAAGCCGTGGCGAGCATCGACAGCACGACGACCGCCAGAATCAGAAACCGTTTCATGTTCATACGCGATGGGTATTGAGTTAGAAAATCGTTGCAAGCCAGTCCCGTACGACGGGATAGGTGTCGGTGGCGACATGGATGAACATGCCGACCGAGGCGGCGAGCTTGAGCCCCGTACCGACGATGAACGAGAGGAACGAGCCGAAGCCGATGAGCAGGGCCTTGGCCGGGTCGCTCTTGTCGTGGAGCAGTTCGCCCAGCACGGCGCCCATGAAGGGGCCGAGGATGACGCCGAAGGGCGGGAAGAGGAAGAAACCCGCGATGACGCCGACGGTGGCGCCGATGGCTCCGGCCTTCGAGCCGCCGAAGCGGCGGGTCATCCAGGCGGGCAGGAAGTAGTCGGCGGCGCAGACCGCGACGGAGACGGCCAGCCAGATCCACACGGCCGGGGTCGATATGTGCGAGTAGGAGGTGAAGTAGGCGCACAGCAGTCCGGCGTAGCTCATGACCGTACCGGGCAGCACCGGAATGATGCAGCCGGCCGTGCCGATGATCGAGAAGAGAAAGGCTGCGACGGAAAGCGTGATGTCCATCTTGTGTCGTTTAAGTTCGGGTGATCGGGCCGGAGGGGGCGTCCCGGCGGCCGTCGGGGGTGTGGCCGGGCTCCTGCGGCGGAATCGCCAATCGCAAATATAACGATTAAAAACAGAAAACCTCCCCGGAAAGGGAGATTTTCTGTTAAAAATAGGTATTTCGACCTCCTCGCCGATGTCGCGGGGCCTCGATTTCGGGTCCGGTGCGGCCCGTGTGGCTGCGGGATCGTGCCCCGGTGCTGCCTGACCCGGCGGCTTGTTGTTGTGCCCCGGTGTTACTTGACCAGCCGGTTCGTCGCCGTGTCGGGGAAGATGATCCAGGGGCGGAACTGCTTGGCCTGCTCGAAGTCCATCAGGGCGTAGGAGGCGATGATGACCACGTCGCCCACCTGCACCTTGCGTGCGGCGGCGCCGTTCAGGCAGATGCAGCCGCTGTTGCGCTCGCCCTTGATCGTGTAGGTCTCGAAGCGCTCGCCGTTGTTGATATCCATGATCTGGACCTTCTCGCCCTCGAGGATGTTGGCGGCCTCGAGCAGCGCCTCGTCGATGGTGATGCTGCCCACGTAGTTCAGGTCGGCCTGCGTGACCGTCACGCGGTGGATCTTCGATTTGATTACTTCAATCTGGAATTTCATTATCGGATGCGGATGTTGTCGATTAAACGGATGTCGCCCGCCTGCACGGCGATGCAGCCCTGGATGCGGGGGGCGTCGTTCCACGTCGTGACCTCCTGCATGGTGCGGGCGTCGACCGACTGGTAGTAGATCACCTTGAGCAGCGGGTTGCGCTCGACCTCTTCGGTGACCCAGCGCTTGAGCTCGGCGGGCGTGAGGCGGTGCGAAGCCTCGACGGCGGCGCGCAGCGTGGCGTAGATGTGGGGTGCGGCGGCCCGGTGCGGGGCATCGAGCAGCGTATTGCGCGACGAGAGGGCCAGTCCGTCCTCGCCGCGGACGATCGGGCACTCGACGATCTCGATGGGAAGGCCGAGCTGCTCGACCATGGCGCGGATCACGGCAATCTGCTGGAAGTCCTTTTCGCCGAAGTAGGCGCGGCGGGGCCGCACGATGTCGAACAGGCGGCTGACGACCTGCGCCACGCCGTTGAAGTGTCCGGGGCGCGTGGCGCCCTCCATGACCTTGTCAATGAGTCCGAAGTCGAACTGCCGCGTATCGGGCTCGGGGTAGATCTCCTCGACGGAGGGCATGAGCACGAAGTCGGCTCCGGCCTCTTCGAGCACGCGGGCATCGGCCTCCGGCGTGCGCGGATAGTGTTTCAGATCGTTCTTGTCGTTGAACTGCGTGGGGTTGACGAAGACGCTCACGACGACCGTGGCATTCTCCTTGCGTGCGCGCTCCACGAGGGAACGGTGTCCTGCATGCAGGGCGCCCATTGTCGGGACGAAACCGATTCCCGACGGCTCCACCCCGTCCAGACGGGCGCGGAGTTCCTTGACGCTTGTAAATACTTCCATCTCTTTTCGATCGGGTTGTGCGGGGGCAAAGGTAGAAAAGATAATTAAGAATGAAAAATTAAAAATTAAAAAAGCTGCCGGGCACGGAATTTTCACTGCTTTTTTTGCTATCTTCGTGCGGATTAACCCAGACAGTACCGTTATGAAAAGTACCATTCTTATGACATTTCCCCTTTTGGCCCTTGCGTCGTGCGGCAATGCCCCGCACGAGGAGCAGGCTCCGTGGATCGTCGACCGCTTCGACGACATCAAGGTCATCCGTTACGAGGTTCCGGGCTTCGAGGCGCTGCCGCTCGAGCAGAAGGAGCTGATCTACTACCTTTCGGAGGCGGCGAAGTGCGGACGCGACATCCTCTACGACCAGAACTGCGCCGTGAACCTGCCCGTGCGCCGCACGCTGGAGGCGATCTATGAAAACTATGCGGGCGACCGCACGACGGAGGAGTGGAAGGCCCTCGAGAAGTATCTCAAGAAGGTATGGTTCGCCAACGGCATCCACCACCACTATTCCAACGACAAGTTCGTGCCGGAGTTCTCCGAGGCCTATTTCCGCGAGGTGGCGGCGTCGCTGCCCGCCGCTCTGCCCGGTGATCTGCAGCCGATGTTCGAGCTGGTCTGCGAGGCGATCTTCAACCCCGACCTCTATCTGACGCGGCTCAACCAGACGGCGGGCGAGGACCTGCTCTGGACCTCGTCGAGCAACTACTACCGCAACGTGCGGCAGGCCGAGGCCGAGAAGTTCTACGCCGACATGGTAGCCGCCGATGCGGGCAATCCCGAGCCCGTCTCCTACGGTCTGAACTCGCAGCTGGTCAAGGAGGAGAAGACGGGCCGCATCTACGAGCGCGTGTGGAAGGTCGGCGGCATGTACTCGCCGGCCATCGAGCGCATCGTCTACTGGCTCGAAAAGGCGCAGGCCGTGGCTGCCGAGCCGCAGAAGTCGACCATCGGCGCCCTGATCGAGTACTACCGCACGGGCGACCTGAAGCGCTTCGACGAGTACAACATCGACTGGGTGAAGGATACCGTCTCGAACGTCGACTTCGTCAACGGCTTCATCGAGGACTACGGCGATCCGCTGGGCCGCAAGGCGTCGTGGGAGGCCATCGTCAACTTCATGGACAAGGAGGCCTGCCACCGCACGGAGGTGATCTCCGAGAATGCCCAGTGGTTCGAGGACCACTCGCCCGTCGATCCGGCCTACCGCAAGGAGAAGGTCAAGGGGGTCTCGGCCAAGGTCATCACCGTGGCGATGCTGGGCGGCGACTGCTACCCCTCGACGCCCATCGGCATCAACCTGCCCAATGCCGACTGGATCCGCAAGGAGTACGGCTCGAAGTCCGTGACGATCGACAACATCACCTATGCCTACGACATGGCGGCCCACGGCAACGGCTTCAACGAGGAGTTCGTGCTGCGCGCCGAGGACCGCGAGCGGATGGACCGCTACGGCAAGCTGGCCGACGACCTGCACACCGACCTGCACGAGTGCCTGGGCCACGGCTCGGGTCAGCTGGCTCCGGGCGTGAAGGGCGGCGAGCTGCGCAGCTACGGCTCGACGCTCGAGGAGACGCGCGCCGACCTGTTTGGCCTCTACTACCTGGGTGACCCGAAGATGGTCGAGCTGGGGCTCGTGCCGTCGTTCGACGTGGCCAAGGCCGGCTATGCGAAGTACATTCTCAACGGCATGATGACGCAGCTGGCGCGCATCGAGCCGGGCAAGAACGTCGAGGAGTCGCACATGCGCAACCGCAAGCTCATCTGCGAGTGGTGCTACGAGCGCGGCAAGGCCGACAACGTCATCGAGTGGGTCGAGCAGGAGGGCAAGCGCTATGTCGTGGTCAACGACTTCGAGAAGCTGCGCGCGCTCTTCGGGGAGATGCTCCGCGAGGTGCAGCGCATCAAGTCCGAGGGTGACTATGAGGCGGGCCGCGAGCTGGTCGAGAAGTATGCCGTTACGGTCGATCCCGAGCTCCACGCCGAGGTGCGCGACCGCTACTATGCGCTCGGCATCGAGCCCTACGGCGGCTTTGTCAATCCCGAGTACGAACTCGTCGAGCAGGACGGCCGCGTCGTCGACGTGAAGATCTCCTATCCGGCCGACTACGTGCAGCAGATGCTCCGCTACTCGAAGGAGTATTCGTTCCTGCCGAACGTCAACTGATCCCGGCCGCACGCGGTGTGGCTGAACGAAGTGCGCCCGATGTTGTCGGGCGCACTTTTTTTGTGGCGGCCGGACTGCGGGCCGTTTTGGGCCGGCCGGGGCTCGCGGTGTTTGTGGCGGCCGGAGTGCGGCCGGTCTTGCGCCGGCCGAAGAAAAAAGGGACACTCCGTGCGGAGTATCCCTTCGTCCAACTCGGCCCGGCGTGCGGGTCGCGGGAACCTTATTCGGCGACCTCTTCAAACTGGTCCTTGCCGACGCCGCAGACGGGGCATACCCAGTCGTCGGGAATCTCTTCAAATGCGGTTCCGGGGGCGATGCCTCCTTCGGGGTCGCCCAGCGCCGGATCGTAGATCCAGTCGCAAACGGTGCAACGGTACTTTTTCATTTTTTTGCTTGTTTGGAATTTGATTGATAGAAATTTGGAGGGGATAAACCCCTGTTTTTTCGGTTTTCGGATCTTTTGTCGCTCTTTCTGCAACGTGAATGCGTATGGGTGTTTGCGGAGCAAAATGCGTGCCTGTCAGTTTTCCTGCAATCGGGTCTCCCTGGCAGGAGCGGTTTCGTCGGCGCCCGTCCCTTCGGCGTCCGGGTCGCTCTCATCGTTCGGGTCGTCGTCCTCCTCTTCGGGACGGTTGCCGCCGGGCGGGGTCAGCTGCGCCACCAGCTTGTCGGCCTCGGTGCAGGAGACGTAGAGCCGCTCCTCGTAGATGTCGGTGATCTCGACAAAGTTTTTCCACTCGGAGGCGTAGAGCCGCACGCGGTCGAAGCGGCGCAGGTCGATGAAGTGGCCGTAGTAGCCGAAGAATCCGCAGCCCCCGAAAAGGGGGATCATCCACCGCATGCGGCGCTTCTCGACACGGCGCACCGAGGCGATCTCCTCGCGGTGGATTTCGGTGATGTCGAGCAGGCAGCGGATTTCGACCTTCTCGTCGGTGACGACGATGCGGCGGGGGATCGACAGTGCCATCAGCGCCACGAGCGCCACGACGAACGACGTGAACCACGCCGAGAGGTAGCCCCCCTCGTAGAGGTGGTACAGCAGCCAGCCCAGCAGGACGAAGACCACCAGGTGGAACAGCGTCCAGTAGATCGTGCGGCGTCCGAAGTGGTATTTATAGACGGTCTGCATCGGCATCGGTCTCCCCGTTCTTTTCGCGGGCCGCAAGCAGTGCCTCGGCCACGATGAAATCCTCGGGAGTGGTGAGTTTCAGGTTGGTGCGTTCGCCCGCAACGAGCCGCACGGCATGGCCCGCGCGCTCGACGACCGACGCATCGTCGGTGAAGGCTGCGTCGTAGGACGCTTCGTAGGCCGTGCGGAGCAGGTCGGCACGGAAGATCTGCGGGGTCTGCACGATGCGCAGCCGTCGCCGGTCGATGACGTGCGAAGGGATTGCCGCGGCGGCCGGGTCGGCGGCCGCGGAGTCTGAATCATCGGTCTCGCGGAACGAATCGACGGGCTCCACGACGGGAATGGCGGCACCCGA
>ULUZ01066002.1_pt1 | contig 15253 bp, 19 predicted proteins | sample 1958881 | NCBI WGS metagenome assembly ULUZ01 (sample SAMEA4835771, study PRJEB28245) | human gut metagenome | biome: gut microbiome; material: fecal sample | place: Denmark | collected 2008
GTATCGAATCGATATTTTCAATTTTTTGTCATATACTTAGGGCCTTCAATTACAATTATACGGGGAACCTCGCTCTACTCGATCGTCCGAAGGTGGCTTTCTTCGCCTCGCGCGTTGTCTCACCTACTGTCGAGGAGCAAGCACTCCGTTGGGCCGAAGCGTGTTGTGCGACCGATTCCGTAGTAATCGGCGGCTTCCAATCGCCACTCGAGAAATCCGTCTTTGAACTCTTGTTGAGAGCCCGTCACCCGGTAATCTGGGCCCTGGGACGCGCACTCTATCGCCGTTATACGCCAGAAGTCGAGGAAGCTCTTGCCGAGGAGCGCATCTTGATCTTTGCTGTGCGCAACGTGCAAAGAACTGGATGGAGCACTGCGCAGACTCGCAATTTCAAGGTGGCAGATATGGCAGACGAAGACGTCTTTGCAATCAATGTCGAAGGGCGCAGCAGCACGCTCGACGTGTTGTATGATTTGGAAAAGAACATCAAACCAGTTTTACTAATTTCGGAACCTGCCACAGGCTCTTGTGGATCTTTCGAAAACGTCTGATTTTCTCTTTTGGCTGCCAATACCTTTTTAAGAATTCAGAGCTCGCACAAAGCGACTCGATGTGCTCTGTCCCGAGACAGGCTTTTCCCCTTTTTCCATTGGCCTCTTCTTTCCTTTGCTCTTCTGCTGGAAGAAGCGCCATCTTCGATACTGTGGACACCTTTTTGTCGGATCCTCGCTTGAACCCCTCCATGTTGCAGCGCAGGCTGTGTCCGACATTTTCTTGCTTACTGCTTCCCGAGAAAAGCTCCCCGAACGTGGACTTCGCCAAATCGCTTCTCTGACTTCTCGCCAAGACGCATCAGAACATGCTCTGGCTACGGATTTATCTCTTCCTGTCACGCTCCGATGCAAAAGGATTCTCACTTTTCTGCGTCTGTTACCTTTCGAAGTCGCCATATCGTTTTCCGTCGCAAAGTTAGTATGCAATCGGGCACGAGTCCTTCGGATCTTGACCAATGGCATAGCTGCAAAAATCTTCCTTTATCAAGCCTACGATTTGCGGCGGAGCCACAAAATAAAGAGTATTTATGCGCTATCCTTGGAGCATCCCTTTTCTGCATCTACTTTTTCTGCACCGTAAAACTGATTTATTAACTTCAAAAACAATCGCAATGAAAAAGTTTGTGAACACCTTCGCAGTAACCGGATTCGTCGGAAAAGATGCTGAAATCCGTAATTTCGCCAACGCAAGTGTAGCACGTTTTTCTCTGGCTATCGGACGTCAGGAGAAGATCGGCGAGGAAACCAAGCGCAAATCCGCTTTCATGAACGTGGAAGCCTGGCGCAAGAATGAAAATGCCGAATCGTTCAGCCAACTGACCAAGGGCACGCTGCTGACTATTGAGGGCTACTTCAAGCCCGAGGAATGGGCAGACAAAGACGGTGTGCTCCACAACAACGTCGTCATGGTCGCTACCAAGTTCTATCCGGCAGTCGAGCAGGAAGAAGTTCCCGAGAAGCCGGCCAAAAAGGCGAAAAAAGGCAAGAAATAGATCCTGTCTCTTCCTGGACAAAGCGGCTTTCGAGCCGCTTTTGTTTTGCTCGCTCATTCCCTGCGGCTTCGGTACTTTTATAGGTTTGTCCTTGGTCCCCTTCGGTTATGATTCACATTCCGAAAGACCGTTTTTTTCTGCAAAGTTCGATTGCCGTCTGATCGTCCACTCAAGGACTGCTTTTGAGCCTGCTGCGGAAAATCTTCCTTCCCCAAACACCGGGAAGAGTATTTTCCGCATCATCCTTGCCTGGACTGACCGCCAATCCTTGGAGCAGAAAAAACAGCCCTCGGGAAAGAATAATAACAGAGGGAAAAAAGAAAACTCAAAAATTAAAGCGTTATGACATTCAAAGAATTTATGCACGAAAACGGTTACGAACTGCTGACCTCATTTTGGGAGGATTTTTCAATCGCTGACCAATTCGGGTTGAAAGCTATCCAAGACACTTACAACCGAGCGTTTGAGGAGTGGAAGAACGACTACAGGTATCTCACTGAATTGACATTGGTCCTCAATCATAAGATTTGGCAGTATCATAAAAAACGGCCGGACTTTGCGGCGTTGTATAATTCCCTTTGGAAGGATGCAGACCAATATGCGGTAGAAAACTTGAAAGATGAAGAGTTGGGTTATTATTTTGATGTGACGGACTAACTCTATGATAAACGAGTACAGGTATGGCAAATCAAACAAATGTTATCGGAGCAATGACAATAGAAGATATTTTGAAGCATGATTTGAAATTCAGATACATGCTTTTATCCCGCCTTCAGTCAGACTGCGAGTATTATCTGAATTATGGAGGTCGAAACCCGAATAGGCTGTGGGCAGGCGATGAAGCTCATCAAATCGAGTACATAACCAGACTCTATGATAGCTTCAAAGACGAAGAGAAACCCATGTGGCTGACGATGAATAAAATCATGGAATACCGCAGGGAAATGATGGAGACAAAGCGATAGAGGCTTGAAAAAAGGCGCCGCAGGGAGTGTAAACTGAACTGTGTCAAGTTTAGTTTTGTTGTGTCGGAGTAGGCGGCCATGGCCGCCTACTCCAACCGCTAATTTATCAAACCTATCAAAGAACTCCAAATAATAGTGTTTTTTCAGGACAGTATCCTGAACCTGTCCGGGAACAGGATGGCCAGTTGCTGGGCAGTCTGACCCCAGTTCTGGACAGGCTGCGTCCACTTGCGTCTGATTCTTGTAAATGCCAGAAACACAAGTTTTTCGAGGGCTGTGTCGTTCGGAAAGACCCCCTTGTTCTTGGTGACCTTACGCAACTGGCGGTGGTAGCCCTCCACGGTGTTGGTGGTGTATATTATGCGCCGTATGTGTTCGGAGTATTGGAAGTACGCGCTGAGCCTTTCCCAGTTGTCACGCCAGCTCTTGATGACTATCGGATAGTCCTCGCCCCACTTCAGTTCCAGCTCATCCAGAGCCTGTTCCGCCGCATCCTTGTTCACCGCCTGGTAGGCCTGCTTCAGATCCTTCATGAACTCCTTCTGCCGCTTGCTGGCCACATACTTTATCGAGTTGCGTATCTGGTGGACTATACACAACTGCACCGTGGTCTCGGGAAAGACGCTCGCTATCGCATCCGGGAAACCCTTCAGCCCGTCAACGCACGCTATGAGGATGTCCCGGACTCCTCTGCTCTGGAGGTCGGTCAGGACACCCAGCCAGAAGTTCGCACCCTCGCTCTTGGATATGTACATCCCGAGCAATTCCTTGCGGCCTTCCGAATTGAGTGCCAGAACATTATATATGGCTCTGGTCACAGGACGGTTCTTCTCGTCCATCACCTTATAATGCACCGCATCAAGCCATACTATGGGATAGACGCTTTCCAGCGCCCGGCTCTTCCATGCCTGGATCTCCGGCAGCACCCTGTCCGTGATGCTGCTGATCGTCTCCGCCGATATCCTGTTCCCGAACTGCTCCTCCAGTATGTCGCTTATCTCCCTCGTGCTGTTCCCGATGGCATACAGCCCTATTATCCTGTCCGCCAATGAGTCCGCCAGTATCTTCTCCCTCTTCCGGACAACCTGCGGGTCGAATGTCCCGTCCCTGTCCCGCGGCGTGTTGATCGTTATTTCGCCCATCGAGGTCTGGACCTGCTTGCTCATGTGCCCGTTGCGCCGATTCCCGTACTCCCGTTCTACTCCTTCCAGATGGCTGTCCATCTCTCCTTCCAGCGCGCTGTTAAGCAGATTCTCCAACAGCGGTGCCAATACTCCGTCCTTGCCGGATAGTGGTACTCCCGCCTTCAATTGTTCTATGGCGTTCGCCTTGAACTGTTCGTAATCAAATCTTTCGCTCATAATAAAAAAGTGTGTCTAAAGTTATTATTTTTTACCTTACCTGACACACTTTAATTTACGCTCTCGCGCCGCAGCTATCTCAGATTCCAGAGATATGCTGCGGTTCCTGTCTCTCCTGTCCCGACCGGATTGTACGACCGGCGATTTCCCTCCTTTAGCGCATACTTCGAATATCAATACTCAAAATAGTCGCAGTCGATATTCTTTATGGAAACAATGGGGATCGAGGTCCCGTCGGTCAGTTCAATTACATCTTTATCCGGGTCGATCTTCCTGATGTGCCCTGTTGATGTGTGATAACTGCCTCCGTTCTTTTTCTTATCCGGCACGAAGTAGGTAATGGTGACTTCGGGTTGTTCCTCCTTTTTTTGAAGAAGAACGGCGAATTTCCTGTCCAGCATTTCAGCCTCGCTGTCTGCCAGCTCCCGTTCGGTGTCGGTCTGACGCGCCGTTTCCGATATGGCGGCCTCATGGCCCGACAGAGCTGCAAAAGGGGCAAACTGTGCCGCCCGGGTATACATGGGCATCTGCGGGTGAACCCGCGATACATGGTGCGGCAGACTTATGATGTCATCGTATGGGGTTTTCATGCCTTATGTCCTCCAATTTGTTCATTCCGTTCCTTTGCCGTTGCCCCTTCCTCAAAGTTTAACCCTTTCAAAATGGCATTCTTCCCAAATTGCTTCTTGATCTTCAATACAGCACCTTGAACACGTCGTTCCTTGTCAAGCAGCTTTTTTTCTTCCCCTTTTTTCCTTTCCTCGGCATCGTAGTCTGTGAATAGGTCATACTGTACCGGCTCCGTGGGATGCGCAACTTCCTGCTCGGATACGACATGGTTCGTGGTAAGATTCAACCGGCGGACAAGAAGATTCGGCTTGACTATCTGATCAAACAACCGGGCTGCCCTCTCCGTGATCAATCTTGCGGAGGAGGTTGCCCCGTCCAAGTTTATGGAGCCATGTGAATATTTGGGTATGAGCCGCCCGTAGTGGTCGGTCGTTGTTTCTCCCTTGTATCCCGAGCGGATCCTCGGGTCGGTGAGATTCACCATGTCATAGCCGATGGTCAGGACAAGCTGATCCGTCACCATACCCTTGTCAAGCAGGTCAAGCGCCATGCTCTCCGCCATTTCCCGAACAACGACACGGGCTTTTGTGGACGAATACGGCTCCTGCAGCACCTGACCGCTGCTGAATGAATTGGCTGCCGGCCTGTAGGCCTTCACCATTTCCATGGTACATGGTTCCCAACCCCAGGCGTGATCTATAAGCAGCTCGGCGTTTACCCCGAACAGATCATACAGCAAATCCTCATTTCTCACGGACTGCCGGGCAATGTCCCCCATTGTGTACATCCCATATTTCTCGAGCTTGGAGGCGATTCCTTTGCCTACACGCCAGAAATCAGTCAGCGGACGATGCTGCCAGAGCTTCCTGCGATATTCCATTTCATCGAGCCATGCGATGCGCACACCGTTTTCGTCTGCCGGGATGTGCTTTGCTACGATATCCATAGCCACCTTGCTCAGATAGAGATTTGTCCCAATCCCCGCAGTTGCGGTGATACCCGTCTGCCGGAGGACATCGTCTATTATAACCCTTGCCAATTCGTGCGCAGTCATTTTGAGGGAGGCTAAATAGGAGGTTACATCCATGAAAACCTCGTCGATAGAATAGACATGAATGTCTTCCGGGGCGACATATTTCAGGTAGATCTGATATATGCGTGTACTGTATTCTATGTAGAACGCCATACGGGGCGGCGCGACAATGTAATCGACCTCCCAGTCAGGATTGCTCATGAGTTCGGTGTCCAATACCGATTTCCCGACTCCTTTTTGCCGACCGACTTTCCTCATTCGCTGGGCATTCACCTCCCAAACACGCTGTCCCACTTCGAACAATCTTGCTCGACCCGGTATGCCGTATGCCTTCATTGATGGACTTACGGCCAAACAGATTGTCTTCTCCGTCCGGCTCTTATCTGCCACGACGAGGTTGGTGGTGAGCGGATCAAGGCCGCGCTCCACACACTCGACTGAAGCATAGAACGACTTCAGGTCTATGGCAATATATGTCCGTTCGGTTTTCATTCGTTTCCCTCATTTTGGTTTCAGGTGAAACAGGATAGCGCCCTTCTTACATATCACGCCGGTAACTACTCCTGCTGAAACCGCCGAAAACGCCTTTCAGGAGCTTGCCAACCACCCAGAACACAACAATTATCAAAATAATTTCCATACTGCTTCCTCGGCCATTATTTAATTATACATTTATTCGATTACACACTTTCATAAGTATATATTTATATAATTATATATCGTCATAATATTGTATTACAACTCTTTGAGCTTCTCTTCATTCTCGGCAATATACGTCATGATGATGGCAGCCGCCAACGACCGAAGAGGAATATTGCGGCTTGCATTGACGCGGATCATGTCCAATTTCTTCTTGACCTCAGTTGGCAGCCAGATAGCTGCGCCCTGCTCGTTGATTCCCCTGTATTTTTCAAGGTTTTCCTGAAGTTTTCTCAAGCCCCCGCGCCGGGACTTGACAGGCTCGCCGGACTTGTTTTCCGTGGTCCTGTCAGCATGGCGCTCAACATCCTCATCGTTTTTCGGAGCAGTTATGCCTCGGACAATCTGGTCCAGCCCCATGTTCGCCAACGGATTTTCTATTGTTGGCCTGTTGTTCCTTGCCATGTTTCCTCCTATTCGTTAAGTTGAAGTATTTCGACGATTTTAGCGAACGACGGCTCAACAGCCGCGAGTTGGCCCCGTTCCAAAGGATATAGAGTGGTGTATCGCTTGACGGATACGCTTTGCTTGATGGTCGGCGTCACAGTGCCCACAAGCCCGAGAAATTCAGTGGTCTGGGCCCTCTGGCGCAACTCTTCCGACTTCCTCTCCGAGGTGTTTATGCGGTTGGGGACAAATACAAGATTGGCCGATGAAACAGTCCTCAGGGCCTTGATGAAAATGCCTGTCGCATCCACAGTATCCGCATCGAACGAGATGGGGATAACGGCAGCGTCTGCGGCCCTGTAAACAAGCTCCAGATTACGGTCATTCAAGTTGCCAGGGCAGTCTATGAGAACAACACCCGGGATCTCTTTCAACTTGCACATGACATGCTCGGTCTGCTTCCTGTCGGCCGTGTCCAACAGCTCCACATTCCAGGGAACAGGTTCCTCCGGGGCGACATCCTTTTCCCGCTGCCGGTGCCGATACAGTGACGCCTGCAGGTCGGCGTCAATGGCGATAACCGGACATCCCTTTTCGGCGAGGTAGCTTGCAAACAACGCACACAGCGAAGTCTTTCCTACACCGCCCTTGATATTACTGAAAATGACAATTTTATTCTTCATTCATCATTCTGTTTTTCCTTTCTGTAAAGATACGAAATTCATCTCAATCCACAAAGGATTTTACATATAAAATTATATATTTATTATTTTATATAATTATATAAATATGAGGCCAAGAACGAGACGTATAATATTATAGATTAAATAGATATGAAAGAAACATACAGGCAGCATCATGCACACTGATGCAGAACATATTTATGTAATTATATTTTTATATAATTATATAAAAATGGAAAGCATCCCTGCTCTGGCAATGCTGCTACTCTTCAGGTTCCTCGTTCCCCTTCTTCGTTCGTTTGCCCAAAGGACCGCTGAATTTCCCTCTGTCAAGCTTGACCTTGTATTTATTGAGAATGCGGAAGATGGAACTGCGACTGCTGAATCCGCTCACGGCAAGTATGGAGTCGATTGAATGCCCGTTCCTGTACATGTCAACGATGGTGTTCTCTCGGTCTGCCTGATCCTTCGCTCTTAATGATTTTGCCGGAGCCTTGATATTTTGCCGCAGGTGCATGGCGTGTGCGGATGAATTGCGCAACAGGGTCGTCTCCTCCGTAAGGGCAGCAAACATATTCAGCACGTCAGCAACAGTTGTTTCTGGGAACATATTGCCCATTGAATCAATCCTGTCATGTATGGATATGATCCGAACTACCTTGATCCTGCAAAATTCGATAAATGCCGCCAACTCTCGAGAACCACGCAAAGCGTTGCTGAACTTTGCAACAACGATTTCGTCCCCTCTCTCAAGTTTTGCGATCAGTTGCTTCCACTGAGGACGCAATGCCTCGTGTTCAACCGATTCCACTATCACTTGTATGCAACCATACTGCTGCATCCACTCCATGTCTGCGTCAAATCCGTCATAGAGATCCGCCTTGAATATGTATCCGACTTTTGCCATTCCTCTTGTGCAAATATGATGTCAGATGCAAATTTAGAGTTTTGTTTTGTATAAAATCATACTTTGAACCAAAAAAAGCGATTTTTCGCCTCTAACGGAATAATTTGTTTTCACTTCTTTTCATTGAAAATCATACTATTATGTATGATTACAAATATTCTTCAAAAAAAGGGCTTTAAGAATTGGTGTCTTGAAAATTATACATAGATTTGCGTCGTAAATATGATATTAGAATATGATTCTGAGATATTCATACTTTAAGAATATACTTCGTCTGACGAAAATGTTAGCCATACCAAGCGTCACATTCGCACTGCTATCCTGCAATGGGGAAAGTGGCAAATTGAATGATAGTGGAAATGGTGACGCTGCCGATATATACAGGGTTTTCCTGTCCGAAATCAGAAGCGAACATGACCTCACTTTTGAAGAACTGGCAGCTCTCCTCGAACAACGGGAGGCAATTACTGATTCAGCCCTAACATTCTCGCACCAGGACACAACGCACAGAGTACACACCGAAACTTTCAGAGAGACGATCATGCTGCGAGATTCAATATGTTCAGAATTTTCACGCCTTGCGGTATCAAAGGAAAGGTCCTATAATGAAATCCTTGACTTAAAAGAACGGTTTACGCCATACGGTGAAGATGAAGAACTGCATCTCTCGGTGGAGAAAATACGTCCATTCTTTGATTCTTTGGATAACCAGAAGCCATATCGGGGAGACAAGGGGCAAGTTTTGTCCGCCTACCGCACGCTTCTTACACGAACCTTGGAAAAAGGGATACATAGCAGAAAAGATCTAACTGAATTTATTCGAAAAGAAGATGCCGTATTCCGGGCTTTTCTAAACATTCTCCACGATCTTGGAGAAACAGCAATGACGGACATTTCCAACGACACGGGGAAATGCTGCTCCGAGATTTTCTACGCAGCCGAACGAGAGGAGATCTCATACAAGGAGGCCATGATCTACATGACTCTGCGCACAAATCGCAGAGTCATACAGAACGCACGGAGTTGTCTTGATGATACACGCCGAGGCTATGTCAATAACGCCAGCCAGGCACACGTCTATGTATGGATGATTCTTCATCCATACATATCCCTGAACGGCCTTTGCATGGATATGCTTTCTGAAAAGGAGAGGAAGGAGCTTGACAGAATAGCAATGGATACGCCAGAGGCATTTGAGGTCCTGTACAGACTGCTCCCTTCACAAAACGCCCGATTGGACGAGCTTCCCGGTATGCTTATGGGCATCATCATCGAATCTATGTTAAACGGTCAACAATAACACCTGATATGATTATGCTACGACATTTTTTGGAGGACTTCATGGCTTCCGTCCCGTTGCAGCTCCCGCGCTTACTCAATGTGGCGACCATGGAAGAGCCGAAGTTCTACGGAGACTACGTGCTGCTCACGTTCCCCCTCAGAGATCCATACGACTTGGAGGAAGTAATGGACATGTTCGAAGACGATATGGAGCTAATCACACTATACCACCATATTCCTGCGGGGATAGGAAACTCCGGATACAGCACATGTGCCTATTCAAATCCCGCCTTTGGGCAAATGTTCAAGATGAACGCCAAGACGGAGTCGGACGGGAAGGTGCACTACATCATGGCAACCATCTACGATTCGCTGGAAATGATGTACGGAGACTTATGCCTCGATTTGAAACTGCACTCTGAAAGCGGCCGCTTCAAGTACAAGAAAGACCAGGAAGATGTCCTGATTGATTTTTTCTAAAGGACGAGCCATGCGAAATACTATCTACCGACAAATGGTCTTCTGCATTGACATGTACCGCACATGGATAGAAGTAGCTGACGACAGTCTCTATAAGGAACAGGTAATCCCCAGAGGACACAGAACCGACTACATCGTTTCCCGTACACTTGTACTGCAGGCTTATAAAGACCACGGGACATTCAGCAAGGGCATGACGTGGGCAATACCCGAGCATGATCTGGACAAGGCATTGGCCAACTACCGCAAGCAGAACCCCTCGTTCAAGGCCCGCATGAAGAAAGGTGGGTCCTATCTCTCGGCCGAGGATACCGAAAACATTATCCGTATGGCAAGTTATGGCGTTATCCAACTTGAATTGGTGGTGCGCCCTGTTTACATACCTTCAAAACCCTATTATCTATGACTTGGATTATCCTGCAATTCGTCTTACTCTCGGGGCTTGTTGTTTTGCCGCGTTTGTTCAAGAGCCACAACCGCCATGTGGCAAGGTTTCACGTCGAAATGACCAGAAATGTCAGCGCACGCAAAGTTTGCGTGCAGATAATGCTGATCGTGCTGCTGCTCTTTCATTTCGTTTACATGAACGGGCACCCCGAAGATTTTGGCATATTGTTCTCTACCATTGAATGTGCCATTCTGTTGTCTTTCAAGACAGCGGACAAATGGCTCCGACTTCTGGTCGACAAACGGAGAGTTTTCTTCCTGCAAGCTCTTGTGACAGTCATTATCGGATTCGTCCCCCATCTGTTCACGCTGTCCGTCACCAATGCCGTCTTTCTTCTGGCTACTCTGATCTATCCAGCCTCAAAGGAACTGACCAAACCGGAAGAAGGAATCATCGGACACAATCAGGGAACGATCCCTGAAGAAGCTGCCGATAATAATCAGGAAAATCATCACGCGGAGTTACCACAATAGTGCGGAAGCGAAATCCTTTTCCAATCCGCATATTCACCAATCATTAAACAGAAGAATCAATGAAAAATAACGATGAAAGGCCCGCCATGATACTGGCGGAAACAGAACTCTTCAACTTTCTCAAGGAGAAAACTGGAAAACGCAAAACCCGGACTGAAGCATACTGCGACTTGTTGGATAAGGCTCTGGCAAGTTTCGTTTCCCCCAATCTGAGGAAGTCCGGCCGCGCCCTGCAACCCTTCCAATGCCATGTAACCGTATCCGACCTTGCGTCGGAGTGGCATTGGCATCGGGCTACTGTCCGTTCGTTTCTGGACACACTCGAAGCACTCGGACAGTTGGAACGCATCCAGCTGGCAAAAAGCGTCGTCATTACCATGTCCCTGCGGACCGGCACACCTGCCATGTCGGACAACGGACAGAAGGAAGCGGACTTTGCCACAAGGATACAGGAAGCATTGTACGACTGGGTAATCGGCAAAGCGACCTCTTCCGATGTAGGCAAATTATGTGGACAAACCATGCGCCAGACCTTGACGGAGATAACCGTCCGGGACAGCCGTACCTATCCGGACAGTCATTCCGGCACGGCATCAACACAGACAGCCCGGTCTGAAGAACGACTGTGCCAGACCGTCTTGGAATGTATTGCCCATGCCGCCCTCCGGCGGGTTCTGCGTAAATCCAGGTTCGACGACGGCTCGCCGCTCGTGCAGTTCTTCCGGCTCGACCTCTGTGGGGAATGGGCGGCGTTCATCGAGGTCTCGAAAAGGCTTGCAGAGCTTGTTATCGGCGGGAAACTGGACGGGGAGGAGTTCGGTACGGACGAGGATGCGGAACGCCTTAAATCGCTCCGGAAACCCTTCCTGTCGCTTCTGGCGAAGGCACAGGAGGAAAGCTGAACGGAGATTTGCAGACAAAGATTGTACAACCACGGGCAATTCTCCCCGGTTCAGGACCAAACATCCTTCCACTTATAACAGGCACGCGGGCTTGCCCGCCTGCCACTGAACAAAGGGAAGGGGGAGCCTAATACCCCTGCTGACTGACGTCGCAGGGAGAGGTGTCCAGGCAAGCAGCAAGCTGGGACACGGGGAATTGTCCGAAACAACACGGAAACAGTATGGCAAATGCAAAACAGGTTCTTGACGTTCGGGTGTCGAAAGGGTTCACCGCCGCCCAAGGCAACGAGCACCTGCGCAATCGCAGCAAAGAGGCGGAGAAATACGCCATGAGCATGGGCAACTACGATCCCACCCGCAAACATCTGAATTTCGAGATTGCGCCCGGAGGAAAGGTTCGCCCCATCGACACGAGCCGCAATATCCCGGAAAGGATAGCGGACATACTGAGCCGTCGCGGCATCAAAGACCCTAACGAGGGATTGATAGAACCGAAATACCGCACGGTGGTAAACATCATTTTCGGTGGCTCGCGGGAGCGGATGCACGAGCTCGCTTTCGGCACGCAGAAGGTGGATTTTGAAAAAAATGCGGACAATACCCGCATCAAAAGGAAGAGCGACATCGAACGATGGGCAAAGGATGTCTATTCATTCGTTTGTGGCAGATACGGCGAGCAGAATGTCGCCGCCTTCATTGTACACCTCGATGAATTGAATCCGCATGTACATTGCACGCTTCTGCCAATCAGAGACGGGAAGTTTGCATACAAGGAGATATTCGCCGGAAAGGACAAGTTCGAGTTTAGCCAGCGGATGAAACAGCTCCATACCGACTTCTTCGCCGAGGTAAATACGAAGTGGGGAATGGAAAGAGGCAGGAGCGTTGCCGAGACCGGTGCACGGCACAGGACGACGGAAGAATACCGCCGTATGCTGTCGGAAGAATGTACCACCATTGAGCAGCAGATTGGCCGGCATCAGGAAATCCTCTCCGCCCTCCATTCGGACATTCGGATGGCAGAGCGACGCATCAAGGGCCTGACCTCCATGGTCGAAAATCTGTTGCAGGAAAAGAGCGAGAAAGAAGCTCAACTGTCGGCACTCGAAAGAAGTCTTGACAACTGCCGCGATGACTCCCAGTCTGTTGCCGCCGAGAAGGATAAAATCGAAAAGGAACTGGCCGCCATACAATGGAAACTGGCAGACAAACAGGAGAAGTTACGCATAGCCGACCAGCAGCTCACCGATCTCAAGGAGAATATGGATGCCGTTCAGGAGCGGACAGAGGAACTCAAAAAGGAAGCATACAGCTATTTCCGCGATGTCCATTCGAAAGTGGACAGCCTGCTCAAGGACGCAATGGTGGAAAGTATGGTCAGGGAGTTCAAAAGTCTCTCGGAACGGATGAGTGCTTCCGAACGTGAATTGTTCGACGACACACTTGTGCGGTCTATTGCCGAGCAGGGAGCGGAAGTCATGCACTGCGCCACAATGTTGTTCCTCGGAATGGTCGACGATGCCACTACTTTTGCCGAAACACATGGCGGCGGAGGCAGCAAAAGCGATCTCAAATGGGGACGAGACGAAGATGAAGACAACCGTGCGTGGGCGCTCCGCTGCATGAGAATGGCAAGCCGCATGATGCGTCCCGCAATCGGCAAAAAAACAAAACGGTAAACGGCAAGGTTTGTCGTGAAATCCAAATGTCAACAAACAAGAATTAAGAATATGACGAAGAAAATTATCTTTATTATGGCGGCGTTCTGTTCGCTGCAAGTTCGGGCGGCTGTACAAAGTCCGGAGTCGGATACTGTACGCTGCATGTCCCTTTACGAAGGATTCGAGTTGTTTCAACCGTTGCAGCCGTCCTATCTCGACGGGGTGATTGTCCCCGTACATGGAAGCGGCAACTGGTTTGTCAGCATGGCCGGCGGTGTGACGGCATTCCTGGGCACTCCGCTTGGATGCGAGGATCTTTTCGGGAGAATCAAACCTTCGTACTCCCTCGCAGTCGGCAAATGGTTCACGCCCGCGGTTGGTGCACGCATAAATTACAGCGGACTGCAATTCAAGGATTGTATGCTCTCAACGCAGAATTATCATCACGTCCATGCGGATCTGATGTGGAATTTGCTCGGAAGCAGGTACGCAAAACAAGACAAGGTTCGCTGGGGCCTTTCTCCTTTCGCAGGTGTCGGACTGGTGCATAATGCCACCAACGGAAATAATCCTTTCGCACTTTCCTATGGGATTCAAGGCCAGTATCGCTTTTCCCAAAGAGTAAGCGCCATCGTAGAACTTTCCGGCATGACCACATTTCAGGACTTTGATGGATATGGACGAGTGAACCGCCTCGGCGACCACATGCTGACATTATCTGCCGGACTTGCCTTCCACATCGGGAAGGTCGGATGGAAGAGAGCCGTTGATGCAGTTCCGTATATCCGCCAGAACGAGTTCCTAACAGACTATTCCAATACGCTTTCGGAAAAGAACAGACAGTATGCAAAAAGTCTCGACATGGACCGTCGCACCCTTGCCGAATTGAAGAAAATATTGGAGATCGAGGGCCTGCTTGACACCTATTCCCACCTCTTTGACGTTGACGAGGACAGCGGGCGCAGCACCTATCCAAAGAATAACTACAGCGGGTTAAACTCTCTTCGGGCAAGGCTGCGAAACAGGAACTGGGACGGGAAATCTCTTCTTGAGGGACAAAAGGCAAGCGACGAGATTCATGAGGGGAGCTTGCAGGATTCGTGTGACAGTGTGAATGCCCCCTCCAAAGTCGGAGACGGGACAACCAATGAATCAGACCGTTTCATGGCGGCAGATGACACCTCCTTCATGCAGCAGGGAAGCGGATGTATCGGGAGTCCTATCTTTTTCTTCTTCAAACTCGGCACGTCCCAACTTACAGATGCCTCCCAGCTCATCAATCTGGAAGAACTGGCCAGGGTTGCTAAGAGACATCGGCTGACAATCAAGGTCACGGGCGCGGCGGACAGTGCAACCGGCACACCGGCAATCAACGACTCGTTGAGCATTTCAAGAGCCAGTTATATTATTGCCGAACTGAAACGGCTTGGAATCCCCGAGAACGCCATTGTCAGCTTCAGCAGAGGCGGCATTGCAGACTATACGCCTGCGGTGGAGGCCAACAGGCATACAAAAGTGGAACTTTTCCTGTCCAATATTGAAGAAATCAAAGAATGAACCTGTCGGCGCACAGGTGAATACTTATTTCCATGCTGCCGGTTCATGACATGAGCCGGATAACAAATCAAGTTTTTTCAGGCAAGAGTGGTGTCGTAACATAATGATTCCACTCTTGCCTTTTCAATTTTACAGCCCGGATATGAGACTTTGTTAGAACATCTCAACGCTTCGGCAATATACCTCTTCAAATCAGCATACGGAGCTTTCCACTGCCTTTTTATCTCTCCGTCATGCTTTTTCCATTCTCCCTCTTCGCACCCTTGCCGGTGCGATTTTCCCATGCAAAGGTACTACGTC
>ULUZ01004383.1_pt1 | contig 15157 bp, 10 predicted proteins | sample 1958881 | NCBI WGS metagenome assembly ULUZ01 (sample SAMEA4835771, study PRJEB28245) | human gut metagenome | biome: gut microbiome; material: fecal sample | place: Denmark | collected 2008
GCAGACATCCATCGAGTTGATCCCGGCCACCGAGATCGGGGCGAGCCGCCCGCCCCAGCGGGCGAAGAGCGGCAGGAAGAGCAGCGCGATCATCTCGCGGGCGACATTGGCCACGAGAGCGACGGTCGCCAGCTCGGCGGCGCCGTCCGCCCCGAGCGTCGCGCTCTTCATCTCGGCGATGAGCACCGAGGAAAGCGAATAGTAGCCGAATCCGCTGCCGACGGCCAAACAGTCGGTCAGTCCCCGCCCGGCAAAGAGCCACACCCCGGCGGCCGAGAAGAGCAGCGACCCGACAACGGTGCAGAGCGGCAGGAGCAGCATCCGCAGGTGGAAGCCATGCAGCAGTTGCGGCAGGTCATCTCCTGCCCCGAGCCCCACGCCGGCCAGGAAGACCAGCACGGAGAGCAACGCCATGGGCAGCCACGGAGCGAGCAGCCACGACGGCACGAGGCCCCCGGCGCCGAAAAGAAGCCCCGCAAGAAAGGCTGCGAATACGGGCAGCGACTCCTTCATCCCCTTCATCGCGCACCTCCTTTCCGAGTAAGCAGACGCCGTGCAACGCGCACGGCACAAAGACTTCCGGCTACGCCCAGCAGAGCGAAGGCCACGGCCTGCAGGCCGAAACGCGAGAGCGACGCGATGAGCTCGCGGTTCGCGCCGATCGAGGCTCCGAAGACGAAGAGCAGGGCGACGACGGCCGCACGGGTGCCATAACCCGAGAGCCGTGCGACGGGACGGCGGCGCAGCAGATACCCTGCACCGATTCCCAGCAACAGAAACAACAGTATGCGGAACATGGTTGACTGACTTTTTGAGACCGCCGGGCGCAGCGCAATCCGCCCCGGACCGCAGACACTCAAAGCGGCCGTGAAACAAAATGAATGAATTGAAAGGAGGAAGCCGCCGCAACCCGAGAGGAATGCGGCAGCGGACGGCTTACGTCAGTCAGATAAAGCCGCTGAACCAGTGGACATGCACGAGCGTGAAGGCGCGCGCCACGACGCACCGTGCTCCGAAATAGATATGTCCACCCGAGAATCGCATGGTCCAGAATTTTTGCGACGGCAAAGATAAATCTTCGCCGCGAAACTTCCAAATACCGAAAGCCCCCGCACCCGTATCGGCCACACTTGCGCCCGAGCGGAACACCTCTCCCCCACCTATTCATACAGACACGGCACCGGACAATCGTCCGCAACCTGCCGCGACAGCTGCACCGGAAGAAAAAACGGCACAAAAAGTTTCAATCCATTAAAATTTTTTGCGTTTTGTTAGCAATATAACAATAAATTCATATATTTGTGTTATCGTTTTTAAAACCAAACCCAAAACTAACATGAACGAAAACATGGTGCGGGAGTTGCAGGACGTCGTGATTCGCTTTTCGGGCGACTCGGGCGACGGCATGCAGCTCACGGGCACGCTCTTCTCCGACACTTCGGCGCTGCTGGGAAACGGCATCTCGACCTTCCCCGACTACCCCGCCGAAATCCGGGCCCCGCAGGGAACCGTCGCGGGCGTCTCGGGATTCCAGGTCCATTTCGGCAACCGCCGCGAACTCAATCCCGGCGACTACTGCGATGTGCTGGTGGCCATGAACCCCGCGGCCCTGAAGGCCAACCGCAAATGGCTCAAGCCCGGCGCCACGGTGATCCTCGACGGGGACTCGCTCACCGAGGAGCACCTCAAGAAGGCCGGATTCGCCACGACGGATCCCATTGCCGAGCTCAAGCTCGACGAGTACAACGTCGTCATCCCCGACATCACCACCATGACGCGCGAGGCGCTCAAGGAGACGGGACTCGACAACCGGGCCATCGTCAAGTGCAAGAACATGTTTGCCCTGGGCATCTGTTTCTGGCTCTTCGAACGTCCCGAGGACCACGCCTACAAGTACCTCGAAACGAAATTCGCCAAAAAGAACCCCGCCATCGCCGCCGCCAACAAACTGGCGATCGACGCGGGATACAACTATGCGGCCAACACCCACCAGTTCGCCAACAACTACCGCGTGGCGCCGGCCAAGCTCGAAAAGGGCACCTACCGCTCCATCAGCGGCAACGTCGCCACGGCATGGGGACTGTGCGCCGCCGCCGAGAAGGCCGGGCTGCCGCTCTTCTGCGGTTCGTACCCCATCACCCCGGCGACGGTCATCCTCGAGGAGCTGGCCAAGCGCAAGGACCTCGGCGTGAAGACCGTGCAGGCCGAGGATGAGATCGCCGGCATCTGCACGGCCATCGGCGCCGCCTACGCCGGCAACTTCGCCGTGACGACCACCTCGGGACCGGGTCTTTCGCTCAAGAGCGAGGCGCTGGGCCTGGCCGTCATGACCGAGCTGCCGCTCGTCGTCGTCGACGTACAGCGCGGCGGCCCCTCGACGGGTCTGCCGACCAAGACCGAGCAGAGCGACCTGCTGCAGGCCCTCTACGGCCGCAACGGCGAGTGCCCGGTGATCGTCGTGGCCGCCTCGTCGCCGAGCGACTGCTTCCACTACGCCTTCGAGGCGGGACGTCTGGCCATGGAGCACATGACGCCCGTCGTGCTGCTCACCGACGGCTTCATCGCCAACGGCTCCGAACCGTGGCGCATCCCCTCGATGAAGGACTACCCGACAATCTGCCCGCCGATCGTCGACGAGGCCCCCGAAAGCGGCTTCATGCCCTACGTGCGCAACGAGAAGCTCGTGCGCGGCTGGGCCTTCCCCGGCAAGACGGGCCTCGAGCACCGCGTGGGCGGTCTGGAGAAGGACAGCATCAAGGGTTCGATCTCACACGATCCGGCCAACCACCAGAAGATGGTCGACACGCGTGCCGCGAAGGTGGCCCGCGTCGCCGAGGACATCCCCGTGCAGACGGTCTACGGCGATCCCGAGGGCGACCTGCTGGTTGTCGGCTGGGGCGGCACGCGCGGACACCTCCAGAATGCCGTCGACGAACTGCGCGCCGAAGGCAAGCGCGTCTCGCTCTGCCACTTCAACTACATCAACCCGCTGCCGCGCGGCGTGCGCGAGATCTTCGCCCGCTTCCGCCGCATCGTCGTCTGCGAGCTCAACGAAGGGCAGTTTGCCTCCTACCTGCGCTCCTCGCTGCAGGAGTTCCACTACGAACAGTACAACAAGTGCGAAGGCCAGCCCTTCACGGTGGTCGAGCTTCGCGACAAATTTGAATCCTTATTGAAATAACGCCATGGCAGACTTCAAATACACCCCTGCGGATTTCAAAAGCGACCAGGAGGTACGCTGGTGCCCCGGCTGCGGCGACCACGCCATTCTGAACGCCGTGCAGCGCGCACTGCCCGAGATTGCCGACCGCACCGACACGCCCCACAACCTCTTCACGTTCGTATCGGGCATCGGCTGCTCGTCGCGCTTCATCTACTACATGAAGACCTTCGGCTTCCACTCGATCCACGGCCGCGCCAACGCCGTGGCAACGGGCGTCAAGGTGGCCAACCCGCGCCTCGCGGTATGGGTGACGACCGGTGACGGCGACTCGCTGGCCATCGGCGGCAACCACTTCATCCACGCCATCCGCCGCAACGTCGACCTGAACGTCGTCCTCTTCAACAACGAGATCTACGGACTGACCAAGGGGCAGTACTCCCCCACCTCGAAGCTGGGCAAGATCACCAAGACATCGCCCTACGGCACGGTCGAGAAGCCCTTCAACCCGGGCGAGCTGGTCATCGGCGCCAAGGGCACGTTCTTCGCCCGCTCGGTCGACATGGAGGTCAACCTCTCGAAGGAGTGCTTCGTAGCCGCCGCGATGCACAAGGGTATGTCGGTGGTCGAGGTGCTTCAGAACTGCGTGATCTTCAACGACAAGACCCATGCAGCCTACGCCGGTGACAAGGCCACGCGCGCCGAGCACACGATCACGCTGCGCCACGGCGAGAAGATGCTCTTCGGCGCCAACCGGGAGAAGGGCCTCGTCTTCGAGAACATGAAGCTCAAGGTCGTGACCGTCGGTCAGGACGGCTACACGCTCGACGACATCCTGACGCACGACGCCCACGAGCGCGACACGACGCTGCACGTGATGCTCGCCGCGATGAAGTACCCCGACTATCCGGTGGCGCTCGGCGTGATCCGCGCCGTCGAGGACGACGCCGTCTACGACCTGGCCGTCGAACGGCAGGTCGAGGAGGTGAAGGCCGCCAGCAAGATCCACTCGGTGGACGAGCTGCTCCACTCGGGCGAGACCTGGGAGGTCGAGTAATTCCGCGCCGCACGAGCGGGGGGGGCATTGCCACGCTCACGAAGAGAGGGGCTCCCGAACCCGGAAATTCCAGACACCGCAAACGACGAAACGGACCCGAAAAAGGTCCGTTTCGTCGTTTTTCACCGGGGCGGCCGGGGCGCCGAGGCGGCGGGCAACCAATGCGGCCGGGGCGCCGGGATGTCGTTCTGCCCAGCCTGCCAGGACGGCCAATGCAGCCAGTACGGCCAATGCGGCCGGTGTGCTGCGGGATGCGACTACTTCTTGAGCAGCACCTCGTCGATGATGCGGCGCATCTGCGTGATGTCCATCGCCCCCATCGCATGCTGCGGATCGCCCGATTGCGGGATGAAGAGGAAGGTCGGGATGCTCCGCACGCCGAACAGGGCCGCGAGCCGCTGCTCCTTGTCGACGTCGATCTTGTAGATGCGCACGCGTCCCTCGTACTCGCCCGCCAGCGTCTCCATGACGGGAGCCATCATCTTGCAGGGTCCGCACCACGTGGCATAAAAGTCGATCACTGCGGGCAGGTCGCCCTCGTATTTCCAGGCCGTGGGATTCTTCTCGTAGTCGTAAATCTGCTTGCGGAACTCCGCCGCATTCAATTCGATTGCTTTCATGGTCGTTTCGTTTTTCGATTCGGAACGGTCCTGTGCCGACGCCGTCATACCGACCAGCAGGGCCATCGCCGTTGCGAATACCGTTTTTACACTGTGGATGGTTTTGTTTTTCATGATGCAAAGATCGCGCTTTTTCTCACGTCGTGAAATGGACAAACGGCCGGAAAGGTTGGCGATTTTTCCCGCGGGAGGGGTTCGGGAGAAAAAAACGGCTAATTTTCGGCAGACGCTTGCAGGAATCAAAAAGATGACTTATATTTGCATCCGCAACGGGGGATTAGCTCAGCTGGCTAGAGCGCTTGCATGGCATGCAAGAGGTCACGAGTTCGAATCTCGTATTCTCCACCAAGACAAGGCCGGGAAGAGGCCGGGAACCTGTAAACCACGAGTTTACAGGTTTTTTGTTTTTGGGTATGGGGGGCGGAGCTGAAGGGCCGCCGGGGGCGTTTTATCCCGACTGCCGGGACTGTTGGATGCCGGGCCTGTTGGATAAAAAGGGCCCGCATATCCATGAGATGCGCGGGCCCGACAATACGATCTGGGTACTCGATATACAGACTTACATCTTATGACCTTGCGGTTCCTCCGGATCGTTTGCGCACGAAGTAAACAGAGCACCTGCAGCAAACAAGACCGTTGCCAAAGTTAAAAGATGTTTTTTCATAACTTCTGTGAATTTAGGTTAGAATAATTTTGTTGAAGTGGACATAAGTCCTATCGAGTTTTTACCAATTTTTCGAATAATCTCCATAATATAAGCCTACGGTATTAGGGTCGAATACATTTCCATTAGAATTATGAGAAATATACACCCCATATCCATACATTCCATCCATACCGTCCGGTTCATATACCATTAGAGTTGTACTAATAATGTTATTCCATTGTCCTTCATATTCTCCTTGAATATTCGTAATAAGGTCTCCGAACATAAGGATATTATTAGAACTCCAGCCTAACATTCTCCATACCCAAAGATTCATTAAACCTATCATATTGAGATTAAATGAACTGGTTGCTGAGTAAAAAGGCACAGCAAATGCTCCATACTGAGATTGTTCCAATCCTGCAATTGGCTTACGAAGATGATTGTTTACCGGGAACATCATGCCGTTCATTTCGCCCTCACTTTGGTCAATTCGACCCCACGGGTCAAGAATCTGCACGTCCTCGTCCTCGCTCATATAGCCCGACCATGCATAGTCGAGGTATTTCCCGACCTCGATGCCTCCGGTTGCGTCGGTATCCCAGAAGTATTCGGTCGGTTCCTCGTAATCGGCCAGTGTCAACAATTTGTCGGGCATGGCTTCGCGCAGGGCCTTGATGAGTTTCGGATAGGAGGTGGTATTCATGGCGGGCATGCCTTCCACGTCACCATAGCCGGCGTTGCGGTCGAAAAGATTGACGCCATCGAGGCCATAGGTTTCGAGACACCCTTTAACTTGTGCCACGAAATCCGTAATCTGTGCATCGGTCAGGTTACAGAAGCCCAAGCCCGTATTCCCGCCTTCGATTGAAAGACAAACCTTACGACCCTTATCCTGCAAAGGACGGATATGCAGATCGGCATGTTCCAAAACATAACGGATATCCGAATTGAGCACCAGCATGGCCCGCTCCGTAGCTTCATCATATCCAATCTGAACCACGCGCAGATTGACAATATTGCCATACGTTCGTTCCCATAAATTCGGGACACTTGGATTCATTAAGTCTTCTTTTGTTATGACCCAAACGTCAGCCAGCAGCGGAGAATAATCAGAGGTATTAACATAGAATACCGTCGTATTGACTGGGTCCAGTTCGTAATCGCCGACCTCCGGTTTGCGGACCTTGACAACATAGTAGAGGATGCCACCCTCATCGGACATAGTCACATCGTCCGATGACACCACAATCGGGGCCAGGTATTTCCCTGCTTCAAGCCCGTCGGCCTTGAAGGTCACTTTTATTTTCTCGGAGATTCGTTCTCCGGCGGTTATCGAGATTTGTCCGTCATCGGCAATCTGAATGTTGGCGGCCGGCATGGTCAGAAAATCAGTCCCGTATTTGGTGTTATAGATTTCGACCTGCGATTCATCCGGAGCAGTCTGAATATTCAGATTCTTCTCGGCCGGACGGTTCAGACGGCAATACATCGGATCGGATGTAGTTCCCGTACCCTCCATCAAATAGACGACGGACCGCTCTACGGGTGAAAACTGACTGCGAACCGACACATAGGTATTCTCCAGCGGCTCCTTGTCGGGGAGTTCTCCACGTGTCGTATCTACCGGATCCGCCTCACAGGAGGCCAAAAAGAGCGCCCCCATGGCCATCAGGAATACAAAGATTCCCTGTTTTATATCATAGTTCCGTTTCATAGTTATTCCTCGGTTTCGTTGATTTTCGGAATTTCAATACCGTCGGGCCAAACGATGTCGGTCTCGGCCACGCCGTCGTTACCGTACATCGAGTAATCCTTAACGGTATTCCCGGCACCCTCGTTGAATTTCCAGTAGCCCAGCAGGGTCGGGTCGCTCTCGGGATTGGCAATTTCGTACATGTTCTCCCAGATTTGCTGCTGCGTGCGGGCCACGGACCAGACACGCGCCTCGGCAATCTTGCCGTTCAGCGGGCGGTAATCATCATACGACTTGCCAATGAAGAACTGGTAGGCATCGCCGAAACCGCCGTACTTCTTTTCGTTGTCCGGGGTTGGATTTGCCAAATAGTAATCATAGAGCGCCCGCATGGCGAGGTTGATGCGCGTATCCTCGCTCATCGAGGTGAGACCCATTTCGGTACCCTCGCTCTGCAACTCGCCGTTGACATAGACGCAGACTCGACGGGTTGCCTGGTCGTAGGTGCAGGCCACATGGTACCACTGTCCGGCCGAGAGGTTCTTCGTGGCGTCGCGCTCGGGGAACTTGCCGAATTTTGAACCGGCGCCCGAACCGTCGAACTGCAGCTGCTGACGCTCGAAGTTCGTATCGCCGATACGAAGCAGGAGGTACTGCTCGACACCCATCACCGAAGAGATATTGACGGCATTGGTGTTCCCGTCGGAGGTGACGGTCGAGGTGGCAAACTGGTCGATGTAGATCAGCGCCTCATAGGTCACGGCCGTCAGGCCGTTCCACGCCTGACTGTTGGCGCCGTACTTGTCGAGCGTAGGGAAGTTAATCCAGTTGCCCTCGCCGAGCTGCGCCGCGACGGTGATGTTCGACGAACGCTTGACAACGTAATAGACCGTCGAGGAGGTCGCCAGTGTCGGGACCGACGACTGCGCAATCGTCACCGGCACAAGGTAGGTTTCGTCGAGCGGCAGAGCCCCGGTCTGCTCGGCGCCCTCACCCAGCAGGTTCTGCAGATGGAGCGTAAGCGTCTCGGAGGTCGTCTTGCCCGCGGCAATCGTCGCAGTTTCGGACGAGAGCGTATAATACTTCGCATCGAGCATCGGCCACGACGTGCCGTAGCGGGCGTTGTAGCGCTCAACCAGCGACGGATCGACCGTCACGGAGAGCGTCACATCCTGATCCGACGGATAGGCCAGCGTCGCCGCAAAGGTGCGGTCGAAGACATCGAGCGTATTCTTGATTGTTGCCGCCTGCACCTCGGAGGTCTCCGCCACGTCGAGGTAGACCACGTTGCCGAACTTGTGGTCGTCGGCGTCGTAGTTGGTGCAGGCCGTCTGGACCGCAACCATTCCGATGCAGGCCAGCAACAGCATATTTTTCCGTGTTTTCATGGTTCACTATTTGGAAGGGTTCAACAGTTGGATGGCATCGCTCAGCAGCGGGTAGTTGCGCTCGACATCGTAGTAGTCGTTGTCAATGTCGTAGGCGGCAAGTCCGGCCAGCGGACCCAGCGAAACGACCCGCTCGGCCATCTCCGTAATGGCGGCATGTTCGACGACATCCTCGTCGTAGAGCGGAGCCCCAGCCGCAGCCGCCAGCAGCAGCCGTTCAGGTGCGATGCCGGCATAGCCCGTGGCATTGACCACCTGCAGCTTCAGGGTCGTGATGTCGGTCGTCGCCTCGGTATCGAGGACCACATAGTCCAGTTTCGCGCGGTCGGCTTCGGCCACGAAGAGCGGATTACCCTCATAGACCAGCAGCTGGCCGTCCGTTTTGGCCGCCGAAAGCGTGGCGACGATTGTGGCCGTGGCTACGGCGTCCAACGGATCGGCCGTGAACGAATAGCCGTCCAACCCATTGACAGCTACCGCGGCAATAACGCCGTCGAGGTAGGTTTTGAGGGCCGTCTCGCCCGAAAACTCCGCCTTGCGCGCGGCGTAATCCACCTGGTAGAGCACCCGGGTCCCCTTTTCGTGCATCGTGACCATGTCCTCGGCGTCAAAGCGCGAGAAGTTGTCGGCATTCGTCAGCGACACGATGTCCAGCGAGTCGGGCAGGCAGCGCATGTAGTCCTTTTCGCTCGCGGAGGGGGTCGGCGAATTATAGAGCCGGGCATAGGTCAGGAAATGTTCGCTCTGCTTGTATTCGCGCAGCGCAGCCGTATACTCCGCCCAGAAGGCCGGATCCTGATCTGCGGGGCGCTGGACCTGCTGCTCGACAGCCTCCGTTTCGGTCCAGTCGCTACATGCGGCGGCTCCCAAAGCGAGCGCCGAGACTGCCATGCAGCGGAACAGATTGGTGATGATATGGTTTTTCATGGCGTTGGTCATTAAAGGTTTTTGCGGTCCCACCATACGCGGGTTCCCTGCGTGTCGCCCGCGCCGTTGACGGATTCGCTGTTCAGATCGGCGATGGCCGCCTGGAGGTTCGTCGGATTCTCGGTGTACTCCTCCACCGGGTACGGCAGGCGCCGTGCCCCGAGCGACGAATCCACCGTCCCGCCGCTGGCATTCTCAACCACCGGCAGCAGCCGCGGATAGCCCGTGCGCCGGTGTTCGGCCCACGCCTCAGTCCCCAGCGGGAAGATGGCAATCCACTTCTGGGTGATGATCTTTTCGAGGTTCGTCTCGATGTCCGTGGCCTTGTCGTCCCAGGCAATCGTCACACTGCTCTGTGGTGTCGAAACCGAATACTTGCCAATCGGGTCGACATAGGCCGCCGGCGTATGCGTGGCATCGGCAATGTAGGCGTCGGCACCGCTCGCACCCCGCTCCTCGAACGACAGCCGGATGGCCTCCTCGTAGAGCGTCTTCGCCTCGTCGGCCGAGCCCCAGCGCAGTTCGTATTCCGCGCGCAGGAAGGTCACCTCCGCGGCATTCATCCACAGGTAGGGATCCGTTCCCGTGATGAGCATGTTCGAATAGGAGGAGACGGCCGTTGCCTTGCTCGAGACGTTGATGCCGATACGGATGCCGGCGTAGCCCTGCACCTCCTGTCCGTTCTCCACGAGGCGCACCGTCGTGAACATCTTCTCACGCCGCGGGTCGTTGTAGCCGTTCATGTAGCTGATGATGTCTGCGCCGACGCGATGGTCGCCCCAGTCGTTGTAGATCAGCGTCATGCGGTTGTCCGAGGTCTGCATCCGCGCATTGTCGGCATTCGTCGTGATGACGCCCCCGGCAATCGCTTCGGCAGCCTTCGTGCGGGCCGTTGCCTCGTCCACGTAGGTCAGGCGCATCGCCATGCGCAGCTTGAGCGAGTTGGCGAACTTCAGCCACTGCGCGATATTGCCCGCATAGACCCCGTCGTAGCGGCCGAAGGCGTCGGACGGCAGCGTGAGGTTGTCCTCCAGCGAAGCAATCGCTGCGTCCAGCTCCTCGAACATCGCCGCATAAGCCTCCTGCTGCGTGTCGTAGGCCACCTCGAGCGATTCGGTCTTGTCGGCCATGATCTGCGTATAGGGAATCGGGCCGTAGGAGTCCGTCACGCGCTGCATGATGGCAATGCGGCAGACGGCGGCCAGCGCGTGGGCCGTCACGTCGTCCGTACCGTTGATGATGGCGCGGTAGGCCGGGTAGGTCTCGCTGATGACGTTCACGAAGGGCCACTTCCGCCAGTCGGCCGAAGCATTGAAGGTTTCGAACTTGTTCTGCCACGTGTCGACCGTGGCGCCGATATAGCCCGCATAGGGTCCTCCGACCAGACTCTCCAGGAACTGGTACATGTGCTCCTGCGTCGGAACAACGAGCCCCTGCAGGGTCTTGAGATTGGTTCCGATCTTGTAGTTGTTGGCCTGCAGCTGCTCGTCGGTCACTTCGTTCGGATTGCGGTTGATATCCGCGAAGTCGCCCGTACAGGCAGCCATGCCGAGCAGCACGACCGCAAGCAGCAGCCGCTGCACCTTATGTTTCGTAGTTTTCATGGTCTTGCTGTTCATTTAGAATTGGAATTTGACGTTGAAGCCCAGACTCCGCAGCGACGGCATCATGAAATAGTCGATGCCCTGGTAGTTGAGCCCCGTCGAGGCGACAGCCTCGGGGTCGAACGGAGCCTTGCAGTAGATCATCCACAAGTTGCGGCCCACGAACGAGACGGTCATGCGCATCTTGTCGCGGAACCACTTCGCCGGAAGCGTGTAGCCCAGCGAAAGCTCCTGCAGTCGAAAGTTCGTCGCCGAATAGGTGTAGTACTGCGGCAGGCCCGACTGGGCGCCGATAGCCTGATACCACTTCTGGGCGTCGATCGTCTGGCGGCCGTTGATCACGACACCGCCCGCATCGCGCGCCGCGGCCGAAGCCTCCGAAACGCCATACAGGTCCATGTTGGCCTGCGTCGCGGAGTAGCAGATGCCGCCGATGCGGGCCGTAAAGAGCATGCCGAGATTCAGCCCCTTCCACGAGAAGTCGTTGCGCCATGCCAGGTTGTATTTCGGGAAGACCGAGCCGAGGTAGATGTCCTCCATGTAGTCGTCCTTGACGGCCACGTTGCCGCTCTTATCCACCTCGATGAAACCCTCCTTGTTATAGACCAAATCGGAGTTCGTGTAGAGGTCGCCCAGCGTGCCGCCCGGCTTCAAAATATATTTCGCTTTGCCGAGGCCCTTGATTTCCAGCCGCTCCTTCGAGATAATCTCGCCGGTCTCGGGATGCTTGTAGTTATGGACCAGCTCGACGATCTCGTTCTTGTTCCACGAGAAGGTGAAGTTCGTGGCCCAGTGGAAGTCCCGCCACGTATTGTCATACCCCGCCGAGAGTTCGACACCCGTATTGCGGACGTGGCCCGTCTGCAAGTAGATGGTCGAGTAGCCCGACGAGACGGAGATCTGCGGGTCGAAGGTCTGGTTGTAGGTGTCGGCCCAGTACCACGACGCCGAGAGGCTCATGTGCCGCCACAGCCGCGCGTCGAGACCCAACTCGTACGTGCGGGTCCGCTCCGGATAGAGGTCGCCGATCGGATAGTGCGTCTTGGCAGTCCAGACCTTGTTCGTGGCGTCGTATTCGTAGGTCGGGATGGTCAGGTGCCGCGGGAAGGGCATACCCACCGAGGCGATCGAACCCCGGAGTTTCAGGTACGTCAGGGCATTGCCCAGGTCCCAGAGCGAGGTAGGCACCCACGACAATCCGACCGACGGGTAGAAGAACGACGATTCGGGCGATTCGGCCAGCTGCGAGGCCCAGTCGTTGCGGCCCGTCACCGTGAGGTAGAGCATCTGCTTCCACCCCACCTCCACCGAGGCGAAGATCGACTGGGTCTGCTCCTGCCAGCCCGACTTCTCGGCACGCTTCTTCGAATCGTCGAGGTCAAAGACGTTGAAGACGTTCGGGAGGCCGTTCTCCTGAATCGGGCCCCGGTACGACAGCAGGTCGGTCTTTACGTTGTTGATCGACGCGCCGACGTTGGCCTGCAGCGACCAGTCATCGCCGAACGTCTTGTTGATATTGACCATCACGTCGGCATAGGTCTGCGTATCGTATTCGCGCTGCTCGGTGTAGTGGCCGTTCTTGCCGCCGTCCGTAATCGTGGTGTTCGACGAGGCGTAAAGCTTCTGCGTGTAGAGCGAATTGGCGTTGTCGATCCTGACGCGCCCGGCCACATTCAGCCACGGAAGAATGTCGTACGAAGCCGAAAAGGAGAGCAAGTAGCGTTTCTTGTCCGTATTACGCAGATTGCGGTAGGCAATCCAGTAGGGGTTCTGCATGCGCAGGTCTCCACCCTCAAGGTCTGAAGACCAGAACTGTTCCATCAGTTTCGAGGCCGGATTGTAGCGCTCGAAGATTCGGTAGGCATCGAAATCCGTTCCCCGCGGGAAGAGGTAGGCCGGGACCAGCGGGTTCGAATAGACACCCTGATTGGTCATGTTCTGGTCCTGCTGGTAGATGTAGCTCGCCGAGGCGTCGATCCGCAGCTTGTCCTTCAGAAAAAAGCTGGTGTTGCGGAAGGTGAAGTTGTAGCGGTCGTACTCGTTGTTGGGAATGATCCCGTCGGAATTGACCGCCGCGGCCGAAAAGTAGGTCTGGTTGCGGTCCGTGCCGCCCGAGAGGGTGAAGGCGTTCGTGTAGACGTGTCCCGTCTCGAAAAAGTCATTGGGCGTGTAGCCGTAGCGGGCCGACGGGGCGAGCCGCTCGCCCCAGCTGTAGATGTTCGACCCGCTGCGCACGCCGTTCAGGCCCGTGCCGTAGCGGTTCTGGAACTCCGGCAGCACAAAGGGATTCAGAAACTCCGTATTGCTCGTAAGGGTCACCTTCAGCGCTCCGGCCTCGCCCTTCTTCGTCGTGATCATCACGGCGCCGTTCGCCGCCTCCGAACCGTAGAGGGCCGCGGCCGCAGCACCCGTCAGCACCGAGATCGACTCGATGTCCTCAGGGTTGATGTCGGCAATGGCCTCCGTCGCACCGCGCGAGTCGAACTCCGTGCCGCCTCCGCCGCCGAAATTGTACATCGGGATACCGTCAATGACGTACAGCGCGTTGGACGACTGCGAGATGGACTTGTTACCGCGCAGCACCACCTTCGTGGCACCGCCCACGCCCGACGACGAGGCGTTGATCGTCACACCGGCCACCTTGCCCGAGAGCGAATTCATGAAGTTGGCATCCTTGACCAGCGTGATATCCGAGGCCGCGACCTGCTGCACGTTGTACGAGAGGGCCTTCTCCTGGCGCTTGATTCCGAGGGCCGTCACGCCCACCTGTTCGATTTCGGACGAGGACTCCTGCAGGGTCACCTCGAACGACGTGCGCGAGCCGACCGGCACCGTGGCCGTCTCATAGCCCAGGTAGCTCACCTCGAGCGTCTGTGAAGCGGCCGGGGAGGGCACCTCCAGCACAAAGCGCCCTTCCGTATCGGTCGAGACACCCACGGTCGTGCCCCGCACGATGACCGAGGCGCCGACGATAGGCTGCCCCGAAGCGTCGGTCACACGCCCCGAGACCGACACCGCGCGGCTCTGCGGAGCGGCCGGACGGCGTGTCAGCAGGATATTGGTCCCTTCGACCGTGTAGACGATGTCCGTCCCGCGGAACATCTCGTCAAGGACTTTTTTCAGGGGTTCGTTTTCGGCATGGACCGTGACCGGAAGATCGGTATTCACCTCGTCGTCGATGCCGAACAGATAACGGGTCTGTCGTTCGATTGCGCTGATGACCTGTTCCATCTTCGCCCCGTTTTCCCGGATCGTAACCCGCACATTCTGTGCACGAAGGGCGGATAGGGGAAACAGCAGGGCCGGAACGAACAAAAGAATAGACAGACGGATTTGCTGAATAATCTTTTTATTCATACATTTGTGAGTTAAGGTTCAAGTAAAAATCGGTTAGTATTTTTGATTGGACTGCGGCCTGCGGGTGTTGCCTCACTTGCAGGCCTTTTCGTCTCAACCAAAAAGTCGTCGGGGGTCAGTTTTTCAGCATTTGATCCATAGGCAGTTTGATTTGAGGTTGGACATAAACGGATGGAATCGGTCGATTCTATCGGATGACGATCCTGTTCTCGAGGTCGTCGTATTCATACGTGAAGTCCGAGCCGCGCTGCAATACGCGCAGGATATGGTCCACCCCTTCCGACGTGCGGACCTTCAGCCGCTTGTACTTCACCTCGGGCAGCCGCGCTCTCCGGATTTCGATCTCGACGTCGAAGTAGCGCCTCAACTTGTCCATGATCTGTCCGAACGAGTCGCCTCCGAACGAGATGATGCCCTCGGTCCAGAGGTAGTCGTCCCGGTCGGTCAGTTCGTCGAGCCACAAATGGCCGTTCCGCAGATTGACAACCGTATTGGGCTCCATGAGGATGTGTTCGTCGTTCAGCTTGTTGCGCACGGCGACGCTCCCTTCAAAGAGGGCCGTGGAGAACGCCTGCGTCTCTTCGTCGGCCATGACGTTGAAGTGCGTGCCGCGCACCTCGACATCGCAGGCATAGGTCTCCACGACAAAGGGATGCTCCTCGTCGTGCCGCACGTCGAACATGGCCTCCCCCTCGAGCCGCA
>ULUZ01040429.1_pt1 | contig 15103 bp, 9 predicted proteins | sample 1958881 | NCBI WGS metagenome assembly ULUZ01 (sample SAMEA4835771, study PRJEB28245) | human gut metagenome | biome: gut microbiome; material: fecal sample | place: Denmark | collected 2008
ATCAGAGTATACAAAATCAATCATTGATGAAATCAGTTCAAAGTGTTAGTACTGTTTCACATCAGCAGAATATAAATAATAATTCTTATAATGATGAGGATTTATTAAAATCCTTTATAGGTAATAATTATGAAAAAATAACTAGAAGTCCTTTTAATCTAGCTGTTTTTTTCTTTACATCATTATATATGTTTTATAGAAAAATGTTTTTGTATGGTTTATTAGCTTTTTTAATTAATTTAGTTATACTATGCCTTGCCAATAACTATTTAGTAACGTATGCCTTTAATGTGATTGTGGGGTTATTCATAAATAAAATTTATTTGTCTTACGTGAAAAAAGGATTGCTACTATAAAATCTAAAAATAATCTTAAAAGTGTGGATGAATTGAAAAGTATTTGTTCTTCTAAGGGCGGAACAAGTGTACCTAGGATATTTTTGGGAATAGCTGTTGAAATAGTTATGGCGGTTGTTGTATTAGTTTTTGTTAAGTTGCTTGGAATTGACGATATTGTTAGACAATCACTTCATACTAATAATTTTGATATTAGAGTAACTGATGTTTCTGGAACTTTGGTAGAAGATGTTAGTGTGCAAGGGTATTCTTGTTTTAATTCTAAATTTAGTATTTCTATAGAGGATAAAACTGGCAATACTACTAATTATATATTGGAAAATAGTAAAAGCGATTATATTAAGGTATTAAGTAATTATAAAGATTACATTAAGCTAAATATATATTATGCTAAAAAGGGTAGTGAAATTACTATTGTTGATTACAAGATATTTATTAGATCAAATAATAAGGATATAAGTAGTGTTTCAACAGAAGATCAATTAAGAGATAAAATTGGATTATATTCAGTGGTAACTCATATTGATTCATTTACCTTGACTGAGATAGGTACTGTTGGTTTTGCATCACAGGGGAATCAATCATATACATATAGAAATTATAAATTTGTTAATGAAAAAAATACTACGTTTCAAATGAAATATATTAATGATAATGGATCGTTGGGATTTGTTCAAGGTAATAAATATACTGTTACCTTTGAAGTTACTAAAAGTAATTTTGGTTATGATTTTGTTATTAAATCAATAAAATAGTATTGTAAAAAGCGTATGACTTTTATAGTTGTATGTTTTTTTACTTGGGAGTGCTATCTTTACACAACTTGACAACTTTAGGTGTTTATGTTATTATTGTGCTATACTTATTTTTAATAAGTTTGAGGTGAAAAATGAAAAAAAGTAATTATATTGCTGCAGTATGTTCAACTTTGGGATTTGCGATGATTTTAGTAGCAATGGTAATGTTAAATAGTAATACAGAAATTAAGCTTGATAAAAATATTTTATCTAGTTCAGTTAATACAAAAATGATGGCAGCATCTACAAAGACAAGTGTGTCTTTAAATAATAATTTAGTAAATAGTAATGTTCAAAATACATCTGTTATCGTTGCTGAGGATAGAGAAATAGCGGAAGCTAAGACTTTAAGGGCTGAAGTTTTTGATGGCCTTACTTTGGAAGAGTTAACTGATAAGCTTAATAGAAGCTTGGGAAAAGATTTGCTTGCTGGAAAAGGTGAACTTATTGCTACATATTCTCTTTCTAAGGGAGTAAGTCCATATTTGGTAACAGCTATAATGCTTCATGAAACTGGTTGCAAATGGAAGTGTAGTGCTTTGGTCCGTAGCTGTAATAATGTTGCTGGACAAAAGGGAAGCCCTAATTGTAGTGGTGGCTATAAGGGATATAGTACAATAGATGAAGGAATTAAAGGTGCTATTGATAACTTATATAATAATTTCTATGCTAAAGGATTAACTACAGTAGAATCTATTGGACCAAGATATGCTCAAAGTAATACTTGGGTTTCTAAAATTAATAGTTATATAAATCAAATAAGAAATAGTTAGAGAATAAGTAGTTATTCTCTTTTTTTTCATAATAAAAAAGTGACAGATGTCACTTTAATTTTTTCTTTCGATAGCACTTGTTGGACATGAGTCGATAGCATCATTTGCTTCTTCTTCATTTTCCTTAGCTACTTCATCAACGATAACTGTTGAAAGACCCTCATCGTTAATTTCAAAAACTTCTGGTGCAATAGCAGCACAAGCTCCACAACCGATACAAGCATCTTCGTTTACTTTAACTTTCATATTATTTTTCCTCCAAGCTCATTTTAACAAAAAAAAAGTTAATCGTAAAGATATTTTAGTACTTCTCTTTAACAACATTATATGTTAAAATTATTATAATAAAGGCACTTTGGAAGGTGATATTATGCCAAGTAGAATGACAAGATATGAAGATGAAAGTATTAAAAACATGAGTAGAAGTAATAGAAATCAAAAATTATATGATTCATTTAATGATAATACTTCTTTCACAACTTATACAGATGTAAAAAATACTAATGCTGTTTTGTTAGATGCGGCGAGTAAAAATTATAGAACCAGAGAAGGATATCAAAAAATAAAAGAATATGACTTTGTACCTAAACCAAAAGTAAAAAAAGAATTAGATGACTTTAATAACTTATATAGTAGTAGAGAAAATAAGGTTTATGATATCAATAGTGTTATTGAACAAGCTAAAAAGAATAGAATAAAAAATGATATAGAGGAAGAAAAAAGGAAATTAAAAAATACTAATTATAATATTTTAGCGTCTCTTGATCCAGAAAAGATAGAAGAATATAGAGCTGAACGAAATAAAGTTGTTAGAGCAAGTGATGAAGAAATAAGAGAACTAATTAATACTATTACTACTAAAACATTAAATGGAGAAATCGATCAAGAGACAAGTGTTAATTTATTAAGTGATTTAATGGCTACTCAAGCAGTAGATATGGTTGAAGGAGTTCATGAAGAGGAAAGAATAGAAAAAAATGATACAGATATATTAAAACAAGAAGAGTTAAAACTAGTAAAAGAAAAAGAAGAAGAGGAAGAGAAAAAAGCTAGTGAATTAAAAGAAAATAATCAGAGCAGTGACTTATTTAGAAATATGGATAAATCATTTTATACAAAAAGTATGGATTTGTCAGATAAAGACTTTGATATTGATTTAGATAGTGATGTTGTTAAACATAGAAAAACAAAATTGGCAGTGAAAATAATTTTAACTATAATTTTACTTCTCTTAGTGGCAGCATTAGTTTATTTTTTAGTAAAAGGTATTTAGAGTAATCTAAATATTTTTTCTTTTATATATAGCCATTTTAATGACATGTGTGATACAATGTTATTGTTAAAGTGGTGGTAGTATGAATCTTAAATTTGTGATAAATGAAAGTGTTTTAATCTGGTATTTACTTTTTCATCAATCAATAAGTAAAGAGATAAATGATTATAAGCAGAAAGTATGGAAAAATTATTGTAGTGAATATAAAGATTTACAAAAAGAAAAAGAAATAATTCTTAGAGATCCTAAAAACTATATTCCTGATGATGATACAATATATGATATTATGAGGGAATTTGATGGTTATGATGATATATATAGAGAAACAGAACAATATAAAATGAATATAATCAAAATATGGGATGAATATAAGACAAAACTTAATAAGGAGTTAAAAAATATATTAAGATTTGATATTGATACATATTATGTTTTATTAGTAAATCAAAAACTAAATATTATAGATTTGTCTAGTGATGTTACAAATAAAATACATACTATTGTTTATGGTAAAAAGATGGAAGAGGCTGATATTCAAAATATACTAGAAATTATCTTTTCAGTTTTAAAGAAAGAAATGGTAGACTATGAAAAAGAAAATCAGCAAATAGTAGAAGCTGTTCTTGAACTAGCTATTTTAAATGAACTTGGAACGAGAATGACTGGTATGAGTCATTATTTAGTTGGTGGACGTAATAATAAGTTGTTAAAGAGACAAATTTATCCTTATTTTTTAATGTATTTAGGAATAGATAGAGATGATTTAACCATTTATATGAGAAGAGATGGTATTGTTTTCGATGCTACAAATTATACTAATGAAATACAACTTAGAAAAATAGACTTAAAGCAATTTATAAGTTTTTGTATAAAAAATCAAAAAAATATGATAAAGGTTGATAATCAAGAAGAAATAGTCGTTTTATAATGGTGGGGAGGTAATTATAATGGATGGAAAAATGAAAATATTACTTGATAGATTAGAGATTGAGAAGGACCATTATAATTATTTTACCAAAGCTAGACTTTTAAAAATTAAAGTTAAGAGTAGTATAAAGGAGTGTTATATCTATATTGAAAATGAGGATATGTTTGATCCTTCTTTAATTATGGAATTAGATATGAAGAAAGAATTGATTGCTCCTAATTTTAATAAAGTAGAAATTATTTATCAGTTTGTTAATAAAAATAATGAGGTATATTTATCTTATTTTCCTAGTGTATTAGAACATGTGAAAGATAAATTAAGAGTACTTGAAATATATAAAGATAAACTAAGTCTTGAAAATAATAAGCTAGTACTTATCGCTAATAATAAAGTAGAAGAGGCTAAATTAGGAAATGCGTTAGAAGAAATTAATCACATTTATCATAATTTAGGATATACAGATGAAATTAGACTTTTATATAGAGAAGAACATCTTGTTTTAGATGAAATTAAAAAGAGTCTTGATGATAGTTTGGCTAATGCAGCAGAGTTAAAAAAAGAAAAGACTTCTCCTACAGAAGAGGTTAAAAAAGATTTTAAGCCTAAGTTTTCAAGAAAAAGAGAAAAAGATCCTAATAGTGTAATTGGTATAATGATTGAAGATATGCCTATTTCTATTAAATCTATTTTAGGAGAGGATAATAATGTTACTATATGGGGAGAAGTATTTGGTATAGAGTACTTTGAGTCTTCTAAAAGTGATTTTAAAATTATTACTTTGAAGGTAACAGATTATACTGATAGTATTTATTGTAAAGTTTTTGCTAGGGAAAAAGATGAATATGCAAGAATTTGTAATGAATTAAAAAAAGGAAAATGGTATAAAATACGTGGATATGTCAAGAGTGATCATTTTAGTAATGATGAATTAGTTTTAAATGCTAGGGATATTGTTTTATGTGATAAAGAAAAACAGGTAAGACAAGATAATGCCTTAGAAAAAAGAGTTGAGTTACATGCTCATACTAAAATGAGTCAAATGGATGGACTTGCAGATGAGATTCTTTTAGTTAATCAGGCTATTAGTTGGGGACATAAGGCTATTGCGATTACTGATCATAATGGTTGTCAGGCTTTTCCTCATGTTTTTAATACTGTTACATCATATAATAAAGGTAAAAGTGATGAGGAAAAATTTAAGGCTATTTATGGAACTGAACTTACGTTAATAGATGATAGTGTAGATATTGTAGTAAGACCAAAAGATGTTGTGATGCTTGATCAGACATATGTGGTATTTGATTTTGAGACGACCGGTTTTAATGCTGGTGGAAAAGATTCAATTATTGAAATTGGTGCGGTTAAAATGAAGGATGGAATGATTCTAGAAAGATATGATGAATTAATCAATCCGGGAGTTAAGTTAGAGCAGAAGATAATTGATGTTACAAGTATTACTGATGAAATGTTAGAAGGAAAAGACAATGAAGAAAATGCAGTAAAACGTTTTATTGAATGGTTTGGAGATTTACCAATGGTAGCGCATAATGCTAAGTTCGATGTATCGTTCTTGGAAATGGCTTATAAAAAATATAATCTTGGAACTTTTACTAATACTGTTATAGATACTTTAGAATTATCACGTACTATGGATAATAATTATGCAAGACACAGTTTAAGTGCCTTAGTAAAACGATATGAAGTACCTTGGGATGAGGAAAGTCACCACAGAGGTGATTATGATGCTGAAGGAACAGCCTTAGTATTTTATAAAATGTTAAAGAAACTAGATAATCGTAATATTGAAAGAATGGGACAACTTTCTGAGTTAGTTAGTAAAGATGAAATCCATAAATATGGTAAAAGTTATCATGTTAATTTATTAGCTAAAAATAAAGTAGGACTTAAAAATTTATTTAAACTTATTAGTTTAGCTAATACAAAATATTTATATAAAACACCAAGAATATTACGTAGTGAAATTGAAAAACATCGTGAAGGATTACTTGTTGGTAGTGGCTGTTATGAGAGTGAAGTATTTTTACAAGCACGTAGTAAAGCTGATCAAGAATTAACTAATATTATTCGTTTTTATGATTATGTTGAAGTACAACCTTTAGAGTGTTATAATCATTTGATTCAAAGTGGGGACTTTGCGAATGAACTTGAACTTGCTCATCATTTAATGAAAATTATAAGAGTAACAGATGATGCTGGTAAATTAATTGTTGCAACTGGGGACGTTCATCATATTAATAGAGAAGATAAAATATTTAGAGAAATAATAGTTAATCAAAAAGTTCCGGGTGGAGGAAGACATCCTTTAGCGCGTAATAATATTAAAGAAATTCCTTCTAATCATTTTAGAACGACAGAAGAAATGCTTGAAGATTTTAAATTTTTGGAAAATGAAGAACTTATTAAAAAAATAGTTATAGATAATCCTAATAAAATTAGTGATATGGTTGAGATAATTGAAGTTATTATTGATACTGGAGGTATACCATTCTCTCCAAGAGTTAAGAGTGATGATGGTAAGAGCTATTTGGATTGTCCAAGAGTAGTAACGGATCTTGTTTATACAAGAGCTAAAGACTGGTATGGTGATAATTTACCATATAATATAGAAGAAAGAATTGCTACTGAACTTTATGGTGATATTGTTTTGAAGTCTGTTAAAGATAAATTAAGTAGTGAGAACTTATCAGATGATGAAATGGTAAAAAGGTCTTTTGCGGATTTACATGAAGTTATTTTAAAGGGATTTGATGCTGTTAAGGATTTGGTTCGTTCATATATTAAGAAAAATAGTGAAGAAAGTCTTTCAGATGATGATTTGGAAAAAGAACTTAATAAAAAATTAGGAGGAATTATCGGTGGAGGATTTGATCCAATTTATTTGATTGCGCAACGTCTTGTTAAGCACTCTAATGATGAAGGATACTTGGTTGGTTCCCGTGGTTCAGTAGGTTCAAGCTTTGTTGCTACAATGATGGGAATTACAGAAGTTAATCCACTTCCAGCACATTATCGTTGTTCAAAGTGTAAGGTTAGTATCTTTAATGATGATGATGGAAATCCACTTGGTTCAAATTATTCTTCAGGATTTGATTTACCAGATAAAATGTGTCCTAATTGTAATATTTTACTTTTAAAAGATGGACAAGATATGCCGTTCGCTACTTTCTTAGGATTTAATGCTGATAAAGTACCAGATATAGATTTGAACTTCTCAGATTTAAATCAAGCTAGTGCTCATGCCTATACAAAAGTCCTTTTTGGTGAGGATAATGTCTATCGTGCCGGTACTATAGGTACGGTTGCTGAAAAAACAGCATTTGGATTTGTAAAGGGCTGGGCTGAAGAGCATCAAAAAGAACTTAGAACGGCAGAGGTAGAACGTTTAGCTATGGGATGTACTGGAGTTAAGAGAACAACGGGGCAGCATCCAGGAGGAATTGTTGTTATACCTGATTATATGGATGTATATGATTTTACACCTTTCCAGTTTCCAGCAGAAGATGCAACTGCTGAATGGCGAACTACTCACTTTGATTATCACGCTATTGACCAAGATGTTTTAAAACTAGATATATTGGGACATTCTGATCCTACCCAGTTAAGATTAATTCAACTACAGTCAGGAACTGATATTATGAAAGTTCCTTTAGATGACAAAGAAACAATGAGTATTTTTACTTCTACTAAGGCATTAGGTGTAACCACTGAACAAATAATGTGTAATACTGGAACTCTTGGTATTCCAGAGTTTGGAACAGCTTTTACAATTAAATTAGTAGAGGATACTAAACCTACAACATTTGCCGAACTTATTAAAATATCAGGACTTTCTCATGGTACGGATGTATGGCTTGGAAATGCCCAAGAGTTAATAAAAAATAACATAGTGCCATTTAAGGATACTATTGGCTGTCGTGATGATATAATGGTTTATTTGATGTATAATGGATTAGAGCCAATAAAGGCCTTTAAAATAATGGAGTTTGTACGTAAAGGTAAGGCTTCAAAAGATCCAGAAACCTGGAAAGGTCATGTTAAGACTATGCAAGACGCTAATATTCCAGAATGGTTTATAGATTCTTGTGCTAAGATTAAATATATGTTCCCTAAGGCCCATGCAGCAGCATATGTAATTAGTGCCTTTAGGATTGCTTGGTATAAAGTTCATATGCCTGTATATTTTTATGCATCATGGTACTCTTCAAAAGCAACAGATGTAGATGTTGAAGCTATGATTAAAGGGTATAACGCTATTAAACAAAAAATTCTTGAGATTCAGGCTAAAGGATATGAAGCTACAAACAAGGAAAATGGTCAAGCCGAAAGTTTAAAAGTAGCCTTGGAAGCAACAGCTAGGGGAATTAAATTCTTAAATGTTGATTTATATAAGAGTGAAGCAACGGTTTGGACAGTTGGTAGTGATAATGAAATATATCCACCGTTTAATGCAATAGATGGACTTGGTGATACAGTAGCTAAAAATATTGTAAGAGAACGTGAAATTAATCGTTTCTTAAGTATTGAAGATGTTCAGGTACGTGGTAAGGTTTCAAAAACATTAATAGATAAGATGGTAGAGATGGGAATATTAGAAGGACTTCCTAATTCTAATCAATTATCACTTTTCTAATTAATTATTAGTTTTATTATTTAAGTAGCTTTAATATTATTAAGGCTACTTTTTGTTTTAACTTTTAATTGTGCTATTTTTTCTTTTGTAGTAAAATGATAATAGGAGAAAGATAGTTATGGTAAGAGATAAGTTGAAAAAAGTTAATATAAAAGTAATTTTACTTGTTTTGTTTGGATTTGGACTTATATTTATTGGGGTAGGTTCCTTAAACATTAAGCTGGGCGCATCTAAAGTTAATTCGTCTAAGAAGTTTGCTAGTGGAGACTCATTTATAACCGAACTATCTTCTAGTTCACCTAGTGTAGTAGCGGGTGATAGTGTTACTTTAACAGTTAAACTTTTAAATATTAATATTAATAGTGGAGATAAAGGTATCGGAGTTTTATCTTTTAAACTTGATTATGATAGTGATGTTTTTAGTTTGACTAGTTCATCTTCTGCTGTTGGAAAGATTAGTACTAATAATAATGGTGACTATATAATTGTTATGAATGATGGTAAGGTATTAACTGCCGATACTACAGTTTTTACCTTTACTTTAAAGAGTAAAAGTAATGTAAATAATGTTAATTCTTTAATTAGTCTAAGTAATATTTTAGGTAGTGCGGGTAGTAGTGTTTCATCAAAAAATACTTCTTTGACAGTCTTAGTAAAAGATGAAGGAGCTCCTAGAGTAACATTTGATGTAAAAAATCCTAATGAATATGCTAAAAGTCATAGTGCAACTATATCAGTTGTTGATAGTGACTTGGATAATAGTAGTTTAAAATATCAATGGGTTCAAGGTAATACTAAACCAAGTGAGGCTTCATTTACAGATACTTTTACAAATAACCAAACAATTACTAAAGCAGGACTTACGGGTAATAATTGGTATTTATGGGTGTTAGCTAAAGATACAAAGAAAAATACGAGTATAGTTCGTAGTGAAGCATTTTACTTTGATAACACAGCTCCAACTTGTAACGTAACATCAGATGGAAGTAATTTAATAGTTAATGGAAGTGACAGTCAAAGCGGTTTAGATACTCTTCCATATTCATTTGATAATATAAATTTTACGAATGTTAATAAAAAGAGTATTTCATCAAATGGAACATATAAAGCTTATGTTAGAGATAAGGTAGGAAATGTCGCAGAATGTAGTTATGTTGTTAATGTTACAACTCCAACGATTGCCATTTCTAACTCACAAACTTTACCTACTAAGAGTTTAAACGTTACAATTAACGCCTTAAAAGGAGCATATGAATTAGATACTAACAATACTTATCAATATTATTTATCTAGTAGTTCTACAATGTTAACTGATGGTGAGTGGACCAATTATCAAAGTGGCGAAAGTTTTACAATAGGCACTAAAAAAGATGGTATATATTATTTGTTTGTAAAAGCAATAACTGATACAGCTTCAAATAAAAGTACAGATAGTTTTAATGATACATTTGTAATTGATAATGTTACTTATCATAGATTTGGTCCTTATATATTTGATAATATTTTACCTAGCTGTTCTATTACTTCTTCAACTTCAAAATATACCAATACTAATTTAGTTTTAACGGTTACTGGTAATGATGAAAATGGATTAAGTGATGCTGCTTATTCTTTCGATGGAGTAAATTTTTCTCACAACTATCAAAAAACTGTAAGTGAAAATGGAAAATATAGTGCTTATGTAAAAGATTATGCTGGCAATGTTAATTCTTGTAGTATAGATGTTAACAATATTGATAAGGATCGTCCTGTCATAAATATAAAAAATAATGGTTCATTACAGTATAGTAAAACACACAGTAGTGAAGTTGTTGTTAATGATATAAAGCTAGCCGAAAATGGTCTTAAATATCAATGGACAACTGATACTGTTCAACCTGATTTATCTAGTTTTACAACACTTTTTACTAATAACACTACAATAAGTAAGAGTTCTTATAGTGGAGATTATTATTTGTGGATTTATGCAATTGATGAAGCAGGAAATTACACTGTTGCTAGAAGTGAAGTATTTAAATTTGATAATACTTTGCCAACAGCACCGACAATTAGTGCTAATATAAAAAATGGAGAAACAGCAGAGTCAGATGTTTTATTACAAATAGATTCTTCAACAGCTTTAAGTGGTATAAAAAAATATCAATATTCTTTAAATAACGGAGTTAGTTTTATTGATTATGATAGTAGTAAGAAAATAACATTTACGGAAGAAGGAGAATATAGTGTTATTGCAAGAGCTGTTAGTAATGTTGATATAAATGGAGTAAATAGTAAGAGCTTTTCCTTTAAGATTAAACATAGCCCAATGGCACTTACAATGAAAAAATCAACTTCACTTCCAACAAATAAAGATGTTGTAGTAACAATTACTTCAAGTACTAAATTGTTGCCACTTTCAGGATTTAGTTTGTCTAGTGATGGATATAGTTTAAGTAAAAGCTATAGTGAAAATACAACAGGTGATAAAGTTGTAGTAACAGATATCTATGGTAACAGTGAGACACAAACTATTGTTATTTCAAATATAGATAAAGAAAAACCAAAATTAAGCGTTACATATGATAGAAGTGAAGATTCAGTAGAAGCGGTTATTAAAGCTAATGAAGAGTTGGATGCTAAGAGTGGATTTGTTCTTTCGGTAGATAAAAAAGAACTATCTAAAGTGTATTTTGAAAATGGAACTTTTCAAGAAAGCTTTTGTGATGTAGCAGGAAACTGTACAGATATCTCACTAAATATAGATGGTATTAAAAAGAATGACTTAAATATAAGCTTGTCATACGAATTACAAAATGATGGGACAGAGAAGATAATAATTTCATCACCTAATGAATTAAGTAGTTTAGAGGGATTTCAACTTTCTTCAGATAAACATAGTTTAAGTAAAATAATTTATAGTGATATTGATAAAGAGTATACTGTAAAAGATGTATTAGGAAATTCTAGAGTAGTAAAGATTAAATATTACTTTGTGAATGAACCATTAAATATAAAAGTTAATTATAGTATCACAAAACTAAGTAATGAAAATGTTGTAGTTACACTTACAGCGAATCATGAACTTAAGGAAATAGAAGGATTTAGTTTATCAGATGATAAATATAGTTTAACTAAAGTTTATATGACTAATACCAAAGAAACTATATTAGTAGAATCAGTTGATGGATTACAAAAAGATATTACCATTAATATTAGTAATATAGATAAAGAAAAACCTACTATTAAAGGGGTTATGAATAATGGGGTTTATGGTAGTATAAAGTTAGAATTTAATAAGAATGTTAAAACAATAAAGGTAGTAAAAAATGGTGCTTTACAAGAATATAAAAGGGGAGATGTTATAAATTCTCCAGGAGATTATGTTATTACTATTATAGATGAAGTAGGAAATAGTAGTACTTATAATATAAGTTTAAGAAAAAATGGTGAACTAGTTAGTGTTCCTGATACTTCTAGTAACTACAGTAAATTATTTATTGTTGTAGGAGTTTTGGAAGTTATAGTTGGTATCCTATTGTTTAGTCAAGTTGGACTAAAGGGAAAAGTTAATTTAAGTTTAATTCTGTTGGTAATATTGGTTGCTAAATTTAGTAATAATAGTATGGCGGCAAGTACTACAGCTATAGATCTTAATGGTTATGAAATTAAGGATAATTATTTGCTTAATGTTGAAGCTTCTACTAGTTATTCTAATATGAAGAGTAACTTATTTGATAAAAGTGTTACTGTTAAAAGAAGTGACAGTGAACTGTCTAGTAGTAGTTATGTGGGTACTGGTGATTTATTAACTTATGGTAGTGATAATTATAGAGTTATTATAAAGGGAGACATTACAGGAGATGGTAGTGTTGACTATAATGACTATGGAAAGTTGATATTAGTTTTACTTTCTAAGTCTAATTTTAATGAGTATGAAGCTAAGGCAGCTGATTATAATGTAGATGAAGTTATTGATATTAGTGATTTATACTACATTAATAAGAGATTAAATAGTACTTATGTTATTAAACCTAAAGGTATTAGAGTGGTTAGTGCTAATACAAAACTTAAAGCATCATCATCTACTAAAATAGTTGCTCAAGTGTATCCTGTTAATGTAAGTGATGATACATATGATTCACGTGTTGTTTATGGAAATAGTGTTAGTGTTTCTAATAATACTGTTAAAGGAATTGATGCGGGAAATGCAATAGTTTTAGTTTCATCAAATGCTAATCCAGCACTTAATACTACTTTGACATTTGAAATTGAAAGTATTCCAGTTACTGGTGTAAGTCTTTCTAAAGACAGTGCAACTATTAATATTGAGGAGAGTAATAGTACAAGTATTACACCTACCATTTCACCAAGTAATGCAACTAATAAAAATGTCGTTTACTCATCATCTAATAGTAGTGTAGCAAAAGTTTCTTCTACCGGTAAAATTACGGGTGTCTTCCCAGGAGTTGCAGTGATTACTGTAAAGAGTGCTGAAGATAGTAGTAAAAAAGCAACTATTAAAGTATTAGTTCAAAATGATGGTAAAAACTATGTAAATGTTAATAGCGCAACTAGAAGTCTTTATACACAATATGTTGTTTCAGCTCATCCATCAACGATTATTCAAGGATTTGATATTTCTAAAAATTATATATTTACTGTTCAGAATCTTTACTCAACTAGCACAGATATGAATACTAATAGTTTATTTATTAATAAACATCCAAGACCAGGAGTATCTGGAAGTGATTCTAATATGAGTTTATATGGTTTTGGGCATGGTACTAATATAGCGTTTGAATGGGCTAATTCAAAATATAATGATACGTCTGATGCTTATATGTGGTTAGCAGGAGGACATTATACTTGGAATAATGATAACTCTAAATTTAGTTTTGATGTAACAAGAGATGGAGCTTTCCCAACCAGACTTGCTTATCATGGTAATAGTACTTATACTTCTAATTCAGTTTCATTTGATACAAGAAGTAGTGTTAGTAGAAATGATATTAAACTTTATAATGGTAAAAATTATAGTACAACAGCTTTAAGCTCTAAATATTATAATATATATAAATTCTATAAGACCCGTTCAAACGAACAAGTGGCAATAGATACAACTAATAACTTATTTATTATTAGAGTTACAGGAAGTTCAGGTCAAATCTTTAGTATCTATAAGTTAACAGATATTAAAAATAGTTCAGTAGACTATATAGATGGTAATATTCCTAAATTAGCAACATTTACCATACCAAAAACACCACTTGATTTTCAGGGATTTGATATAGCTGGAGATTATGTATATGTTTATTATGGTGAAAGCAATAGAAATGGTACACAAAATTCTCAGGGATATGTTGCTTTGTACGACTTCTTAGGTAATGAGAAATTTAATAAAAAAGTGTATTCAACATCTACTTCTATTTTTGAAGAACCAGAAGGAATTAAAGTATATAAAGAATCTGGAAAATATGTAGCTTATCTTGGTAGTAGCTTAGTTTCTGGTAGTCAAAAATATGTAAAAATATGTACGTTTAAATAGACAATTGTAATCATTGTCTATTTTCTTTTGAAAAAAGTCGTAATTTACTGTTAATTTCTGAATAAAAATGATAAACTAATATTACTTAAATAATAGATACGTGGGAAGTATTTAAAAAATTTATTTTGTGAAAAAAGTTGGTGGAAATATGTTGACAAGAATTGTAGACAATTTTATCATTAGACAGACAGACAGACAGACAGACAGACAGACAGACAGACAGACTAGGTATTTTTGCGCTTTAAAGGCATTTCCATTTTTTCTTTTTATATTCTTTTTAATGACTACAAGTGTGTTGGCAAAATATATATATAATGGCAGTTTATCAGGTAGTATAACGGTACCTGAAAATAATTATTGTATTAATAACGGTTTTAATAAATTATCAGACTGTATGTTGGTGATGGAAAAATATTCCCAAACTGTAGATGATGCCAAAAGTTATATTTTGTCTAAGGGAACACCTGATTTTTCTAAAATAGCGCCTTCTACTACATATGTAGATAATGTAGTGGATGTTATTAATGAAAATGGAGTAGAGTAACATCTACTAACTGGATGTATTTCGCTGATTCATATTCAAATGGATTATATAAATATATATAGTGGTAATGATAGTGGAGATTATGCTTCTAGTCTTGATATAACAGGATCTCTTGACAATAAAGTAGCAAAGACTGTGAAGTATAAAGTCTATGTTAAAGCTAGTACAAATTTAAAGACTGTCGTTAATTATGATATTAATTATGATGTAGTACAGAAGAAAATGGATTAGTGTTATTAAAAGTAATAATACTAATT
>ULUZ01065874.1_pt1 | contig 14644 bp, 9 predicted proteins | sample 1958881 | NCBI WGS metagenome assembly ULUZ01 (sample SAMEA4835771, study PRJEB28245) | human gut metagenome | biome: gut microbiome; material: fecal sample | place: Denmark | collected 2008
CGGCTGCGGCGCGAGGCCGCCCGGTGGATTGCGGCCGGCACGCTGCGCATTTCGTCCGGACGCATGGCCGTTCCGCCCGAACGCTTCCTCGTCAGCGACGCGGTCATCGAATCGCTGTTCGAGGCCTGATGCAAGGTCCAAATTCGTGACCCTGAAATGTTAAGTTATTCTTAAATAATTTTATTAACTGCATTTCGGGTTGTTTTATATAATTATAAGTATTACCTTTGCGGCCGGAAATCAAACCGGATCACGGAAAAACTACAAAAGTATATGAGCAATGCGAAATTGTCCCCCGACTTCCTGTTCGAGGTAAGCTGGGAGGTATGCAACAAAGTCGGCGGTATCCACACCGTCATTTCGACCAAGACGCAAACCGCCATCCGCAAATTCGGAGAGCGCTATATTCTGCTGGGTCCCGACCTCTCGCACGAGGGCGTGAACCCCGAATTCCAGGAGGACCCCAACCTGCTGAAGGCATGGCGCCAGAACGTCTACAACGAGGGCATCCGCATCCGCGTAGGACGCTGGAAGATCAAGGGCGAGCCGATGGTCATCCTCGTCGACTTCTCGTCGCTCATCCCGCGCAAGGACGAAATCCTGAAGAGCCTGTGGGAGAGCTACCACGTCGATTCGATCTCGGGACAGTGGGACTACATCGAGCCGGTGCTCTTCGGCTGGGCCGCCGGCAAGGTCATCGCCTCCTATGTCGATACCTTCTGCACGGCCACCGAAAAGGTCGCCGCCCACTTCCACGAATGGATGACCGCCGCCGGCGGTCTCTACCTGCGTCTGCACGCCCCCTATGTGGCCACCGTCTTCACGACGCACGCCACGATCATGGGCCGCTGCATCGCCGGCAACCGCCTGCCCCTCTACAACGACCTCTCGAAGTTCAACGCCGACGAGCTGGCCCGCCAGTTCAACGTCACGGCCAAGCACTCGATCGAGAAGATGGCCGCCACGTACCACGACGAGTTCCTCACCGTGAGCGACATCACCGCCTCGGAGTGCAAGTACCTGCTCGGCCGCGAGGTCGACGGCGTGACGCCCAACGGCTTTGAGAACGACTTCGTATGGAGCGGCGACGAGTACGTCGCCAAGCGCGCCGAGGCCCGCCGGGCGATGATCTCCGTGGCCGAGGCCTGCCTGGGCCGCAAGTTCGCCACCGATCCGCTCATCATCGGCACGAGCGGCCGCTACGAGTTCCACAACAAGGGGCTCGACGTCTTCATCGAGTCGCTCAAGCAGCTGGCCGCTTCGGACCGTCTCCAGCGCGAGGTGCTCGCCTACATCACCGTGCCGGCCGGCAACCGCGGCCCGCGCGTCGACCTGCAGGCCCATCTGGCCGACCCGTCGAAGCCCATCGACGACAGCCAGTACAAATACTCGACACACTACCTGGAAAACCAGACGTGGGACCCCATCGTCAACGCCCTGGCCGGGTCGGTGCTCACGACGGCCGACTCGAAGGTCAAGGTGATCTTCGTGCCCACCTACCTGAACAAGAGCGACGGCATCTTCAACAAGGACTACTACGAGCTGCTCGTCGGCATGGACGTCACGGTCTTCCCCTCCTACTACGAGCCGTGGGGCTACACGCCGCTGGAGTCGGTGGCCTTCTCCGTCCCGACGATCACCACGACGCTCGCCGGCTTCGGCCTCTGGGTCAGCAAGCAGCGCACGCACACCGGCGTGGAGATCATCCGCCGCGACGACTACAACGACAAGGAGGCCGAGCAGCAGATCGCCGACGCGCTGCTGCGCTTCAGCCTGCTCGTCGAGAAGCACGTCAACGAGGCGCGCGTCTCGGCCTACGAGATCGCCGAAACGGCCCTCTGGGAGCACCTCTACAAGGCCTATGAGGACGCCTACTCGGATGCGATCGAGAGCTCGATCGTGCGCACGAACCGCGCCGTGCTGGACGACGGCGGCGCCAAGACCGAGCAGATCAACTTCGTGCGCCAGCAGCTCTTCGTCGAGAAACCCAACTGGAACCGCATGATGGTCGACAAGACGCTGCCCAAGCGCCTGCACGCCCTCGAGGAGCTCTCGCGCAACCTCTGGTGGTGCTGGAACCCGGGCGCCCGCGACCTGTTCGAGAACATCGACCCGACGCTCTGGACCGAGTGCGAGCGCAACCCGATCGTCTTCCTCGACAAGCTGAGCGTCGAGCGCCTCAAGGAGCTCGAGCACGACGACGTCTTCCTCGCACAGCTCGACGGCGTCTACGCGCAGTTCCGCGACTACATGAACGAAAAGCCCGATCCGAAGGCGACCTCGATCACCTACTTCTCGATGGAGTACGGCCTGCACTCGTCGCTGAAGATCTACTCGGGCGGTCTGGGCATCCTCGCCGGCGACTACCTCAAGGAGGCGTCGGACAAGAACGTCCCGATGACGGCCGTGGGTCTGCTCTACCGCTACGGCTACTTCACGCAGCGGCTCTCGGCCCAGGGCGCCCAGGAGGCGACCTACGAGGCGCAGAACTTCTTCAAGCTGCCCATCTCGCCCGTGCGTGACGAGGCCGGCGGCTGGGTCACGGTGACCATCGCCTTCCCGGGCCGCACGCTCTCGGCGCGCGTCTGGAAGTGCCAGGTCGGCCGCACGGACCTCTACCTGCTCGACGCCGACTACGAGGACAACCTCGAGGAGGACCGTCAGATCACCCACTACCTCTACGGCGGCGACTGGGAGAACCGCCTCAAGCAGGAGATCCTGCTCGGCATCGGCGGTATCCGCGCCCTGCGCAAGCTCGGCATCAAGCACGACGTATACCACTGCAACGAGGGACACGCCGCCTTCATCGGCATCGAGCGCATCCGTGAACTGGTCAACCACAAGAAGCTCTCCTTCTCGGAGGCGCTGGAGGTGATCCGCTCGTCGTCGCTCTTCACCACGCACACGCCCGTGCCGGCCGGTCACGACGCCTTCCCCGAGTCGATGATCCGTCAGTACATGTCGCACTATCCCGACGTGCTGGGCATCACCTGGGAGCAGTACATCAACCTCGGCAAGACCAACCCCAACGACCCGAACGAGAAGTTCTCGATGTCGGTGCTGGCCTGCAACCTCTCGCAGGAGGTCAACGGCGTATCGTGGCTCCACGGCGAGGTGTCGAAGGAGATTCTGGGCAACATGTGGCCGGGCTACTTCAAGAACGAACTCCATATCGGCTACGTCACCAACGGCGTGCACTTCCCGACCTGGATCGCCACGTCGCTGCGCCGCCTCTACGCCCGCTACTTCCCCGAAGGGTTCGAGGGCCACGTCTACGACATCCCGGCCTGGCAGAAGGTACACAACATCCCCGACGAGGAGCTCTGGGGTGAGCGCATGAAGCTCAAGAACCGCCTCGTCAAGCATATCCGCAAACGCTACAGCGATCCCAAGCAGGTGCGTCTCGACTCGCCGCGCCAGATGCTGCAGATCATCGAGGGCATCAAGCCCGAGGTGCTGACCATCGGCTTCGCCCGCCGCTTCGCCACCTACAAGCGCGCCTACCTGCTCTTCACGAACCTCGACCGCCTCTCGGCCATCGTCAACAACAAGGAGCGGCCCGTGCAGTTCATCTTCGCGGGCAAGGCGCACCCGAACGACAAGCCGGGCCAGGACCTCATCAAGCGCATCGTCGAGGTGGCCGCCATGCCGCAGTTCGTGGGCAAGATCATCTTCCTGCAGAACTACGACATGGAGCTCGCCCGCCGCATGGTCCAGGGCGTGGACGTATGGCTCAACACGCCGACGCGTCCGCTCGAGGCCTCGGGTACGTCGGGCGAAAAGTGCGTCATGAACGGCGTGATGCAGTTCTCGGTACTCGACGGCTGGTGGGTCGAGGGCTACAAGGAGGGGGCCGGCTGGGCCCTGCCCATGGAGCGGACCTTCACCGACCAGCACTTCCAGGACGAACTCGACGCCGAGATGATCTACAACACCATCGAGGAGCAGATCGCACCGCTCTACTACCGCCGCAGCGCCGACGGCATTCCGCACGAATGGGTGGCTTCGATCAAGAAGTGCGTGGCCGACATCGCCGCGAACTTCACGATGAACCGCCAGCTGATCGACTACGAAAACCGCTTCTACAACAAGCTCGCCGCACGCAAGCACCGCATCGTCGAGGGCGGCTACAAGCTGGCCCGCGAGATCGCCGCCTGGAAACGCAAGGTTTCGGCCGCATGGGACCAGGTGCGCGTCGTCGACGTGCAGCGCGTGACGATCAACAAGGAGGCCGTCTACGTGGGTGAAAAGTACCACTTCGAGGTGAAGCTCGACGTGGCCAACCTGCAGCCCGAGGACATCGGCGTCGAGATGGTCATCGCCCAGCAGATCGTCGGCGGACAGAGCGTCAACGTCATCCGCACGATCCAGCTCGAACGCGTCAAGACGGAGGGCAGTCTGGTGACCTACACGCTCGACTACACGCCCGACGAGACCGGTACGTTCGACGTGGCGCTGCGTGTCTACCCGAGCAACCCGAATCTGCCGCACCGCATGGACTTCGCCCTCGTGAAGTGGGCATAACGGCTCCGGACGGTAAGAAAACGGCAGAAGAGGACAAAAAAGATGTTGTTTTTTCAAAAAACCCGCTCCGGGAACGCGAAATTTTCAATATCTTTATAGAGCGAACCGTAAAAACCAGAAATATGTCAGCACTAACTTTCGAGAAAAGCGAATTGAGCAACCTCGAGTATTCGCTCCAGCGTGAGATGCTCGCCACGGACCGCATCGGCGGTTACATGAGCACCACCATCGTCTGCTGCAATACCCGCCGTTACCACGGACTGATCGTCGCCCCGATCGACGAGAGCGACAAGACCTACGTCCTGCTCTCGTCGCTCGACGAGACCATCATCCAGCATGACCAGGCGTTCAACCTGGCCCTGCACCGCTTCCCGGGCGTCTACGAACCCCGCGGACACAAGTACATCACCGACTTCGAGTATACGCCGACCCCCACGATCACCTACCGCGTGGGCGGCGTCATCCTCCGCAAGGAGATGCTCTGGATCCACAAGCGCACGCAGCTGATGATCCGCTACACGCTCGTGGACGCCCACTCGGAGACGAAACTGCGCCTGCGCCCGTTCCTCGCCTTCCGCGACAAGCACGAACTCACGCACGCCAACATGGAGGCCTGCGGCCACTCCTACCCCGCCGTCAACGGCGTGAAGTGCCGCCTCTACGAGTCGTTCCCGTGGCTCTACCTCCAGACGAGCAAGCCCGGAACGGAGTTCGTCCCCGCCCCCGACTGGTACTACAACTTCGAGTACCTGCAGGACATCGCCCGCGGATACGACGGCCACGAGGACCTCATGACCACGGGATACTTTGAAACCGAACTCAAGAAGGGCGAGAGCATCATCTTCTCGGCATCGCTCGACGAGATGGGCTCGACGAAGACCATCGAGGAGGTATACGCCGCCTCGATCGCCCGCCGCACGCACAAGGTCGACTTCCACAGCTGCCTGGAGCACTCGGCACGCCAGTTCCTGATCCGCCGTCCGGGCAACCGCACGGAGGTGATCTCGGGCTATCCGTGGCACGGCGTCTCGACGCGCCAGACCCTCGTCGCCCTGCCGGGCATCACGATCCTCCAGAACCACAAGGAGGACTGCATCGACGCGCTCGACACGCTCGTGCGCGACATGAAGGAGGGCATGTTTGCGGGCGACGGTTCGGCCGCCGTAGCTGCGGACGCTCCGCTGTGGTTCTTCTGGACGCTGCAGGAGCTCGAAAAGGAGATCGGCGGCAAGGCCGTCTGGGAGCGCTACGCAACGGCCATGAAGGGCATTCTGGAGAACTACCGCAAGGGGGTTGCCGGGCGCGTGATCCTCAACGACAACGGGCTCGTGTGGGCCTCGGCCGACCAGCCCCTCACGTGGATGGATTCGGTGATCGACGGCGTGGCCGTCACGCCGCGCAACGGCTACCAGATCGAGGTCAACGCACTCTGGTACAATGCCGTATGCTACGCCCTCGAACTGGCCGCAGCCAACGGCGACAAGGACTTCGTCAAGGAGTGGAAGGAGCTGCCCGAGCGCACGAAGGCGTCGTTCAACGAGCTCTTCCGCCTGCCGGAAGGCTATCTGGCCGACTACGTGGGTGAAAACGGACCCGACAAGTCGATCCGCCCGAACATGATCATCGCCTGCGGCCTGAAGTACAAGATGCTCGACACGGAGACCCAGCTCGAAGTGATCCGCACGGTGCGCCAGCACCTGCTCACCCCGCGCGGCCTGCGCACGCTCTCGCCGCGCAACCCGCTCTACCGGGGCACGCAGGTCGGTACGCCCGCCGAGCGCGACTTCGCCGGCAAGAACGGCTCCGTATGGCCCTGGCTGCTGATGTTCTACGTCCGCGCCTGCTTCGACATCGACGGAGACCGCTTCCGCCCGCAGGCCGAGGAGATGCTCGACAACTTCAACGAGGACATCCAGAGCTACGGCATCGGCTCGATTGCCGAGCTCTTCGACGCCGATCCTCCCTTCTCGCCCCGCGGCGCCATTTCGCAGGCCTGGAGCGTAGCCGCCGTGCTGGACATCTGGCACCTCGCACACGAGCACAAGGCCGCGGAGAAGCCCGCCCGGGCTCCCCGGAAGAGTGCCGCAGGAAAGAGCGCCGAGAAGAAGGCCGCAACGGCAACGGAGAAGAAGAGCACGGAGAAGAAGAGCAGCGCAACGGCTGCGGAGAAGAAACCCGCCGCACGGCGCACCGTCAAAAAAACGGAGAAGAAATAAGAGGACAAGTCCGACGTCCGCACGCAATCGGAGAGAATCGGGAGAGGCGCGGTCCGCAGGGACCTGCCTCCGAGCGGGTGGTACGGGACGCGAGACGGCTCGAAGCCGGGAGAAACGCCCCACGCGTACAGGCGAAGAACGAAGAAACAGTTAAAATTTAGAGGAGATAAATTATGAGAGTTTTAATGTTCGGTTGGGAGTTTCCGCCCCACATCGCGGGTGGCCTGGGAACGGCATGCTACGGCATGACGCGGGGTCTGGCCCGCAACGGCGTCGACGTGACGTTCGTGGTTCCGCACGCCTACGGCGACGAGGACCAGCGTTTCATCCATGTGGTCAACGCCAGCGACGTGGAGGCGCTCTACGGCTCGACCGGCAGCGGAGCGGACGACGTGCTGGAGAAGATGTCGTTCATCCACATCGATTCCAACATGGTGCCCTACATCTCGCCCGAAGAGTACGAGAGCTACCATGAGCAGTATGTCAAGACGGGGCAGAAGACCTGGTCGACGACCGACGCCTGGAAGCAGCGCTACACCTTCTCGGGCAAATACGGCGCCAACCTCATGGAGGAGGTGGCCCGCTATGCGGTGGTCGCAGCCCAGGTGGCCCGCGACCTGGAGGGGCAGTTCGACGTGATCCACGCCCACGACTGGCTCACCTACTACGCCGGCATCGCCGCAAAGCGCGTCTCGGGCAAGCCGCTCGTCGTGCACATGCACGCCACGGAGTACGACCGCAGCGGCGAGCACGTCAACACGCAGGTCTACGCCATCGAGCGGGCCGGCATGATGGCCGCCGACCGGGTGATCGCCGTGTCGAACCTCACGCGCAACATCGTCATCAACAAGTACGGCATCGCCCCCGAGAAGGTCGTCACGGTGCACAACGCCGTGCGCTTCGCCGAGAACTCGACCGAGGCGCCCGAGCGCGGCGTGAAGGACAAGATCGTCACCTTCCTGGGCCGCATCACCTACCAGAAGGGGCCCGACTACTTCGTCGAGGCGGCCGCCAAGGTGCTCAAACGCGTACCCAATGTCCGCTTCGTGATGGCCGGTTCGGGCGACATGATGAACCACATCGTCCGCCGCGTGGCCCGGCTGGGCATTGCCGACCGCTTCCACTTCACGGGATTCCTCCGCGGCGAGGACGTGCACAAGATGTTCCAGCTCTCGGACGTCTACGTCATGCCGTCGGTTTCGGAGCCCTTCGGCATCTCGCCCCTCGAGGCCATGCGCTCGAACGTCCCGGTCATCATCTCCAAGCAGAGCGGCGTGGCCGAAGTGCTGGACTACGCCGTGAAGGTGGACTACTGGGATGTCGACGCCCTTGCCGACTCGATCTACGCCCTGATCACCTACCCGGCCCTCGCCCGCATGTTCGCCGCCAAGGGCCTCGAGGAGGTCACCAACCTCAAGTGGAACGACGCCGCAGCCAAGATCAAGAAAGTCTACGAAGCCGCAATCGAAGAAAACAAGAAACACTAAAATAAACTGACCTTATGAAAACCGTCTGCTTATACTTTCAGGTACACCAGCCCTGGCGTCTGAAGAAATACCGCTTCTTCAACATGGGCAAGGACCACAACTACCTGGACGACCTGCTCAACCGCTCGATCATGCAGAAGGTCGCCCGGCAGTGCTACCTGCCGATGAACGCCCTGCTGCTGAAACTCATCAAGGAGAACAAGGGCAAGTTCCGCTGCACGTTCTCGATCACCGGCACGGCTGTCGAGCAGTTCCGCGCCTTCGCACCCGAGGTGCTCGACTCGTTCAAGGAGCTCGCCGCCACGGGATGCGTGGAGTTCCTGGCCGAGACCTACTCGCACTCGCTCGCCTCGCTCGCCTCGAAGGAGGACTTCACCGAACAGGTGAAGCTCCACATGGCGATGCTCAAGAAGGAGTTCGGCGTAAAGCCCACCGCCTTCCGCAACACGGAGCTCATCTACTCGGACGAGATCGGCGAAATGGTCGCCGGCATGGGCTTCCGCACGATGCTGGCCGAGGGAGCCAAGCACGTGCTGGGCTGGAAGTCGCCCAACTACGTCTACGCCAACGCCATCGACCAGAAGCTGCGGCTGCTGCTGCGCAACTACAAGCTCTCGGACGACATCGCGTTCCGCTTCTCGGACAAGAACTGGGACCAGTGGCCGCTGACGGCCGACAAGTACGTGTCGTGGCTTGCGTCGGAGGATACGCCGGGTGAGGTCATCAACCTCTTCATGGACTACGAGACCTTCGGCGAGCACCAGGGAGCCGAAACGGGCATCTTCGAGTTCATGCGTGCGCTGCCGAAGGCGATCCTCGCCAAGAAGAGCGGCCTGGAGTTCGCCACGGTGAGCGAAACGGCCAAGAAGCACCAGCCCGTCTCGGTGCTGCACTGCCCGCACGTGATGTCGTGGGCCGACGAGGAGCGCGACGTGACGGCATGGCTCGGCAACGAGCTGCAGAACGAGGCCTTCTCGAAGCTCTACGCACAGAAGGAGAAGGTCAAGGCCCTCAAGAGCCCCGATTTCGACTACGTGTGGAGCTTCATGCAGACCTCGGACCACTTCTACTACATGGCGACGAAGTGGCTCTCGGACGGCGACGTGCACTCCTACTTCAACCCCTACGATTCGGCCTACGACGCCTTCATCAACTACATGAACGTCCTCTCGGACTTCATCATCGAGCTGGACAAGGCCGTAGCCGCCAAGGCCGCCCGCAAATAGGACAGACCGCGGTCGTCAATCGCGAAAACCGGACCATCCTTTTCGGAAGGTCCGGGTTTTTCTTTCCCGTTCCGGCCAAAACGCGAAGCCCAACTCCCCGGCGGAACGGACACGTCTCCCGAGCGGGGGAGGGTAAACTCCCGGCAGAGCGAACGCAGCTTCCGTACAGAACGGGCCAGCACCCCGGGCGAAGCGGATGCCGCATCCGGGAAGGAGAACCCGCCAGAGCAGACCTATTGCCGCGCCCGCTCCTCGAGGATTGCCTCCTTGTGCTGCTGAGCCCACTCCACAAGCGAAAAGAGGTGCGGCAACAGGCTCTCGCCGCGCGGCGAGAGGCGGTACTCGACACGCGGCGGCACCTCGGCGAAGAGCTCGCGGCGGACCAGGCCGTCGCGCTCGAGCGAGCGCAGGGTCACCGTCAACATCCGCTGCGAGATGTCGCCGATCGTCCGCCGGATCTCGTTGAAGCGCATGACGCCGTTGGCGTGCAGCGTCATCAGCACAAGCATCGACCACTTGTCGCCGAGACGGGCCAGCACGTCGCGGACCGGGCAGCTGCCCGTCGGATGAAAATTCGTCCAATTTTTTTCAGATTCCATCTTCGTCGTTTTCAGTAAAGCGTACAAAAAGGTAACCGACGCACATTCCGGTGCCTTCTTGCAGGTTCGACCGGAAGGGGCTATCTTTGCCGTATACAAAGATAACGAACTTATCCAAAGTAACTGTTATTTCACACAAAAAAAAACAAGCGTATGGCAAAGAAGGTGGCCGTCGTGGCCGTGAATCCCGTCAACGGGATGGGTCTGTTCCAGTATCTGGAGACATTCTACGAACACAAGATTCCCTGCACGCTCTTCGCCGTGGCGGAGACGACGCAAATCAAAACCAACTCGGGCGTGGCGCTGACGGCCGACCGGGTGATCGCCAACCTGAAGGGGCACGAGTCGGAATACGATGCCCTGGTGTTTGCGTGCGGCGACGCCGTTCCCGTCTTTGCGGAGCATGCCGGCGAGGCGTGGAACCGCGACCTGATGGAGGTGCTCAACCGCTTCGGCGAGAGCGGCAGGCTGATGATCGGCCACTGCGCCGCCGGGCTGATGTTCGGATTCGCCGGAACGGCCAAAGGACGCCGCGTCGCCGTGCATCCGATGGCCCGCGCCGCCGTGCAGGGACCCGTCGCCACGGAAAATGCGACGGAGGTAGACGGAAACTTCTACACGGCGCAGGACGAGCACGCCATTCCCGCCCTGATCGACCGGATCGTCGAGGCGCTCCGATAACCGGAGACAAATCCGCCGGCTGCATTCCGGCGCGGCAGACAGGCCGCGCCGGAACTTTTTTGCCCCGTTCATCGAGCGGAATCCGCCGAAAAAGGTTATCTTTGCAGGTCACAATTCCCAATCAACCACCCCGATGAAAAAGCAGGAGCGCCCGACGGAAGAGGGGCGCACGCCACAACCGGAGACTCCGGCAAACGAACGACCCGAACCACATCCCCCCCCCGCCGGCGAGGCGGCTGTCCCGCAGCAGGACGTCGCGGCCGAACCCGTATCGGAAGGCTCCGGATCCGCCGTCCGTGCATCGGAATGCGTCGCAGCCGAAGGCTCCGCAGACCATACGGCCGCGGCCGCCGTTCGCAGCTCGGGTCTGCGCGAGCGGCTCGCAGCCCGCAGGCAGGCGCTGCTCAGGCGCATCGAATACAGGCGGCTCAAGCGCATCCGCAAACGCACCGTCCCGGCCTACACCCACTGCAAGAACTGCGGCGAGCGGCTCCAGGGCATGTATTGCAGTCGCTGCGGGCAGTATGCACTCGACATCGAGCAGCCCTTCTGGAAATACATCCGGCAATATTTCGAGAACGTCTACCAGTTCGACAGCAAGGTGTGGCAGACGCTCTGGCTGCTCTTCCGCCGCCCGGGGCTGCTGACCTGCGAGTTCAACGCCGGGAAGATCAACTCCTACGTCCACCCCTTCCGGCTCTACATGTTCATCTCGGTGATCTTCTTCACGCTCTTCTTCATGTTCGCATCGGACATCGCCCGGCGCAGCGTGCGGGAGATCGCACTCCAACCGCAGCACCTGCCCGACACGGTCCTGACGCAGCTGCGCTCGGGAGCGCCGCAGCCCGACACGTGCGTCTTCCTGTACGACGGGACGGGCTTCGCCGAGATGCTCGAGCTGAAGGAGATCCCGACGGAGGAACTGCTGCAGGTCAAATCGCCGTTCGGCGGCCGGCACGGGCTGACGATGACACACCTGCCGCGGCTGCTGCTCGACTCGTGTCTCTACCGCACGACACTCAAAGAGCGCGACCTGGAGAACCTCACGGCCGCCCGGCAGACGATCGCCCGCTACAACCCCGCCGCAGGATTGCAGGATTTCAGCGGCCTGGACGACGAAGACGCCGACCGCCTGGAGGCGCTCGATCTTGAGGAGTACGACGAGGAGCTGCTCGCGCTGCTGCGCACGTTCGACCCGCAGCGCACACCGGTCTACGACTGGCGGCAGAAGCAGAGCGACCCGGACCAGCTGGAACAGCAGTGGCAGCAGGAGAGCTTCGTCAACAACCTGCTGGCCGACCTCTCGAAGTGGACGCCCCTCTACATGATGTTCCTGCTGCCGCTCTTCGCCCTGCTGCTCAAGTGGGCCTACCACAAGCGGCGGATGAACTTCATGCAGCACTTCGTCCACGCCATCCACATCAACTCCTTCTTCCTGCTGCTGGTCGCCGTACCCGCCGCCATCCTGATCTACTACGCCGAGGCACAGGAGAACAACGACGCAATCCTCATCAGCTTCGAGCTCTTCTTCGCGCTGGTCTTCCTCTACATGCTCCTCTCCTCGCACACGGTCTACCGCGAGGGGTGGTTCAAGACCCTCGTGAAGAGCCTGCTCGTCTTCGGATCGTTCACGTTCGTGGCGCTGTGCATCGCCTTCGTGCTCATCATCCGGCTGATCTACACCTACTGGGAGTAAGGCCCCGCACGGCCGGAGCAACACGGCGGGGGGCAACGAAAAAGAGTCCGGGCTGCGTCGTTCGCAACCCGGACCCGGTGTTTTCCGACACCCGGAGCCGGCCGTCAGCCGCGGCGCTTGTAGCGCGAGGGCGACGTGCCGGTATGCTGCTTGAAGTACTTGCCGAAGAAGGACTGCGTCGAGAAGTTCAGGTGGTAGGCGATCTCCTGGATACTCATGCCCGAGTATTTGAGCAGCGCCTTCGCCTCGAGGATCACCGACTCGTCGATCCACCGCGCCGCCGTCTTGCCGCTCACCTCCTTGACCACCGACGAGAGGTACTTGGGCGTGATGTTGAGCTGCTTGGCATAGAAGCTCACGTTGCGCTCACGCTTGCTGTGCTGCTGCAGCAGCGACATGAACTCGTCGAAGAGCACCTCGCAGCGCCCCTGCTTCATCTGGCTCGGCTGCTCGCGCTGGTTGATCTCGGTGATGATGTAGAAGGCCGTCGTGAAGAGCGTGCGGATGATCTCGTGGCGGTAGCGCTCCTTGTCGCTGCGCAGCATCGTCTTGACGAGCTGGAACAGCTGCCGGATCTCGTCGACATCCTCCTGCCGCACCTCCAGCACGGGCGCCTTGCCGAAGCGCATGTAGACGGGCAGCGACGTCGACAGGTCGATCTGAATCTCGTTGACGAACGACTTGGAGAAGGCCAGCAGGTAGGCCGCGGCGTTCGACGAGCACTTGATTGTGCGGATGATCGAATCGGGGTTGAAGAAGACGATCATGTTGGGCCGCACGCTGTAGTTCTGCATGTCGATCGACACGGTCGCCTCTCCGGCCATCATGATGATCGCCGTGAAGCCGTCGATCGACGTCGGGTAATCCGCCGTGGTGTTCTTGTCGGCCGTCAGCGTCGTGATGACCAGATCGTCCGAAAGGTAGAATACATCGCTCATCTCCTTCTTGATGCGGGAGATGGATACCTTGTGCAGGCCCTCGCGGGAACCGTCCCGGCCCTTGCGTGTCGTGCTGCTGTCGGCCATAGCGTGGTTGGTTTTTCGGACAAATGTAAACAATTATTCGGGTTGCGCAAATATCCGCGCGCAAAATCGTCGCCGCACGTTCAGTCGCGCTGCGTCTCGCACTGGATGCGCAGCGCCCCGGGCAGACACTCGATATGCAACGGAAATTCGGCCCCCGGCTGCCCGTCGACGTCGGTCGGCTCGTTGCACGTCGAGTGGATGTCGATCTGCCGCGCCTGCAGCTGCCGGACGATCTTCGGATTGCCGCCGAGCAGGTAGCGGCCCATGGCCAGCGTCGAGGTGATGATGTCCTTCTTCTCGAGCAGCAGGCAGTCGAACAGTCCGTCCTTGATCGACGAGCGGCGCGCCAGGCGGAAGCCGCCGGCCGTCTCGCCGTTGAAGATCAGCACCATGAGCGACCGCAGGTCGAAATGCTCGCCGTCGGCCACAATCTCGAGCGGCATGGCGTGCATCGAGCAGAACTCCTTGACCCCCTCGACGAGGTAGGCCAGCTTGCCGATGCGGTGCTTGCGCTCGTCGGGCGTGCGCTGCGAGGTGGTCGTGAAGACCCCGAACGAGAAGACGTTGACGAAGTAGAGGTCGTTCACGCGGCCGCAGTCCACCCGCTCCTCCGATCCTGAGGCGATCTGGCGCGCCGCCTCGAGCGGGTCTGCCGACATGCCGAGCGCCCCGGCGAAGTCGTTGGCCGTGCCGGCCGGAATCACGCCGAGCGGAATGTCGAGCCCCTTGCGCTTCATGGCGTTGACGGCGAAGTTCACCGTGCCGTCGCCGCCGGCGACGACCATCAGGTCGATCCCTTCGTTGCCGTCGAAGGGGTTGGCGTCGAAGTCGATCAGCTGCGGCGTCACGTCGTATCCGTAGGCCTGAAAGACGGTGCAGATGTTCTCGACGTTGCGGTCGATGTGTCCGCGGCCGGACTGCGTATTGTAGAGAAAAACGGCGGTTTTCATCAAATCTCTTCCGTATTGGGTGCCGGCGGGCCAAGGGTCTTGCGACCGGCTCGCCGGACACGGGTTCTACTGCATGAGAAGGGGCTTCATCGCGGGCGAGACGTACTCCTCGTACTCGCCCTGCTCGCCCGCCAGGATGAAGTAGGCCTGCAAGCCGGGCAGGCGCTGCACGGCCGCGAGGGCATCGTCGGCCCCCATGGCCAGCAGCATCGTCCCCAGGGCGTCGGCCTCGGCGCAGGT